>Ga0194052_1000487_pt1 | contig 25705 bp, 11 predicted proteins | sample SepL226m_MetaG_FD_160117 | JGI IMG/M metagenome (GOLD analysis project Ga0194052, IMG submission 160117) | Anoxic zone freshwater microbial communities from boreal shield lake in IISD Experimental Lakes Area, Ontario, Canada - Sep2016-L227-6m | ecosystem: Environmental > Aquatic > Freshwater >...
GAGAGTAAATATAGAAATATGACAAAAGGGGTGTTTGCACAATAATAAAAAATCAAAAAAGTTACGTTCAGATAAAAAGAAAATCACCTGAAAACTATGTGTTCTCAGGTGATATGGGATGACTGTGCATGAAATACTGAAAGTATCACTGTTTTGCCATGAAAATTTCCCAGTTGCAGTGTCGCCTCAACTGATATATCTTCACCATCTTTTCGGCGCAATTTCATTTCTACTTTCACAACACTTCCGTTACGAATTCGCCATAATACTTCACCATAAGGCCTGCTTGCAGATTCCGGCACAATCAAATCCATCAATAGAGAGCTTTTTAACAATTCTTCATGAGAATATCCTGTAATACGGGTAAATGCATCATTTGCCTCAATAATATTTCCAGGATTTATATCATTATCAATTTCAATCAGAGTTACACCATCATGCAGAGAATTAAACAACAGACGAAATTGTGCTTCGCTGTGAATTTTATCATCATCCATCAACCGGCGCTGAATAACCGTGGATGTCTGGTTTATCAGCGTTTCAATTAAAAATTGATTCTCCAGCTTTTTATTATTCGTCATTACAAAAGTAATGCCGCCGTATAGCTTGCCTTTATATGACAATCCCAATGTTGTTATTTCTGTAATATGCAGTGCTGAACAGATAGCATCTGTTATCATTTTGGGAATATTACCGCCAGCAAGGCGATATAAATCAATTGGCATTAAACGATGGCATGTGTATTTTTCGTATTCTTCATCAGTTATCGAGTCATAATCAACCTTCAGACCGATCGGGTTGAAATTCAATTTATCCAGCAATGATTTCGTGAATTGCGTCATACCGGCAACTTCGCGAACTACCACGCCGTTTCTTTCGCTGCTGTATCCGCTGACAATCATATATGCCGTTTTCGATAAATCAAAAAGTATCGGGGTGATATAATCTAATATTTCATCAGGAGTATCAAGTTCGAAATATTTTCGAGCGACATTTGCCAGCAGTTCCTGTTCACGCAAACGTTCATCCTGTTCATTCATTAATTTATGAAACTGGGTAACATCAGATATTATTCCCTGGATAAATATTTCATTCTTATCATTTTTTAACACAGTGGTGCGGGTTTCCGCAATAATTATTGAACCATCTTTTTTACGCAATCTGTACCTGCCCGGCTGTTCTACTTTGCCATCCTGCGTTAATGTGTTGATACGTTCAGAATTATATTCATGCTGTTCCGGCAAGATAAATTCATTTATATTATGCGGCTTATCAGAATCGTTCGGGTCGTAATCAAAGATTTTCCAGGCGGCATCATTAACTTTTAACAGATTCCCTTTCATGTCATGCTGATATATTGCCGCAGTATTTTTATAGACAAAATCATCCCAGCGTTTCTCTAATAATGAAGTTTTCTTTTTTATTTTGACTTGTTCTGTCAATAAATCCGCAATCTTCTGCTGGTTGATATATTTATCCCGGACATGAGCGATAGCTGATTTTAAATTTTCTGCGGTAAAGTCAATTGGAAGTATTTCATTGCATATTATCCCGTTGCACAAACTGGAATCAGCGTAAATTATCACCGGTATTTGTCTTATGGAAAGCAAGTCAAGAATCAAATCATCCATAGCCTGATTTGTCGGCAGGAATGCGGCAGAAATAATTAATATCTCGCCATATTGCCCGTTTAAAAGCCTTTTTGCTGATATCACATCTTCGGCAGGTAATATTATATAGCCACCCAAATGCGCTGCTGAATGAATAGCCTCTGAATATTCGGTTTTCCCTGAAAGAAATATAATTTTCATTTAAAAATTCTTGCAACCTGCAACAATATACATTATATAAAAATAAAGAATGGACGTATACAATATCATTACACAAATTTTATGATTTTGATATACTTCTTTTTCGTATTTTTGAATATAAACACAGTTGTTATTAATACCTTAACCTGCAAAAATGTCGATGAAAAACAAGCTTATTACAAAAAATGTAATATCAAGATATTCACCGCGAAAGAACTCAAAGAACGCAAAAGCAGAATATATAAAAATTCTTTTGTGTTCTTTGCGTTACTTTGTGGTTAAATAAATTAGGTTGTAGAGAATCCCACTTTAGTATAAATTCACCTTTTAATGATGAATAGGCTCCTGCCAAATTCCATCTTGCATAAATATCATAAATTTGGTACTTTTCAGTAGTAATAAATTAAGAATTATCGGGTGAATATAAATGACATTAACAGCTATTCAGGCTGCCATCATGGGTTTCGTACAGGGATTAACCGAGTTTTTGCCGGTTTCTTCCTCTGCCCATTTAGTTTTTGCCAGCCATTTCCTGAAAATACATTTAGGCGACAGCGATACTGTTTCTTTTGATGTATTGGTACACCTTGCTACCTTGCTTGCGGTATTTATCTATTTCCGCAAAGACGTAATGATGCTTATTCGTGGTGCGATAAAACTCATTGCATCCCCCGGCAAAGCATGGAAAGAAGATAGTTATTCGCGTCTTTTCGGCTTGCTGATAATCGGCACCCTCCCCGTTGCATTTATGCTGGTTTGTTTTAAAGAATTCTTCAGCATGAAGTTTCTTGATGTCCCGCTAAGTGCCGCTTTTTTGCTGCTGACCGCTGTAATGCTCTTCTGGATTTCCAGTCGGCCGGAAGGTGCAAAACAAATAGATAAGCTGCGTCCCATTGACGGGCTGGTGGTTGGATTATTCCAGGTACTGGCTTTATTCCCCGGCATTTCCCGCAGCGGCAGCACCATCACCGGCAGTTTATTTCGCGGCATGGACAAAGAAACAGCTCCTCGTTTCGCATTTTTATTATCCATACCAGTAATCCTGGGCGGTGGTTTGATTGATTTGAAAAAGCTGATATCTCAAGGAACGGATATACACACTTCTGTTCTGCTAATCGGTTTCGTTACTGCGGCTATCAGCGGATATATCGCTATCATATTCCTATTGAATATCGTGAAGCGCGGAAAACTGCATTACTTCGCTATTTATTGCGTAATAATATCAGTAACTCTTTCCGCATACTGGCAGTTCATGGTGCCAAAACTGGACTACAACACCATATCAGCCACGGCTGTAGACGAAAAGAATCCATCTGTCTATAATGAAGCGACAAAAGAAATTACCGCTGTTAATCTCGGCGGGATAGTCAGTTTCAAATTCGCCGCAAATCCTGGCAATTACCCGGTGGTTGATGCCAAGATTTTAGTACCAACCGGCATGGTGGGAAAAAAGAAAAATCGCCTGCATTATGATGTAATTGAATGCATACCGGCAGGAGAAGGCGCATTTGTCAGCGAAAAGTATAAAGTAGTACCGTTAGAATCCGCGACATTGCCTTCCGACGGTGAAACCAGGGAAATCAGAATAATCCTGACCAACTCCATTGGGGTAGAGCGGGATATACGGGTGCTAATGCGGGTAGTAGAAAAAAACCGCGTAGCGCAAATATGGGGAAGCGGAAAGGTTTACCGACAATAGTGTCGGACCGTGTGGACCGCCGGCCCATTTATAAATGGACGACAGTTACAGTAATTATCGACAATCAGGTAACCCGTCAGGGGGTGGGGTAAGCGCATAGTCTGAAAACAGCATAATGCGCGATAACCTCGCCACCTCATGCCTCCGGCGTAAAGCCGGTGAAACATAGGTGGTTTTATGTTATATTTAGCGCATTTGCTGAACCGGCCAGTACGTGATGTCAACGGCGTCACCATGGGTTGGTTAGAAGATATGGTGCTGACCACAATCGACCTGTTTCCACGCGTCGAGGCGCTGGTACTCGCCCGTCGCGGACGCGGCGCAGTCGTAATCCAGTGGGATCAGATTAACTCAATTACCGATGACGCATTGCACCTTAAAAACACCCGCAAAGAAACCACCACTGATACAGTCTCCGAAGCTATGACCCTGCTAAAACGCGACATTCTGGATAAACAGATTGTTGATACTAACGGCAGAAAAATAGTCCGCATAAATGACCTGCAATTTGTAAATTATGGCGATGACCTGCGCTTGATTGGTGCTGATATCAGTGCCGCAGGCATCTTGCGCCGCATGAGTCTGGAAGTTCCGGCGCGATTTATAGCTAAATTAACCGGCAACCAGCTAACTGAAAAAATTATCCCCTGGAACTACGTTGAAAATCTGGAATCAGACGCTTCTTCTATCAAGCTGAATATATCTTCGCGCGGTTTACGCGACTTGCCGGCACCGGAAATAGCCGACATCTTGGAAAAACTTGCTCCCGAAGACCGCAGCGAAGTGCTGGCGCGCATCGACAATGAAACCCTGGCGGACACCCTGTCATTCCTGGAAGATGAGATGCAGGCAGAATTGCTGGAAGCCATCGACGACGAACGCGCATCCGACATTTTGGAAATAATGCCGCCGGACGAAGCCGCCGACGCCCTGGGTGAAATGGATGAAGACCACGCGGAACGCCTGTTGAACATGATGGAAGAGGACGAAGCTGAAGACGTTCGCGAGTTGATGCAATACGAACACGACACCGCGGGCGGACGCATGACCACCGCATTTGTGGCAGTAGCTGCCAACCTGAATGTCGGCGAGGCAATCAATGAATTGCGTACGCAATCCCCCGATGCAGAAACGGTATACTACACCTACGTAGTCGACACGGAAGGAAAATTGATAGGCGTTCTATCCCTGCGCGAATTAATCACATCACCGGATACGGAAATGGTGACAGAGATGATTAATACCTCTGTTATGAAGGTAAATGTTAATGACGACCAGGAAGAATGTGCGCGTATTCTGAACAATTATCACCTACTGGCAATACCAGTGGTTGACGATAACGACATCCTGCGCGGCATTGTCACCGTTGACGATGTACTGGACGTATTGCATGAAGAATCGCAGGAAGACATCAGCAAGGTCAGCGGCACCAGCGACGAAGGCGATATGGATGATACCAGTTGGCATCGCGCCACCCACCGTATGCCCTGGGTGCTGGGGGTAGGACTGGTTGGCGTATTTACCTCAATCATGCTGTATTATAATTTCGACATTGCCAACTCGCTGACGGCACTATTGCCGCTCATCCTGTTGTTGGGTGTGCAATTAGGCGGACAGGGTGCTGCCGCCGTACAGATGGGTATCAATGCCGAAGAATCCGTCGGCGATATCCTGCTGATGCTGCTCCAGCGTCAATGGCCGCTTGGTGCCGCTATCGCACTGGCAGCCGGAATGGTAGGCGGCATATTCGCAATAATCATAGGCGGCAACGCATCACCCTTTGCGGTATTCATCACTATCTGGCTGGTACTTACCCTGCAAGTTTTAACCGGCAGCCTGCTTCCGCTATTAATGCAAAAGCTGAAATGGGACCCCGCCCTGGTAAGCCGTCCCGCCCTGGCAGCCTTTTCATTGCTAACCGCAGTGCCATTGCTGATGAGAGCGCTTTAAGTTAGTTGACAGTTGATAGTGGACAGCTTTAGCCAAAAATTATTGGACGGATCAGTCCAATCCGACTAACCCGCCCGATAAAATACCAGCTTTCATTTGCCATTTGCCATTTGCAATTTGCAATTCTTTACTTACCCTCTATCAACTCCTTAACCTTCGCTCCCCAGGCGTCGTAAGCTTTTGCGGTTATATGAACGCCATCAGGGGATAACATGCCGGGGATTTCCTGGTTGAACGGGGTCAGGAAAGCGTCGCGCATACTGACGAATTGAGTATTATAAGATGGAGAAACAGATTTTATTATTTCGTTAATCTGGTCCACCTTGCCATTGAGATGCAATATACCGGAACCTACTGAGAATACACCGAAGTGAAACAGTATGGTGTTAGGCATTTTTGCGCGCATTGCTTTGCCGCAGGCGATTGCACCTGCTGCGACTTCTTCGGCTGATGTATCCGGCCAGAAATTATTGATGCCAATCATAAGCGTGGCATATTTAGGATTGATGCCATCCAGAATACCATTTTCAATACGCCATAATACATGCGAAGTCTGATCGCCGCCGATGCCATAATATAAGGTTTTCATTCCGGGGACATGCTTCTGAAAGTCGCCTGACCAGGCGATGGCCTCGGTAATTGAGTCACCCAGCAGCAATAAATCCACATCACCGTTAAAACCAGCGATAGTCTGGGTCTGAGTAAGCTGGTTAGCGAAAGTATGGAACCATTTAGCTTCACTTTTCGCCGCAGCAATTTCTGATTTAAATAATGCCATTTTTTACCTCTTTTATTTTCAAAATATACTTTATGTGTAAGCTCCCCTCCTTGCCAAGGAGGGGTGTCCGAAGGACGGGGTGGTTTCGACTAAGTCTAATCTCTATATCAGACCACCCCCTGCCCTTTTATCTTAAATTACGAATTATCATAATAATGATTAATTTTCCACTGTCAATTGTCAATCGTCAATTGAACACAGTTTTCATTCTTCACTACCACTTTTATCCCTTTTGGAATAGTCAGCGTACCGGTGGTTTTCTCGCCATTTTTCTGCAAATTGGCTGTCACCGGTCCATGCGGGGTTGGTACAGTAACTTTTAAACTTTGCAGGTCGCACATTTGCGGGTCGAACTCTATGGTATCCCAACCCGGTGTTAACGGAGTGATGCCAGCTATGCTTTTCACCAAATATGTTGCCGGAGACGCCCCCCATGGATGTCCGACGCTGGATTCCCAGTCGCCGTTTATCTCATGGTTTTCCGGGGTTGATGTTAATCCGCTATCTACAAACCCGCCCCACAACTCGCGGATCTCCGCCAGCATTTCCGGTATTCTGCCTAATTGGTGCAGCACCTCGAACAGGTGGACGCGGAAAAATGGCCCGCACATCTGCAATACGCCGGGTTGTTTCCATGTCCGGTCAAGGCAATCATTCGGGTCGTCAACCAACCCGGCTTCGATTGCCAGCAGATTCACATGAACACTCACCTCGGGTGACAGTTTGCCGTCAACTACACAGTCAACAAAAACTTTGCGATTTGCATCCCAATGGTACTTTTGCAAAAATAGTTTTAATTCGTCAGCAATTTTCTGGAATCGCTTTGCATCGGCAGTATTTCCAGCTAAATTCAGCAGATTTACAGACGATTTTAACGCGCTATATTGCAGAATATTTATTGCTGTCGGTATTCCTTCATGACGGATGCTGCGCACTTTGCCATCTTCCAATCCAGGATGGTCTACCCAATTCCACCCGGTGACATTGCGAAGCCTCGGGTCACCCGGGACGGTAAACAAGGTTTGAAATCCATTCATCAGTTTAACAACATTCGGCAATAAATTAAAAATAAAATCTTTGCGTCCAGTATATTGCAGGTGCTGTTCCAATTGAATTGGCCAAAGTATGGTTTGGTCCAGCAACCGGTATTGCTCCGGGGTGGTTATACATGGCTGGTTTGGTTGAAATATGCCATCCGGCATTTGTCCCTGCGCATACAAGGTATGCTGCCATTCGACGATTTCATGGTTGCCAAACAGGTGGTAACACGCCATGTTATGCACAATATTATCACCGATATACAGCAACTGTTCGCGCCACGGACCATCCATTATGATATCCTGCGACCCGAACTCCATGGTGTTGCGGCAAATCTCCCATACACTGTTCAGCCGTGGTTCATTGCAGACAAATTGCCCGGTATTTTCGTAATCATAATGCCGGTAAATCGCGTTTACCTTGCTGATTACCGCGCGACCGCCTTTTGCCCGTACAATAATTACCAATATTCTGGCTGATTTATACTGAAATGAAACTTCGTAATTTTGCGGTCCATCACGAAGGATAACCCTGTCTATATATGCTGCCGGTAAAGTTAAACCCTTAACGCCGCTCAACCGTTCGCTATAAACAACATCGACCTGTACCCCGGCGGTGGCATCAGCAATTTCGAGCCGCGGCAGCATAGTGATACTTTTGGGGAACTCAAAAATTACAGCGAAATCTTCATCTTCAACGGTAAGATTCACAGCACCATCTGCATTCAGGATACAGCGATTTTCCGGCAATATCACATCAATCATCGGACGTCGGTCTGGATCAATCTTTACCTTCCCTTCAGTGAAAACACCTGCAGTTGAAGCAGACCATTCCACCCGGTCGCCGCCAGATGGACATACATCCCAGCCAAATGGCAATATATTAAGCTGGAATTCTGTAGGCGGCGGGAATGTTCCGGTTATAACATGTTCGCCGGCAGATAAATCAAGGAAGATTGGCTGGTATATTTCAACCCATGGCAATGGCGGATCGATGTGATATTGTTTTTCTTCCCCATCTACCCATATTTTCATCCCTAACCGAAAATTAAAGTAAAATGTCAATTTTTGGGGTGAATCAATAGAGTAATTAATTCTCCAAATGTTGTCTGATTTATTCACTGGAGAAGATATAAATGCGCTTGCCTCACAGAATTTCCCCTGTTTCACAATACGCTGAGGAGATACTAATTCTTCGCAAAGCGGACGCAATGGCGACGGTAAAAATGTAACCCCATCCAATTCGTTAACATTCGGCAGTTGCCATCCCTTGTCATCAAATCCTGGTTCAGTCCATCCTTGCAACTCCAACCGCATATCGCGCACTTCCTCATGTCCGATTATGCCGTTAGGACGACGCGACGGCAGATATTCATCAGCAGCGGCAATCCGCCAACTCGAGGCATCCGCGAAATTACACCCGCCCGCGTTGCCGCCGGTCGCAAACATAATAGATGTGGGCAGCAATATACCCGGAATATCATATTCAGGTTCCCCCCAGGCATGCAGCAGCAGCGCAACCACATTTTCACCGACCTTTAAATACGGAGCAATGTTGAATGCCTCATACCGCATTTCATTATCATGATGACGCACATAAGTACGGCCGGCAAAAGTGCCATTCACCCAAACCATGGCAAAATACCTGACGCCAAGATGCAGTTCAGCATCACTGACCGCATCAATATTAAAAGAAGCCCGCGCATAAGCATAGCGGGATTCAACAGGAAGGCTGAATATCTGCATATCTACCTCTTTTTAATTAATAATTACGGAGGCTCTTGCAAAACCTATTTCTATAAATTATAGATTGTTACCTTAAAAGCCCCTCCCCGGCTGGAGAGGGGAAGAACGACTTTCATTGACTGATACCGAGTGACGAAGCCAGGAAGGTGTCTGTCACATCGGGTTTTGCAAGAGCCTGTACGAATTACGAATTATTCTGATAATGATTAACTGTCAATTGTCAATTTTTCTCTCTTCTCTCTTCAATCTTCTCTCTTCTTATATCCAACCTAATTCAACTAACTTATTAAAAATCGCTTTTGCGAAAACCAGTTCGCCGCCGGGATTAAGATGGACGCCGTCATTTAAATTTACCAATTCTTCATACTTATAAATTTTAGTCGCATCTTTCATCAGAGAACCCATATCCAATATTTCAATTCCATATTGCTTTGCGGTTTCGGCTATCAACTGGTTATTATCATCAAGCGTATCCCAGGCGGTTGCCGGATTTTTTGGATTTGGCAGGACATGATACAACATGGCAAGGGTGCGAATATTCGCATTTTTCAACTCGCTATACATAAAATTAAGGTTGTCGCGTGTTTGCTGTTGTGGAAAGCTTCGCGCGACATCGTTGCCGCCGATAAGCATGATAACGATGTCGGGCTGCTGCTGCAGCACATCAGCATGAAATCTTTCCCTTACTCCCTGAGTGGTGTCGCCGCCTATTCCCTTATTTGTCATCGTAACCGCGTCAAACCCGACACGCACGCCTATCATCAATTCCAAAACATTGGAAAATTTCATATATTTGCTCAAATCAGCCCAGCCAGTAATGCTGTCGCCGATACAAAGTACTTTTAGTTGTTTATCAGTCATTTTTATCTCCTTTACCACGCGTTAGCAGATGTCATTTCCCATGCGGTGATTGATTCAATGCTGCAGTCACCACCTTCACTAAATAATTGTACTCCCATACTGTCTGGCAGAGTGGGATATATTCGCTGTGTCAAACATTCCCGGCGATTGGCAAAAACTTCCAATATAGATTTATCAATGAATACCCGCAATTTCAGCGGTTCACCCGAATTTAATATAAATGGTGCTGTTTGAATAGTAACTTGCGGATTTTCACCGCCCTTCATCACGTATGTTCGATAAATAATATCTTTATCCAAGCTGGATTTTGCTACATCAATGCTTAATGTCCCATAAGAAAAATCGCACCATATTGCCGTTTCTTCTTCGCCATCCGGTGAACAGCGTACTTTTAATCCAAATCGCGCTGCGCCTTTCGGATGAACGATAATTTCCATCTCCAGCGAGTCGCCTTTTATATCTTCCAGATGTATTGGCTCATCAGCAGTGACTCGCAGGTTTCGCAATCCACGCATGTTATATCTTAGCTGATCAAGTTCTTCAATCGGATCAATAAACAGCGAATTATCCGGTGCCAATGACAATACTCTCGGTAATGTCATGGTGCCACCCCAGGATGATTTATCTGCCGGACGGGCTTCCAGCGCCCATGTCCACATTATGCGTCTGCCTTTGTCATCCAATAATGATTCTGGCGCGAAGCAAGAACCGCCGGGATAATTCATACGCTGATGATATTCGGGATAAAACTTCTCATTTTCCCATTTTCCCACATAATATCGCGCACCGCATGAATGGCTGATGCAAACCAGGACGTGCTTGTTGTCTAATTCAAAAAAATCAGGACAGGAAATATCTTCAAAACTTTCAATTTCTGGCATATCATGCGCTAAAAATGGACCAACATACTGCCACTTGTCAATTTCCTGTGCCTTAAACAGCGATGCCGGCGTACAGGTAGAAGGATTCCCGCCAAATACAGCATAGTAAGTGCCATTCTCTACCCACCCATGCGGGTCCCATGAGTTGTATATTTTTGATTCCGGACTGTCTGGCAGCGGGTTGGGGATAATCGGATTTGCAGCAAGTTTTGTCCAATTATTCAGGTCTGGCTCTGATGATGTAGCGATGCAATTGCCGGCATTAACGCCGTGATACAGCATCGTTGCCTGCCCATCTTTGTTGATGAAACAGTTGCCGCTGAAAATGCCATTATCCACATCGCCAGGTGCAGGCACCAATGCAGGTATATGCCAATGCCAATGCAGCAAATCAAGACTGGACGCATGCCCCCAGCAATGACCGCCATTAGGATAAGTCGGGTCTTGATATATATAGCAAAGATGGTAATGCTTATTCCAATATATCGCGCCATTCGGGTCAAAAGGCATGCCATATCCCTCTGGCGCCACAAAGTGCCAGGTGGGACGATGCGGGTCAACAAGCAAGGTGTCGCGCATGGTACGCTGGTCGGCAATTAACTCTTTCAAATTAGATGGTATCTTATTTTCTGGCATAACTTATCTCCATTTTTTACAGCGTCAATATTATATGGTTTCAGGTAAGATAGCAATATATTGTATATAAACTGATGATAAATAGTATTTGTAGAGACGCAAAATGTTGCGTCTCTACATTTTTACGGTATAATCCCTATCAATCCCAAATCCATATTTGTGCCGCAGTATTTAGTAAAAGGATTAGCACCTGTCGGGTCGCCGTGAACTACCTCTAACTCGAAAGTATGCTTTCCTGCTGCCAACTCTTCAGATACTAAAAATGTGCGCAGCCAGCCGGATTCGCCACACCAATCGGGACGGTCGCGGTTTGAATCTTTCCATTCGCCGCCATCTATCTGGTAGCGGAATTCTGCTGAAGAACGCCCAAAGTCAAAACCTAATAATAACCCGCGTCCTTCAAAATCAAATGCCAATTTCGCGCCTACGGCGGCAGTATGCAGCAACTGGTCAATCCATACCATGCTTGCGCTGCGCCGGATAGTCCACGGGCCTGTCAACCGGACATTTTCAAACGGCAGCAAGTAGCAGTTTTCCCAATTATCAGCGTTTAACGGTTCGTGAGACTCATCATCTATTATACCGAATGGACTTGGCTGTCTGGACAGTTCTTTTTCTAAAAATTGATTAACACTCTGCGCATAACTGGCACTGCCGCGAAATTGCGGGTGCAGTCCATCCGGCAGCCATTCTTCCCAGCGCATGCGTCCTTTTTGCACTTCCTGCAATGCATTAAGTGCCATCCATACTGAACTTATCTGGTAATGCTCCGCCAATTGCTCAAACTCAGCAATTGTTGCCGGCACCACACCACTAATCATATCGGCATACATGTTTTGACCATAGGTATAAGTGAAAACAATATCGCACTTTGCACCTTTCAACAGTTTTCGCACCAAACCTTCGCGGGTACGCATGCGCTGCTCAGCAGGGGTACCGCCATCATTAACCGCAAACTCAATGAATACAATATCGCAACCGCGATTAATCAAATCGCGCTCCGCCCGAAAAACTGCCAGGTCACTGCCGGTTGCACCAATAGCAGCATTTTCCACCGTCAACCGAAGACCAGGATATTTCTCAACCAGCCAGGCACACACTCCTTCAGGCCAGTTGAATCCCGGCCGCGGATCAGTAATCGACCCGCCGATAAACCCCACCGTTATCGCGCCTTTATTCAAAGCGTCAATAGTTCTGGATAGTCGTCCGCGATTTTGTATGATTTGCATGATAACCTCACTTTGTATAATTAATCCGCCAATCCAAACTTTATACTGTCATCCGGCTCAATGAATTGCAGTTCTCCCCATAATGCTGGCAGCATTCTTGCTTCTGTAGGCACATCTGCTACCGTAGTTTGGGTTTTACCGGACCAGTATTTGCGTTCTACTGTCCGCATGCCGTTGTCATCGCCAACCAGTATGCCGAAATCACCGCGTAGTTTGCTGTCTATTGCCGGTGCTTCCACGCCAAGTGATTCCCAGGGGATGGCGGCTTCCATTGACCATGACCTGGTATCCGGTGAAAAGGCAATATCCGCACCTTCAATTATTTTTACCACGTCTATCCAAACCTCGCCGCCCGCCGGGGTGTAGAATCGCGTGCGTTTATCGCGCGGGGCATCCGGTACCACGGGTCGATAGACTACCGCCACCGGTTTATCTTTAATTTTCGCTATAATAATTCGCAAATCTCCCTCTACCGGCTGGGTGCGGTTCATTGGTGCTTTTGCGTCTGTCCCTAATGCTATATCCACCGCGTCGCCGTGCTTAAATATCTCGTGAAAATCACCAGCGGTGTGCATCAATGGCGAACTATCATTTACCTGAACTGCGATATATAGATTGTCAGAGTTATATGCCATTGCCGCCTTCGCATCAATTATCACTTTCTGGGTTATTTCATCCGTATGCTGGTCAATAACCCTGAATAATGAACCAGGCCATTCATCCAAAGCACCATCAACAGCGATGGATTCTTTCTCAATATATGGCACTTTAGCTATTTTCGGTTCTTCTAATTCGCGGTCAAATAATGCCCGCTCAATCTCCCAGGCTTTCGTTTTTTCAAGATCAGCCGCAGCAACAATCGCATTACCGCCTATACGCTGCACCTGTTCCAGTCCGTCAACGCGAACGATACTGTTATGGTTGCCGCCAGCAGATAAATATACCTTGCCATCATCGGTATTAATGATGCTTCCGTAAAAATCTTCCGCGTCCAACCGCACATCAGACAGGTCATTTTTACCCGGTTCGTATTCCGGCATGGTCCAATGCTTGCGTCCATGTCCGACAGGACCGCCAAAAACCCATGATGTCAGCAATCCGTCTTTAGTAAAAAGGAACCAGTCGCCGTAATTGTTATTAGTCGCGAAATATTCTTCTTTACCTACGGTTATATGCCCGGTTACCCCAAATTCCGCCACAATAGAACCTGCCGGACGCGGATTTGGCACCGGATAATATTTCTGCACGCTGATGCCCGGGTCAGGATATTCCCACAACTTTGTATTTCCATCTGGTGTCAGCATATAATTTGCCAGTATAAATGTACTGTTATCTGCATTTGTCCAAGTTGAATAAGTATTTATTGATAGCGGCAATATCTGCACTTTATCGATATCATAAATCGGCATTCCATCAGCGCGAATGCTTTGCAAAGGCAGTCGAACTCCAGCAAAATTAAGTGATAAATTTTCACCTATAGAATTTCCCCAATATGATGGAGAGAGTTTATATTTATCAGTCAGTTTCACTTCTGCCAACTGTGGTATTCCATCACGATTTTCATCCATCCATAAAAAGCCGTATTTTTCGCGAACCAAGGTGGAAAATGCTTTCTTTAAATCCGGGTATTTATTAACATTTTTCCACGAAGTCAAAGGACCGGCAGCGACTACAGGCACTGCGACATTATTTTTCTCTTCGCAAATAACCGCAATTTCATTGTATACCCGCGGGTCACCCACCAGATAGCGATGTCCCTGATAATACAACACCCGGTTGGGGGCGGAAGAACGCTCAGGACTATTCAATCCCGGACGATACACAATGCTGTCTAATTTCCAGTTGCGGGTTTTCCAATCAATTTTGAACTTCATCCCGTCAAAATAAAATTGCGAAATATCTTTCGGGTCCAGCCATCCTGCTCCGCCATAAGCTCCACCGCCACCATAACTGGCAGGCCCCAGGAAGCTCTTTTCTAATTTGCCGTCCCGGCTCCAGCGGCTTATGCGTTTTGGTGCCATGCTGTGCTCAACCACCCACAACTTGCCATTGCCATCGATTGTCAAATCCCACGGATTGTTGAAATGCAAACCATCCCACACGCCGGTTTTTAATCCACCGGGAGTACCAATAATTCGCACCTGTTTTGCTTTATTTATATCGAATACTTTCACCACCGCCGGTCCCTGGTCTATCGCATATAGTAAACCATCCGCATCAAACGCGATGCCCATCGGCTTTTCTATCATCCCTTTTGGCAATACTTCAACAGGTTCACCTTTACCATCCAGCGGAACTCTCACCAACCGTTTGTCAGAAATGGCATATAATTCACCATCTTTTCCAAAGGCGAGATAACCAGGTTTTGATATCGGAATTTGCCGCAGCATTTCCACCTTGCCAGTTTTATCCTGCGGCAGTTTGAACTCGGAAATACGCTCACAATAGGTCGGGGGAAGTTCTGGGTCGCCCGCGCCTAAATGCGAATAAACCACCAATCCGTCGAAACCGGCAATTTGCGGGCCAGGCACCGCGCTCTTGAATCCCTGCACCCCCAATACACCTGCCGCCAATACTGCGCGAAATCGCAAAGCGCGGGTAGTAACGCCGCCGGGGAAGTCAATATTGCGCACCGACGCGGTTTGCGGCCAATAACCGCTGAAAATCTCTATCTGTATAAAGCCAACCTGTTTCCACTGGTCATCGTCGGTTAATGCTTCCTTCGGGTCGGCATTATCTGCACCAATATAGGCATCTACTGCCATACTTGCGGTAGTTGGGTAACTCAATGATACCCCGCGCAACGCTTTTGGTTCTTTCCAGATTAATCCCATCAGCGCCGGGGTGTCGTCATTTATTGGTATCCCTTCTTTTCGCGCTACCTTCCAACCGCCTTTTGCAGTGACAGTTCCTTCCAATGGCACCATTTCACCTTGCCCGGCAACATCTTCATATCGCCGGCTAAGTACGGTGGCGTATGCCAGCCGTTTTGTTTTAAATCGCAATGCCTCGGTCTGCACGCCTTTATCAATAACAGCAATTGCTGGCGTGCCAGCTTTTCCTTCTGTTGTCAGCGGTATCCATTTCTCCGGGTCAAAACAATCATTGTCATCGACTCCCCCACCCATATCATCTTCTATTACATCCGGGTCATTCGCTAACTTTGCGCCTGGCTTTAACGCGTAAACCTTTATTGCGGCATCCGGCACCATTACCGAACCTACCGGGGTTGGCTTGCGAAACGCTACCGTTAATGTTCCCCCCAATGGACCGGCAGTAGGAGCATCGCCAAAATATGCCACCGTGGTATTCGGTGCGGAACCTATGGAGAAAGTCGAATTTAGCCGGGTGATATCGTCGTATTCGCTTTCTTTATATTCATGAGTGTTGCGGATATACGGCAGGCATTTTTTGGGGTCAATGCCGTCCTTTATTGAAGGGGTTATCCACGGTGTCGGTGGTGCATTGTATGCAATATATAATTTATCACCTTTCGCCGCCATACCGCCCAGGTCTTCTCCACCCCATGACACAACTCCGGGTATTTCCGGTGTCCAATTAAACTTGTATATCTCTGTCGGGGCAAAATCAGGTACTTCCGGGTCAACACGCTGAATTCCGTAATTATTCATGATGTAGCCATATCGCCCATCCGACGTGACGCGAAACCCGCCGCCCCAACCGGTCAATACTGGACTTTCTCCCCACAACTTATTGCCATCAAGGTCGGTGGAAATCGCCGCCTGTCCTTTTTCACTGACAGTGGAACCCATTATCATGGTTTTTCCACCTATAGTGCCAATGCTTACCGGTGGCGAATGGTCAGCCATCCAGCTTCCTCCGCCGCGAACCGGTGCCCACCATGGCGGATTGCCGGAGTTGTTGACTGTCAATTCGTAAGTTAGTTTCAGTGGTGGACACGCAGTGCCTTTCCAGATATATTCCCCCGGCGGCACATATTGCCCGGCGTCATCTTTTAAATCCCACGGCTCCATTATCTTCCCAGCGGTGCGGTCAACTTCGGCAACCAGTCGGCGAACATTCTTGCCGATTGCCTTATCCTGAATAATGATGGCGACGCGACCGGTCATCGGCATATTATATGGCAAGGTAAATGGCGCGGTAGAACGTGTAAGTTTTGGCGGGTCAGCAGTATCGCCAAGCGGCGATAAAGCATATAACGCGCCGCGAACAGTATATTCGAAATCACCGGCGTATTTATCAGGCGTGATGCGAAGGCTTTTTGTTTCTACCGGCTGGTCAAAACGGTAAATTAATTGCTCTTCCTGAATGATAGCGTCTTTACCACGTTTCCACGCGGATGTCGGCGCAATGGTGGCATGATCAGTGGCATCATTTTTTAAATATTCTACCTTCAATGACGACGTCATTGCGCCTACCCTGTTTCTGATGATGACAAAACCGGCAACCGGCAAATTATCACGCCAATAGCCAAACCACACCGGTGGTTTGCCGGCAATAGACCGCTGTTTTCCCAACACTGTCGGGTTGTAGTAACGCTCTTTAAAACATACCGCGCCACCCATTTTCGACGCCGGGGTCTGGTACTGGTCGCTGCTGGGGGTTGCCACCATGGACGGAAAAACCTCCGCAAAACGAAGTGCCCGGGTACTAACACCCTTCGGTAGTGTTTTCACCGCACCCATGGGCAGCGTCACCCATTGTTCTTCTGTAGTTATATCACCGGGATATGCGGCATCCGGTTTAAGATAACTCACTGTGCGTTCGAGATTTACAGCAAACCAGAAAACCGTCGTTTCTCCGCTGAAATCCGTACAAATGGTGCCAATCTCTATCGGTTTATTAAAAGCAACGCGGAAGTATCGCTTATTAGTGATAAATTTAGGTGCTGTCCAGCTATCCGCTATCACATCAGCCCGTAATCCCAGTAATCCTTCCAGTGCCGGCATCGGTGCATTCCCCACCACCTTGCCGCCATCATAGGCAATGCATTGCGCCGCGTCCAAATCTGCCGCCGAAAAAGCCGGTGTCATCTGCGCCGAAACAGCAATTGTTAAAAATAGCAGCACAAAAATAAAAGAAAATAATCGCATAAACACACCCCTCAATTACGCAGACACACAAATCACTAAAAAGTAATGAGAATTTTTATAATGAAATTATAAGTAATACGGATTACATCGTCAAGGTGGGGGAAGCTATTTATGATGTTTTACATCGATTAATAAGATAAAAATGATTTTATATTTTTCTTATCCTGTTAATCAAAGTGAAAACAGAACTTTAACTTAAGGTCACTTCGACAGTCTCAGTGACTGGTCGCTGAGACTGTCGAAGCGACCATTTTAAAACATATTTCTCTTTAAAAGCGAAAGCCCTGTCAAATCTATTTTTACATCGATTAATAGGATAAAGATGATTCTAAAAATTTCTTATCCAATTAATCCTGTTAATCGATGTAAAAAATAAAAATTACAAAAAAAACCAAAAATGATGTAACATAATGGCAGTGATAACAGTTATAATATATATAAGACAATTTAAACTAAAGGAGTCAAGATATGAAAATTGCGAGAATTGCGCTGGGGGCTATTATGCTCCTCGGTGCCACTGCGTTATACGCGCAGGATTTGCCACTTACCCATTTGCAGCTTTTTTCCAGCGGTGTGGGTTACTTCGAGCGTTCGGGCAAGGTCACCGATGACGCCACTGTACAACTTTCTTTCCGTACCGAAGAAGTCAACGACCTGCTGAAATCGATGGTGCTTTTCGATTTGGACGGCGGCAAAATCGGCGCGGTTAATTATGGCACTCAAGACCCGATAAGCAAAACTCTCGGTTCCTACGCCATTAACATCAACGACAATCCGTCGATGGGGAAACTGCTTGACCGCCTGCGCGGGGTCTCGGTAGAGATTGAAGCCACCAAGAAAATCACCGGCAAAATCATCGGCGTAGAAGTCAAACAAAAAGCCGCAGGTGACAAGATTGTTACTTTTGAACAGCTTAACCTGATTACCAATGCCGGGATAAAATCGATCAATCTTGATGAAATATCATCTTTGAAAATTCTTGACGAAAGGCTGAACAAAGAACTGCAAAATGCCCTTACCACCCTGGCATCAGGACTGGATAACCAACGCAAGCCGGTATCGATAAATTTCCTGGGCAAGGGTGAACGCCGGGTGGCAGTTGGCTATATCGAAAAGACCCCTATCTGGAAAACTTCCTACCGGGTAGTAATTGGCGACAAGGCCAGCAGCATGCAGGGATGGGCAATAGTGGAAAACACCAGCGACAGCGATTGGAATAACGTAAATCTATCACTGGTCAGCGGTCGTCCTATCTCATTCATGCAGGACTTGTATACCCCGCTATACCTGCAGCGTCCCATGGTACAGTCACAGTTATACGCCTCAATTCGTCCGGTAACCTATGCTGGCGGGATAACACCAGGTGATGAAGTTACAGCAGATATGCCAGTAACTGATAGTGAGATGAAGGCAAGAAATAATGCTCCTGCACCGATGTTTCAAAATCAAATGTATAACTCATTCAATGGTGCTGCACCGGCAGGAAAACTTGGTTCAGGTTATGGTGGTATGTTCAATGCCGGCAATGTCTTAAGATCCGGGGTAGAATCCGCGGTTAAAGCCACCAATTTGGGTGAGGCTTTTACCTACGACATTCTTGAACCGGTCACACTGGCGCGCCAGCAATCCGCTTTGCTGCCGATATTAAACTCGCCGGTTGATACTACCCGGGTTTCTATCTATAACGATGCCGTTCACGCCAGTTACCCGCTGTATGGACTGAAGTTAAAGAATAACACCGGCATCAACCTGATGGGCGGTCCGGTCACTGTGTATGAAGGCAACACCTACGCCGGCGACGCGACATTTGAAGACTTGAACCCCGGTGAAGAACGCCTGGTTTCCTACGCCCTTGACCTTGGCGTAACCTGCCTGAAAGATGTTAATAGCAACTCGACCAGGCTGGCAGTGGGTATTAAAGATGGCCAGTGGAAAAGCAGTTGGAAACGCCAACAGATAACCACTTATACCTTCCAGTCAAAAGATGCCCGCGACCGCAACATGCTGGTAGAGCATCATATCACCCAGGACTATAAACTAATTGAGCCGGAGAAAGCGCTGGAAACCACCCCCGACCTTTACCGTTTTGCCGTAACCGTTAACGCAAAAGATAAAAAAGCCGCAAAACTAAAAGTAGTCGAAGAAAAAACCGACTTCACTTATGAAGGTATCAGCAGTCAAAGCATAGATTGGATGCTGAATTACACCACCGATAAAGATGTTTCTGACAAAGTAAAACAGACGCTGAAACAGATTATCGAGATGAAGAAAAATATCGATGTGTTGCGGCAGACACAGCAGGATAACCGGGTATACCGTCAGCAAATCACTGACGAACAAAACCGCATTCGCCAGAATATGAATGCACTCGACCGCAACAGCGACCTGTACAAACGTTATGTAACCAAGTTCAACGAACAAGAAACAAAGATGGAAAATCTGCTGGAAAGCGACGATGCCACTCTGGTAAAATTGCGCACCGCAGAAAAAGATCTAAATGACTTTTTGAGTAAGTTGACAGTAGAATAAGAGATTTTTAAAATTACAACAGCACGGAAAAATCAAGTTTTTTCCGTGCTGTTGTGTTAATTTTATAAGCAACATAATTCCATAGCCCACAGTATCGCTCTCACCCTTACACATTTTTAATTAAAATGTTGGATGACAAGGTAGGGGAATTGTCCCCAATTCCCGCGATGAACCGGAATAATGATGTAAAAAAGCGAAATAGCGACAGATTTCTTAAGTGGTGTTGTGTTTTTCAACCTTATTTTGTCGATACAATCCATTCATTTTTATAAGAAAGACACTATCGCGGGAGCTGGGGACAGCTCCCCTACCATCTGCCTGATATTTCTGAATTGATAAATGCAAAATAGGTGCTATATCTGATTTTTCGCAAAATACTATTTATGTTCAATCAAAACATTTAATTCATCTTTCATGAATTGATTTTTATCCAATATTAATAACATTCGACCCGGTACCAGCAAATGGAACAGTGATAGTTTTGGTATCAGCATCATAAGCACATTCAACAGTTTGATTATCAACCATTACTTTTACAGGTTTGCAAGACTGTATTACTACTTCGCCAGATATATCGCCATCTATACATGCTGATAGTTTTCCGGGTTCAGATGTTATTTTTGTCACCCGTAGCCCGTCTGCCCGTATTATTACCGGGTGTTGCGGTTCTTCTTCTGTGCGGATTAAATCTATCTTTGCGTTATTGCCGGATAATTGCAGCCATGAAATTTTTCGTGTTCCTGCCGGCAGCGGATTGCCATTCAGCTTTAATGATTTGATATGTGTACCGCGTCCGCTTATTGATAAATCTACCGATACTCCGCGCAGCATCAACCCCCGAATAGAAATCTTCCTGTCACCCCACGGGGTAAGCGTAACTCCTTCATGGTCAAAATCCATCCCGGCTAATCCCATGTACAGATTTGCATACCAGCAGGTTACCGCCTGCATTTGTTTGCAACCCGGGTTATCAGGACCGAGTTCCGCCTCGTTTTCCGCTTCCGGGGTGAATGCTTCCGGCGCGGTATGATGTCGCCAGAACCACTCAACATCTACAAGCCAGGCTTTTAAGCCATAATCATTTCCGGTAATTTTATGGATATTCAGGTAAAAATAATCTGCAGTTGGGAAACTGGAACCGAGTTGGTTGCCATCCGCCATCCATGCGGTATCCCAATGCGGCAGCGACAACAGGCACTTGTCGGAACGCAGGTGTTTATCCATAAAATCTGCAATTCTTTTTGGTGCATGCGAGGTTAATTCGCGGGCAAATGGCGTAATCCAGAAGATAGCCTGGCAGCAATAATGTTTGCGCGGTTTCAGCGTAATAGATGAGCAGGAAGATATGAAATAACCTTTTTCTTCATCATAAAGGTATTTAACGAAACTTGCCCGCAATCGCTTTGTCCAGTCTCTACATTCATCCGCCAGATCTATATCCCCAACGACTTTGGCGAGATATTCCATCCCGCGCAATGCCTGGTATAACAATGAATTATTCAGCGCATTAATATCATTCCCATCTTCTTCCATCGCCTCGGGGAAATCCGGCCATAAGGCATGTCCGGAAATAAGACCGGTATTTTGCACTTCGTCACACCGGCAATGGCCAATGATGAACTTACAGGTTGGCATAACTTCTTTAACAACGGAAAGATCGTCGGTAATGGCAGCATAATGGTAAAGACTGGCGATATATTGGCACTGCGCCGGAAATGGCGCTTTCATTGACAAATCAAATGTTGAAGTAAAAGCATGCGGGATGCCATATTTTGCATTTATAGTATTTTGCATAAAGCGCAATATTTCGGCAGTATATTCAGGTTCATTAGCAAGGGTACAGGGAACCATTGGCGTCATGCCGTCCCAACCCCAAACGAAATATCCGGCAGCAGTAGCACGCACGGCACCGGGACGGTCAGATATTTTCATTGAATTAATGACTTCAGGATACTGCCCAAACGCGGAATTAAGTACCGGGTCGCCAACATCAATTTTTGGCTGCTTCTGCAATCTACTTTTGTAATTATTTACGACACTGTCACATTCCTGATGTACATTGCCGGATAGTTCATCAAGCCGTTTTTCCAACTGTGCGTGGCCTGTCGCAAAAACGGTGTAATATGCCGCGTCGCTGCCTTGAATTGGATTGCTGGCAAGGTAATATTTGCTGCGGCGATGATAACCGCGGCGAACATTCAGCGTGGCGTCACAACCTACGCCAATCCAGGTAACTGCTTCCGGGGCAACAGGCGCATCTCTCACCAATCCCTGCTGCGCCAGCGATTCTTCTTCTGATTCTATAATGTAAGCCGGAGCCTGATTTTTATCATGACATGATACTATTAACGCATTATGTACCGTATCAAAAGTAAATTCATCCCATTCTCGGTTTTTCATGCTGACGGCAGTGCAGGCTTCCTGATGCACCATTTCAAACTGAATAGGCTTCTGTAGCGGGTTATCCACTACCCGTGCGCGCTGAACCAATGCGTCAGCCAGCAGTATCAGTTCATGGGAAAATTTAACGCCATCAATCTCGCACTGGCTGGCGTAGCCAAACGGGAACAGCGATGTATTATTGAGGGTTAAATAATAGCGTTTTTCACCGATACGCACACATATCCTGAATAATTTAACCCAGGCACTTTCCGCGTCACCCTTGAAAAAATTGGCTGCCCCCAAATGCTGGCAACCCCAATAGCCAATGCCAAGCAAACCGCCATGGGCACCCACTGTCGCGTAAATACGTCCATTCGCAAAATGGTCGCGCACCAAACCACCGATTCCCTGTGACGCAAATGGGGTTATCTCATTAAATTGAAGCTGATTTATTGGCTGCATTATATTCATCACTTTATATTAAATTTGTCATAATGCCGGGTAACAATATTTTCCTTACTATTAAAATGGGGAGTGTTAATTAAGTTTACCTGAACTATTCAATGTTTGATAGACTGCTATAGCCCAATATACTTACCTGATATCAATGTGTTAACATAAAAGAGTAATCTCATCTGGTTACCATGGTAACCAGATGAGATAAATAAGTGTTCAGTTTTCGGTTTTAAGTTTTCAGAGTTAGTCTCATCGTCAAGTTCAATACCTGCTAATATTACTATAAAAATACACTCCCCTCCTTGCCAAGGAGGGGCGGGGGTGGTTTTCGACGATATGCAATTTTCAATTTAAAATCATGACTTTTTTTATTCAGATTTGATTGCTAACTGACTAACCCATTACCCCCTATTAACTCACGGAACCAACGTTATAACATACGCTGGTTTATCTTTGATTATTTTCGCGATGGCGGTGGTATTTTTACCGTTCACATCAACTACAGGTTTGTTTTTCAAGCCATAAACGGTAATTGTTTTCGCCATATCCGCGCCGGTCTGGTCGTCGCGGTTGGCGAAATCAATCGATATTTTCCCGTTTTTCGGTTGTACTATCAATCGGGTGATGCCAATTTTCCCATCAGTTTCCACCGTTACGCCTTCCGGCAGGGACAATGTCATTGCAGTCGGATCAGGAAATGGATTGATTCCGATATAACTGCCGCTTTTTGGGTCGGTCAATAGGTAACCCATTTTACCGGCTTCAGTGGTCAGGGTTGCGCCATTTTTCTCCAGTTTACCGGTGGTTCCCTGCAATGTGCAGGTGCTGTCGCGATTAATGCCGGCAGGCAGATAAGGCCATTGCCCGTTAACCTTGCGCACAGGGAAACATTTATCGGTTGTACCACCGGTATATTCCGGTTTATAGGTACATTCCATCTTGTCATTGCCGCTTGCGTAGGTGAGATTTAAAGATTTGTCCGCACCATTCCATACTGTATCCAACTTCGCGTCAGCGATATATTTCTGGAAATCGGCAAAGTTTTTGTATTCATTCACATCGCTCATTTCGACAACAAACCCGCCATAAGCCTGGTCAATTTTAGCCCAGTCGGCTGTTGTTTTATCCAATGAATTGGCGGATTTCATGATGTAGGCATTTATTCGCAGTGCTTCCTGCGCTTTTCCCCCTCCCTGCATTTCAGTCATTTTGCCATCGTTAACTATTTCCACGTCAATATCGCGTCCCAGGTCGGCAGCGGTGATTGGTATTATGCCAACATAGCTTACGCCATCTTTAATAGTTATCCGCTGGCCGTATTTTATGACGCAAGGATATTCTGTTACCTGTTTGCCATCTACATACAATTCCCAGGTTGGTTTTTCCTGAAAATTGAATAAGCCGATGGTTGTTTGCAGACTGCGGACTTCCGCTGGCACTGGCCTGCCACCGCCAAACTCAAGCTTGGGTAATGGACTGGTTAATACGACCATTTTATTTTTATTCTGCAGAGTAGTAATGGTACTTCCCTGAGTGCCGACGCAGCCATTAGGATTGCGCTGGCCATTATCATGGTAAATGCTATCCAATAATTCAGTGCGGTTAATGCCGGGCCGCACAATTAATGTGCCAAGGTCAGTCATCGATGCCGCCTGTTTTTCTTCACGACGCCATTGCCCCATCACCGGCACTGTTTCGTTGCCGCATGACACATCAAGGCTTGCCATACCATAATTTTTTCCCATGTAAGTCTTGCGCCACAACGGGGTAGAAGCATAGTTGCCCCACTGCTTATAATTGACAGTCATTTCATACGGCAGCGGTTTATCATCAACAATATTCGCCATCCAATCCGGTGCCCATGGGCCGTTCATGGTTTGCTGTGCAGCAAGGCCAGGCGGAAAATCATGACCGACAACCGGCATTTTATCAACATTAGAAGCGGTAACTTCTTTTTTATCAAAATCGGTATAGCTGCCGCTGGGAGAAAGGGTGTGTAAAATAGCCGTCAAGCCATCCTGAATACCCAGCAGATACGCGATTCCGGTGCGGCCGGATGAACTGACAAAACGGCGCAAACCGGGATGGTAAGATGAAGCCAATTCTTCTATCGATTTTGCCATAATGCTTTGACCCATCATGCGGTCAATCTTTTCCGGGCCAAAGTCGGCAAAAATCTTTTGTGCGGTCAGTGAATGCGAGAAATAATAATGGTCGATACTTTCCTGGGTACTGCCATCATACCAGCTCCAGGTGCGCAGCGGCCAATATTCCAAACCATGGCGGCCATCCTTGATAAGCCGGTCTGAACCGATTACCGCGCCGCCCAGCAAAGTGCCGGCTACCGCCCAGTGGTTGAAGTTCATCGTTCCCATGTCGTAACAATAAGTGCGGTAAACGGAGAAATTTCCTTGCCAGTCGCCGGTTTCCTTATAATATGCCTGCGCCTGCTGACCGCCGATATATCCCTGGGCAAACTTGTATTTTTTGCCGTTGAATTCAAACTCCGGGTAACTTTTATCCGGCATCAGCCAGGCAGTCCAGTATAATTTCCAATGGTCACGCACCGGCGCGGGAATCGCTTCGTAATATTTATTGTAAAGCTGCAAATTGTTAGTTGCGTCAAAACCACCCC
>Ga0194052_1000488_pt1 | contig 25612 bp, 27 predicted proteins | sample SepL226m_MetaG_FD_160117 | JGI IMG/M metagenome (GOLD analysis project Ga0194052, IMG submission 160117) | Anoxic zone freshwater microbial communities from boreal shield lake in IISD Experimental Lakes Area, Ontario, Canada - Sep2016-L227-6m | ecosystem: Environmental > Aquatic > Freshwater >...
AGTCTGCGACCTGCTCGGAGCTGAACTGTCTTTTTTCCATACATTTAGATTTAATGGATTAATTATACATATTTCAGCAAAAGAAAAAAGTGGACACTAGCGTGTCCACTTTTTGGGGTACAGTTCATTCTAGCATTAAGCCAAAAGGGGTGTTTCGCTTCAACGTATAATCTTTAAGCCAATTTTACCCAGAAGTATTGCATTTTCTCAAAATAAGCCTAGGATAAGAGAAAATAATGTATTCATTGACAACTTATTTTGAGAAAAGATCATTAACAGCAGGAGTATATATGATATTCTATCAGGAACCGGACGATTTCGACAAAAAGTTCGACGTAGTCGGCTGTTTCATTATCAATTGCGGCCAGTTCGTCCTACTGCATCGCCAGGACGACAAACCGCAAGGCGACACTTGGGGCATCCCAGGGGGCAAAAAAAATGACAAAGAGCCGCTAATAAAGACGGCTTGCCGTGAGACCTTCGAAGAAACAGGTCTAGCTATCCGACAATCCAAGATTGCGTTTTTTAAGACTCTTTATGTCCGTTATCCCGAATACGACTTCGTTTACCATATTTTCCATACCACCATCGACCGGCAAGCGAAGATTAAAATCAACAAGCAAGAACACAAAGATGCTCGTTGGCTAACGCCCCAAGAAGCCCTGGAATTGCCGTTAATCGGCGATCTCGACGGTTGTCTTAAGCTATTCTTTGGCAAATAATTTGCCAGAACATATTTTTTAATGACTTGTCCACAGATTGTGAACAGTTACGCACAGAAATTAAAAAACCTCTCGACCTAAGTCTGAGAGGTTTTAATTTAGATTGAAGGCAAAACAATATCATCATCGTGCAAATAGCGCATATCCCCGGCTCGCGTCCTGACTGCTCGTTTTATGCCCAAAAACTGCATTTTTTTCAGCAAACCAAGATACTCAGGCATTTTTTTAAGCTCAAAATACGAATATACCCTGGCGCCAACATAATAAAGAGCGGAGTGATTTAGCTTGATAGTAGTACTGTCACTAAACTTGTTATTAATCAAAATAACATAATAATCAACATCAAAATAATAAAAAGCAAAAGCACCAGCCGGCACCTGTTGATTCAGATAATCACGGCTAAACACTTCTTGAACTTCACTCCTGGTTGATTTACCGGCCGAGAACAGAAACTGGACAAAAGTCTTGGTAGTGGTTTTTTTTAGCACTTAAAGCCCCCATAATTAAAGAACATTTATCAGCATTCTACCTTTTTTGGCCTTTTTGTCAAACCCAGAAAGTGAAATCCAACTAAATAACTTGACAAAAATACATAAACATGTTTTTCTTGAGATAAATTCGTCATTTAACATTTATCTATTTACAGGAGCCTGATAATGAATATCGAAGAATCCGAACTTATGTTCCAAACGCCAGAATATCTGGCGCTAGTCGACACTAAAGCGAAAGAACTAACAGCAATCGTACATATGGCCATCGGCACTATACCTAATCCGGTCAAAGGACAGAAGTATGCTATCCCTCTAAGTAATATGTCAGCACCCCGACAACTCAACCTTCTTTGTCGAGAGATTGTAAATCTCAATCGTGTAGCCCTAGCTGATGTAGTCAAAAAAGTCTCGGATTACTTAGCAATCAATAGCTATGTCATTAATATTGTGCCCAATGAGATGTATATCAGGTCTGTCGGATCATTAGTCTCCTATAGTCTGGAATTCTACATTAGGCCGATCAACGATTTTCTTTTTGAACTGAGACCCTCACCCATTGACGGTATCGGCGTCTTTGCTGTCAGAGACTTCAAACAAGGCGAACTATTGCCACTCTTTGGCGCAGAATATCATAATGTTTTTGTGCCTTTAACAGAAACCGCTCTCTGGAGCGAGGATATGAAGCAATATTACCGCAAATTTGGCATCCGAGTCGAACAACCGCAAGCCGGATTCTGGCTTCCGGCCGACCCGCAACATCTGCAAATCGGCAATTACCTTAACCACAATACTACACCCAACGCCGAACACGACGACGATTACAATTATTTTGCCGTCTGCGACATCGCCGCAGGCAGAGAAATCACTATCGATTACGATGAATTAGGCGACGGCGACAACCTGCCGCAATAAGAGATTACCAATCGCTCCAATGTACTTTGGAGCGATTTTTTGTTGCCTCACACCAAGGCTTGACTTTTGCTCTTTAATCTGATATAATTTCGCTAGAATTAACCAAAAAATAAGGCACAGACCGTGCCCTTTTATAATGCTTCAAAATTAGCCAAAATAATCGGTACCCTAACCGTCTTTTGTATCTTTGCCTGCATTTTAAACTACAAATTTATGTCAATCAGAAACGTCGCCATCATCGCCCATCCTTCGACAGGCTCAGGACAAGCCTCTTTTATTTAACCTTCAGCTTATTTTAAACTTCAACAATATGATTCGAAATGTTGCTATCATCGCCCACGTCGACCACGGCAAGACCACTCTTGTGGATGCCCTACTCAAACAATCCAATACCAAAATGAAAGACGCTCCCAATGAGCTGATCATGGATTCCAACGACTTGGAAAAAGAACGCGGTATTACCATTTTTTCCAAGAGCGCCTCGGTGGTCTGGAAAGACACCAAGATTAATATCATCGACACTCCCGGACACGCCGACTTTGGCGGTGAAGTAGAGCGTGTTTTGAAAATGGCTGACGGCTGTTTACTATTGGTTGACGCCAAAGAAGGCCCGATGCCTCAGACCCGCTTTGTACTCAAGAAAGCTCTGGAAACCAACCATCGCGTCATCGTCGTCGTCAACAAGATTGACAAAGACGGCGCCGATCCGGACGAAGCGGTCAACAAGACTTTCGATCTGTTCGTCGATCTGGGCGCCCCTGATGAAATCGTCGATTTCCCCATCGTCTATGCCAGCGCCAAGAACGGCCTGGCCGGCCTGGAAGCCGACATCGCCAAGATGACCGACATCTCACCTATCTTTGATGCTATCGTCAAATACATTCCCGAACCATACGGCAACCCGAACAAGCCTCTGCAGTTCCTGGTAACCAATGTCAACGCCGATGCCTTTAAAGGCCGTGTGGCTACTGGTCGCGTTATTAATGGCAAGCTAACAGCCGGCGAACGCGTCGCCCACATCAACCGCAACGGCCAAGTCGCTTTTTTACGTCCAACCGCTATCATGACTTTTCGCGGTTTGGAACGCATTGACGCCCAGGAAGTCCTAGCCGGCGACATCGCCTGTATTTCCGGCATCGCCGACGTCAATATCGGCGAAACCATTGCTGACGCTGAAGACCCGCATGCCTTGCCTCTCTTACACATCGAAGAGCCGACCGTCAAGATGAAGTTCCTAGTCAATGACTCCCCCTTCACCGGACGCGAAGGCCAGTTTAGTACCAGCCGCCAAATCCGCGAACGTTTGGTTCGTGAATTAGAGAACGACATGGCGCTAAAGTTTGAAGACGCCGAAGAAGGCGGTTGGGTAGTCTCAGGCCGCGGCGAATTGCACTTAGCTATCCTAATCGAGCGCTTGCGCCGCGAAGGATACGAATTCCAGGTCACCCGCCCGCAAGTCATCATCCACCACGAAAACGGCAAGGATCTAGTGCCTTATGAAGATGTGGCCGTCGAAGTGCCCGAGGAATACTCCGGCGCCGTTATCCAAAAATTATCAGCCCGCCACGGCCAGCTCAAGAATATGAGCACCCGCGACGGTATTATGCATATCAGCTTTGAAATCCCGACCCGCGGCCTCTTCGGCTATCAGACAGAATTCCTGACCGACACCAAGGGCATGGGTATTATCAACTCCAGCTTTTTGGATTACCGCCTCGACACAGCCGCCTGGCCAGAACGCGAACGCGGTTCTCTAATCGCTCACGAAGCCGGTTCTACCAATGCCTATGCTATCCGCAACCTGCAGGATCGCGGCACCCTCTTTTTCCCAGCTGGCGTCGAAGTCTATATGGGTCAAGTTATCGGCCAGAACTCCCGCAAGGAAGACTTGGCTGTCAACATCTGCAAGGCCAAAGAACTTTCCAATATGCGTTCTAAAGGCGACGGCGTCTCGATTGCTATTGATACCGCCAAGACCATGAATCTGGAAGCCGCCCTGGAATACATCGGCGACGACGAACTGGTCGAAGTCACCCCCAAGAGCATCCGCATCCGCAAATCTACCCTGTCTAAGATGGAAGAAAGACGAAAGCAGTTGGGTCTAGTAAAGTAAAAACTTAAAGCTAAAATGTAAAAACTAAGGTATCCGCCCGAGGCGGATGTTGATAAATGTTGGCGGAGCCAACTCATATCATTTTCCCCTCCTTCGCTCCAATATCTATTAGGGCTACGGGCGGGCATGCTTTTTCTCCGCCGGTTGGCGGATTACATTTTCGCTAAAAAGCCCTCCGACACCCCTCGGAGGGCTTTTTTTGGCTAAAAATGGCTATAAAATAACTATACCTTGACATTTACGTGTTTATATGCTATACTAAAATCTCATTAACATTGTATATTCACAATTTAGTATAAATTTAGGGGGAAAAATGACAAGCAAGAGAATCACCAGAGTAGTGTCAAACGACAAAAAAGAGCAATTCTTTGAGAATTTCATCAGAAATATCATCGATTCAACTCTCAACTTCACTCCGTTGTTCGATATAATTAATGAATTAAAACAGCAGATTGAGACTGCTATTAAATTCACTAATGAAAAATTAGAAGCTAATAAAGCTTCACAATTAATCGATGACCCGACCGTACGTCAAATGGTCAGAGAATTGGTTGACGAATATATCGACATGGCCTTCGACAGATTAAGCGAAATCCATGACGACGCCACTATCTGGGGAGAAGATTTAGTCAAGCCTACCGAGGCTGCTAAAAGTGCTACACCTGCCAGCAAGCCAAGTGAAGAGCTCATTGTCGAGCTCTCTAATGCCGCTATCAAAGAGATGAACAAATCTCTTGACAATATTATATCATCTTCAACAGACGATACATCTGACGATGAAGATGATATAGACATAGAAAGACCGGGGTTTGGCGACGATTCTGACGACTCTGAGAACAACAGATATCGCCATGATGCCGAGGGCGGCTCTTCAGACGATAACGACAGTGAAACAAAAGAAAAAAGAACCAGGAGAAAAAGTGAAGACAACTTCATTATTACACCCGGTGCCACTTCTATTCATGGTTTGAATGACTCGAAACTAATCGAAAGATTAACAACCGAAGCCAATATTCAAAACATTATAGAGTTAGCCGCCTTCGTCAAACACGCCGACCTTAGAGGCAGACATTACGGCCCAGCGACTATCGGTAAGCTAAAAAGATTCTTGAATCTGCATGGCTATAAATTCTCAATCAGAACCGATCCTTCCACCCACCCAACAAAAGCGGAAAAAAAGCTGAAAAAATCCGCAGAAAAAATACAGGAAAAACCCAATACAGCTACCACCCCTACCCCACTGGTTACTAACGGAGTAATCATACCAGAAAACGCATGCTATCCAATCAACATAGCAGCAGCCGAACAAGACTCCTTCCAGTTCCTTAATAACGATATTATAGCTGAGGAACTACACGCAATAGGAATCCACTCCAAAGCTCTACTAATCAGGACTTCAGGCCTGACCCTGAAAAACGCCGGCATGGGCCAGTATTATATCGATTGGATCGATTATGGCCTCAAGCTCTGCGGCTTCAGAAATTGGGACTCCGGAGAGAAGAAATTCAATCCGCCAGCAGCCCAAAAATAATTGGACAGTTTATTACCCGAGAGGTGCTACAAAGCACCTCTCTTTAAATATAAAAAATGAGGGTTCCTTACCAGGGCAAGATAAAGACAAGCCTAATTTTTTAAAATTAAATAAATATCCGAAGGATACAATATTTTTGATATTTGATATTTGATCTTTGATACTTGCCATCATCTGTAGACACCTGCCAAACGATTGTATATAATGATTGATAAACTAAATTTATGCGTGACGAAGCGAAAAGTTTCTGGTCTTTGGTGGGCGATGCGCACAGCGTCGGCATTATTATCAATTATAATTGGTTCGGCGACTCGGTTGCTGCGGCCCTGGCCTTGGCTATGGCAATCGGCCAGCGCGGGCAAGCAGTCGAAATCTTGGCCAGTCCGAGCCAGCGCGGGCAAATCTTCCGTTTCCTGCCCGGTTTTGCCGACATTAAACATGATTTAACGATCAAACCGGAATACGCCATCACCGTCAAACTGGGCCAAGCGGAAATGGGCAAGGCGCGGCTGGAGCAGAACAAACAAGAAGTCCGCTTTATCATCCAACTGACCAAAGGCGCGCTGGAGCAGCAGCCAATTCAAATAGAACAGGCTGGCTGGCCCTATGATCTGATTATTACAGTCGGCTGTCCAGACAAAGACTCGCTAGGGCAATTTGTCACCCAACACCCTAATCTTTTTTTCCAAGTGCCGATCATCAATCTGGATAATAACTTTGCCAACGAAAATTTCGGCCAGCTTAATCTGGTTGATATCAAAGCGGCGGCCGTCAGCGAAATCGCCAGCCGGCTGATCCATGAAGTCAACGCCGAACCCGGAGCCGAGATTGCCACTTGCCTGCTGACCGGATTAGTTGCTCAAACCAAAAATTTTAAAAGTCCGATTGTAACGCCCGGCACTCTGGCTCTTGCCGGACAGCTAATTCAACAAGGCGCCGACCGAGAACTGATTATCAACAAGCTCTACCGCGATCGCAGCCTCAAACTGCTCAAGCTCTGGGGGCTGATACTAGCCAAGCTGAATACCGCCGCCGATCAAAAGCTGCTCTGGTCTACTATCAGCCATGAGCAATGGCAAGCAGCCGGCGCAAGCCAAGACAGCCTCGTAGCCCTAATCGAAGAACTGGTAGCCGGCATACCGGAGACAGCCGTCTTCTGTCTCTTTATCGGCCAAGAACAAAGCGCCGACTGCCTGGTCTATGGCATCAAGAATATCGACACACTCTATCTAACCAAACCGCTGGAACCAAACGGCAGCAAAAAACTGGCTGTCTTCCATATCGACGAAAACGCCGCCACCGCCGCCTCGGCCGCCATCCCGCTCATGGAAGAACGGCTCAAGAAGATTGTCGACAATTAATCCTTTTATCCCTGCGGAGGCAGGGATCTGCTAGGAGTAGTTATATCAATAACACTCAATAATTATTTCGAGAGCAAAAAAGAGTTAAACCATAACGGCCTAACTCTTTTTTCAATATTTATAATTGTACGTATTTCAGATCCCGGACGAGTACTCCGGGATAAAAATTTATTTATGCTTCTGAAAATAATTAAAGGCGCCATCGGCGGCAATCGATCCTTCAGCAGCGGCGGTCACGATTTGGCGGAAACGATTACTGGCGTTAGTGGTATCGCCGGCCGCGAACAAACCCGGCAGATTAGTGCTCATGTCGGGACCGACTTTGATATAATTCCATTCATCTACTTCTCCGCCCAACGCCTTAAACATCTCAGTCTTAGGCAATAGGCCGATTTCAACAAACAAACCTTCTAGCGCCACTTCTTTGGATCCGTTGTATTCTTTGTCCAGAACAACGCCGGCCAAGTGCTCGTCCCCTGCCATGTCCACAATATTGGTCTCCATTACTTTGATGATGTTCGGCCGCTTGTCCACTTCCAGCTGCCAAGCTACTTCGCCCTTCCAAGCATTGGAACGGTTAAAAATATATACCTTAGGGCACAGCTCAGCCAAATATAATGCGGCGGTCATTGCCGAATTACCGCTGCCAACCACGCCGGTATTCTTGCCCTTATAAAACATAGCATCGCAGGTGGCGCAGTAAGACACTCCTTTGCCTTTGAACTTTGCTTCAGCCGGGATATCAAGATGCCGGTGCTCGGTGCCTAACGAATAGAGCAAAGTCGGAGCTTGATATTTAGCTCCTGTCGAAGTGGTAACTTGCCAGCCGTTATCCAGTTTTGCGATTCCTGCAGCCAATTCATAAATAAATTTGGCGCCAAAGCTCTCGGCATGGTCTTTCATCTTTTGCGACAACTCATAACCGGCGATTTCTTTCTCGCCCGGCCAATTGCTAATCTTATGCGCTTCCATCATCAATCCGCCCGGTATGCCGGCAATGATGCCGACGCGCATGTTATAACGCAAGGCATAAATCGCGGCCGTCAAACCGGCCGGTCCCGCTCCCACAATCAACAAATCAAACTGATCCATATATTTTCTTTAGTTAATAGCTATTTGGCCGATGCCCCGACAACAAAGCTTGCCAATCGTCAACCGTTATCGGCCAGCTGTGCTGATGACGATAATATTCCAATACTTTTTGCCACCTTTGATCGGGCAGCAATTTCCGCGTTGACGGCGTGCCATAAATGGCAAAATTGTTCATCACATATTGCTGGCCAAGAGTAACGCCCTTTAATAAGCTTTTTACCGGCCCGATAAAATTTTTCGTCCCCCAATCCTGTGCCTCAATATTCTTGCTTCGTTTATTATAGAGGACGAAGTCATCCAAATTAACACTGCTAGCAGCCACTTGCGCCGCCTCCAGATTAAAGGCCTGGCTGACCGCTTCGCCGGCATAGGCCGACTGTTCGGGGCTTTGGGCCATCGCCAGCAAAGCAACCACCGAGCCTAAAATTACAAAAATCGCTCCTTTTATCAATGATTCAAATTCCATATCAATTAAGCTTCTCCCAATCCTTTATTATAGCAAAAAGCGCTTCAGTTTGTGAAGCGCCTTATAATTAACTTTTAGGCAAATATGCCCAATAACAGAATGCCCGCCAAAGAGACAAAGCAGCCAATATAATAAGCGCAATCATAGACACTGGCGACATCAATGCCTTGTCAAAATATAGCAAAAGAAACCAAACGAAAATTACGATACTTTGGCACAGACTAATAAATTTGCTAACCTTAAGGACATGCATGCCCCCGCTATCAGCGTAACGAGCAGCCAGAATACCGACCACAAACACTTCGCCCGCGATCAAATAAATAGGAACCAGGACGGATATACCGCCGATAATCGTCAGCGGGATAATTATCACGCCCAGCATCTTGTCTCGCGCAGGGTCCAAAAAGGTACCAAACTTTGAAACACCTCTACCGGGATGCCTAGCCTCGATATATCGAGCAACCCAACCATCAGCAAAATCAGTCAAGGCTGATAGCGTATATACGATTATGCTAGCAACTAGATAGCCATTATACAACAGCCAAATCGACCAGATTGCTCCCGCCATACCCAGAAAGGTAATCAAATTGGCGACCGTTAACACCCTTTGCTTGGGCCCTTCTTTTAATTGACAAACCATTTTAAACCTCAGTAATTAATGAACAATGTGCAAACTTTATGCCAATTACAGCTAATTGTCAAATATAAAAATTATTAATAAGAGCTGAGTCCGCTGCCCTCTCCAAAGCGATACCACCAATATTTCAACCAATTCTGTTCGCTATAGACGCTATAATCATCAGTATAAACGCCGTCCTGATTATTCCAGAGACGATCATAATATTGCTGCAACTGACTGGCCTGCGGCTCGCGATCCGGCAACTTGATTGCCACGTCCGCCTCCAAGTTAAAATTATCAAGATTACGCTTGGTAAAATTGGCCGAACCGGCAATCATGGTTATGCTATTATTCGACAAAGAATGCCAGAGCAAAAACTTGGAATGAAACTGCTCGCCGCGAGTGTCATACCATCGCACAACAATCTTGCGGCCGGATTGCGTTACCAATTCATCAGCTACCGCGCGGTTCGGAATGCCGCTTTTTTGATAACCAAAGGCGTCCTTGTTAGGATCAAGTATCAAGCGGATATTGACTCCCCTGCCGCTAGCCGCCAAAATTTCTTTTATTAAAGCGCGCTCGCTTAAGTAGAACAAAGCGAAATCCAACGTATCGCCAGGCTGCGCCATCTGGATTGTCTTGATAATTTCTTCCCTAATCCGTCCTTCGGTCAACAGACGCACCTGGCCGTAATGATTTTTCCCGGGCGTTTGGTCTGTCTGCAAATTATCAGGCAGAATTGACAACGATTGGCCCGACAGCTGAGCCACAGCCTGCTCAGCCCGGTAGACATCAGTTCCAAAAGAACCCTTGATCAGCCAAGCGGCATTGGAATTATCGGCGCTCAGGCCATGGACATTCATCGACCCTATAATCGTCACTAACCGCTGGCCATCATCGCACAAAAAAATCTTGCGGTGATCCGCCTTAAAATTCAACATTTCCAAATAAGCGCGGACGGTGCTCTTTTCGCCTTTGCCATCAAAAGGCTGTACAATCCAGCCAAAACCCTTGGTGCCCAGCCAAGAAAACAACAATCGCCACGGCCCGGAATAAAAAGGATTATTATCGCGCAATTTTTCCAGATCGACTTCGATCACATTTATTTTAGCTGTCTTCAAACGCTCTATGTCATCCGGATGGACAGAACTATAAAAAGTATTGATTGGATCCAATAACAAATCTATTTTAATATCCGGATTAGCCTGCTTTTTCGCCAGCAATAACTCGGTCAATTCACGGCCCATAAGGCGGTCCGGCTGCAAGCGCCGGCCGGCATCGTTAAACAAAAACATATCCACCAAGATATACTGCTGCGCCTGTGCTATCTGCGCCATGGCCGTATTAAAAATCTTTTGCTCCTTAAGGCGGTCATTGCCGGACTGATAAGTGGTATCAGCCAAAAAAGACATATCATCCAGATTGACAATATGATTCACAGACGCGAAATTAAGGCCCTGCGGTATAGGCTTATAATGATTATATAAACCGAACAAAGCAGACAACAGCATTAGAAAAATAATCAGTAATACAAAGCGCGCTCGCCAATAATGGCGGCGCAACGCCCTCCTTTCCTCCATTTGCTCTGTAAGCATAATTAATTTCCTATAATAATCAGATAATCAGCAGAACTGCTAGCTTCCCCGGCAGGCAAGCTGGCGGTAGACGAAGCCTGCAATAAGTTTAACAGCTCGTCGGCTGGTTTGCCTGTTTGGTTTACCAATATATTGCCGTTATAAGTGCTTGTCGCTGCATTGCCGACTTCAATAATATTCAAATAATCCAAGGTCTTCAAGCGATCAGCCATCTCAGACGCGGCCCCTTGCAACGCGCCGCCATTGCGGATAGCGACAGTGGCTGCGGCGATCTTCTGGTTGCCGTTCATCAGGTCGCCTGTCGCAACCAGTTGGCGGCTGCCTGGCCGATAAACATACACCCCCTGGGGGTATTGCAAGATCCAGTCTCCGATCTTTGCCTCAGTTAAAAGAGGCCACTTATTAATCATGGCCTGGCTCGACAATTGTACCCCTAATGGAGAGCCGACCGGCAGAACCGCCAGCTTGGAAGCAGCCTCCACTATCTGAGCCAATTCTTGTTTCTTGTATTCCAATGAGCTTTGGCCGGCACGTAGCGAGTTTAGTTCTGTTTGCTGACGTTGGTAATAAAAAGCGGACAAGCTAAAACCAGCCACGCAAAAGCAGGCTACCACCACCAAGGCAATCTGCCAAAAACGGCCCTTAGCCGATCTTAAGCCATGCCTTTTTGATTGAATTTCGTTTATTTCATCCGGATCTCCGGCAATAATTTTGCGTCTTCCCATATCATCTATCTTAGCAAAGACCGTTAAAAAACAAAAGCGGCATTATATCAAGCAAATATTACAAAAAGTGAACAACCGGACAATAATCATGCAATCAGTAATCAAAAAATCGCTAATATTGTCTCTAAATTCAAATTGTGTTAAAATATTTATCAAACATTTATATTGCTTTAATAATTAAGGAGTTTATCCTTAAATAATAATTAATGTGAACGCCTATGAAAAAAACATTACTGTTTACCACATTGGCCGCCCTGCTAGCTACAGCCGGCCTAGCCAATGCGCAAGCCACTACTGCTACGCCAAAAGCCCGAGTCACCAATAATTTCTGCACGCGATTGACCGCCATCACCACCAAGGCCGACCAAAAAACGGCCGATATCGAAACTGAGCGGCAAACCAAGGCTGCCGACGCAGCCAGCAAGATGACTGCCCAACGCGCCGAGAATGACACCAAGCTAGCCGAAGCACGAGCCAAGTGGGATAGCGCCCGCGAAAACCAATACAACAAGATGGCTGCCAAGGCAACCACCGATGCCCAGAAGGCTGCCGTCGCCGCCTTTAAGGCCGCTCGCGAGCAAGCCGTAGCCACACGCAAAGCAGCCGTCGATGCTGCCAATGCGGCCTACAAAACTGCCGTCGACCAGCTCAAAGCCAGCCAAGTCACTGCCGTCACCGCCATGAATACCACATTTAAAGACGCGCTAAAAGCGGCAGACGACAAGGCTCTGGCTGCCTGTGCCGCCAACAATGACCCAGCCACCGTCAAGAGCGTCTATAATGCCGACATCAAAGCCGCCAAGGATGCCCTCAAATCCGCCAAGAAGACTTTGGGCAATTGGTCCACCCTGGTCCAACCGTTAGCCAAGGCTCACAAAGACGCCTACATGAAGGCTTTTTCCGACTACAAGACAACCATGGAAAGTGCCTGGGCCGCCTTTAAGACCGCCTACGGAACCAAATAAACAATGGCATCAAAAAGACTCCTTTAATTAAGGAGTCTTTTTTGTATAATAATTTATCAAAATTATTTGCCTTTAGGAGCGCAAGTCCCGTTATAGAAATCCAAGGTCGGACATTTCGAGCCATCTTTAAAGGTGCAAACGGAATTAGCCACTGCAAAAGTCTGGCCGCCCGTCCAAGCGCAATATTTCTGATCCTCGGTATCATAGCCGGTCGTCTTGACCCCGCCCAGCGGACAATCCCCTCGCATCAATGCCCACTCCTCGCAAGCGCGATTATCCTCAAAGTAACACAAGCCATATTCCCCGCCGCTTGGATTTTTTTGCATAGCCAACGTTCCGCCAACCTTGGTGCAATTAAGCGAAGCCGGATTAGCCATTTGCGTGGTAGTAGCCGCAGGCGTCGATACGGTCGGACACTGGGCAAAATCGCAAGCCGGACCGCTGCGCCCCACCGACGAACCATCAGGACAAAGCTTGGCCTCGGCAGTGCAGGCCGTAGTAGAGGCCGGACCTTTATAGAAAACGAAATAGGCAGCAGCAGCCAATACAATCAGAGCGATAATTATCTTTAAGGCACCCGCAACTTTAGTAAAACGAATTTTATTTATAGCACCCGGATGCGCCGCTTCATAAGAGTCATTAATATCCTGCTGACTCCAACCAAGTTGCAGCAAATGCCCCTTAATCATAACTGGCGGAATATCGTCATCAGTCAAATCACCGATCTTAGTAATAATCTCTTGCTTAACCATATTATTATTCTATTATTCAAATCTAATTATATAACCTATGCTTGCCTACCGCAAGAAAACGACTTTTCTTATAGCAACAACGCCCCATCAGTGCTATAATTAATAAATATTAAATTACACACAAGATAGTCCTTCCTTTGCTATTATTAACTTACCATGTTTAATCCTATAACCAATCTCAAATTAAAATTCAGCCAGAAGGTGGATAAAACAAATGCCACAGGATTTACACTCATTGAGCTTTTGGTGGTTATTGTAATCATTGGCACTTTGGCCGCCTTAACAATGATTGGCCTTAATGGCTCGCGCGGCAAAGCGCGAGATGTTAAGCGTGTGACCGATGTCAGAGCGATAATGTCGGCTCTAGATTTATATTTTTCAAATGAAGGCCTTTATCCATCTCTTGTCACCGTCAACCAACCAATGGCCGGCCCTTCAGGCACGACATACATGTCAAAGGTCCCGGCTAACCCCCACCCCGACACTGACGGAAATTGCACGGCCGGCAATGAATATAGTTATCTTCAAACAGGCAACGGAACTGGCTATTTGTTATCATATTGCCTGGGCAACCAAGTAAATACTACCGTAGCAGGAAGCATGTGCGCTTTACCCGGCAACGCCGCAGCTCTGCCGGGAAACATAGGGATTTTACCTGGCAATGCTGGCGCAAATAAACAGCCGGAATGCAGTCCTTGCGTTTGCGGCGATTGCTCTACTTTATCCTGCGGATCAACTGACTTTGCCTCCACGACAGCCTCTTGCACTGTTGGCAATACAACCTATTACGCCGTCAAAGAAGGTACTCAGTGTTGGCTGGATAAGAATATAAATATAGGGACTGCTCTTGCGGCCGGAGCCGACATGACGGATGACACAATAATTAAGAAATGGTGCTATAACGGAACTGAGTCTTATTGCACAAGTGACGGCGCTCTTTACACTTGGTCACAGGCTATGTATTTGCCCAGCATTTGCGATACAAACTTTGACACTAGCCATAATTGCGCTCCCTCTAATTATGTTACCGGTTCGGGAGCATCGGCTCATCGGCAAGGCTTATGTCCCAAAGGCTGGCACGTGCCATCGGATTATGAGTTCTCTATTCTGGAAAATTATCTTGATTCGTACGTAAACGGAACTAACTATCCTGATTATCCGAATTATTACGCAGATTCAGACCCAAACAATAGTTATTCCGGCGCCGGTTGGCGCGGCACCGCATCAACAGGCGGAGTTTGCGATCAATTAAAACCCGATAATACCAGTTGTTCCGACGGCTTGGCAGCTGGTTCAAACAACGCAAATTGCGGACGTTCTAATTTGTCCATAAACATGTCAGGATATCGTTTTTATTCGGGAGGATTTAATAATCAAGGCAATAGTGGCAGAGCAAACGTCTGGGCATCGACACAATATAGCGCTACCTACGGTTGGTCTCGCGTATTATACCAAAATAAAAACCAGTCTTGGCGAACCAGCGTATTCAAAACCAGTGGATTTGGCTTGCGTTGCATTAAAGATTAGCAGCTTTCTCTAAATACAAAATATCCCGGCTTAAGCTGTCTATATGTTATTTTATTACTAGGGGAATCTCTCGTCGTTCGTCGGCTGTCGCCTCCTTACTCCTCGTCCGGCTTTCCCTCCCAACCTTCCACTGGAAGGTCGGGAGTCGCTCACCTGCCTCCTCGGCAGGTAAACTGCAGTCGACCTCTGCTGAGGTCGCCCTAGTTCGCTCGGAAAGTGTTCAATTCCCCAGGGTTACACAATAATAAAAAATCCCAGCTAAAGCTGGGATTTTTTATTATGTAGCCCCTAGGGGAATTGAACCCCTGTTAACGGCTTGAAAAGCCGCTGTCCTAACCATTAGACGAAGGGGCCATATTAATGGCCTATCTAAACAATCTCTATTATTAACTTCGACTTTTTTATCTACACTATATAGTCGCCCGCTAGGGCGAAAAAGCCGCTGTCCCCGCCTCTTCGGCGGGTCGCCGAGGAGGCGACTAACCATTAGACGAAGGGGCCATGGATAGCTAAAAACAAAAGTTAAAATGTAAAAGCAAAAAAACAGCTTAACAAAAAATGCTTGGGGCATTTGTTTATATTGGTATTATAATGATTTTTATTGCTTTGTCAACTGTTTCAAAAGAACATGATTTTATCCTTTTTTAGTGGGAAAATAACAATTACCTATTAAATTACAACAATTATTATTCTTGTCAATCGACTGGCATAAAAACACCATAAAAACCTTTACTTTAGGTATTATTTGTTATTTTCAAAATACTTTGCTAATATCACGCTATACTTATGAAGATATTAGCCATTGAGACATCCTGTGACGAAACAGCAGCCGCTGTCGTAGCCTGGCAAAAAGGACGCCCGGTGGTTTTGTCAAACATCGTCTCCAGCCAGATCGCCATCCATCAGAAATATGGCGGCGTAGTGCCTGAGATAGCGGCTCGAGAACATGTCTTAAATATCCTGCCGGTGATCGAAGAAGCTCTGCTGGCGGCCGGCATTACTCGCAAGCAGGCTCCCAAGAAGCTAGCCGCTATCGCCGTAACCGCCGGTCCAGGATTAATCACCAGCCTAATGATGGGAGTCGAGACTGCCCGCTCTCTAGCCGTGGCCTGGGACTTACCCTTAATAGACGTCAACCACATTGAAGGCCATATGTCAGCCTGTTGGCTAGGTGAAAAATTGCCGGAGCTGCCAGCTGTCGTCATGACAGTCTCGGGCGGGCACAATATGCTGGTGCTAATCAAAGAACCTTTGAAATATAAAATACTGGGCGATACCCGCGATGATGCGGCCGGCGAGGCCTTTGACAAAGCAGCCAAGATCCTTGGCTTGGGCTATCCCGGAGGGCCGGCGATCGCAGCTAGCGCTGCTACAATTAACAATTATCAATTATCAATTATCAATGAAAGAGTGGCTCCTTCGACAAGCTCTGGACAAGTCGCCAAGATTGTTTTACCCAGGCCGATGATTAATTCTGGTGATTTTGATTTTAGCTTTTCGGGATTGAAAACTGCATTGTTGTACCAGATTCAGAAAGACTCTTCGATAAACTCAGGGCAAGCCAATTGGCAAGGGCGTCGGGCCGAATATGCGGCTGAATTCCAATCGGCTGTTGCCGATACTTTGGTAAGCAAGACTATCAAGGCGGCCAAAAAGTTTGGAGCCAAAACCGTCATGCTCTCGGGCGGCGTCTCAGCCAACAAAGTTCTGCGCGCCGAACTGGAACGCCGGGTAGCCGATAAATTACCAGGCACGCGAGTCATCATCGCCCCTCAAGCCTACACCACTGACAATGCAGCCATGATCGGCGCCGCTGCCCTCTTCCGTTTGCGCGCCGGCAAAACCATAATATGGAGCAAGCTGAAGGCTGACCCCAACTTAGAAATAAAATAAAATTCTCCGACTTTACGCCGGAGAATTTTACTAAACATTAGCTGTCTTAAATATTTTAACCTGTCGACGCAAAACATCAGACATAAGCTTAGTCTCTAACGCCAAATCATAATGCAGCTGCAGGTTAAGCCAAAACTCAGGCGAATTACCAAAATATTTTCCTAATCGCAATGCAGTATCAGTGCTAATCGCCCTAATGCCTCGCACCATCTCGCTAACACGAATAGGTGCTACCGAAATATCCACAGCCAAGCGATATTGACTGATGCCATAAGCATCCAAAAATTCTTCCTTTAATATTTCGCCAGGATGCACTGGCTTTATTATTTTTGCCATATTATTAATGATAATCATTAATATTATTTTCCACTTAAGGACGCAAATTAATTATATCATATATACGAACAAAAAACAAACAAAAACTCCCCAGCCTTACGCCAGGGAGTTAAATATTAATTAATATAGCCTTTTAAATCCATTAAGATTGCCTTGATAGTAGCGGCGCTCAAAGAAAAACGGAGAGCATGCTGAGCATTTAGCAAAGTCTTCAAATCGCATACGCTGACAGAGTCTATTCCGCTTGCAACAATCGACTTAAGCAACGGCAAAATATTGCGGCTGCTATAATCATCATCCTGGCAACATGGACGAGTCCGGGCAAAAGGCCGTAACACTTCGATGTCCACCTGGTACGCCTCCGCAAACAAAGCCAGCTTGCCGGCTGGTAAAGACCTGGTAACGCCCTTTTCCATACGGCTTAGATTACTGGCCGAGTATCTAATTTTTTTAACAATGCTTTCTAACGACAAACCAGTAGCTTGACGAGCAGCCGTCAAAATATCACACAATTTGACTTTTGGCTTAGCCATTTACACCTCTCCTAACTATTGATAAAATGAACAAAACATAAACTTTACTAAATTCAAGCACTATTTAACCGGGATGTCAACGGTTATCGGCGCCATAGCTTAAAAATATGTTTAGAGATGCCTTTGTTTCAATGCCGTCCAAGCCAGAGTCCAAGGAGCTGCACAATATAGACGAGAGCCCAACTCAAGACTGGTCAGAATTACCGTTATCCGACCTGATTGACAAATATTATCACGGCGCTTGGGATGGCAGCTCCCAGCTAACCAGCCACCGAGACTATACGCTAGTTCAAAAAGAAATTATCGAAAACATGGTTCAAGAACTCGAAGAAACCAAAGGATTTGATCGAGAAACAGCCCAGGCTATGGCCGCCCAAGTCTATATCCAATACTTCGCCAAGGACTTCAAGAGATTTGACAGCTATTCCAACTGATGTTATTTTATGCCTGCGCTTATCGTAGCTTAGGCACAAAATAATATTGTTCATTTTGAAAGGTGCTATCATGATTGAAGAAGAAATCACCGTACTAGCCGAAAAAATCTTAACTTTCAGCAAAGAATTGGAAAAAGCGATCGACCCGTCTGCAAGCTGGGAAAAACGGGCCTTGGCCCACTTTATCTCACCGCTAATGACCGAGGTTTTAAAACTTAGCTGTCAACAACTAACGCCCAAGGAATGCTTCCTGCTCTATCTCAAAATTGAAAAACTGGAAATTCTGTCGCCAGACAACGCCTGGTTCACCGGATTGGAAGTCGGCCACGAACCAGACCAACACGAAGAAGCCATGCACTATTGCGAATACGGCGGACCGCAAGACTTTTGCATCAAATTCGGCTGGCTCAAACACGCCTATCAGCAAGATTGGCCGCTGCCTGTTACAAATTAACAAAAACTCTCCGAATAAATCGGAGAGTTTTTTAAAACAGAGATAATTGGTAAGTATAGTTCAATCTATATCTACGGGATATTATTCTACAGATACCTCCCCCGCGGGAGGTTAGCCTGCCGAGTCTATCCGACCGCAGGCGGGCAAGTATAAATTAGTGCTACATCTTTTGATTAAATGATTCTTCTTTCCTGCCTTTAATCTCTTCGAACTTGGCCTGCACTTTTTTGTTGCCGGCGCCGGTACTGAGAGCCTCCAAAGCATCTTTCATCTCGGTGGCGGCTTCCGGGTTTTCTATTCCGGATGCAGCTACCGTTAGATTATCTTTTTCAAACTGAACCATCTTATTCCTGGTCAAATCCAGATTCTCATTTGTGGATCCCGCCTCCGGAACCTGCTGTTTGTTGTCGAAATTTTCCATAGTTGTTTTTTAACTATTTTTTACTAAGGCGATCTCCTGGTCCACTATCCTTTGCCACTCATCTTGGTCGCAAGACAGCAAAGTATCAAGCTTGGATTGCAGATTGTGATTCAACTGCGCCATCTTGTCCGGATGGCTGCCCAGCACCGCGAGCAATGCCACCACGTCTTTTTCTGCCAATACATCCACCAACACGGCCCACAATTCACGGTCGTCGTCGTGGACTAACAGACTGTCTGTCAATTCAATTAAACGTTTTTTCTTGTCCATATATAATTATTTTTTCTGATCCACTTTTTTGGCCAATAGCCTGTAATAATGATACGTACCGTCTATGAGAACCATCTTTTCTTTGACTTGTCTAAAGTTCATAGTACCAGCCCGTCCGCCAGATGGCAACTGTTTCATTTTTGCGTCTATATTGGCCATTTTCATGGCAGTCGATTGATCAGGGCTTATACCCTGGCCGACCACAAATTCAAAAAGGCCGTCTTCCGAACGGAAGCTATCAGTCTGTTCATACCAATTGTCAGGGATAGCCGATTCCGGAACTTCGAAGACAACCTCCTTGGAAATACCTTCTTTGGCGGTTAACTTGCGCTCTATCGGCTTATCCTTGGCTTCCGCCTGTCCAGCCAAAGCCACCACCCCCATAGCCGCGCCAGTCAGCAGACTTTTAAACTTGCCGGTAACACGCTTAGGCGGTTGATCCTTATCCGCTGATGGCTGTGGCGGTCTTTCAAAATTCATCATTGCTTTAACTTCTAATTAACTGCAACAATTCATCGCGCTTAGCTTCCATCGCTTCTTTGCTGACTGCCTCCAGATTCAAACGCAACAGAGGCTCGGTATTCGAAGCGCGCACATTGAACCAAAAATCAGGATATTCAACCGTAATGCCGTCAATCTCATTCTGTTGGCCGTCGGCATACTTAGCTTTAATCTCGGCGATCTTGGCCTTGGGGTCGGCCACAGTCGAATTAATCTCTCCGGCATTAAAATATTTTTTGTAAGGCTTGATATATTCGGCAAAGGTTAATCCGGACTTGGACAACTCGGCCATAATCTTGAGCGCCACTATCATAGGCACTTCATAACAACCTTCCGGCATATTAAGGAAAAAATGGCCGCTCGACTCACCGGCGAAAAAAGCGCCCTCGCGGATAGCCTGCGCCTTAATCAAGGAATGGCCAACCCGCGTTACAATCGGGTTGCCGCCATGCTTAAGGATCGTTTCGGGAGTAATGCGTCCCGGGCGGATATCATAAGCAATCTTGGCGCCTGGGCGTTCTTCCAGAAAAATCTTGGCCAATACAGCGCGGATAATACCAGGCTCAACCGCATGCCCTTCGTTGTCGACAAAGAAAATACGATCAGCGTCACCATCGGTGGCAATACCAAAATCCGCTTTTTGTAACAAAACAGCCTTTTCCAAAAAGGCGATATTCTCCGGCTTAAAGGGGTCTGCCTCATGCGCAGGGAAAGTTCCGTCCAACTCCCAATTGATACGTTCCACTTCGCCGGGCAAATGGATAAACAACTCATCAAAATACTGGCTGCCCATGGCATTAGCCGGATCGATCACAATCTTAAACGTCTTTAAATCAGCCACATCCACAAAATCCAAATCATGGGCAACTTGGTCGTTTATCACTCCTTCTTGGACAATAACGCTGCCCTTGACCGCCACCGGCGCAATCTCCGTGCCCATCACCATTTTTTTAATATCATCCATGCCCGTGCCCTCACCAACCGGCAAAGCCCTCTCACGCACCAGCTTAAAACCGTTCCAATCCTTGGGGTTATGGCTGGCCGAAACTTGGATACCGCCGTCATAATTATAATTAGCCACCGCGAAATAAAAAGTTGGCGTACTAGCCAAGTCGAGATTTACCACTTGGGCTCCTCCGTCTATCATGCCCTTAATCAATGCTGCCTGCAAAGATGGGCTGGATAAGCGCATATCGCGTGCCGTTACCAACTTCGGTCCGGGACGGCCCAATTCTTGAGCGCGCATAATCGCAAAAGCCAGGCCAAGGCGATAGGCCAAATCTTCATCGTAATCCGTGCCATAGACGCCACGGATATCATAAGCCTTAAAAATAGAGGGGTTAGTAATCATATTGTATTGTTCTTATTATCCGTTAATAAGCTTATAATAAATAGCCAAAGAATGCAAAAATATTCAACCCCTTAGGTTTAACAATTATGGACATTTAATCCTTAAGGCAACGCAGCGAATAACCGCGGCTTTTGTATCGAGGATCGCGAATATAGCTGCCATCAGATATATGGCGAACCCAAACCTTGTTAGCATTAGCATTTTGAGACGAAGACCATAAATAATCAGCATCCCCAAAACCACTAAATTGAAACATTCCACCATGCTGAGCGGCGCCGGCAAAAGGGATATTTAAGCCTGACCCGCCGCCAGGCAAGACTTTGGCGCCGCAACCGTTGCCATTCTTTGTGCAATACATCTCGCCGGTATTATATGCGTCGGGGGTCAAATCACAGCTAAGGTCCGCGTTATAACCCCAATTATCAGAAGCGCAAGTTGCGCCATCGCCGATGGGCGGAATATTATTGACATCCAGATAGTCTTCCAAGATAGCCCATTCCCGATCACTCGGTATGTGCCAGCCAGCCGGGCAGATCCCCTGACGCTTGGCTGTGGCGCCCGAGCCGGTATAACCGTTAAATGACGAGCTATCATAAGAGCTTAATAAATACATGGCCATAGGCCAAGTATATAAAGCGCCGGCGCTAGTGCAATTATCCGAACTGTCATTATAACAGTATCTAGTAATACCCACGGCGGGATTAGCACTATCCATTGCGTGTGTAATATCCTTAAAGCCAATATTCAAGTTTTTATCCATCCAACACTGATTGCCAATCTTAACCGCTTGGTAAGTAGTAGCCGCTTCATAGGCATCGGCGTTAGAAATATCCAACGTGAGAGAGCTGTTGGCAGTGAAGTCGGTAGAACCGCAAACCAAAGACCGACCATCACCGCAAACTGCGGTCGGACAATCATTTTCCGCCAAACAAGTTGTCTGATCATTGGAACAATAAGGGGTCGCGCCTGCGCAAGCGCCGCAATCCAAAACTCCGCCGCAACCATCAGAGATATTACCGCAGTTTTTACCCTCCGCGGCGCAAGTCTTCGCGGCGCACGAAGAACAACTGGCAATGCTGCCAGGCACGGCAATGCAAAAACCAGAACCAACATCGCTGACATTGGCAGCCAGACAATAACCGATATTATAAGTATTGGGATCTTCGCTTGTATAAATATAATCGCTGGCACCATGAAGGCAAACTCCTTCATCCCAAGGCTTTGGGTTAGATGGCATCTTGGCCATAAAAGTCTCTCCGCCTTTCTCTCCAATCAATGGAGTACCGACCGCCCAAGCAGACGGATAGCCCTGTTCCCCGGTATAATATAGCTCCAAGGCAGTCTGCATCTGCTTGATATCGGTAATCCTTCTAACATCACGCGCTTTCGCTCTGCTATTATTCAGTGCCAATACAACAGCCGCAGCCAAAATACCAATAATGATAATTACAATCAGGACTTCTATTAGCGTAAAGCCGTATTTTTTTATCTTAATCATAAAATCAGCCAAAAGAATCAGTCATAATACTAGCATTTTTCTGGCCAAGACTCAATGTTACAAATTTGTGTACACAAAACAAATAGCCGCCCCGTGACAGAGCGGCTATTGCATTATCCCTAATTGATAATTAAAAGTTGATAATTGTTAATTGACTCTACATTCCCATCATCCCGGGATTCATGCCTCCCATACCTCCGCCATGATCGTGTTCATCCTTATCTTTCGGCTTTTCGACAATAACTGCTTCGGTGGTCAAGAACATCATGGCAGCAGAGGCGGCATTCTCCAAGGCAGAACGCACCACCTTGGTCGGATCAATAATGCCGGCTTCAAACATATCGACAAAAGTATCATTGGCGGCGTTATAGCCCAGATTAGTCTTACCGGCCTTGTGCTCGCTCATAATAGCATAAAGCACCAGAGAGCCATCTTTGCCAGCATTGGCGGCTATCTGCTTGATAGGGGCCAACAAGGCGGCGCTGATAACGCGGGAACCGACGCTGCCCTGGTCATCGCCGGCAAAGGAATTGCCAGCCAGAGCTAGAGCTAGGCCTCCGCCCGGCACCACGCCCTCTTCCACGGCCGCGCGCGTGGCGTTCAAAGCATCTTCGATGCGGTCTTTCTTTTCTTTCATTTCGGTTTCGGTGGCGGCGCCGACTTTGATAACAGCTACGCCGCCGGCCATTTTGGCTAAGCGCTCCATAATCTTTTCCTTATCATACTCCGATTCGGACAATTCCTTTTCACGCTTAAGCTGTTCGACGCGAGCCTTAATCTTGGCTTCGTCGCCCTTACCGTCAATAATAGTCGTATTGTCCTTAGTGCAAATTACCTTGCGGGCTTGTCCAAGATCAGCTAAATCAGCGGCATCCAATTTGAGGCCGACTTCTTCGGAGATAACGCGGCCGCCGGTTAAGACGGCAATGTCTTCCAACATCATCTTGCGGCGATCACCAAAACCCGGGGCCTTAATGCCCAAGACATTAAAGGTGCCGCGCAATTTATTAACGATAAAGGTCGAGAGGGCCTCACCGTCGATATCATCGGCAATCACCACCACATCCTTGCGGCCGGACTGCACAATCTTTTCCAAAAGAGGCAAAATATCATGGATAGAAGAAATTTTCTTGTCTGTGATCAGAATATAAGGATCAGTCATTTCGGCCTTCATCGATTCTGGATTGGTCACCATATAAGGAGTGACGTAACCCTTGTCAAACTGCATGCCTTCAACCACTTCCTTTTCTACGCCGAAGGACTGGCCTTCTTCGACAGTGATAACGCCATCGTTGCCGACCGATTCCATGGCCTCAGCGATAATAGCACCGATTTCCGGGTCGTTGGCCGAGATGCTGGCCACCTGGGCGATTTCTTCGCGGGTAGAAATAACCTTGCTCATGGCCTTGAGGTTCTTGACCACTTCGGCTACCTTTTTCTCAATCCCCTGGCGGATCTCGATCGGATTGACACCGGCTGCGACCAGCTTCATGCCTTCGCTAATAATAGACTGGGCCAAAACCGTGGCAGTAGTGGTGCCGTCACCGGCAGCGTCATTGGTTTTACTGGCCGCTTCCTTAATAATCTCGGCGCCGATGTTCTCAAAACGGTCTTCCAGTTCCACTTCCTTAGCCACGGTCACACCATCCTTGGTAATGATCGGAGCGCCATAGGAACGTTCGATGACCACGTTGCGGCCCTTAGGACCCATAGTGACTTTTACAGCGTCCGCCAGCTGGTCGGCGCCTCTCTTTAAGGCCAATCTGGCCTTCTCATCAAAGATTATAATTTTTGACATAAATGTATTCATCTCCGTGAACACGGAGATCTCCCCACGAGCATCAATCATCAAATTTGAATCGATGACAATACGCGCGCGGAAATCTGATGTTTCGGAATTTATTTTAATTTCTAGAAATACCTCAAATTAGGATAAAGATCTTTCCACATTGGATTAAAATCATTTATCAATTTTCTTTTCCACCCTCTACTCCATTTTTTTGCACTTATTTCTTTGACTCGTGCCTCATTCATTGTGAACACTGACAAGTTTTGATAATAGACTAGTTTATCTATATTATATTCGGCCGTAAAGCTATCATACACTTTGTGTTTGTGTTCTCAAATTCTGCGGATTAAATTATTTGTTATTCCAACATAAAGCACTTCGTTTTCACTATTTGTCAGGATATATAAATAATGCATCTTTTGCATAATCATCGAATTATTGATTATGAATGAAATACAGAAAATTCTTTTGACTCAGTTTTGTGGAACGATTAGTGAATATTACGAGTCAGCCCTCGTGGGGAGACCTCCGTGTTCACGGAGGTAAACTCAACTACGAAATGATCAACACAATATCCTGCTCCTTAATAACCAGATAAGTCTCGCCATCAACCTTAATCTCATCAGGAGAATACTTGCGGAACATTACCTTGTCTCCAACCTTGACGCTCATCGGAGCGCTCTGGCCATTATCCAAAATTCTTCCGGTGCCGACAGCAACAACTTCACCTTTTTCCGGCTTTTCTTTGCTGACAGTATCAGGGATAACGATACCGGACTTCGTAATCGTTTCATCGGCCAAGGCCTTAACGATTACATTAGCATGCAATGGTTTTAAATTCATATAATTTTTTGATCCCAGTTTATCCACACAAACTGTAGAAAACCGCTATCTTTATTTAATTTATTTTTTAGCAGTCTTGTATCAAGAGTGCTAACAGACCCATTTTAGTCTCGGGAGGCCTGCTTGTCAAGACTTTATGTTATTCAATGGCTAGACAATTAAAAATAGGATATAATACAACTAAAATTAAGCTATATCTAAACTTAGTCGTTATCGTAAAATTAACATTTGTTACGTCTTACAGATCCCTGCCTTCGCAGGGATAAAATTACCATGGGTTATAATACAACTAAGAATGAATTACCCCGCAGCAAGCTGACGGGGTATCAGATGAGAGATAATTGCTGTGAGTGCAACAATTGATATTCCATCTCCACACCCTGATTTTTAACATACTGCTGAATTGATTGTTCGTTTC
>Ga0194052_1000490_pt1 | contig 25476 bp, 19 predicted proteins | sample SepL226m_MetaG_FD_160117 | JGI IMG/M metagenome (GOLD analysis project Ga0194052, IMG submission 160117) | Anoxic zone freshwater microbial communities from boreal shield lake in IISD Experimental Lakes Area, Ontario, Canada - Sep2016-L227-6m | ecosystem: Environmental > Aquatic > Freshwater >...
GATCAGTACCGGTGCGCAACACCTCGGCGAGCGTTGCGGCGCGGCGATCGGTGAAGACGTCCTCCAGCAGGATCGGCGAGCCGTCCGGTCCCGACAGCGGCACCCGCCAGTTCGGATACTCGTCGGTCGTGCCGGGCTGGTTCTGGGTCCGCCGCTCACCCACGGCGTCGGTCAGGGCCAATGCCAGCAGCCGCGAGGGCGTGCGGCACAGGTAGCGGTGCAGTGCCACCGTGAGGGCTTCCTCATCGGCCTCGACACCGAGTACGCCGACGCGCCGCAGTTCGGCCTTCCACGCCTCCTGAACAGCCCGGTGGTCGGCGAGTTCGTCCTCGGCCGGCCTGGTCAGCAGACCCAGCTCGGCGCGCAACCGCACATGCTCGCCGTCGAGGTAACCCGGTGTCGGCGGGAGGTCGTGGGTGGTCACCGAGGACAGACACAGTTCCCGCCAGTGATCGGCGGCGAGCGGCCCACGGCCGCCCTGCTCGACCTCGAACCACAGGATCGAAGTGCCCAGCAGTCCCCGCTCACGCAGGTAGTCACGGGCCCACGGCTCGACTGTGCCCAGATCTTCGCCGACGACCACTGCGCCGGCCCGGTGCGCCTCCAGTGCGACGATCCCGATCATCGCGTCGTGGTTGTAGCGCACGTAGGTGCCCGAGGTCGGGGGAGCGCCGTCGGGAATCCACCACAGCCGGAATAGACCGATGATGTGGTCGATGCGTACTCCGCCGGCGTGCCGCAGGACCGCCTGGATCAGTGTCCGTAACGGTTGGTAGCCGAGTTCCTCCAGACGGTCGGGCCGCCACGGCGGCTGGGACCAGTCCTGACCGAGCTGGTTGAACTCATCCGGCGGAGCGCCGGCGGTGACCCCCAGGGCAAGAACGTCCTGTAGCGCCCAGGAGTCTGCGCCGTTGGGGTGCACTCCGACCGCAAGATCGGCCATGATTCCCAGCCCCATGCCGGCACCGAGCGCCTGGGACTGAGCACGGGCGAGTTGTTCATCGAGTTGCCACTGCAACCAGCGGTGGAAGTCGACCGCGCGGTGATGCTTCGCGGCGAAGTCGGCGACCGCCTGATTCTCCGGATGCTGAAGCTCTGTCGGCCAGTCGCGCCAGTTACCACCGTGCTTCTCGGCGAGGGCACACCACGTCGCGAAGTTGTCCAGGGCGACACCCTCGCGCTCCTTGAAAGAGTCGAACGCGAGTTGGCGGCCGGCGGAACGATCAACGCCGTACACCAGTTTCAGGGCACTGCGCTTGGCCGACCAGATCGCATCACGATCGATGATCGAGGATTTACGAGCACGCGACTGAATCCCGCGCCGCAGTTTCGTGACGCGGCCGCGTTTGGGAAGGAAGGCGAACTCCGGTATCGCCTCGACGCGAAGGTAAAGCGGATTGACGAAACGCCGCGATGTCGGCAGGTAGGGGGAAGGCTCCATGGGGCTGGTCGGCGCCGCGGCGTGAAGCGGGTTGATCAGGACGTATCCGGCGTGATGGCGGGAGCCTGCCCACACCGCGAGTTCGGCGAGGTCGGCGAGATCCCCGAAACCCCACGATCCCTTGGATCGGACGCTGTAGAGCTGGGTGGCCAGACCCCACGCACGTCGGGATCCCATCCGGGCGGGAAGTCCCAGCCACGCCGGGGTGACGATGAGCGCGGTGTCGAACTCCTGACCTCCGGAGCGCAGGTGGAGGCGGTGGTAACCCAGCGGCAGATCGGCGGGGACCATGAAAGTGGCTTCGCCGACCAGTCGATCGCCCATGTCGAACGGGGCGGTGAAGTTATCGGCCTGCCGCACCCCGGTGCGCACGGCACCGTCCTCGAGCCGGATCCACAGGTGTGCCGGTTCGCCGTGGGTGACGTGCACCCAGAACCCCGTCTCAGTACCCGATCGCGCCACGATGGTGGGCGGAAGTGGGCGTGACCAGTGGCGCCTGTCGAGCTCGGCCAGTGATGCCGCACAGTCACCTTCGGTTTCAGCATCGACACCGAGCGCTGCCAGAACTGCGATCACGGTGTCTGGATCGACGGTGAGAAAGTTGCCCGCCCAGTCGTGGTAGGCGCACGCCACGCCCATCCGGTCGGCGAGGGCGGTGAGTGCCGGGTCAGCCATGACCCCCATCCTGCGCCATGGTCAGGTGACCGCGCCGGACAATTCGATGGTGAGAACACCGGCGATGATCAGCGCGATACCCAGCAGCATCAGCGGTGTGAGCCGCTCGGCGAACAACAGCCGGGCCAGCAGCGCCACCAGTGCGACGCCGCATGCCGACCAGACGCCGTAGGCGATGCCGACCGGCATGCCCAGGTGCAGCGCGAGCCACACCAGACTGAACGAGCAGACGTAACCAACGAGCACCGGCGCGATCCATCGGCGTTTGCGGAATCCGTCGGATGCCCGCAACCCCAGGGTGGACAACACCTCCAGCAGGATCCCGCCGAATAGCGCCAGCCAGCTCATTCGGCGGCCACCTGAGCCCCGTGCGATCCGTCCCCTCGCGATCCGAGTTCGACGAGCAGCACGCCGGAGATGATCAGCGCGATCCCGAGAACGACCGGACCGGTGAACGGGTCACCGAAGATGACAGCCGCCATCACCGCGGTGATCGCGGTTCCGAGCGCTCCCCAGATTCCGTAGGCGACACCCACCGGCATGCCGGCCCGCAACACCCCGGTCAGCAGCAAGAACGAGCTCGCGTAGCCGGCCGCCACCAGCAGCAGCCACAGTCGGTCGTCCTGCGATGCGCGCAGCGACAGAGTGGCCGTCACCTCGGTCAGGATTGCGCCCAGCAAAAAGCACCAGGTGCGCAGCGCCGTGGTTCGTCTCATCGCTCAGCAGACTAAACTCTCAGGCGTGCTGCCCCCGCCAATGCGCGATCCGGTGCTGTTCGCGGTGCCGTTCTTCCTCGTCCTACTCATTGTCGAGTGGACCGCGGCGCGCAAGCTAGAACGGCTGGAGCCCGGGCCGGCGAGCGAAGAGTCGCTTGCACGCGGCAGCTACCTGGCTCGGGATGCGTGGGCATCCATCTCGATGGGGTTGGTGTCGGTCTTCACGATGGGGGCCTGGAAGTTCATCGGGTTGCTCGGCTACGCCGCGCTGTACGCCTACGTCGCGCCGTGGCACCTGTCCGCCCGGCACTGGTACACCTGGGTCATCGCCCTGGTCGGTGTTGATCTGTTGTTCTACGCCTATCACCGGCTCGCACACCGAGTTCGCCTGATCTGGGCCACCCACCAGGCCCACCACTCCAGCCGCTACTTCAACTTCGCCACCGCGCTGCGACAGAAGTGGAACAACAGCGGTGAACTGATCATGTGGGCGCCATTGCCGATGCTTGGCGTGCCACCGTGGATGGTGTTCACCAGTTTCTCGATCAGCCTCGTCTACCAGTTCTGGATTCACACCGAGCGGATCGGCCGGTTGCCGCGGCCCATCGAGTTCGTCTTCAACACCCCGTCACACCATCGTGTCCACCACGGCACGGACCCGGATTACCTCGATCGCAACTACGGCGGCATCCTCATCATCTGGGACCGGCTGTTCGGCACGTTCGCACCCGAGACCCATCGCCCGCACTACGGCCTGACCAAACCCGTCGACACCTTCAACATCGTCACACTCGAGACCCACGAGTACGTGGCGATCGCCCGCGACGTCCGCTCAGCCACATCCTGGCGAGACCGCCTCGGCTATGTCGTCGGCCCACCGGGATGGGCACCGGCTCCCGCGGGCCACTGATCGCCCGCTTCACCCGCTGACTCTGGCACCATAGGGCCATGGGTCGGCCTCGGACCACCTTCGACCATCCGGTCGACGAGCATCTCATCAGCCGCGCGCTGGCATCGGCCTCTGCGGGGTCGATGTGGTTCGATCCCGCACTGCTCGACAGCCCGCGCGAGTATCCGGCACTGACCGCGCCGCTGAGCTGCGACCTACTCGTCGTCGGCGGTGGATACACCGGGCTGTGGACCGCTCTGCACGCTGCCGAACGGCGGCCGGGGGATCGGGTGGTGCTCATCGAGGCGGAACGTCTCGGCTGGGCGGCATCGGGGCGCAACGGCGGCTTCGTGGAGGCGAGCATCACCCACGGCGCGGCGAACGGGAAGTCCCGCTGGCCCAGAGAGTTCGAGGAACTCGAACGCATGGGAGTTGCCAATCTTGCGGGCATGGCCGCCGACATCGACGCCTACGGGATGAAGGTGGAATGGGAGCCCACCGGAATGCTGACGGTGGCCACCGAGCCTTACCAGGTTCCGTCGCTACAGTGCGCGGCGCAGGCGGGAGAGGGCGAGTTCCTGGCAGCGGACGCTGTTCGTGCACAGGTGGATTCACCTACCTACCGTGCGGGGTTGTTCTCGTCGACATGCGCGATCGTCAACCCGACCCGTCTGGTCACCGAACTCGCCCGAGCGTGCTCCGAACTCGGGGTCGTGATCCACGAGCGCACCGCGGCCCGCGGGATCGATCACGATCGTGGGGGTGTGACGGTTCGAACGGACGCCGGAGCGATTCGCGCAGCCCAGGTTGTGCTGGCCACCAACGTCTTCCCGAGCCTGCTTCGCCGTAACCGGCTCTACACGGTCCCGGTCTATGACTACGTCCTGGGCACCGAACCGCTCACCGATGAGCAATTGGGACGTATCGGCTGGCGCGCGCGCCAGGGCATCGGCGACGCCGGCAATCAATTCCACTATTACCGATTGTCCAGCGACAACCGCATCCTGTGGGGCGGCTACGACGCCGTGTACCACTTCGGCCGTCGGGTCGATCCACGCTATGAAGATCGTCCGGAACTCTTCCGCAAGCTCGCCGCGCATTTCTTCCTGACTTTTCCCCAGCTGGACGATGTTCGTTTCAGCCACCGCTGGGCGGGGCCGATCGACACCAACACCCGGTTCTGCGCGCACTGGGGACTCGCCGGCCGTGGCCGGATCGCCTACGTCAACGGGTTCACCGGCCTTGGCGTGGGCGCATCCCGGTTCGCCGCAGACGTCTGTCTCGACCTGCTCGACGGCCGTGAGACCGAGCGGACCGAACTGGAGATGGTGCGCAAGCGGCCGCTGCCGTTCCCTCCCGAGCCGGTGGCCGGCATCGGCATCCAGGCCACCCGGTGGTCGCTGAACCGCGCCGACCACAACGGTGGCCGACGCAATCTGTTCCTGCGGATCCTCGACAGGTTGGGTCTGGGGTTCGACTCCTGAGGTGAGCCGAAGTTTGCGGGCTGGCTCGGGGGCGGTCAGAAATTTCCAGTAGGCTCGGCCACGCCCGCCCGGTACGAAGGCGGATTAGAGGAGGTAAGCACGGTCGTGGGAGACACACTCAACGCAGGACAGAAGCTCGGTCGGGGCGATTCGCTCACATCGAACAACGGCGCCTACACCCTGACGCTGCAGGAGGACGGGAATCTCGTCCTGGCGGTTCGCGGCAAGGCCGAATGGGCGACCGGCACCGACGGGTCCGGAGCGGACCGCGCCGAGGTCCAAAGCGACGGCAATTTCGTGATCTACGCCGGCGACAAGCCGGTGTGGGACACCAAGACCAAGGGCAAGAAGGACGTCCGGCTGGTCCTGCAGGACGACCGCAACCTGGTGCTCTACGCCGCCGACGGTGCGGCCTGGAACTCGCGCACCGAGACCGACGCCCCGCCGCCGGCGGAGGAGAAGGTCGAGATCGCGCCGGTCGCCAACGAGGTTCCGGCGCCGCGCACCCACACGGTGGCCTCCGGCGACACGCTGTTCAACATCGCCAAGCAGTACCTCGGAGACGGCAACCGCTACATGGAGCTGGCCAAGGCCAACAATATCGCCAACCCCGACCACATCGAGGTGGGCCAGGTCATCACCATCCCCTGAGCTGGGACTATCGCGGATCGGTAACGATTCGACCCGGCCGCCGATACATACCTCGACACGTTCACGCGGCCCTCAAGCGTCCAACGACTCTGAAGGGCCGCCGACCGATCGGGGTGCATGGTGGCCGCTTTGCTGCGATCCGTCGTCCTGGCCGCGGTGGCCGGGGCCGCTGTGACGTCATCGGTGTCACTGGCCCCGGTCGCCGCGGCCGATGGGGTGACCGTCTTTCCCGGCATGGAGATCCGTCAGGACTCCTCGATGTGCACGCTGGGCTACGTCGATCCGGTGGCCCGGGTGGGCTACTCGGCCGGACACTGCCGCGGCACCGGCGTGGTGACCGACCGCAACGGGCGCTTCATCGGTGTGGTGTCCACCGCGCGGGACAACACCCCCGACGGCGCCGTGGTCCGCACCGACCAGGTGATATCGGACTACCAGTCCATCAAGCTGGCCGATGACGTCACGATCAATCCGGTCCTTCCCGGCGGACGCCCCCTCGTCGCCGATCCGGCCGCCACGCTTGCCGCGGGTCAGCCGGTCTGTCACTTCGGCGTTGTGACGGGGGAGAGTTGCGGCACGGTCGAACGCATCAACAACGGCTGGTTCACCATGGACAACGGTGTCGTCAGCCAGAAGGGTGACTCCGGGGGTCCGGTTTACACCCTCGATGGCAGCGGCCGGGCGATCCTGGTCGGACTGTTCAACAGCACCTGGGGCCGGTTGCCCGCAGCGGTCTCCTGGCAGGCCACCGGACAGCAGGTCCGCGAAGACCTGGCGATGGCGGCCACCGTCATCAACGTCGCCGCCGCGCGCGCAAACTAGAACACGTTCTCGCCAGTCCGCGGGGCCGGGGATATCCTTTCGGCCATGAGTGGCCTCGACATCCCCCCGGTGCTCGACGCAGCCGACGTGACCGAATGGTCCGACGACGTCGATGTGGTGGTGATCGGCTTCGGCATCGGCGGCGGCTGCGCCGCCGTCACTGCCGCAGCTCAGGGAGCGCGCGTCCTGGTCCTGGAACGCGCCGCCGTGGCCGGTGGCACCACCGCACTGGCCGGCGGGCACTTCTATCTCGGCGGCGGCACCGCTGTTCAGCAGGCCACCGGGCATGCCGACAGCGCCGAGGAGATGTACAAGTACCTCGTCGCGATGTCGCGTGAGCCCGAGCACGACAAGATCCGCGCCTACTGCGAGGGCAGCGTCGAGCACTTCAACTGGCTCGAAGACCTCGGCGTCCACTTCGAGCGCAGCTACTACCCGGAGAAGGCGGTCATTCAGCCCAACACCGAGGGCCTGATGTTCACCGGCAACGAGAAGGTGTGGCCGTACAAGGACATGGCGGTGCCCGCGCCGCGCGGACACAAGGTCCCCGTTCCCGGCGACACCCAGGGCGCGGCCATGGTGATTGAACTGTTGGTCAAGCGTGCCGCCGAACTGGGCGTGGAGATCCGGTACGAGACGGGTGCGACGAACCTGGTGACCGACGGCGACGCCGTCGTGGGCGTCGCATGGAAACACTTCGGCCGCAGCGGGTTCGCACGCGCCGATGCGGTGGTGATCGCCGCAGGCGGCTTCGTGATGAACACCGAGATGGTGACGCGCTACACACCCAAACTCGCCGAGAAGCCGTTCGTCCTGGGCAACACCTACGACGACGGTCTCGGCATCAGGCTGGGGGTCTCCGCCGGCGGCGACACCAAGCACATGGACCAGGCCTTCATCACCGCGCCGGTCTACCCGCCGGCGGTGCTGCTGACGGGGATCATCGTCAACAACCTCGGGCAACGATTCGTCGCCGAGGACTCCTACCATTCACGCACGTCGGGATATGTGATGGACCAACCTGACAGTGCGGCGTTCCTCATCGTCGACGAGGATCACCTACAGCGACCGGACTTCCCGCTGATCAAATTCATCGACGGCTTCGAGAGCGTCGAGGAGATGGAGTCCGCTCTGGGAATTCCCGAAGGGAATCTGGTGGCCACCCTGAACCGCTACAACGAGTACGCCGCGCGGGGTGAGGATCCGGACTTCCACAAGCAGCCGGAATACCTTGCCGTGCAGGACAAAGGGCCGTGGGCGGCGTTCGATCTGTCACTCGGCAAAGCGATGTACTCCGGATTCACCGTCGGCGGTCTGGCCACCGACGTCGACGGCGAGGTGCTGCGCCCGGACGGCACCGTGATCGCCGGTCTGTTCGCCGCCGGTGCGTCAGCGTCCAACCTCGCCCAGGACGGCAAGGGCTATTCCAGCGGCACCCAGTTGGGTTCGGGTTCCTTCTTCGGACGGCGGGCGGGGGCGAAGGCGGCCGCGCGCGCCAAAGCCGTTTAGATCCCGGCGGGTTCGGCTTCGGGCTGCAGTTCCCAGCGGCCGTCGCCGAGCAGGCGCAGGTGCATCCCGTGATGCTGGCGCACCGTGTCACGGTGGGTCACCGACACCACGATGCTCTCCGGCAGGCGGGTTCGGATCAGGCGGTACAGGCTGTACTCATTGCCCTCGTCGAGCGCGGAGGTCGACTCGTCGAGGAAGATGACCCGGGGCTTGTGCAGAAGCACCCGCGCGAACGCGATCCGCTGCTGCTCACCGGGCGAGAGGGTCTTCGACCAGTCCTGCGTCTCGTTGAGACGCGCGGTCAGGTGGCCAAGGGCGACGTCCTCGAGCGCCGCGACGAGTTCCTCGTCGCTGATGGACGCCTCCGGATCCGGGTAGCTCAGCACTGCCCGCAGATCACCGAGCGGAAGGTAGGGCACCTGGGAGAGGAACATGGCGTCGCCGTCTCCGTCGGGCTGATGCACCGTACCGGTCGCATACGGCCACAACCGGGCGATGCTGCGGAGCAGGGTGGTCCGGCCGCACCCCGAGGGGCCGGTGATGACCAGTGACTCCCCGGGCTCCAGGCGAAGGCTGAGCGGTTCGAGCAATTGCCGGCCCGCTGGATTCCGGATCTCGACATCGCGCAGTTCGATGCTGCCGTCGCCGCTGTGCTCCGCCTCCAGCCGGGGCAGATCCCTGGCCTCCTGGTTGGCCTCGACAAGTCCTTCGAGCCGGATGATGGTGGCGCGGTAGGCCGCGAAGGAGTCATACACCGCCCGGAAGAACGACAGGGAATCATGCACGTTGTTGAATGCAGACGCCGACTGCGTCACATCGCCGAAACTGATCTGCCCCTTGAACAACCGCTGCGCCTGGATGACAAGGGGCAGCGGGTTGATGATCTGGCTGATGGTCTGGTTCCAGCCGAGCAACGCGAGGCTGCGCACCACGAATCGCCGATAGTTGGCGATGATCGCATCAAATCGAGTTCGCAGGACCGACCTCTCGGCGCCCTCACCGCGATAGAAACTGACCGATTCAGCCGCATCGCGCAGGCGCACGAGCGCGTAGCGGAAGGCGGCGTTGGTCAACTCGTTGCGGAAACTGAATCGGATCAGCGGATGGCCGATCCAGAACGCGATGACAGTGGTGGCGAACACGTACACCAGCGCGATCCAGAACAGAGCGTGGTTGATCGTGATCCCGAACAAGGTGAGCGGGCCGGACAGTCCCCACAGGATGGGCGTGAAGGCCACGACCGACACCATGGAGTTGATTCCCCCGAATAGCAGCGTCGTCGTCGTACCGACCGTCGGCGTATTGGTTCCCTGGCCGGTGCAGGTGGTGAAGGCGTCGATGTCGAGCTGGATTCGCTGGTCGGGATTGTCGATCGGGGTGTCGATGAACCGGCCGCGGTAGAAGGCTTCGTCGCCGAGCCAGTCCCCGGTCAACCTCTCGGTCAGCCACACCCGCCAGCGGATGATGAACCGCTGGGTGAGGTAGATGTCGATGATCTGGCGGCTGACGTAGAGCGCAGCGATCAGCGCGAAGGTGACGATGGCCGTCCAGAAACCCCCGACGCCGGAGTCGCGCACCGCGGTGTTGCCCGCGCCGGCGCCTTCGAACGCCGTCTGCAGTGACGAATACAGATCATTGCTGAAGTAACTCAGCAGCACCTCGAGGCGAACGGCGATCAGGGTGGAGAACAACAGGACACCCAGCCAGACCCAGACCACGACCGATTCGCGGCCTGTGAAGTATCCGCCGGTGACACGCCAGAACTGGCGGCCCCAGGCGGTGTATCTGGCGAGCAACACCAGGATCAGCACAGTGACCACCGAGGTGATCAGCCACGCTTTTCCTGTCCAGAGCAGCGAATGCGGGATCTCGTTCGCCCAGTCCAGCGAAGGTTTGAACATCTCCACGCGGGCAAGCTTGTCAGCTAGGTCCTGCCCAGGTCTAGCTCACCGGGCCGCCCGCCTCCGGTGCGGCCGAGGCGCCAGCCGCCTTCGCCGAGCAGCTCCAAATGCCTCTCATGGTGCCGGTCGACGCTGGGCCGGTGACTCACGCTGACCACGATGGTGTTCGGCAACTCGGTACGCATGGCGTCATAGAGCGCGTACTCCAGGCCCTCGTCCAGTGCGGAGGTGGCCTCATCGAGGAACACCGCTCGGGGCCTGGTGAGCAGGACTCGCGCGAAGGCGATGCGCTGCTGCTCGCCCGGCGAGAGCACCTTGGCCCAGTCCTCGACCTCGTTGAGCCGTCCGATCAGGTGTGACAGCGACACCCGACCCAGGACCGCCTGCAGTTGTTCGTCGGGAACCTCACCGGAATGAGCCGGGTAGGACAGCACGGTACGCAGATCGCCGAGCGGCACGTAGGGGAGCTGCGAGAGGAACATCGTCTCGTGACCCTCCACGGGCCGCCGCACCGTGCCCGAGGTGTACGGCCACATCTGAGCGAGACTGCGCAGCAGCGTGGTCTTGCCGGCTCCCGATCGGCCTGTCACCACCAGCGCCTCGCCAGGATCGAGCCGCAGGTCAAGCGGATCCACCAACTGGCCGCCCGACGGTGTGCGGACCTCCACCGCAGTCAGTTCGACCGAGCCGTCGGTGCTGGCCACCGTCTCCAGACTCGGCATGTCGCGTGCGGTCTCGTTGGTCTCGACCAGTCCGTACAGACGGATGATCGCGGCGCGGTAGGCCGCGAACTGGTCATAGGCGTTTCGGAAGAACGACAGCGAGTCGGCGATGTTGCCGAACGCGCTGGAGGACTGGCTGACGTCGCCGAACGTCATCTCGCCGCGGAAGAGCCGTTGCGCCTGCACCGCAAGTGGCAACGGGCTCAGCAGCTGACTCAGGGTCAGGTTCCATCCGGTCAAACCGATGGTCCTTCGGACATAGGCCCGGTAGTTGGCGATGATGTCGGTGAACCGGTTGTGCAGCAAGCCGCGCTCGGCGTTCTCGCCTCGGTAGAAACCGACGGCTTCGGCAGCGTCACGCAGACGGACCAGCGCGTACCGGAAGGCGGCGTTGGTGAGCTCGTTGCGGAAACTCAGCCGGATCAGCGGGCGGCCGATCCAGAACGCGCCGATCGTCGCGAAAAGCACGTAGACGAACGCGATCCAGAACAGCGCGCGGGGCAGCGTGACGCCGAAGAAGGTCAGCGGTCCGGAGAGGTGCCACAGAATCGGCACGAACGACACCACGGTGGAAACCGAGTTCACGGCGCCGAACAACAACGTCGACCCGGTGCCCACCTGCGGCTGATTGGGTAATCCGCCGATGCCGGTGGTGAAGACATCGACATCGAGCTGGATGCGCTGATCCGGGTTGTCGGTGTTGGTGTCGGTGAATCGGGCGCGGTAGTAGGCGCGGTCGGAGAGCCAGTCGCCGGTGAGTTTCGCGGTGAGCCAGGTGCGCCAACGGATGATGAAGCGCTGTGTCAGGTACAGATCGAGCATCACCTGCGTCACGTAGATGGTGGCCAGCACACCGAACACCCCGAGGGAGCCCCAGAAGCCCTTGATCGCCGCACGGCGACCCGAGTCGTCACCCTCCCCGCCGGCGGTGAACGCCATTTGCAGCGACTCCATCAGGTCGTTGCCCTGATAGCTGAGCAGGACGGTGATCCGCACCGAGATCATCACCGAAAGCAGCAGCACGCCCAGCCAGGCCCACACGACCACGGAATCGCGGCCCTTGAAGTAGTCCCGGGTGATCCGCCAGTACTGCCTGCCCCACACGGTGAACCTCGCGATCAGCACGAGCACCAGCAGGGTCACCGCGGCGGTCAGTACCCACGCCCGGGCGATCCACCACAGCGAGGGGCCCAACTCGTGCGCCCAGTCCAGCGACGGCGTGAACGCGTCCACCGAATTCTCCTCCCATCGCCTTCCATCGCCTTAGCGGCCCTGCATCGTTCCCGGCGAAGCTACCCCAGTTACCGGGCCGGTACCGTTGACGCCGTGGCTAAACCCTCGAAGACCGCCGGGCCGGGCCGCCTGAGCCGGGGTTTCTGGCGGATGCTCGGCGCGACCACGGAGAAGGCCAAGAGCCAATCCATGGCGGAGGTCACCGATTCGGCGGAATTCGACGACAAGGCGCGCGGCCTCGACGATGAGCAACTCGCCCAGGCCGCACAGCTGCTGGAACTCGACGACCTGGCCGACTCCGCCGACATCCCGCAGTTCCTGGCGATCGCCCGCGAGGCCGCCGATCGCGCGACCGGCCTGCGGCCCTTCGACGTCCAGTTACTCGGTGCGCTGCGCATGATGGCCGGCGACGTCATCGAGATGGCCACCGGTGAAGGCAAGACGCTGGCGGGTGCGATCGCCGCGGCGGGTTACGCCCTGGGCGGCCGACGGGTCCACGTGGTGACCATCAACGACTATCTCGCCCGCCGCGACGCCGAGTGGATGGGCCCGCTGATCGAGGCGATGGGGTGCAGCGTCGGTTGGGTCACCGCCGAATCCGGCCAGGCCGAACGACGGGCGGCCTACCGGTGCGACGTCACCTACGCGTCGGTCAACGAGATCGGCTTCGACGTGCTGCGCGACCAGCTCGTCACCGATGTCGCCGATCTGGTGTCGCCCAACCCCGATGTAGCCCTGATCGATGAGGCCGACTCTGTCCTGGTCGATGAGGCCCTGGTGCCGCTGGTATTGGCCGGCACCACCCACCGGGAGACGCCGAAACCCGAGATCGTCCGGCTGGTCGGTGAGTTGACGCCCGACGAGGATTACGCCACCGATGCCGACAGCAGAAACGTCCATCTGACCGAAGCCGGCGCGCAGAAGGTGGAGAGGGCGCTCGGCGGGATCGACCTCTACTCCGAGGAGCACGTGGCGACCACGCTCACGGAGGTCAACGTCGCCCTGCACGCCCACGTATTGCTTCAACGCGATGTGCACTACATCGTCCGCGACGGTGCCGTGCAACTCATCAACGCCTCACGCGGCCGCATCGCGACGCTGCAACGCTGGCCCGACGGACTGCAGGCCGCCGTCGAGGCCAAGGAGGGCATCGAGACCACCGAGACCGGCGAGGTGCTCGATACGATCACCGTGCAGGCGTTGATCAACCGGTATCCCACCGTCTGCGGGATGACCGGTACCGCGCTGGCCGCCGGTGAGCAGCTCCGGCAGTTCTATTCCCTTGGGGTATCACCCATTCCGCCCAACACCCCCAATATCCGCACCGACGAGGCCGACCGGGTCTACATCACCGCCGCGGCGAAGAACGACGGGATCATCGACCACATCATCGAGTTGCACGTCACCGGCCAGCCCATCCTGGTGGGCACCCACGACGTCGCCGAGTCGGAGGACTTGCACTCCAGGCTCGTGCGGCGTGGAGTTCCCGCCGTCGTTCTCAATGCCAAGAACGACGAGGAGGAGGCGCGTGTCATCGCCGAGGCGGGCATGCTCGGCGCAGTGACGGTGTCGACACAGATGGCGGGCCGGGGCACCGACATCCGACTCGGCGGTTCTGACGCCGCCGACGACTCCGCGGAGAAGAACGCCGTCGCCGAACTCGGAGGTCTGCATGTCGTCGGCACCGGGCGGCACAACACCGAGCGGCTGGACAACCAGCTTCGGGGACGCACCGGCCGCCAGGGCGATCCGGGTTCCTCGGTGTTCTTCTCCAGCTGGGAGGACGAAGTCGTCACCTCGCACCTGGAGCTGGGCAAGTTGCCCATGGAGTGCGACGAGACCGGCCGCATCACCAGCCCGAAGGCGGGGGCACTGCTCAGCCACGCGCAGCGCATCGCCGAGGGGCGGATGCTCGACGTACACGCGAACACCTGGCGCTACAACCAGCTGATCGCCCAGCAGCGGGCCATCCTCGTCGAGCGACGCAACATCCTGCTGAGCACACCGGCTGCCCGCGAGGAACTCGAAGAACTCGCCCCGGTGCGCTACGCAGAACTCTCGAAGGAACTCCCCGAGGAGGACATGGAGCGGATCTGCCGCAACATCATGCTGTTCCATCTGGACCGCGGCTGGGCTGACCATCTCGCCTACCTCGCCGACATCCGGGAAAGCATCCACCTGCGCGCGCTTGGCCGGCAGAACCCGCTCGACGAGTTCCACCGGATGGCGGTCGACGCGTTCACCAACCTCGCCGCCGATGCGATCGAAGCCTCCCAGCAGACGTTCGAGACGGCCAATGTTCTCGAGCACGAGCCGGGTCTGGATCTGTCCAAACTCGCACGCCCGACATCGACGTGGACGTACATGGTCCATGACAATCCGCTGCGGGATGACACGCTGTCGGCGTTGAGCCTGCCCGGGATCTTCCGCTAGCGATGCCGATCGACGGCCGACGACGGGTCGCGACGATCCCGAACGTCCTGAGCATGATCCGCCTGGCCCTTGTGCCTGTCTTCGTTTACCTGCTCCTGGTGCGTCATGCCTACGGCCCGGCCGTGGCGATCCTGATGTTCAGCGGAACCTCGGACTGGGCGGACGGCAAGATCGCGCGCCTGGTACCCGGGCAGTCCTCCCGGTTGGGCGAGCTGCTCGATCCGCTGGTGGACCGCATCTACATGGTGGTGGTCCCGGTCGGACTGGCCCTGGCCGGTGTGGTGCCGTGGTGGGTGGTCGCGATCCTGCTCGGCCGCGACCTCGCGCTGGCAGCCACCCTGCCGGTGCTGCGTCGCCGCGGACTGCCGGCGCTGCCGGTCACTTACGTCGGCAAAGCCGCCACCTTCGCGCTGATGTCCGGCTTCCCGCTGATTCTGCTGGGTCAGTGGAATGCGTTGTGGAGCAGGGTGATCGGCGCCTGCGGCTGGGGTTTCCTGATTTGGGGCATCGGCATGTATCTGTGGTCGGCCGTGCTGTATCTGATTCAGGTCCGAATGGTGGCACGCCGCCTGCCGGTACTCGGTTAGATTCAGATGCCCGACACGCGACGCCCCCACGATGACCCGGAGGACCCTGTGAGCGACATCCCCGCCGAACTGCGCTACACCGCTGAGCACGAGTGGGTCCGCCGGACCGCGCCGGACACAGTGCGGGTCGGCATCACCGACTTCGCCCAGTCCGCGCTGGGCGACGTGGTCTTCGTGCAACTGCCGGCCGTGGGTGCCAGCGTGAGCGCAGGTGAGGCCTTCGGCGAGGTCGAGTCGACCAAGTCGGTGTCGGATCTCTACGCACCCATCACGGCCACCGTGGTCGCGGTGAACGGCGAACTCGACGGCAACCCGGCGCTGGTGAACGCCGATCCCTACGGCCAGGGGTGGCTCTTGGAGCTGCAGGCCGACGGCGATACCCTCGATGACGGGGTTGCGGCGCTGCTCGACGCGGACGCCTACGGGGCAATCCTGAGTTGAACGAACCCGAGTTGAACGAGTGAGTCCACCCCGCGTCTGCAGCGGGGTACGGTCGAAGGGACTTCACAAGGAGGAATGGCGCGTTGACGGACAACGATCGGCGATCCGGGGCCGACGAGGCCTCTGACGAGGTCACGGTCGAGACGACCTCGGTTTTTCGCGCCGACTTCCTCAACGATCTCGACGCGCCGCCGGGCGGCGCCGGCGAGACCGCGGTGTCCGGAGTCGAGGGCCTGCCGGTGGGGTCGGCGCTGCTGGTCGTCAAGCGCGGCCCCAATGCCGGTTCACGCTTCCTGCTCGACCAGCCGAGCACATCGGCGGGCCGGCATCCCGACTCCGACATCTTCCTCGACGACGTGACCGTCAGCCGTCGTCACGCCGAGTTCCGGCAGGATTCCGGGGAGTTCCAGGTGGTCGACGTCGGCAGCCTCAACGGCACCTACGTCAACCGCGAACCGGTCGACTCGGCCACGCTGGCAAACGGCGACGAGGTTCAGATCGGCAAGTTCCGGCTGGTGTTCCTCACCGGCCCCCGGCAGTTCGGCGATGGGCGAGCCGGCGACGATGACGGCGCCCGATAGCCCCGGTCTCGCCGGGATGTCGATCGGCGCGGTTCTGGATCTGCTGCGACCGGAATTCCCGGATGTGACCATGTCCAAGATCCGGTTCCTCGAAGCAGAGGGTCTGGTGACTCCCGAGCGCGCCCCCTCGGGGTATCGCCGGTTCAGCGCCTATGACTGCGCGCGGCTTCGCTTCATTCTGACTGCGCAACGCGATCAGTACCTTCCGCTGAAGGTGATCAAGGCCCAACTCGACGCACAACCCGACGGGGAACTCCCGCAGAACGCCGCATACCCGGCGCCGCGACTGGTTCCCGTCGACGAACCGGGTGCGGGGGAAATGCCCGAGCGGGAAATGCCCGAGCGGGAAATGCACGGTGTGCGACTGCGCCGGGAGGACGTCCTGGAGCGCTCGGGTGTCGAGCCGGCACTGCTGACCGCATTGTGCAAGGCGGGTGTCATCACCACCGGCCCCGGCGGTTTCTACGACGAGTACGCACCGGTGATCGCGCAGTGCGCGCAGGCTCTCGGCGAGTACGGGGTCGAACCGCGGCATCTGCGCCCCTTCCGTTCGGCGGCCGACCGGCAGTCCGACCTGATCGCCCAGATCGCCGGTCCGGTGGGCAAGGCGGGTACCACCGGCGCCCGTGACCGCGCCGACGATCTCGCCCGCGAGGTGGCCGCACTGGCGATCACCCTGCACACCTGCCTGATCAAGTCGGCGGTCCGTAACGCTCTGGACCGCTGAGGACTAGACTCCGGAGCATGGCTGAGGTCCGGGTCGTCGGAATCAAGGTTGAGCAACCTGCCAACCAGCCGGTTCTGCTGCTGCGCGAGACCGCCGGCGATCGCTACCTGCCGATCTGGATCGGGCAGACCGAGGCGAACGCGATCATCCTCGAACAGCAGGGCGTCGAGCCGGCCCGCCCGCTGACCCACGATCTGTTTCGCGATGTTCTTGGTGCGCTTGGGCATTCGCTCAAGGAAGTCCGGATCGTGGACCTTCAGGAGGGAACCTTTTACGCGGACCTGATCTTCGAGCGCGATGTGCGCGTGTCGGCGCGCCCGTCGGACTCGGTGGCCATCGCGTTGCGCATGGGGGTGCCGATCTTCGTCGAGGAGACCGTCCTCGACGAAGCGGGCCTGCTGATTCCCGACGAAAGCGACGACGAGTCCGGCGAGGTGCGCGAAGACGAGGTGGAGAAGTTCAAGGAATTCCTCGACAGCGTCTCCCCGGACGACTTCAAAGCCACCTGACCGGCCGCACACATCTGCCGCCCCGGAAGTCACGGAAGCGTCTCATATCGGCCAGAGTCGGCTCGACACGCCACCGCCCTGCACCGCCCGGGGACCTGATGGCGCTCATACTCTAGAAGGCGAAGGCGTATGCTCTAAGAACTCTGGGCAGCGCCGCTGCGGGGTCGGCAGACGGCTCCAACGGCACCGAACGGGAACGGCGAGAGGAAGCACCGTGGGCGACGAGCCACGTCAGGAACAGCTGGATCTCGCTGCACACACCCCCGCACCCACGCCCTCGGTGGCGCCGGTCGCCGCACCGGTTCAGGCCGGCCTGTTCCCCGACGACTCGGTTCCCGATGAACTGGTGGGCTACCGCGGCCCCAGCGCCTGCCAGATCGCCGGCATCACCTACCGGCAGCTCGACTACTGGGCCCGCACCTCGCTGGTGGTGCCGTCCATCCGTGGTGCGGCCGGCTCCGGCAGCCAGCGGCTCTACTCCTTCAAGGACATCCTGGTCCTCAAGATCGTCAAGCGGCTGCTCGACACCGGGATCTCGCTGCACAACATCCGGGTAGCCGTCGATCATCTGCGCCAGCGCGGAGTCGAGGATCTGGCCAACATCACCCTGTTCTCCGACGGGACCACGGTCTATGAGTGCACCTCCGCCGAGGAGGTGGTGGACCTTCTGCAGGGCGGCCAGGGCGTGTTCGGCATCGCGGTCAGCGGCGCCATGCGTGAGCTGACCGGCGCGATCGCCGACTTCCCGGGCGAGCGCGCCGACGGCGGCGAGTCGATCGCGGCGCCCGAGGACGAACTGGCCTCCCGCCGCAAGAGCCGCGACCGCAAGATCGGCTGAACGGCCGCGCCGCTCCCGCCGCCGGGCGGTGGTGGGTCTAGACTCGGAACTGCATCGATCGCGCGCGGGAGAGTTCCGTGGCACGCCAGCCCCGGACGCCGAAGGAGCAACACCTCTCCGTCAACCTCTCAGGCACCCGGACCGCGAGTGATCTCGATGCCTCTGGAAAGCGGCGGCCCACCCGGCCGCCCGCCCATGGGGAAAGGCGTCCCGGCGGTCGCTGAATCTCTCAGGCACTGACGACAGAGGGAGAGGGCGACCACGACGCCGTCTGCCTCGAGTCAGGAGCCTCATGTCCGATCCCGCTTTCGTAAGCCGTCACATCGGTCTCGACCACGACGCACTGGCCCACATGCTGGGTGTCATCGGGGTCGGCTCGCTCGATGAGCTGGCTGCCAAGGCGCTGCCGGCGCCGATCCTCGACGCAGTCGCCGGCCAAGGAATCGCACCAGGGCTCGAGCATCTCCCGGCACCCGTCGGCGAGCATCAGGCACTCGGCGAGCTGCGCGCGCTGGCGGACTCCAACACCACGGCGGTTTCGATGATCGGCCAGGGCTATTACGACACCCTCACCCCGCCGGTGCTGTTGCGCAACATCATGGAGAACCCGGCCTGGTACACCGCCTACACGCCGTATCAGCCGGAGATCAGCCAGGGCCGGCTGGAGGCGCTGCTGAACTTTCAGACCATGGTGTGCGAGCTGACCGGACTCGACATCGCCAATGCCTCGATGCTGGATGAGGCAACAGCGGCCGCCGAGGCCATGACGCTCATGCACCGCGCCGCACGCGGTTCCTCGAACAGGCTGGCCGTCGACTGTGACGTCTTCACCCAGACTGCGGCGGTGCTGGCCACCCGCGCCGAGCCGCTGGGCATCGAGATCGTCACCGCCGATCTGCGCGACGGCCTGCCCGAGGGCGACTTCTTCGGCGTCATCGCCCAGCTGCCCGGCGCCAGCGGCCGGATCACCGACTTCTCGGAACTGATAACCCAGGCACACGACCGGGGAGCGCTGGTAGCCCTCGGCGCCGATCTGCTGGCCGCCACCCTGATCACACCACCGGGCGACATCGGCGCCGACGTCGCATTCGGCAGTGCACAGCGGTTCGGCGTGCCGATGGGGTTCGGCGGGCCGCACGCGGGATATCTCGCGACCCATTCCGCCCATGCCCGTCAACTGCCCGGCCGGCTGGTCGGAGTTTCCCTCGACGCCGACGGGGCACCCGCCTACCGGTTGTCGCTGCAGACCCGCGAACAGCACATCCGCCGCGACAAGGCGACGTCCAACATCTGCACCGCGCAGGTGCTGCTGGCCGTGATGGCCGCCATGTACGCCAGCTATCACGGTGCCGAGGGCCTGACCGCCATCGCCCGCCGCGTGCAGGGACATGCCCGCGATGTCGCAGGCGCCCTGCGTGCTGCGGATGTCGAGGTCATGCACGATCGCTTCTTCGACACGGTGCTGGCGCGGGTCCCCGGCCGGGCTGAGGCGATCCGTGCCGCTGCCAAGGAGCGCGGCATCAACCTCTGGTGCCCCGATCCCGACCACGTGTCGGTGTCCTGTGACGAGGCCACCACCGACGCTCACGTCGCCGCCGTGGCCGAAGCGTTCGGAGCGAGATCCGGGCAGTCGTTCGACGGTCCTGAGATAGCCACCCGCACAACCGGATTCCTGCGCCACCCGGCCTTCACGTCGTATCGGACCGAGACGGCGATGATGCGTTATCTGCGGGCCCTGGCGGACAAGGATCTCGCCCTGGATCGCACCATGATCCCGCTGGGTTCGTGCACCATGAAACTCAACGCCGCCGCGGAGATGGAGGCGGTCACCTGGCCGGAGTTCAGCCGCCAGCACCCGTTCGCGCCGGCGTCCGACACCCCGGGCATGCGGCGGCTGATCGCCGATCTTGAGCAATGGCTGACGGGCATCACCGGTTACGACGCGATCTCGCTGCAACCGAACGCCGGGTCGCAGGGCGAGTACGCGGGACTGCTGGCCATCCGCGACTACCACGCGGCCCGCGGCGAGAGCCACCGCGACGTGTGCCTGATCCCGTCGAGCGCCCACGGCACCAACGCCGCCTCGGCGGCACTGGCCGGCATGCGGGTGATGGTGATCGGCTGCCGCGACAACGGCGACGTCGACCTCGACGAGCTGCGCGCCAAGGTGGCCGAGCATGCCGATTCGCTGGCAGCCCTGATGATCACCTACCCGTCCACCCACGGCGTCTACGAAGACGACATCTCTAAGATCTGCGCGGCGGTGCATGACGCCGGGGGTCAGGTCTACATCGACGGCGCCAACCTCAACGCACTGGTGGGAGTCGCCCGGCCGGGCAAGTTCGGCGGCGACGTCAGCCACCTCAATCTGCACAAGACGTTCTGCATTCCGCACGGCGGTGGCGGTCCGGGGGTCGGGCCGGTGGCGGTGCGTGAGCATCTCGCGCCCTATCTCCCGGGCCATCCGATGGCTCCCGAACTGCCCGGCGGACAGGTGGTTTCGGCGGCACCCTACGGCTCGGCGTCGATCCTGCCGATCACCTGGGCCTACATCCGGATGATGGGCGCGCAGGGCCTTCGCCGGGCGACACTGGCCGCGATCGCATCGGCCAACTACATCGCCCGCCGTCTCGACGAGTACTACCCGGTGCTCTACACCGGCGAGAACGGCATGGTGGCCCACGAATGCATCCTGGATCTGCGACCGATCACCAAGGCCACCGGAGTGACGGTCGACGACGTCGCCAAGCGGCTCGCCGACTACGGCTTCCATGCGCCCACGATGAGTTTTCCGGTGACCGGCACCCTGATGGTCGAACCGACCGAGAGCGAGAGCCTGGCGGAGGTGGACGCGTTCTGCGAGGCGATGATCGCCATCCGCGGCGAGATCGACCGCGTGGGATCAGGCGAGTGGCCCGCCGACGACAACCCGTTGCACAACGCGCCGCACACCGCCGAGTGCCTTCTCGTCGAGCACTGGGACCACCCCTACAGCCGGGAGACCGCCGCCTACCCGCTGGGCAAGGGCCGCCGGCCGAAGGTGTGGCCGACTGTCCGCCGCATCGACGGCGCCTACGGCGACCGCAACCTGGTGTGCTCGTGCCCGCCGATCGAGGCGTTCGCCCACAACTGAGAGATCAGGACAGCATCCGCGAGACGGCGGCGACCAGGTCGGGGGAGTCAGACGTCGGCAGTTCGGCGTAGCTGCCGCCCGTCGCCGCCGCGACCGCCTCCCAGGTCGGGCGGTCGGGGTCGCCGGCGAAGCTGATGACGTTGACCGCCACCGGCCGGTTCGGATCGGTCGCCGCCTTGATGGCGTCCTGCAGGCCTGGTCCGTCCAGTGACTGGTCGGTGTGCGGGCCCTGGGTGATCACCAGGACCGAATTGGGAACTCCCGCTGTGAATTTCGCAACCGCATCGGCATAAGCCGCTCTCAGTGTGGTGAAGGACAGCCCGCCACCGCTGGTCGGCGTCGTGGTGTCCAGCACTCCGACCAACGCGGCCGAGCGGGGCTGGTTGCCCAACGGCTCAGAGAGCGACCCGGTGGTAACCGCCGCACCGCTGTCCACCTTGTTGAACGTCCACAGGCCCACCGAGGCGTTGGGCGGCAGTGCGTTGATCCGGTCACGCAGCGCCGCGATGACGTTGGACAGCCGCGGCCTGCCGCCCTCATCGCCGGTCAGTCCCTCGTTGAGTACCACCGTGGTGGTGGCCACCCCGGCCGGTGCCACCGCGGCGGCAACGGTGGCGCGAACCGCGTCGTCGGCCACCGGAAGGGGAGCCGGGAGCTCCGGGAATCTGATGACGTCGTTGCCCTCCGGTGTGGCGCCCTCGGCCCGGAAGCCAGCCGCGGCCAGGCGCTCGAGTTGCTCGGGCTTGCGCATGAAGCGGGCGAATTCGCTGGCGGCACTCACCTGCTCCTCCGAAAGCCACGGACCCGAGAGCAACACGGTCGGGTAATCGGCAACCGCAGCCAAGCCACCCGGCGCCCACGCGGCGACACTGTTCGTGGCATCCGGCATGTCGGAGGTGCGCTTGAACACCTGCTGCTCGGTCATCGCGACGGCGTGTACGGGGGCCGCAGCAGGGTCACCGGCGGCGGTCAGCACACCCCATGCCTGCCCCGCGGTGTTATCCGCCAGCCGCGGCTGTCCGGCCAGCAGTGTGCTGACCGCAGCCAGTCCAGCGGTGGGGGAGGTGTTCGGTGGCGCCGCGGTGGTGGCCACGGCCTCGGCGGTCAGGTAGGCGGCGTCGGCCGAACCTGATGTCGGAAGCGCGAGTCGCAGCGATCCCCAGCCGGGCAGATTAATGCCGTCCAGTGCGGTCGGCCCGGACTGCAGACCGGGCAGATCAGCCCAACCGCGCTGCCCCAGAGCGTCTTTGAGCTTCGGCGACACCGCAAGCACGACCGGTGAGACGACGAGGGAACGCGCATCGCTGACAATCTGCTTGCCGACGGCGGCTTGAAGCCGCGCCGAGCCCACCGAGCTCGCCGGGATCCACAGCGCCGGGCGCTCGCCGAGATCCGCCGGCCAGATCGAGGTGAGTCCGCGAACGACAGCGTCGGAATCGGCGGTCGTGACGGTGACCTGTACGCATTTATCACCCACCGGGGTGGCTTCGGCGTTGTAGCTCTCGGCGAAGGAGTTCACCTGTTCGGCGATCGACTGATCGGCGACCACGGCGACGGTGGCGGTGCCCTGCAGGCACTGCTGCGCGGCATCGGCGGACCGTTTCGACAGCGAGTCGCCGAAGAAACGCCACAGGATGATGCCGCCGACGAGAACGACGACGGTGGCCAGTGCGGCGATCACGCCTGCGCTCACGCCGCGGCGTCCGCCGTCGGCGCGTCGGCGGCGACCCTGCCAGCCCTGATCCGCGCGCGGTATCCGCCCTGAGGGGGGGTTTGCGTCCTCGCCGGCGGAGTCGTCAGAACTGGGAATGCTGTGCCTGCCCACTCGCCGAGTCTAGGTCACCCGCGGCGGCGGGCCTTGTACTCGCGACGTCGGCGGTGCAGGATCGGCTCGGTGTATCCGCTGGGCTGAGTGGCTCCGGCCACGATAAGGTCGCGGGCCGCCTGGAAGGCGATGCTGCCGTCGGGGTCGGGCGCCATCGGCAGATAGGCGGGGTCGTCGGCGTTCTGCTGGTCGACGACCGCAGCCATCCGGCGCAGACTCTCCTCGACGTCGGCTTCGGTGATGACGCCGTGGCGCAGCCAGTTGGCCAGCAGTTGACTCGAGATCCGCAGGGTGGCGCGATCCTCCATCAGCGCGACATCGTGGATGTCGGGGACCTTCGAGCAGCCCACGCCGGCATCGATCCAGCGCACCACGTAACCGAGGATCGACTGGCAGTTGTTGTCGACCTCCTCGTGGATCTCCTCCGGTGACCAGGCGAGCTCATGGCGGGCCAGCGGCAGGGTCAGCAACTGATCGATGCTCGTGCGTCTCTTCCCGGCGAGTCCGGCCTGCACCGCGTCGACGTCGACGTGGTGGTAGTGCATCGCGTGCAGGGTCGCCGCCGTCGGCGAGGGAACCCATGCGGTGGTCGCACCGGCCCGCGGTTGGGCGATCTTCTGCTCGACCATGTCGGCCATCAGATCGGTCATCGCCCACATGCCCTTGCCGATCTGAGCGCGGCCTGCGAAGCCGGCCGCCAGTCCCACGTCGACGTTCTGGTCTTCGTAGGCCAGGATCCACGGCTGGGTCTTCATCGCACCCTTGCGCACCATGGGCCCGGCCTCCATCGACGTGTGGATCTCGTCGCCGGTGCGGTCGAGGAATCCGGTGTTGATGAAGGCCACGCGATCCGCCGCCGCCTTGACGCACGCCTTGAGGTTGAGCGTCGTGCGACGCTCCTCATCCATGATCCCGACCTTGATGGTCCCCTGGGGCAGGCCCAGCACATCCTCGACGCGGCTGAACAGCTCGCAGGTGAAAGCCACCTCGTCGGGTCCGTGCATCTTGGGCTTGACGATGTAGATGGATCCGGTGCGGCTGTTCTGCCCGGCGAGTCCGTGCATGGCGATCAGCGCGGTGAACAACGCGTCCTGGATGCCCTCGAAGACCTCATTGCCGTCCTCGTCGATGATCGCGTCGTTTTTCATCAGGTGCCCGACGTTGCGGACGAACAGCAGGCTGCGGCCGGGCAGTGTCAGCTCGGATCCGTCGGGGGCGGTGTAGGTCCGGTCGCCGTTGAGCACACGGGTAAACACTTTGCCGCCCTTGCTGACCTCTTCAGCCAGATCACCGGTGTTGAGTCCCAACCAGTTCCGGTATCCGAGCACTTTGTCCTCGGCGTCCACGGCGGCCACCGAGTCCTCGAAGTCCATGATCGTGGTGATGGCCGATTCGAGGACCACATCCTTGATTCCCGCCGGATCGGTGGATCCGATGGGGGAGTCTCGGTCGATCTCGATCTCGATGTGCAGTCCGTGATTGACCAGGAGGATCGATGCCGGCGAGTTGGGCGCACCGGTGTAGCCGGCGAACTGGCCCTGGTCGGCCAGACCCGTCACGTCACCGTCGGCCAGCGCCACCTCCAGGCGGCCGTCCTCGACCAGGAATCCGGTGACGTCGGTATAGCTGGCACCCGCCAGTGGCACTGCGTCGTCGAGGAATCGGCGTGCGTAGGCGATCACCTTGTCACCCCGCACGGTGTTGTAGCGCTCGCCCTTCTGGGCACCGTCGGATTCGCTGATGACGTCGGTGCCGTACAGCGCGTCGTAGAGCGAACCCCATCGGGCGTTCGCGGCGTTGAGGGCGAAACGGGCATTGAGGATCGGCACCACCAGTTGGGGTCCAGCGGTCGAGGTGATCTCGGAGTCCACACCGGCGGTGGTGATGGTGAAGTCCGGGGGCTCCGGGAGCAGGTAGCCGATGTCGACGAGGAATTGCTGATACTCGGCCGCATCGATGCCGCCGATGACGCGCTGGCGGTGATACCGGTCGATCTGCGACTGCAGTTCCTCGCGCTGGGCGAGCAGTTCGGTGTTGCGTCCGGTCAGATCGGTGATCACTTTGTCGGCCCCGGCCCAGAAGCTGTCCGGGTCGAGCCCTGTTCCCGGCAGGGCCTCGTTGGTGATGAAGTCGTACAGCGGCCGCGCGACATGCAGATTGCCCACGACGACGCGGTCGCTTGTCGGGGTGCCGCTCATTGTTGTCCCTCCTGCCGGAAATTCCTCATCCTATCGGTGAGTTCCGTCTCGGACCGCACCCACCAGATCCTCGACGAGGTCCTCCAGCGCCACCATTGCACTCACCGAGCCGTCACCGGCGGTGAGTAGGGCCAAGTGACTGTTGTCCCCGCGGAGCCGCG
>Ga0194052_1000491_pt1 | contig 25464 bp, 16 predicted proteins | sample SepL226m_MetaG_FD_160117 | JGI IMG/M metagenome (GOLD analysis project Ga0194052, IMG submission 160117) | Anoxic zone freshwater microbial communities from boreal shield lake in IISD Experimental Lakes Area, Ontario, Canada - Sep2016-L227-6m | ecosystem: Environmental > Aquatic > Freshwater >...
AATTCAGGAATGTTAATTTTAACTTGTTCATCTTCTTCTAAACTATTAATTTCGTAATTACTCTTAGGATCGTTAACATCTACAGATAAGATTTTAACGTCATATATCTTATTATCTTTTTCAATATCTGAAATAAAATTTAAACTTGGAATAGTATTCCCACTATTTCTAAGATTATATGTATATAGAAGTTCATCTCCAGGTAAGAACTCTCGACTCGTTACTTCAGTACTTCTTCCATTTTCTTTTGCAGTTAGATTCTCAACATTCTCGGTATATTTAACCTGAGTAATTAGACTTGTACCTGGAACATTCGCACTAAAGCTATATGGTATTAGTTCAACACCAAATGTTCCTTTGGTATTTCCCCAGCCTGGTTGTGCACCATATACACCGGCTGGGGAAGCCTGATCTATATCATCTCGCCAAATGACTATAGACCTGAAATCAGTTTGTGAAGAAGTATTAGGGGAAGCGACTATTTCTGTATGACGGTTAGGATCAGTTATCTTGATTAAACCGCCAGAAATATTTAGAGGATAATTGGTGCCGAAGTTTGCAAAGTAAGAAAGAAAGATCGCAGATTTAGCCCCTATACATACGTTTTCACTATGCGTTTCTCCATTTCCCATTATGTGATTAATATTTATATTACAAAGATCATAAGAAGATACATTTTTGAGAAGTACATCATACCTAACTTTTAGATTAGTTCCTTCCCAAATATAGTTAGGGGTAACCCTTTCAAGTTGGATAGGTTGAATTGTATTAAAGGAATAAAGAACTTTTCCAAGATCATTCGCATGGTATCCAAAACTTGTTTGAACAGGTACGGAAATTTTCTTTCCACTTCGGGAATCTTGTCCAATTGAAGTATTCCAGCTAGTTGTTCCATATGCACCTTCTGCACCAAGTTTGGTAACATCTCCTTGATCTGGATTTGATTTCGACATAAACAAATCTGCAGAGTTTACGTATACACCATGAGAAGTATAGTTCCAGACCCACATTCCAACATCTACTTTTGTATTAGGTGGGACTGCAACTAAGTCTGCAATATTCTCATATCTTCTTGCATCTGGGTAGTAAGGAGTAGCAACATCTGTGAATCGGTGTGTTGTTACCCAGTTCGTATCTACACCTCTTACATCTGCTGGGTTATAGTCCACATTGTTTCCAAGAGATGAATAACTAACTCCATTAACATTCGAGAATTTACAATTGTCTACATTGAATCCTGGATAGTAAGAATCTGCAAATACTTTTCTAATTACGCCAAAATACGGAGAGAAATATGCAAACAGTAGAAGGAGAATAAGAAAAAGCTTGAGAAAGATAAGTTGGGCAGATGAAGTTTGGTAATTTACCACTTCATCTATTTAATATTTAATTGCCTGGAATATATCTAAAGTGTGGTTAGAGGAATATTAAAACTAGATTATTTTTTCTCAACAAAAATATCTATTTTACTTATATTTGAAGGGAACTTTCTTAAGAAATCTGGAAGATATTGTGGGAAAAGATCAACATTTACAATACTTGTAGCAGGTTCTAAAGTTTTCAAAATAGAAGTTGCTTCACTTAATGTCTTAGATTTTAAGTCATTTTTTATTTTAGACTGATCAAGAGAAATGTAATATGAGGTATTCATTACTAGATTTATTGTTGCAACTTCCTTTTCAAATTTTGAAAGAGTATATTTTGAACTCGAGTTTTTTATATCTATATTTCCAAGATTACTTAATCTATCCTCAGTATATGACTTTGCTAATGCTTCAATATTTGCTTTAGAAACACCTTTAACAGTAGCTTTTGCCACTATTTCATAGTCAACACTTGTAGCTTCTTGACCAACTGCTGCACTTAATTTATCTGAATCTATTTGGAAATCTACATCTGGAGTAACAATGACGTAATTATCTGCAAACTTTGTTGTAGCTTCAGTCTTTGCTTGTACTTTAAGTGAAGCCGTTAAATCTTTCTTTAGTTTGTCTACATCAGCTTGAGAAACAACCTTGGTCTTTTTGGATGCACCTCCAGTAAATCCTGATCCAGGGTACATAGTGGCGGTTAATGAAGTACTAACAAAACCAGCGATTGAAAAAGTACCTGTTTGCTGATTAGCAATATTAAAAGACTCACCTGCACTATTTGCAACTACCGTTGCATCTTTAGATCCCCAAGTCTCTCCTCCTATACTACTTGTTTTCTTGTTTACTGTTACTGCTGTTGTAGTTACGTAAGAATAGTTTGTTCCTGAAACCTTAATAGTAAGTTCAGTGTTTGCTGGAACAGAAATAGCTGTATCTGTTTTGTTATAGAACGTAACTGTTCCGGTAGCTTTAGATGTTCCAACAACTTTATCTGTAGTTGTATCCAAACTTTGAGATCCATTAACACTAACTATTAGAACTTCTAGAGGAACTGTTAAAGTTGTTAAATCAGGTGCTGTGGTTGCAACATTTGCAGATATATTCTCAGTAGCATTAAATTCAGCACTATTTTCGGAAAGCTTTATTGTTGCAGAAGGAAATACAGTAATACTTAGGAATATAAAGACAATAAACAAAAGAAGAATTGGAATAATAATCCAACCTTTACCTTTTTTAAACTTCATATTTTCAATCTTGCTTGCAAAGAATCCACTTATATTCTTCAGAAAAATACCTATCTTACTGAATATATTCCCATTACTAGAATTAATTTGTCTTTTAGTTGCTCTATCTAATAAATTTCCTGTAGCTACGTCTTCTCCTGACTTTCCATTATTAATAAATTCATTTCCATGTTTGTTGAAATTTCTATTTAAAAGATTTCCTTTCCCAACTTCATTTTCACTTTCTTCGTTATTCAAAGCAACAGCACCAACTCCACCAATAACGTCCAATTTAATATTCTCTTTCACTTCTTCAAATTCAGAAACATCACCACCTGATGCAAATACTCTATCTCCAATTTTATGCACCCTAGCAGGAAGTCTTTTGGTCTTTTTGTATAAATCATAGTTTATACTTTGTGTTTCCCTCTTATCTTTAATTTCTTCTTGAACTTTTGCATGTGTAATTTCATTTGCTACTTCTCTTTCTGCCTGATCAATTATTTCATCTACTCTCTGAGTTTCCTTCTCCTCAATTTCGCTCTTTTGAAGATTTCTTTTTTCAAGAAGATCAGATTTTTTCTTACTTTGCTCTCTTAGTGCTTCATCTATTTTCATTCTCGCAGACTGCCACATATTTTCAGTTATTTCATTGGCATTTTTTACAACTTCGAGATTAAGCTTTTTTATCATGGAGAAGCCATGTTCGTCTTTGACAATAAATACAGATGCCTTGTCTGTAACAAGAAGTTCTTTATATAGGATCTTTATACTAATAAGACTAGATAGAAGCATAGCGTTATCTGGGATAATTAGAACAACTCTTTCAGATAAAGCATTTCTAACCTTCTCAGCAACAAAGGTTATTTCGTCATCTAGTTCAACAAATATTTTTTCAGGTTCTGTTATCTTTTGTATCATATTATTTATTCTTTATCTCAAGTGCCATTCTAGCAAGCGAGAGAGCTGCAACATCTGTAACATGATTAGCCTTTCCCGTCTCATCTATTATGTCTGACAACATATCTGGTTTAATAAAATCTACTTTAGGAAATCTAGCAAAAGGCAATTCTTGTAACCACGGATAATTTAATATTTCTGTTTTAATTTCAGGAAGTAAACTTCCTCCACCACAAAGTAAAATCTGAGATGGATAATTCTCAATATCTTCAAAATCTTCTAAAGAAAGATGAATACCTCTAACTAAAGTTTTAGCATCTCTTATCATGGCCTTTCCTATTTTAATTTTCTCTACAGGTTCAAGTTTATCTTCTGAATAAAGAATCTTCTTTTCCTCAGCTATTTCATATTGTTGACCCAAAACTTGCTCTACTCTTTTTGTAAACACTCTTCCTCCAAGTGCAAACATCTTAGTACCAATAACTCCACCAGATTCAACAAGTGCTAAATCTGTTGTTCCTCCCCCAATGTCTACAAATACTGCACTAAATTTATCTGACTTCGCACCTCTGAATGCTCTGGCTATTGCATAAGGCTCCACGACAATTGCAGATATTGAAAGATCAAGAGCCTTTGCAATTGTTTTAAGTGAAGTTAAGTGAACAGATGGTGAAAATGTAGAGAAAACTCTAAATGAAACATTCTTTCCTACAAACCCTATTGGATTATTCACTCTAAACCCATCTATGAATGTATCATTAATAACACTATCTATTTCTTCAATATTCATATTCTCCATCCCCATATCTTTTACTATTTGTTCCTTAGCTTGTGGAAATGAATTCTTACGAACATCTGCGATAACATCGTCTAATTCTTTTTGATCAATCTTAATTTCAGGGTGATCTCTTTCAAAGCTCGACATAACTGTAATTCCATAAACAAGTTCTCCCGCTATTCCGAGAATTACTTTTGTAGGAAGTGCTTCTGACTTATCTACACTAGATAAAGCTTCTCCAATTGCAAGGTCACAATTTTCGATTACATTTTGTAGATCAACTATCATGGCACCCTTCATAGCATCTGTTTGTTGTTTGGCTTTGGAATACCCCTTTATATGCACCTGTCCATTTGTTATTGAGAAGATTGCAGATTTAACATATTCTGTACCTACATCAAGTGCGATGGTATTTTCAGAAAAAGGATCTTTATCCTTTGGTTTATTTTTTAAAAAAGAGAGATTAAACAATGTATATTTTTTTGAATTGTGATTAGAATATATACTAATCAATTTAGCTCGAGACTTCAATCTAACTCATATGAGATTTAGAAACTGGAAACAAGTAAAAAGAGGTAAACCTAATCTTAAAGAAGAGATCAGAGTAGTTAAATATGTAGTTCCAGAAAGGAACACATTCAAAAGAAATCCAGCTCAGAGGAAATTTTCACTTAGAAATATTTTTAGACTTCAAGTGTTAGCACCTATTCTTCTCATACTTATAATCCTTGGATCTGTTGGATATGTTTATGTTAATAGAGAAAAACTTGTTATTAAAACTATTAACATCTCACCTACTAAGTACATTCAAACTAATGAGATAAAGACACTCCTTGATCCAAACATAGGACAGAACTTCTTTATTATATTTCCTTCTCAAATTGAGAAAAGACTTTCACAGTTATTTGATCTCATAGATACAGTTAAAGTTGAAAAGATACTTCCAGACAAAATAAATGTAAGTATTAAAGAAAAAGATATTAAATATCTTATTGTTTCTACTTCACATAACTCAATCTGGGATAGTAACTACAATGAAGTAAGAAATGAACTTAACAATACTAAGTTATCTCTGACAGATATATCTTACAAACTATTAAGTGGAAGACTTAACCTTGAAGATATCCCGATGACACCTGATCAGGCACTAGCCAAAAACACCATTCTTCTTATTAAAGATGAAAAAGACAGAACTAAGAAGTTAGACGATTTTGAAAAAAAACTTATTACTTATAGAATTACGGAACTTAAAAGATTACATAAAGATGCATACACTGAGGCAAAAAGTATTTACTTAGATAAAGCTAAAGCAAACAATGCATACAATCTAGAACAGTTAAGTTTATTAGACGAAGTAGATCAAGATAAGACACTTGAGGATATTAAAAATTATGAGACTTTAAATAAAAGCCTTAACTTCAAACCAGAATTAGTCTTATTCAATGAATTTGGAAGAATAATCATTCTATATAACGACAAAATAATAAAAATTGATGACACAACAGATATGAACAAAGAAGTTAAAGTACTAAACACTCTTATGGATTCACTTACAACTTCAAACACAGATTACTTCCAAGTAACAGTAACAGGTGAAAAAGTAGTAGTACTTTAATATTGAATTTTGAAAATATTTAAGATTCTAGTACAATCCTTACTTACATTATTAGTTAACTACTTGCGATTTCTAATGATGAAACCAAGTCTTAACTATTACATATGTAGATATTTTATATTTCACTACTAAGAAAATGGAAGCACAATCTGGAAATAATGATCCAAAAGTACAAAGAACATTGCTACAAAGAGTATTAAACATACAAGCTGTAGATAATGGAGAAGGTATTAGAGCTGTTCCAAATGAGGAAAGAAGAACAACATTTAGAGATGTAGTATTATCGTTCTTAAGAGGAAAGAAAACACCATCCCAAAGCATTTACCAAATTACTGACGAACCTGATGATACCAGCAGTGTAGATTCAGAAGGGTTTAGAAATGCACAAAACATGACACTTGGGGCTTCAAGTAAAACTCCATCTGAATTTTTCGGAAACAAAGGAAAGAAAAAAACTAACAGTGATTGAGTTTTTCATAATTCCTCTTTTCTGTTAAAATGCATTAGTTTATATTTTATATTTCGCGCTAAAGGTAGTTTTTTAATTACAGATTATTGGGACTTCAAAGGTCTTAGCAATTTGTAGTTAAAACTACCAAGGTGTTGCGAAATTCCCTACATGTTATTCAATAACCATGTAAAGCATGAGGCCGACATTGACGGCACTCATTACAGCCTGGAAACAGGTATTATGGCTCGTAGAGCCGATTCTGCAGTAGTTGCTAGAGCAGGAGATACAGTAGTTCTAGCAACCGTAACGGTTTCCGATAAACCATCTTCCCTCGACTATTTTCCTCTAACGGTCGAGTTCGTCGAAAAATACTACGCAGGAGGAAGAATTTCATCTTCAAGATTCGTTAAAAGAGAGAGATTTCCTACAGATGAAGCTGTTCTAAAAAGAAGAGCAATAGATAGATCTGTAAGACCACTTTTCCCAGAAGGATACAAGAATGAGGTTCAATTAATAGTCACAGTATTATCCTATGATGATAAGAATGACGCACTTTTACTTGGAATTAATGCTGCTTCTGCAGCTTTAAGTACTTCTAAAGTTCCATTCGATGGTCCTGTTGCAGGTGTTCGAGTTGGAAAGATTGATGGAGCATTAATGGTAAATCCAACAGTTTCAAGTATGGAAACATCTGAACTTGATTTAGTATTCAGTGGATACTCTGACCTAGTTACCATGATTGAAGTTGGTGGAAACCAAGTTCCAAATGAAGAAATGGATAAAGCATTTGATATGGCAGCTTCTGAATTTGATAAATATGTATCCTTCCAAAAGGGATTTATTGAAAAGGTTAAGAAGGAAAAGATGTCATATGAGCCAATAGTTCCAAATGAAGAAGTAATGAAAGAATTAATTGCTAACTATAATGATAAATTTGTAGATGCAATGTATGGAACACATGACAAACTATATGACGAGAAAATGGCTTTAGTTAAAGCTGAACTTGTAGAAAAGTTTAAAGATAAAGTTTCAGAAGCAGATATTGCTGCTTGTATGTACAAGTTTGCTAAAAAGATTATGAGAAAAGGTATTTTAACTGAAAGTAAGAGATTAAGTGGAAGAGCTATGGATGAGATTAGAGAAATAGATATTCAAGTTGGAGTATTACCTAGAGTTCATGGTTCTGCTCTATTTACTCGAGGTGTAACCCAAGCTTTATCTATTGCAACTTTAGGATCATCTAGACTTGCTCAAACATTAGATAGTTTTGAAGGAGAAGAAATAAAGCATTACATGCACCATTATAATGGACCTTCTTACTCTCTAGGAGAGCCAGGAAGATATTCATATAACCCAGGTGGAAGAGAAATTGGACACGGAGCTTTAGCAGAAAAAGCCTTAAAGTATGTTGTTCCATCTCAAGAAGAATTCCCTTATACAATTAGAGTTGTAAGTGAAGTTCTTTCTCAATCTGGATCTTCTTCTATGGCTTCAACTTGTGGTTCAACACTTGCTTTAATGGAAGCAGGAGTTCCAATAAAAGCACCTGTTGCAGGTATTGCAATTGGACTTGTTACTGGAGAAACACAAGATGAATACAAATTAGTTGTAGATATGGCAGATAAAGAAGACTTCTTTGGTGATATGGACTTCAAAGTTGCAGGAAGTGTTAATGGAGTTACTGCAATTCAAATGGATAACAAACTTAAAGGTGTTAAGGTTTCTATTCTTAAAGAAGCTTTAAAGGTAGCTGGAGTTAAAAGACTTGAGTTACTTTCAAAGATGACTGCAGTTATAGATAAACCAAGGGCAGAGCTAAGTGAGTTTGCTCCAAAGGTACAATCTCTAAAGATTAAACAAGATAAGATTGGAGAATTAATTGGTCCAGGTGGAAAGAATATCAAAGCAATTATTGCAGAGTCAGGTGCTGATATAGACATAAAAGATGACGGTACAGTATTTGTTACTGCAGTGTCTAAGGATAGTCTAGAAAAGGCACTTGGAATGATAGACAATATTGTTGCAGAACCTGAAGTTGGAAAGGTATATGATGGTATTATAGATAGTATTAAAGAATACGGAGCATTCGTTGATCTTGGGGCATTCTCAGGACTCGTACATGTTTCTGAAATCTCAGATACTTTCATTAAGGACATCAGTAAGGTAATAAAGGAAGGAGACAGAGTAAGAGTATTAGTTGTTGGTATAGATGAACAAGGTAGAGTCAAGTTGTCTATTAAGCAAGCTAAGAAAAAGGATGCTGAAAATGGTGTAAAGCCAGTAGAAGAGAAAGCTTAGGTTATTAATTAAATACAAGGAGATATATTTTGGTTAGAAAGGCCATTGATTTTACCAAAACAATATTCACATCTGAGCCACAAAGCACACTTAAAGTAAGTGTTATATTAATGGGTATAACTTTACTTGCAAAAGTTGCAGGACTTGCTGTTAAGGCTTTGATGGCAAACAAGATCGGAGTTAATAGAGAGCTCGATATCTTCTTTGCTGCTAATACCCTTCCAGAAATGCTCTCTAATGTATTTTTAGTAGGCGCATTATCTGCAGCAGTTATACCTATACTTGCACAAGTAAAGAAAGTAAAAGGATTCGAAGAATTTGAAAAGACTTTATCTCTAGGACTTAATGGGAGTTTACTTCTATTTACAGCAATTACTATTGTTGTATCCATATTTGCAGGACAAATAATTCCTTGGATTATTCAGAACTTTGCAAATCCAATAGATCCCTTTACACCAGGAGAAATCTCTAGAATTGTAATTATGACTAGAGTACTTCTCTTCTCCCAAATACTTCTTGGAGTAAGCAGTTTTATTGGAGTTGGTCTTCAGACAATGCAGAGATTTATAATTCCACAAATTGCTGGAATTCTATATAACATTGGACAGTTAATTGGAGCTATCTTAATAATTCCACTTCTTCCAAATGAATATAAATTATGGGGACTTGTTATAGGTATCTATCTTGGATGTATCTTTCATATCCTTATTCAACTTCCCGCAATTAGAGCAGTTGGAATTAAGTATTATCCAATCTTAGATTTTAAAAATGCAGCAGTAAGAAAAATGGCTGTTTTAGGAATTCCAAGAACACTTACATTAGCAGCAGATCAGTTTGCGGTAGCCTTTGATAAAGTAATTGCACTAAGACTTATTCAAGGTTCACTTTCAGCATATGCTCTCTCAATATCCATTATGAGTATTCCATTTTCACTTGTTGCATATAGCTTTTCTGTAGTAGCATTTCCTAAACTTGCAGAACATTTTGCAGCAAATGATAAAAACAGTGCAAGAGATCTATTCACAAAAGTATTTAACCAAATACTATTCTTAGTGATTCCGATAACTGCAATATTTATAGTTCTTCGTGTTCCACTTGTTCGTATTATGTATGGACTTTATCCAAATGGTAACTTCTCATGGGATGCTACCCTTCTTATTGCCTGGATGATACTCTTCTACTCCATTGGGCTTGTCCCAGAAGTATTAAATACATTACATAACAGACTATTTTTCTCTGCACATAACACTTGGATTCCACTACTAATTGGTGCCTTCATTGTAATATTTGGTATGGGAACAGGTTTAGCATTCACGCAATATTTAAAACATTTTGACACTCTTTCTATCCTAGATTTAACAATAAATTTAGATTTCTTTAAATATAATGCCTCGTCTGTAGGTATTGCGGCTGTTGGAGGATTGGCATTAAGCTCCTCAATTACAAATATAATCGCCTTCATTTTCTTCATGATAGCCATTAATGTAAAACTATTTAAACTTACATTCCATGACTTCTGGTTAAAGATTATCGCAAAAACATCTGTTGGAATAAGTATGTTTAGCTTCATGTATATAATTACTAAGTTTTGGGAAAGTACATTAAATACTGCAAAAGTTTCCGGAGTCATTCTTCTTACAGGAGGTACAATACTATTCGGAGGACTTCTTTATGTAGGGCTTAGTATATTATTCAAAATAGAAGAAGCAGATATATTCAAAAGATATTATGAGAGATTTAGAAAATATATAATCACAAGATAAAGTGAAAGAACAAGAAGAAGATAAAAAAGACAAATCTAAAAGGGAGATCCCACAAACAATACTCATAGAGAGAGAGAAAATTATTCTTCGAGAAGGTGGTGGATTTAGCATTAAAAGTTGTCTATCTACTGGTTGTGGACTATTTATGGCCCTTCTAGTTGTAGGAATCATATTAATAGCCACCGTTCCTGACTACAAAGAGAAAGCATTAACATTTGCACTTTCAGTTTTTGCTAAACAATATGAACCAGCAGATCTTCCAGCTTCTACCCCACAATATATAAAACCAGAGTTTTTAAATGCTATAGAAGCACTATCTTCTTCGAGTAATGTTGTAGAACAAGTGAGAATTAATAAAGATGAATTTAATTCTTATCTTCAAAATACAGATTTTGGCATTGATATAACTGCAAAAACTGAATTTCTAGATAGAGGTGTTAAGGTTTTTGTAAGAAGTAAAAAATATCAGGATTCGCCTTGGATAAAAATTACTTTAGAAAATCCAGCTAATGGACAACTACAGCTCAAATCTGCTAACTTAGGGCCATTCGAGGTTTCTCCAGATGGACTAAGATCTAGTTTAAAGACATTTAATTTAGGATTAGAAAACTTCAATTTTGAAAAAATTAACGAATACTTGGGACAAATGTTACTTCCTAAAGATTCAAAATTCACTATTGAAAAAATAGATATGTACTCCGATTATGCTCTATTAAGGCTTATTAGAAAATGAAACTAATTCTTCTTCATGGAGAAAACAATTTCGACAGCGAGGCTAAACTAAAGTCGTATGTAAACACACTCTCTAAAACATTTTCAAAGATTGAAAAAATAGATGGGGACACTGCAAAGAATATTTCAGATATGCACTTAGATTTTGACATTTCACTCTTTGGTGAAAAGAAGGCTGTGGTAATAAGACGACTATTTCAAAATTCAAATAAAAATACTTTGGACTCATTTCTTAAGTATTTAGAATCCAATGAGAAAGATACAGGAGATAACACAATTGTACTTTGGGAAGATAAGAACGCAGATAAAAGAACAGTTCTTTACAAATACATTGTTAAGAAGTTCACTGTTGAAGAATTTCCTAAACTTACATACAGAGATCTAACTAATTGGATTATTAAATATGGAAATTTGAAAGATATAGTTATAGGAAGTAATGAAGCCTTTATGCTAACTCTTAGAGTTGGTGAAGATACGAATGTGATAGCACATGAGATAAATAAATTATCTAGTTTGAAAATTACTAAACTAACTGAAGAAGATATTTCTAAATATTTAAGTGAATCTGCAGAACATAATATTTTTGAACTACTCGATGTAATACTAGATATATTATCTCTTGGAGATAACAAAGATAATTCACATGAATTTCATTCTAAATATATAAAGATGCAAAAGCTTTCAGAAAAGCTATTTGAAGACTACAAGAACTATCCTTCTTTAATGGCAAACCTTACAAGTAACTTAAGTACTCTTTTACAAATAAAGTTACTTCAAGAAAAAGGACTTGCTCAAGTAGAAATTGCATCTCAAATTCCAATGCATCCTTTTGTGTTTAAGAAACTTTATGCAAGGAGTAGTAACTTCAATATTGAATACTTAAAGAACAAATATGCACTACTTGCAGATTTGGATTACAAATTTAAAAAAGGAGAAATAGATGCCACAAGTGTCGTCGTTATGATTGTTAAATAGAGATTAATTTCCTGAAAGGATATGTTTTTCAATTATTAACCGTCATGTATACTGGGAGGTTTGATAGCCTAACCGTCAAGTATACTGGGGGGTTGGGAAAACATACTTCTAGTAAATATATTCAGATAGCCTCAAATAATACTAGTTAAACAGGATTTTCTAAATATCGGACTAATGCTTTGAGAATTTAGAAATTTGCAATAATCTATTGACAGTTGCATTTTTCTGGTATATTCTGAGGATAGTAATTCAGCGTTATTGATGAATTTGAGTACATGAAAAACACCATTCTTTCGACAAAACAAAGCGATTTACTTGAAAAATTGTTAGTGACATACGGGCAAATTGTTTCAACTGAACAAGTACACACACAAGCCCAGTTAACTGGTGAATACAAACAAACAAAAAATATTATTACAAAGCTTGTTGAAAATGGTTGGTTAATTCGAATTAAACAAGGTCTTTATGCAATTTCCGATTTGAGTTCACGTGGATTCCTCGCAATATCTCCATACTTAGTAGCTAATTTAATTGTCCCCGAGTCATATGTTTCATTTGAATCTGCGTTACAAAAATATGGAATGTTTGATCAACTTACTGAAATAACAGTTTCAATTTCTTTAAAAAAATATAAGGCTTTGACACTTAGTTCAACAACGTATTCATATATTAATACCAAACCAAAATATTACTTTGGTTGGAAAGATATTAGTATTGATAATAGAATTGCACATATTGCTACACCAGAAAAAGCATTAATAGATATAATAAACTTTCACAAAAGCCAATACTCTATTGATTTTGTAATAGAAAAATTAAATGAAAACAAAAAGGATTTGGACTTTAAGCTAATGAGTCAATATCTAGAGGTGTTTCCATTAACCATAATTAGATCATTCGGATTAATTTTTGACCTTATTGGCATTAATTCAGATAGGTTATATGCAAAAGTTAGAAATTTAAGAAATTATAGTGAAATGTTACCAGATGATACTAAATTTAATGCTAAATGGAGAATATATTACAATCCATATTTTGATAAATACCATTCAAAATGAGCTTTCAACTTCTCACAAGACAACAATTAGAAATCATTAATCGCAAAAGTCTGAAATATCCACTGCACATTGCAGAGAAGGATTACTTCTTAAGTTTGGCAATGTTAACTATTTCTAATTCGAACCTTGGAAAAATACTAATATTTAAAGGTGGCACAGCACTCCATCATTGCTATTTAGAACAACATCGCTTTTCCGAAGATTTGGATTTTTCATCAAATCAAAATACTCTAACACTAGATAATGTTAAAAGTATTTTTAAAGACATAAGCTATTTCAAAATAAAAAAGGAATATATCTCAAATGCAACAATAAAAATCGAGAAATTGCAATACTCAGGTCCATTAATTCAACCTAACTCATTAAAAATAGAGATAGATTTCTTACAAAACGTACTATTACCTCCAAAAAAAATTAAATACTCTAATGTCTGGGGATTAGATTTCGAAGTTAATGTTATGGACATCAGAGAAGTCTGTGCGGAAAAAATAAGAGCCATGAGCGAAAGAGCTAGATACAGAGATTTTTATGATCTTTTCCTGATACTAGAGAAATATTCAATAGATTTAGAAGAAATTACAGGATATATTGCTCTCAAGGAAATACGAAAAACAATCATCAAACAAAACATTCTTCATAATTGGTTAATTGTTGGAACACAAAAAAAGGAAGAAATGAATCAAATTCACTATTCTAAAACTGTATCAGATGAACAGATAGAAAATATGATAAATAGGTTACCTTTTGAAGAAATAATTAGAGAAAAGGTAAAAAATTGAAACAAGATATTTCCGTATGTTTGGTATTGTAGACTCCATACATATTCTGTATATTGTAATATACATATTTTCTATAACGATGAACCTTCTAAGACAAAAAATTCAAGGGATTTTAGGCTTATCTTTAATCTCTTTTATTATTTTTTCTTTAACTATAACTCCTACATTTGCCCAAGCCTTAGATGTTCTTACGAGAGCAAACTGGAATGTAGATGAATCTCTTTACCAAGAAGAAAAGAAATTTGGAGAAATTAGTAAACTAAACTTAGTTGTAATGGATACTAACTCACTTCAAATACGAAGTGATTGTAAAGACTGGGCAAGTTCTCTTTACTACTATTTCACCACAAGGCTTGGAACAAAAGATATTCCATTTGCATATCTAGCATGCCAAGATGGAACAATATTGGAAGGTGCAAAACAAAAAGAAGAACGCTCTTTTGATATCCTCGGAGGAGATGGTGCAATTAATATTCCACTACTAACGACTTCATCCAATATTGGATTAAATGCAGAAAGTTATGCAAAACTTGAAACATTCATAATTTCCTTATCTGAAAAATATTCAATAAAAAAGATTGATATTAAAGAATTAAAAGTAGATTTAAGTGTTAAAGATAAATCTGTAAAAATGAGTCTAGTTTCATTAAGTAATCCATTACCAGAATTTAGTGCATTAGTGGATGCAACAACTCTAAAACTAAAACAGGCTAATAGGACATTACAGTTATCTCTAAAAGGCACATCCCTGTCTAGTACTAACGTTAAGCCGGGTGACCTAATAGATGTAAAAATGAACATAACTAACAATTCAGGATTTAATGTATATGGAAGAGGAGATAACTCTCTATTTGCAGTAACAGATACTCCTTTTGACAGTAAGAGTGAATTTTATGCAGGAAGTGATTTTTGGAATTCTTTATCTAGAGTTCAACTACTAAAAGATGATGACATTATCCTAGACAAAGAAGTTAAAGACTTAATATTCAAAGTTAAAGTACCACTTAAAGGTGGGAAACTAACACAAAGTTTCATACTTACGAACAAATCTGGAATTAAAATAGCTGGAACTAACTTTAAAGTAGAAGTTAATTCAACAATGGCAGGGATGGACATAGTGGAAATTAAATCTACAGAAAATGGTAAATTAAATGTAAGAGATGTACCTAATGGTACAAATGTAATTACAAAGGTATTTCCAGGTGAAAGATACATTGTATATACAAGACAGGATGGATGGTTACAAATAGATGTAGGAGGAACAAAAGGCTGGATATTAGCTTCCTATGCAAAGGGAGTAACACAGTAGTAACTAAGTACTTGTCACCTTGTTAAATATCTGATACTAATGAATAAGTACTCTTGATCTTTAACAACTGAATATTAACGATACCGAATAGCAAGAATTCCCCTTTTTCAACTTAGTAGTAATACCCACCGTATTTTTGATAGAATACTAGAGATCAAAGATTTGGAGGGTTACCCAAGTGGCTGAAGGGGAGGGTTTGCTAAACCCTTAGTACGGAGCAATCCGTAGCGAGAGTTCGAATCTCTCACCCTCCGAATTAATTTTGATGACTATGGGACTTAGTGATATAATAAATACACTATAAGTTTAGAGTCATATAAAACATGGCATTCTTAGATCATACACACAAAGCTTCTCCTCTAACTAGAATAGGCGGAAGAGGTTTGTCCCCAGATACATCAGAAACATTAAATACAACTTCAAAGATAAGAACCATTGCAAATACCCTCCTTTATGATATTGGACTAGCGATAAGACAAGGAAAATTAACTGTTGAAAATAAAGTTAAAGCAAGAGTTGCAGGTAGTGCTACAGTATTAGGATCTGTTGTTAGTGTAGCAATTTTTGCAATTAGTTCAGGTTTTATAAAGTTACCCCCAATTTCAGCTGCAAGTGTTACAGAAAATTCTGAACCAAATAAAGTATTAGAGGTAAAACCAACAGAGAAACCAGAACAAATAGCTACTATAGCAGCAGTGCTTCCTACAGTTGAACCTACCAATACACCTGAACCAACTAAAACAGCATTACCTACTGCAACATTACCACCAACTGTTGAACCATCACCTACCCCAATTGTTGAAAAAGTTAAGGTTAGTGACGGAATACAATTCAATAAAGATACGAATCTTATTAGTATAAAAGGGATTAATGGTGAAATTGAAAAAAGTATTACAATTTCAGGAACAAATATTTTAAAATTCGAAGTAGCTAGTGTGACAAAAGAAGCAACAAATACTCTAGTATTAAAATTGAGTATAGATAACAAAGTTAATACATTCAAAATAAAATTGGGTGAAAAAAATGAAGAGATCACTGTTGCCCCATATTCATTTAGGGGGGGAAATGTGCTTTTCAATGGCAGAATATTGGTTGCTTCTGAAGAAAATAAAGAAAAAAAATTAATTGATAGAATTATGTTCCTAGCAGGAAAACTCGATGAAGCAAAAATTGCTGCAAAAATTAAAAAAGAAGCAGCAAAACCAAGCTTTACTTTCACAAATAATATGATAATTTTTGCAAGAACTCTAATGAGACCTTACTGGGGAGTAAATGAGGAAAGAAATAGGGTAATAGAATTAAATACTAGTGAGTATCCAGAAGTTGGTAGAATGACAGGTATTTTTTTTGGTGAGCAACTTACTGAAAATTCAGAAACTCAGATTACTGACTATGTAAATTTTTTAAAAAATAACGCAACGGTTTTGGGAATTAAAAACATAACAGTGGAAGAGCTGAAAATGAGAGCATCTGGTTTAGATAATTCTACAATAATGGGAGATCTTGGTATTAATAGTAGGAGGATTTCCTTCACGGATAGTGAAACAGGAGAAATATTTTCCGTTGACACTTCACCATATATTGAAGATTCTGGAGAGCTTTCGGCAAAAATAAGAGCTCAAAAGGAACCACTTCCTGCTTATGTATCAATTTTAGGTAATCTTACAGCAAGTTTACCAGAGACAGAGGATCCAAGTAATATGACTGCAAAGGTTCTCTTAGAGAGTATGAGATAAATTCAGGTTACACAAATTCACTAGTAAAACTACCACTTGCAGTTATTCAAACATTAGGTAATAATATATTCAGTTCCTAGTCGCCCGTGACAATATTATTATTGTATTATTATGCTAACTGCTACCAATATTAGGACAAAAATATTTAGGTTATTTCTGTTATTGTTTTTCATAACCTCATTCTACTTAGTGCTATTTCAGCCAAAGGAAGTATCTGCAATGATATGTCGGGGTATTTGTGTTAAATACTGCACAACTATTTATGGGGAGAGGTATATTTGTAATACCAGAGGAGTAACTGCCACAGTTAATTGTAATGGATCATGTGGAGATCCTGAGCTATATAATCAATGTAATGCTGATGAGGAATTATCTTCAACTGGAACAATTGGAGGAAGCTCTTGCCCTCCCGCATGTAGTAGTTATGTATGGTCATATGGTTGCAATAATAATAAATGTACAGGAAATATTGTATGTGCAGATAATGGTTATACCAGTTGGGGTAATTGCTTAGCAAGTTGTCCAGCAGATACTTCAACCACTCCACCTTATGTGGCTCCGGGTGATCCACCTTGTGACTGGATAGTTGGAAACAGAAATGACTGTGAATGTAGAATGAAGTATTCAAACGAAGCTGTTGATAACGGTCAAAATTGTGGTGGATCTAATCAACAAGCACCAAGAGGATGTTCATATCAAGGAGATGCTAATCATGGTTGTTGTTGCCATCAAAGTCCTCCTCCTCCTCCTCCAAGGTATCGCTGTACAGCAAATTCATGTGCTTATGGTAATCAAAATGGAAATTATGTAGGTAATCCTACTTGTAGTGGAAATTGTGGTGTTAAATGTACAATTTCTAGAGATGATGGAACACAAGTAAATTCAGGGAGTATGAACCAAAATACTGGACTTTGTGACGGAACTGGAGGTAACGTTAATATGGTTAGGAGTGTTACAAACAAAGTTAGCAATCCTGCTAAATTTAAATTAACTTGTAGTTCAGAGGAATTCATTTCAGGAAATAATGTTAATAGACATTGGTCTATTACAAACATAAAGTATGATAATACCGATATATATAATAATCCGGGAACAGGAATAGTTACTACTCAACCAGCAGAAATAATTAATTTTAATCCAGCTGCAACAGTGGTACCGACATCTGGATTAATTTCAGTTAAGAGCATGTTTATGAATTTCCGTGTTAGTTACCCTATTGAGACTACTGGGATTTCCGCAAGCGGAATAACCTGTGATAATAAGGTTAATCTTGAAAAGCTTGGGGATTCAGTTGGAGGTGAATTTTATGACCAATACTCATACACCTGCAGCAAGCTAAATAATCCAGTTGATACGCAAGCGACTCAACAAAATCTACTGAGAGATGAGATTGCAAAAAGATTAAATGGGCCATTAAGTGGTGGAGTTCCAATTGCACCCAAATGGGGAACTTTCACAAGAGTAGGAAATGGCCCAATTACAACTAGTACAGCAACTACCTCTATTAATAATGATACTATTACAACTACACCTGATTCTTTATGTGCAGGAATTCCATGTATTACAGATAAGTTTACAGATATTTTATACTTTAAAGTTAAACATAAGAGTACATATACTCCACCTACGGGTGTTAATTGTACAGACCTTTACCCACTTACGACAGAAGTTACAGGAACATATTATCAATTAATTTGTGCAACTGGTGATACAGCTATTACTCAAGCTAATCTTGCTGATTATGCTAGACAAATGCTAAACGGCTCAGGATATAAACCAAATACAAGCCTAGGAATGGGTATTCCTGTTTTTGATGGAGTATCCCAGTATAACTATACTGATCCTGTTTCAAGTAGCACAAGTACACCAAATGTTACCCCAAGACTTCAAAATGTATATGCCAAAACAGAAGATCCAAATCTTCAAAAAAATACATTCACAGCGTATTTTGAGGTTAAATTTAAAGATGGTATTACTTATGGAAGTAAAAATATTGATGTTACAGTTACCGATGGATATACAGGAAATCCATCATCAGCAACAGTAAGAGTATCTCAAACGATAGATACATCACTTCCCAAAGTTACCAGAACCATGGAAGTTCAAAGTATGAATAAGTTCAATGTTAAGAGTGTAGCAACAGATGATCATTCACTTAAAACACATGCTTACTATATAGCTCCTACTAAGTATCAGACGGCTGGGACAAGTGTAACTCCAGATAATTATCCATTCTTAGCTCAACATAGGGATATGAGTTACTTAGAAGCTAATCAGATAAAAAGTATTTCTGCAGTTACACCTGCAAACGATTTCGCTAGTGTATCTAATCTAACTAATGAGGGATCTAATTCTGCATATTTCATTTCAAGATCCCTTGCTGCAAATACATTAACAGATACAAGAGAAGCACAATATGAATTAGATTTAACAAAACTATCTAACCAGACACAAGCTTATGATTTAACCTTTGGAAATGGGAAAGATAGTGTTAACGGAAGTATATCTAATAATGGATTTGGTAGATGGTATGCTGAAGACTCCTTCTGTAATGCATCCTCTCCTGCCCCACAGGATATATCTGTAGGTTCGCCATGGTTACAAAGTAGAGTTGGTAGCACATATATTAAAGGACCATCTTTAACAAATACGACTTACGCAGCAAATGAATCTATTCATCAGATAACTTCAGGCTGTGTTCCCCTTAGCAGTAGTTTAAGCCAACAAAACGCACCATCATATTGTCCAGAAACAGCAGATACTTATCTCAGTACATATATGTATCAATCTGGTGTTACTGCAAATATGGCCGGCCCTATTTCAGATGCTGGTTCGGGAAGTACAGATAGACAAAGTAGAAAGAATATAACTAGCTCAAGTTACCAACATGGAATGACAAAGGTTTCCAATTACTTCAAAGGAGCAACTGGAGCTTATGAATATGTTAAAAATATTGTTCAAAAAGCAATAGATGATAACGATCAAACAAATCCTATCAATGTACCTTGTGCAACTAATGGAAGATCCAGAGTTATTAAGAGAGTAGGAAATACTACGATTAATCAAGCTTCAAATGATACTGGACCAATAAACATGCTGAATAACATTGTTGATGGGACAACAAATGACTATCCTTGTGATGACAAAGCAGGAACTAATGTGGTGTCAATTGATGGTAATTTAACAATTAATTCATTTACACAACCTGGAACAACTTCCCTACCTTCTCAAGGAAACGGGAATTTCAATGGATATATTATTCCAACGGCTGGATGTTCCTCAAGTGTTGCTGAAATGCAATTTCATCCTAATCCACAAACAACTCCTGCTACACCACTTTCTAAAGACTTAACTGTGGCACCAGGAGTTACATTTAAAGCTGTTGCTTCGAAAAATATTGCAGTGTCACCGTACGTAACAACTGCAACAAATGCAATAATATATATGCAATCTCCAGATGGATCAATTACTACTGTAGGATCCAATGGTACATGGGATATGGCATCATTTAGTACACCAGGAACTGTATATACCTTTATGGCAGTTGTTAATAACACATCTGGAGGATGTAGAACTAATACTGGATACCTAAGAATTAGTGGAACATTTGCTGGAACAATTCCAGGTACACTTCCTGCAACTTACTCCCCTGCTCCAGGACCTACAGCACCTGCAGGTATTAATGTTCAAGCTGGAAACAATCCAGCATGGCCACATTGGTACGTTGGAACAAGTACAATAATTCTTGTCAGTGGAAATGTAACTATTAATCCAGATATTAGAAAAGATTTAGATAATTCTGCTGGTTCATTAATAATTATTTCAGGAGGAAATATTGAAATACTCGGAGGAACATATAAATCATATAAACAAACTAATAAAACAGACTATCCTTTCTATGATCAGATAGATGCCTTCTTAGTTGCGGATGGACAAATAAGAGTAGATGAGGATACACCATCTGGAGCTGTTGTATTGGATGGATTAAGAATATATGGTGGACTTGTCCAACTTGGAATAAATAATAGTACTTTTGTCCCATGTAAATTACCAAATCAACCAGCAACACAAAGAACAGGAGTAGATGATGATCCTTGTTTTAATAGAGATTTAATACTCATGCATAATTTAATTGCACCTGCAGAAAAGGTAGTTTATGATCCACAAGTTGAAGAAATCTTTTCCTCTGCAATTGGTGAATTAAATACTGTATATTCTATTAGGGAAGTTAAAACGAAAACAATTGGCAATCTGCCATAAATATATTAAGAATTAGCCATGATAAAGATTACAAATAACAAAATAGTGAATAATAAAGCACAATCCCTTGTATCAATTATGTTATTTGTAATGGTTCTTGGAATTATCGTTACACTTATTATTGCTTCCAGCATTACAGACACAAAAAGACTTGTTTCTCAAAAAAGTTATGAGAGAGCCTACTCCCTTTCAGATAGTTACATGAGTAAAATATTGTCTTACACTGGTGAGGTTTTCGGTGCTAGTACAACCGGAGAAGGTCTAAATAGTATTCCAGGAATACTTGAAGCTGGAAATACAAATCTTTCTTGCCAATACACTGAAGGACAAGCATTAGATGCAACTGTAATATCTAATTTGTATAACAAAGTCACATTCCAGTGTAGTTATGCAGGTCAAAATCAAGATTCTCAAGTAACTTGTACTCAAATGCCAGTGGGTTACGGACTCTCAATGGCGGGAGTTAAAGATAAGAAAATGAAGATTAATCTTACAGGTGTGGAGGTAGGAGCTTCAAGTCCTAAATTAGCATTTCTTTTTAATAATTCTGATGCACTCCTTTTCAATTTTGTATACACAAAGGTTGCAGGAAATGGAAAAACAATTTACCAGAACTATATGTTTGGAGTTAAGGACAATAGTGCTACAGGATATACTGGAATGGTAGCAATAAATACAACAGGGGCAACCCAAGTAATCACCTATCCTACTGGATCCATAATAGATTCAAGTGTAGTTAAGGTATATAACTCTTCATCTGACGTTGCTGATGCTGGAATAAGAGCGGCATTTAATGGCTCAGCTGAGGATAATTCTCCAGCATTTTTACTAGACATTGATGCATTAGCAAATAAAGTATATACGTCTGAAGCAGTTTCAGGAGGACTTATGAAGTCTCTAACTGTAAGTTTCTTAAATAAAGAATACACAAATGCGAAATACTCTATTGCACAAATTGATTTCCCAACTAATAACCATCTAGACACTCAATTCCAAAGAACTTCATGTAAAACCCTAGATGCTGCGGTTATTTCAGGGACAACTTTGACATCTGGTTTTGGTGCTGCTGAACTTGAAACATATAGACCTATTAATAAAACTGTTGCAGGAATACTCGATTACTCTCTCTTTATAGGAAGGGAAAATCCAGATGGATCAACCACACCAATTCCTGAAGGATATGGAGCTTCGCTAAACAAATAGCTAAAGATATGCAATAGGATTTGTAAATTCAAATGTTCCATCTATCTTCTTGATACTCACTGCATAATGAACATGTGCACCATAACATACTCCTGTACACCCCATAATCCCAATTGCTTGGCCTCTTCGTAAAGAATAATTAGCGCTAAAAGGTATAAATGAGCTAGATTCGTGAACATACAGAACTTTATGAAGAAGGTCACTACAGACGATTTCTATCATGAAAGCTCCAGCTTTATCTAATGTAACATTACCCACTCCATCACAAGTTGCATAAATGTATGTATAACCAGTTTTTTTGTATGCCTTATCCGTTGAATAATAATTAGATGTTGGAATAATATCTATAGCTTCATGCCATTTCCCAAAATTATTATAATAACTCTGATCTAAATATCCTGCTGTTATTTGAGTATTTATATACCCTTCTTTGCCAAATGGACTTCCAGATGGAGATAGAGAGGATAAAACATCTAAGTCGTATTCTGATGCCATTAGAACTCCATTTTGAACTAATACTCCCCCCACGGATGCATATATTAATTTAACAAAACTCCCGAACAATAGTGAGATAGAAAGAAGGATTGCTAAAAGCACAGTCAATATTTGCTTTTTATTCTCAATTATCTTATTTGCTATTAACTCATCAAAAAAATATCCAAGTCCAATTAGTCCAATTAGAAATCTAATTAATGCATTAGATAGTTCATCAAAAGGATCATTAATTAAGTTTCCAAGATCTTTTGTTTTTCGAAGTATTTTTCCAGCAGTACCAGATACAGATTTTCCAATCTTACGCCCTAGTCCACTTCCTAATTTCCATCCCTTATCTAATCCATGAGCAAGTGTAGTTCCTCCACTTACTGCTCCAACAAGTAGACCTATTCCAACTCCAACTAATCCACCTCCAATTTCACTCCCAAATGTAGCTCCTTTTTCTGCTAAATGAGTAGCACCAGTAAAAAGTTTACGTTCTAACCTTTTCATAATATATTACTTTCGTAATCAAAAACTTCCATCTGTAAAAGTATATGTTCATTTTCTTTTATCAACAGTGCCTCCCCTATTCCTAATAGTGGAAGTTCAATCTCTTCATTTTCACTTATTGGAAATACTCTATTTGTAGAAATATAGTTAAGGGATGCAAAAGATTGTTTGAGGATAAATACAGTTTCAGATTGGGTTAGAATAGTTTTAGAGTTGTTATTCTCTTTAAAGTCTTCAGGGTTCTGAGTAATACTTACAACCCCACAGTTTCTTTTCCTAGCCGTTTTAACTAAATCAATATAGAATTTTGTAGAGAGATCATTAATAAGTAACCTATGTGCTTCATCTATGAATATCATTCTTTTTCGATCTGCTTTTTTAATTAGTTCAGATATTATGCAGGAAACAAGAAACATTGCAGGAGTTTTTTTCTCATCGCTATTAAGAGAAGAGAAATCAAAACATATAATATGACTTGTTAAATTAATTTGTCTTTCCCCTGTAAATAAACCCCTTAAAGATCCAGTTAGAAGTACTTCAAGATCTTTAGCCATTTCTTTAGAATAGCCTTTGGAAAGTAAAGAAATATAGTTCTGAAGATTATGTTTATTCGTATTCTGCTGACAAAACTCAACGAGTGAAGCATCTAAAATTGCACTATGGTAATGATCGACTTCAATAAAAAAACTTAAAAATGTTTTAAGGTTAGATATATAGCTAACTATATCAATGGAGGAATCTAATTGAAAAATATTAATCCCATTATCTTTACTAAAATCTATTACTTCCCCTTTCAAGCTCTTTGTTAAACCCACATATTCACCCTCTGGATCAATAATTATCGAATTTACTTTCTGTAGAAAAAATCTATTAATTAGTAGTTTAGCAGTAACAGATTTTCCACTTCCAGATGTCCCCAGTATCGTTATATTCGCATTCCTAGATTTAAAAAGATCCGAAATAACTAGAGTATTATTTGCCATACTTAATCCTAAAAAGATTCCTGAACTATCTATAAGGTTATTTCCAGTAAGTGGTAATAAATTTGCTACATTTGATGTTTGTAAAAGATGGCTAGCATAGGAACTCTTTTCTAGTAAAGGTAAATTAGATACAAAAACTTCCTTTTGTTTAAATATTGAGGTATTAAAAATATAGCCGGAATCTAGACATTCAGAATCAAATTTCAGATGGTTTCCCTTTAATTCTGTTAAAGATTTTGAAGTAATATTTGCCACCACATTCATACTGAAACTTTTCTCTACTTCATAAACAAGATCTTCAATGAAATTATTTAAATCTTGAATTTCCATATCTACTTCTGCTTTTGCACTCTTACCTTTCTCCTCTTTCTCTAATTGCAAACTTTCAAGGACAGATTTTCTCTCTCTTGCTTGTCGAAGCATAACAGACTTGTTATTAGGAACAAGATAGATTGAAAGACTATGCTCAAAAGGTAGGTTTAAAATACTTTCAAGTGATAATGGCTCCACAATACTTGGAAATTCAGATAGATAGTAGTTACGAATGTAGTTATCATCTATAAATATCTCTTTTGGTTTTTCAAGTGAAGTACCCATAATATATTTCTTAGAAAGAGTCGAGACTTTCTCCACTGAAATATTTTTCTTTACTCTTTCTACTTTTATATATTCCCTGAGATCCCGATTAACACTAGCCAACTTGATTAACCTTAATGGAAAATAAAGAAAATATAATAAGTAGTAAAAAGAATATATACCTAGAGATTCAAATACATTAATTGTTGAATGCAAGAATATCATTTAACTATTTCCTTAAAAATTCTTTTAATAACTCTTTTATCTGTATGTTATCCAACGAGTTAAGTTCAATTTGGCATTTAGAAAACATTCCTCTTATCCTTTCAATCTTCTGATCAAGCACTATTCCAGCTTGCTTTACTTGCCCTTCTCCCTTAAATCCAATACCAAGAGGAACACTGATACAAAAATATACTGATCTTCTTGGAATAAAGTTTTCACTTAAAACCTTTGTTAAATTGT
>Ga0194052_1000493_pt1 | contig 25415 bp, 25 predicted proteins | sample SepL226m_MetaG_FD_160117 | JGI IMG/M metagenome (GOLD analysis project Ga0194052, IMG submission 160117) | Anoxic zone freshwater microbial communities from boreal shield lake in IISD Experimental Lakes Area, Ontario, Canada - Sep2016-L227-6m | ecosystem: Environmental > Aquatic > Freshwater >...
TTGTGGGGCCGGTGCTCTAACACCGCCACAACCAAGGAGACTGCAAACCGTTGCTTCCGCAAGCCCTAACGGGCGATCGGGCTGGACAGACGTCCGTCACCCTGCCGCGAAGCGGCTTCGTTCAAGCACTTGTCTTTGCACCCCCGGCCTTGCATTCCGGCATAGAAAGCAAAAGCATGACGGGGATAAATGGGATGGACGGGGATAAGGGCAGGCACTTGAAGCAGGGATCCATCTTCGTCCTTTCTGTTTGGCGCTATCAAATGCCATGGATGTTTGCTTGACCCGGCCGCGGCGCTGGGCTCCTCTGGAGGCATCCCTGTCCCAACGTCGACCGCTGTTCCCCAAGGCCCGCCCATGACCGCCACCGCTTCCCCGAATCCCCGCGCCTATGGGCTGGTGACGCTGGTGGCGGCGGCGATTCTCATGGTGACCATGGGGGCGCGGCAGTCCCAGGGGCTCTTCGTGGCGCCGCTGAACGCCGCCACGGGCCTGGGCGTCGTCTCCATCTCGCTGGCCATGGCCATCGGGCAGTTCATCTGGGGGGCTGTGCAGCCCTTCGCCGGGGCCATTGCCGATCGCCACGGGCCCGCCCGGGTGCTGGCGGCGGGCCTCCTGCTGCTGGCCATCGGCACCGCCCTCACCCCCTTCATGCACACGTCCTGGGGCCTGATCCTCAGCTTGGGCCTCCTGTCCGCTGCAGGGTCCGGGGCCGGCAGCTTCTCCGTGCTCATCGGCGCCTCGGCCCAGCGCCTGCCGGCGGAAAAGCGGGGGATGGCCACAGGCATCATCAACGCGGGGGGCTCCTTCGGGCAGTTCGTGTTCGCGCCGCTGATCCAGAAGCTGCTCCTGGTATTCGGCTGGGTGGGCGCCATGGTGTCCCTGGCGGTGATGGTCCTGGGGACGCTGCCGCTGACCGCTGTGCTGCGGCGCAAGCCCGCCCAGGCGCCCGTGCACTTCGGACCCGAGGACAAGGGCGCCTGGGCCGCGGTGGTGGACGCCATGGGGGACCGCAGCTACCTGCTGCTGCACGCGGGGTTCTTCACCTGCGGGTTCCACATCGCCTTCCTGGTTACTCACCTCCCGGGCGAGGTCACGCTCTGCGGCCTGCCGCCCCAGGTGGCCAGCTGGTCCCTGGCGATCATCGGCCTGGCCAACATCGCCGGCAGCCTCTTCGCGGGCTGGTGCGTCCAGCGCTACCGCAGCAAGTTCCTCTTGTTCTGGATGTATGGCCTGCGGGCGGTGATGATCGCCGTCTATCTGGTGGCCCCGAAGGGCGCCCTGACCTTCTACGTGTTCGCCATGGCCCTGGGCTTCACCTGGCTGGCCACGGTGCCGCCCACCGCCGGCCTTGTCGGCAAGCTGTTCGGGGTTCGCTACCTGGCCACGCTGTTCGGCCTGACCCTGCTCAGCCACCAGGTCGGCGCCTTCTTCGGGGCCTACCTGGGCGGCCTGGCCATCACCGGCCTGGGCAACTACCAGCTCATGTGGTACGCCGACATCGCCCTCGCCACAGCCGCCGCCCTGGTGAACCTGCCCATCCGCGAGGCCCTCGTCCGGCCCGCGCGGACCGCCTGAAACGCCATGCCAGCCTCCCGCCGCGGCCTGCTCGCCCTCGCCTTCCTGGCCGGGCTGGTGCTGCTCGGGGTCTTCTCGCTGAGCCGCACCACTGGAAGAGCAGGGCTGCCCCCCGGCGGTGACTTCACCCTCCAGTCCGCAGACGGGCCGCTGGCCCTCCACGACCTGGGGGGCAGGGTGGTGCTGCTCTTCTTTGGCTACACCGCCTGCCCGGGGATCTGCCCCACGGCGCTGCTGGACGAGGCCGCCGCCTTCCAGATGCTCAAGCCCGAGGAGCGGGAGCGCGTGGCCGGGATCCTCATCTCCGTGGACCCCGAGCGCGACACCCCGGCCCTGCTCAAGACCTACGTGGCCGCCATCCACCCGCAGCTCTACGGTGTGACGGGATCACCTGCCGAGCTGCAGACCCTGGCTCGCCGCTACGGTGTCCTCTATGCCAAGCAGGCGACGGATGCAGCGGGTCAGTACGCGGTGGATCACAGCGCTGAGATCTACGTCATCGCCCCGGATGGCCGGCTGGTGGCCAAGCTGCCCCAGGGCGTCCCGCCGGAGGCCATCGCCGCAGAGCTGCGCCGGGCGCTGCGGTAGGCCGGTCTGAACTCCAGGCAGGAAGCCTCCCCAAGGTAGTCCGGGCCGGGCGTCGGGGCGTAGGGTGGGATGCAAAAGCTGTCTGGAAGTGGAGGAAGGCCGAGGAGCGGAGGAAAGCGGAGAGGGGCCTGCGGTCGTGTGATTGAGGCGATCTCAGGGGACGCGCCCCTGCAGGTGCTCTTCTTTGTGCCCTTTGTGTTCTTTGCGGTTAATTTCTCATTCGCTTTGCCAGTCCCTTAAAAAATTATGATTAACCATAAAGGAATACATTAGAATTTTGGAAAACCAGTTCCCGACTCTGTGGTCTTGTACGCCCATTCCAGTCAGCCTCAGTGAATCCAAACCCCTTCACCCTTGCGGAGTCCCCATGACCAGCCCGGTTTTCCAGGATCACTATCCCGAAAACGTCGCCCACTGCTACGGGTGCGGGCGCCTGAATGAGCTGGGCCACCAGATCCGCACGGTGTGGGAGGGCGAGGAGTCCGTGACCCGCTATATGCCGCGACCGGAGCACACCGCCATTCCAGGCTATGTCTACGGCGGCCTCATCGCCTCCCTGGTGGACTGCCACAGCACCGGCACGGCCGCCGCCGCCATGTATCGGCATGAGGAGCGCCCCCTGGACAGCCTGCCGCCCTTCCGGTTCGTCACCGCGTCCCTGCATGTGGACTACCTGGCACCGACCCCCATCGACACCGAGATCGAGCTCCGGGGCCGGGTGAAGGAGATCCGGGGCCGCAAGGTGGTGGTGGAGGTCACCGTGCTGTCCGGTGGCAAGCCCACGGCCCGCGGCGAGGTGGTGGCCGCCCAGATGCCCCCGAGCTTCGGCGCCAGCAGCTAATTCGGGCGGAAAGGTCCCCTCCAGGGGGGTTCCAGTCGGCTGGCACAGACTATTCCGCTTCCCACCTGCGGCCGAAGGCCTATGGTGGGACCGGGGCCAATCTTCGTCGGGGTGCCGTCAAACCCGCACCTTCCGTTGGAGCTTCCCCAGGAAGCAGCAGCTCATCCAAGCAGGGAAGGGGAGGCAGCCATGACCAAGGTCGGCATCATCATCTGCGGGCGCTATCAGGGGTGCGGCGGGGGCAAGTGCTTCCGGGCCGTGCGGGAGCGGCGCGGCTCTTTCGCCCGCTATGCCGCGGAGGAGACCGTGGAGGTCGTCGGCTACGCCACCTGCGGGGGCTGCCCCGGGGGCAACGTCGAATACGTGCCCGAGGAGATGAAGCGGAACGGGGCCGAGGTCCTGCACCTGGCCACGTGCCTGGTGGTGGGCTATCCGCCCTGCCCGAGCATCCGGCAGTTCAAGGCCTACATCGAGTCCGCCTATGGGCTGCCCGTGGTGATCGGCACCCATCCCATCCCCCAGAAATACCAGGACCGCCACGAGACCCTGAGCTTCTGGAAAGATCAAAACCTCCACGGGCTGATCCAGCCCCTGCTGGACGAGGCCACCGAGGTCAAGGTCGCCTACAACTGAGGGCATCCTGGTATCGAGATGGCTAATAATGGCTGGCATCAATGCTTAAACATGGAAAAAACAAGCAAACATACTCTTGACTCGCATCAATAACAGGCCGACCCTGTCGGAACAACAACTCGAACCCTGTTCAAGCCGTTGAGTCCGATTTCCACTGGCCCCCCTCACGCCAGTGACCCTGAGGGAGGCCCCCACGAATCTCCGAATGTCCAACCCCCGGTTGCTGCTCCACCCGGGCCAGAGCGTCATCCTCGACGATGCCAAGGGCGTGACCATCAGCCCCTACGAAGCCAAGGTCTGGGTGACCCTGGAAGGTGATTCCTCCGATTTCGTGGTCCAGCCCGGAGAGGACTTTGTCCTCAACATGAACGGCCGGACCCTCGTCCAGGCCATCGATGAGAGCACCTGGATCGACCTGATCGATTACGAAGTCCGCCGCGAGCCCGCAGGCGCCTGGGCAGGGCAGTCCCTGGGGTTCCTCAGGCAGTGGCGCTCGCCTTCTCAGTGATATGGGCCAAAAAAAGGGGCGCGCTCTAAAGGGGCGAGCGGACCATGCTCCGAACGTGCTGCAGGAACGCGCTCTCGGCGGAGCCCAGGTGGCGCTGGGGGTTCCACACCAGGAACGTGGAGATGCGGATGGGCTCGCCCTTCCAGGGCAGGGACACGATGCGGCCCGTCCGCAGGTCCTCCTCCACGGCCATGCGGGGCAGGGGGGCGACGCCGAGGCCCACTTCCACACAGCGCTTGATGGTCTCGACGGTCTGGAACTCCAGGCCGCTGCCCGCGTGGGCCCCCGCCGCGAAGAGCTGCCGCTCGAAGTGGTTGCGGTAGCTGCAGCCCAGGGCCTTGAGCAGCACCGCCTCGCCCACCAGGTCCTGGGGCGTGATGCCCGCGACCGAGGCCAGGCGGTGGGTCGGTGCAGCCAGGATGAGGATCTCCTCGTCCCGCAGCTTCTCCACCGCCAGGGTCTTGGAGGGGAAGGGCTCTTCCAGCACGATGGCGCAATCGATGGCGCCCTCCAGCACCAGACGCTTGAAGTCCCGGGCGTAGCCGGGGACGAACTGCATGCGGACCTTGGGGAACTCGGCGCTGAAGGCCTTGAGCACCGGCGGCAGCAGGTAGGTGCAGATGGACTCCGGCGCCGTAAAGCGCACGGTGCCCACCTCGGACTCGCCTTCGGTGGCGGTCATGGCTTCTTCCGTCAGGGCCAGGATCCGCTCGGCGTAGACCAGGAACCGGTGCCCTGGCTCCGTGAGCTGCAGGTGGTTCCCGACGCGGTTGAAGAGCGGGTAGCCAAGCGTTTCCTCCAGCGCCTTCATCTGGGAGGTGACGCTCGACTGGGCGTAGCCGAGGGTGGCCGCGGCCTTGGTGAAGCTCAAGGTGCGCGCCGCCGTGCTGAAGGTCAGTAGCGTCCGAGTGTCCACAGGGCCCCCCCATCAAGCATTTCGATATTAAGTATCAGTTCATTCCGTTGGTTCAGGGGGATCGGGCGACCGAAACTAACTCCTGTCGGCACACCCGACATGCCAAGCAACTTCCACCCCAGGCCAATCGCCAACCCCAGGAGTCTCAGATGAGCATCACGAGCAAGCCCCGAGTTTTCGTCAAGCGCGAGTGCAGCGCCCGCTTCCAGTTCGGGGGGCTGTCCTACGACAACGTCCCCGTGCTGAACCTGGGTCCCGACGGCTGCCGCATCCAGGTCCCCCTGGCCTTCGTGGGCGGCATGGTGAGCGACTCCCAGCTTGAGGGCCTGGAGCTGATCAGTCAGGCCCTTTCCATGGGCTCCACCGGGGCCAAGGTCATCCGAGTGGATAGCGCTGAGACCGCCCAGTCAGGGCTGGTGCAGGCCGAGCTCCAGTTCACGGACGCCCCCGCCGCCTACCGCGTGAACGTGCTCAACTACGTGAACACCATGGCCCAGGCCAAGCCCCACTGCGTGGCCCACGACCTGATCGGGATGCCCTGAGACGCTGAGGGACCGGCCTGACGGGGCTCGTTCCACGCTGCATTTCATTCTTCGGAAGACAAGAGCGCCTGGCCCACCGCCAGGCGCTCTTGTCTTCAGCCTCCGTTGGCCCTTAGAGAAAGAGCCCCGAGCAGCTCTTCTTGCCTGCGGCGGACGCGCACCAGCGGGCGGTCTTGTCTTTCAGGACATCCGCGAAGGCCTTGGCCACGGGCGAGAGGGGCACGTCGGACCGGAGGATGATCCCGATGGAGCTGTCGGGCGGCGCGGAGGCGAGGTCGACGGCACGGATTCCCGTCAGCTCAGGGCAGTCCAGCAGCCCCCTGGGTACGAAGGTCACCACATCCGAGTTCCGAACGATGGCCAGGGCCGAGAGCACCGACTCGCAGCGGAGCACGCGCTCGGGCGGGGGGAGTCCGGCCTCGGTGAAATAGCCCATGAGCTTGGTCCCAAGGCCGTGGGTCCCGAAGCTCGTCGCCAGCCACTCCACGTCGACCAGTTCAAGCAGCTTCCGGGCCTTGGCTTGCGGGTGACTCTCGCGCATGGCCACGACGTTTCGGGCCCGGAACCAGCGCTCGAAGGCCAGGTCTTCGCCCACGTGATCCCCGGCGATGATCATGATCCCGAAGTCCAGCTTTCCCTGCCGGATCCCGGGGAGGGTGATGCCTTCCAGCCCCTCCACCACATGCAGACGGACGTTCTTGAATTTTTTCCGGAAGGCGGCCACCGCATGGGGCAGCACGGTGAGGGCGACCAGCGGAGTGACACCGATGGAGACTGACCCCTCGTCCACGCCCTGCATCTGGCGGATCTCGCTCCGGGCCAGATCCGCCTGACGGACGAGAAATCGATTCTGGACTTCTTCACTTCGGCCAGACTCGCCACGGCCCTGGGCTACTCTCTGGCTACCTTGGCCATTCCACAGCTGGTCATCCAGGGAGGACTCTTCTTCTTGGCGAGTCGGCTGCTCCCCTTGATCACCCCAAGCATGGTTGGAGATTTCTCCGCATGCGGAGGGCTGATCATGGTGGCCACCGGGTTTCGGATGGCCGGAATCAAGCATTTTCATACGGCAAACATGGTGCCCGCGCTGTTTATCGCGATGCCAATCTCTGCCCTCTGGGCCCGAGTGATGGGGTAATCGTTGAATCCTGGGTCCGCAGGCCTGGATGGTTCCTGGTTTCCTTAAACTCATACGCAAAACACCTTATATCAATTATTTTCAAACAGTGTGAGGCTCCTAGGAGTTCTTGACCTAGGAGTAAGCATTGGGTCTATTCCTGGAAATCACGCTTCCTCTGCTCACTGAAAAGCAGTTGATGAGAATGCCCCCCTCACCAGGACCGAGAAGGCTCGCCTTCCCGGTCCTCTTTTCATTCATGGAGTCGTGCCGCATGTTCAAGCTCACTCGAAAGTCTGTCCAGCTGTTGGCGGGTCTTCCGGTCGCAGCCTTGGTGCTGCTCCTGGGCTGCACCCACAGCTCCAGCACGCCCCCGCTCAGCGGGGACGCCCAGCTGTCAGCCCTGGTCCTCACCGGCCCGGCCGGGCCGCTCACGCCCACCCCTGCCTTCTCGGCCGCTGTCACCGCCTATGCCCTCACCATCGGCGGGACCGGACCCATCACCATCAAGGCCACCCTGGATGACCCGAGCGCCAGCTTGACGGTGAAAGGCGTGGCCACCCCGAGCGGGGTCGCCTCCGCCCCGATCCCCCTGACTCTCGGCGCCAACGCCATCCCCGTGGTCGTGAAGGCCCCCAACGGGACCACCCAGACCACCACCGTCACCATCACGGCCCTGAGCCAGAACGCCTCTCTGGCGGCCCTTTCGGTCCAGGGTGCCAATGGCGACATCATGCCCGCCTTCACCCAGAGTCTGCCGACCTACACCCTCAAGACCAACTACGCGGCCAGCCCCGCCCCGGTCACGGTCAGGGCCACCTTGGCCGACCCCACGGCCACCATGACGGTGAACGGCACTGCCCTCGCCAGCAACACGGTGTCGGCTCCCATTCCCATGACCGTCGGGACCAATCCCATCAGCATCGTGGTCAGGGCCCAGGATGGCCTCACGGTCCAGACCTACGCCATCACCTGCCGAATCTACTCCCAGAACACCAGCATCCGCGTCCTGGACTCCACCAACGGGGTTCCCGTGGCCGGGGCCCTGCTGACGGTGGCTGATCCGGCGGGGACCGTGCTCCAGGAAGGCATCTCGGTGGGTTTGGCAGGCATCACCACCCTCGGCCTGGATGGCACCTCCAAGTACAACCTCAGCGCCCAGGCCCCCGGGTCGGCCCAGTCCCTGTTCGCCAGCTTCGACTCCTCGCTGGAGACCGTCGCCAACTTCTTCTGTCACCCCCTGGGGATGATCAACTTCCCTGCCTTGGCCCCACAGATCACAGCGCTCTCCTTCAGTCCTGACAAAGTCACCTGGACCCCCGTGAATGGCAACAGCACCACCGGCCCCCTGGCCGATATGGGCTACCTCAAGGTCACGGCCCTGGGCTCCTGCAACGTCGCCCCCACGGCTTGGTCCGGGTTCGGCATCGGCATTAACGTGGACAAGTCCGCCTGGGGCAATGACTACTGCAAACCCTATCTCATCGATGAGCAGGCCGTGCCCGTGCCCTCGGGTTCGACCACCCGCTACCGCTCCACCATGTCGTTCGATATCCCTCTCGCCACCTTCGTCCCCAAAACCAACCATTTCATCGATGTGGTCGTCTACGACGTGGCCAACAACCGCACCGAGCAAAAGGTCTATCTGAATGTCACCGATGGCGCGCCGGATCCGAGGCAGGCCGACCTCTCCACCTGCAAACCCTCGAAGGTCACTGTGCAGCTGGTTACACACGGGCTCTCTCGCAACTATTTCTCCATCTCGCCCAACGATACCAACCCAGTCAGCTACGACGCCAGAATTGCCTTTTCCCTGCTGGACGCCTCCGGCGTCGCACAAGGATTCACCGGGTACGAGATCTACCGGTCCACGGATGGCACGCTCTGGACCAAGGTGGCCACCGAGCAGTATGCATCTCCCATCATCTCCCTCTTCCTCGGCCCCAACTTCAGCTACCGGGATATCGATCCCACCCTCCAGCTGGGCGTGACCTACTACTACAGGGTGCGCTGCTTCAACGGCAATACGACCAACAACGGCGGCTACAGCCAGTACTCAGAGTCCATCGGCAGCGCTTTCCTCCCGCCGTTCACCACCAGGCTGCTCGCTCCCGCCAACCAGTCCATCAGCAGCTCCCTCACCCCCAAGCTCTCCTTCTACATCACCAATGCGGCCCTCTTCGATCCTGCGGTCTGCGACTACTTCTACTTCTACCTCTCCATCGTGGAGATGACCGGTAATTCATCTATCGGTCAGCACTACCGCTACAACTTCGCCGCCAAACGGTTCGAAAGCTCCACCAACAGTGCCTGGGATGCAACCTCCAGCGTGGCTGATGCCTCCAGCGTGGTTTCCGTGGATGCCACCCGCACCCTTTTCACCATCAACTCCCCTCCGGACTTCTTCGAGAATGGCGTGACCTACCAGTGGTCCATCTTCGGGACCAGCACGCCTGTCCAGGACAGCAGTCCGACCCGTTCCCCGAGCAGCTTCCAGAAGTTTATGTATCCCTACAACGATGCCCGCAGCAAAGACTTCGGTATGGCCCTCTCCCAGGGAAGCACCCGCGATCATGACTTCGGCGCTGTGAACGGCTACTTCACCTTAACCATTGATCCCAATGCCAAGTAGCGTGAAGGAGATGACTGTGAGAACCCCCCAGATCCAGCGCCTTGCGGCACTTGCCGCGGCCGTGGCCATCGCCGTGGCCATGGGTTGCGCCTCCAAGCCGGACTCCCCCCTGGCCACCGCCAGTGCCCGTGCGACACCGGTCGCCACCAACCCCGTGGCCCAGTATCAGTTCATGATCCCAACCTCCGAGGCGGACCTTCAGCAGCACTCGATCTACGGTTACCTCATTGCCAAGGCCGCACCTGACTTCAACGAGGCGACCTTCGGGCGCCTGGGCCTTGCCATCGAGGGCAAGATCACCCTCAATGGCTTCAGCTACTACCACCTGTATCGGGCGTCCAGCGTCCTGGAGAGCTTGCAGGTCCTCCAGAGCATGCAGGGAATCCTCTTCGCCGAAGCCGATCAGCGGGTGACCTCCTATGGCGGGATCACCCTGAACAACCTGGACCCACTCGCCGTGAGCGAGGAATACTCACTCTTTCTGACCAAGACCAAGGAGGCCTGGACGACCTACGGCTTCGGACCGTACACACCCACCGTGGTCGACATCGACACAGGCATCAACTGGGCTCACGAGGACTTCCAGAAGGACGGCACCAGCACGGTGCTGCATGCCTACTCTTGGTACAACCTGGATAACAAGAACACTGAGATCACGCCCCTGCCCAACTACGACGTCAAACCCCTCGACTACATCAACAACCCTGCCCACAAGAACACCGACGAGGGGGAGAAGGGAGGCCACGGCACCCACACTGCCGGCACCATCGCCGCCCAAGGCAACAACGGGAAGGGAATGGCTGGCGTCTGCTGGAACACCAGCCTGGTGAGCTACAAGGGCTTGCACGATGACTCCGGTAGCAACTGGGCCATCTATGGATCCCTCTACCACCTGCTCAAGTGGAAGCGCGAGACCCCCAACACCCACACCATCCCCGTGAACATGTCCCTGGGGGGAAGCGGTGCCAGTGCCTTCGCCATTGAAGCGGTTGAAGCCTGCATCGAGAACAACATCGTGATCATCGCCGCCATGGGCAACAGCGGCCAGAACCAGGTCGAGTACCCGGCGGCCTACCAGGGGGTCATCGCCGTAGGTGCGACCAATGGCATGGACAAGAAGGTTCCCTTCTCCACAAGTGGACCCCACATCTCCGTGACCGCTCCGGGCTATGACATCATCTCCTGCGGAATCAAGTCCACCAGCGACTACCAGTTCATGTCTGGCACGTCCATGTCGACGCCGTTCGTCACGGGCCTGGTGAGCTACATGCTCACCTGGAGCCCTGATCTCACGCCAGCCCAGATCAAGACCTACCTGGAAACGAACACCGACTTCATCGACGGAGCCACGGGCTTCACCGAGACCAACGGCTGGGGGCGGGTCAACACCCTCAAGACCATTGCGGCCGTGGTGGCCGATGTGAACAACAAGACGGTGCCGCCCTCCAACTACCTGAACACCCCCCTCAGGGTCACGGTCCAGAACACCTTTGGGAGCGTCACCACCCCCCTCACCGACACGCCCGTCTACCTCTACCAGTCCGATCCTGAGGGCCGAATCATCAACTTCGTGGCCAGTGGCATCACCAGTAAGGATACGAATGACCTCCTGACCCCCGCCGGCTCCGTGGACTTCAACCTGCTCCGTCCCGGAACCTATGTCGCCAGGTGCACTGTGTCCGGCAACCAGGCCCACTCCCCCTTGATCACGGTCACGACCGCCACCGCCACCCCCGCCGTCGTGACGGTGCAGTTCAATGCCTCGCTTTACTTCATCCAGACGCTCGCCGATGCCGCCCCCTCCAGCCAGAAACCGGAGGCGGGTGTCATTATCTCCATCTACGATGTCAAAACTGACAAGCCAATGGGCTCGATCGATAGTGGCGGCATGAGCACTGGCATGCTGTGGACAACGACCAACCAGGTCCTGCTCATTAATATCAAGCCCTCCAAGACTTATGTTGGTGAGTATGCCATGTGGGCAGGCCCTTCCCAATATGCTAACGGTGCCAAACAGGCGCCTGGGACCTACGCGGCCCCGGCCGTCGGTGCCTCCGCGGGCAGCGCCGCCCACACCAAGGAAAACCCACAGGACATCACTGTAAACAAGCTCTACAACTGCATCCTGACGGAAGGCTCGGATTGGTACAAAGTGACAGTCCCCTAGCGGGCCTTCGCCCGTTGTCGGTGCTCGCTCTCTGGCCAGGGACCCCACCTGCGGTCCCTGGTCAGGCTGCGCCGGCGTCACCCCCCGACCCCTGCCACCATGAGCACAGCCGAGGACCCTGGGCCGCTGACCGAATCGAGTTCACTCCGAGGATTGAGGCGAGCCAGGTTCATTTCTCTCCAGCACGGCTGCTGGCCGCCAGGGCCTGGCCCAAGGCTTCACGAAGCTGCCGAAGGTCGAAGGGCTTGCTCAGAAACGCCTGGGGTTGATCGGGGTGCGTGTCCGCCAACACCTGGCCCTTGTCGTAGCCGCTGGCCAGGATCACGGGCAGGTCCGGGTCGAGCTGCCGCAAGGCCGACAGCAGCCCCCAGCCATCCAGTCTCGGCATGCTTAGATCCGTGAGCACACAACGGATCTCCCCCCGATGCTGGCGGAAGACCTCCAGGGCTTCGACACCGTCCTTCGCGGTATGCACTGTGAAACCCAGTCGGCCGAGCAGGGCTCCGGTGGACTGGATGAGCATGTCGTCGTCATCCACCAGCAGGAGGGTGCCGTCGCCTTCGTGCTCTGGCGCGTGAACCACCCCTTCCGGCAGGCTGATCGCAGGCTCCGTGGAGAGCGGCAGATAGACCCGGAAGACGCTGCCGCGCCCCTGACTGCTTTCCACCGTGATGGACCCGCCATGGGCCTGGACAATGCCCAGTGCCACGGGCAGGCCCAGCCCCCGCCCAATGAACTTGGACGAGAAGAAGGGATCGAACACCTTCTCGATGTCCTCTTCGCTCATCGAAACTTCACGACTATCGATGTTCATGGTTGGGGAGGAAGGATTCCCTCCGCGTCCCGCTGCGCATGACGCTCCGGCCGCACGAATTGCTGGCACGCCGCTTAACGGCTGCGGCAGTCCCCCGGACTGCCTCGCCTACGGCTACCTGCCAGCAATTCAGTGACTTCGAATCCTTCTTACGCTCCCCAACGAAACAAGGCCGCGCAAGGCGGCCCTGTTTCGTTGGGGAGGAAGGATTCGAACCCTCGGTACGCAGGATCAAAACCTGCTGCCTTACCACTTGGCTACTCCCCAGGCGGAAAGGCAAGGATAGCGTGGGTCTGCGTTCGACCCAAGGGGCAGGGCGGTGGGCTCGCCCGGCTGATTCAGCTGCCGGACTTGGGCGTGAAGCCGAACTCCTCGACGCCGAGCAGGTCGGGGCGCACTTCGTTGGTCTCTTCGCGCTCGATGCGGCTGATGGCGCGGCGGCCCGTGGCGGTCTCGTAGGCCAGCAGGACCTTCGTCTCAAGCTCCTCGCGGAGGGGGTTGTTCAGGGGGTAGGCAATGTCCTTGAAGCTGCCGTCCCGCTTGCGGCGGCTGGGCATGGCCACGAAGAACCCGTCCTCGCCTTCCACCACGCGCAGGTCGCCCACCAGGAAGCAGTCGTCGAAGACCAGGGCCGCGAAGGCCCGCAGCTTGTCGTCGCCCTCGACCTTGGTGATGCGGATGTCAGTGATGTTGAGCATGGTGGATCCCTGTGGCAGTCCATCAGAATACCCGGCATCGCCGGGGCTCACCCGATCTCGACCCAGCCCCACTGGCGGCCCTGGGTGTCGCCGCGGCGGTAGGAGTAGAGCAGGTCGGGGCGGCAGACGGTGCAGAGGGCCACGCTGCCGTCCTGGGCGGGGTCCAGGCCCAGGTCCAGGGCCTGGGCCCGCAGGAAGCCGTGGAGGTCCAGGTGGGGCTTGCCGGCAGGGCCAGGGGCCTGGAGGTCTTCTCGCCAGGCGGGATCCTGGCGCGCGGCCTCGATGACCTCGGGACCCACCTCGAAGTGGCAGGCCAGGATGGCGGGACCGAAGGCCCAGGCCAGGGCCGCCGGAGCGCCGCCCAGGGCGCGGAAGCGGGCCACGCCGCGCCGCAGGATGCCGCCGCCAGGCGAGGTGTCGCCCAGGCCCGTGGCGCCGCGCCAACCGGCATGGAGGGCTGCGACCCAGGGGGTGCCGCCGGGCAGGAGACCCGCCAGCAGGATGGGCACGCAGTCCGCCACCCGCACGCCGATGCGCTGGCCCGGTTGGGTGGTCCACAGGCCATCGGCATCCACCACCGAGTTGCTGGCTTCCACGACGCCGCAGCGGTGCACCTGGTTGAGGCGGCGGGCAGGCAGCTCACCGCCTTCGTCCAGGCGGGTGGAGAAGCCCCAGCTCAGAGGGAAGGGCGGCTCGACGCTGGGGGTGAGCACCGGATTCAGCCCTTGGGGCCCAGGCGGGCTTCCAGCCACTGCTTGATGCGGTTGGCGTCCCCGATGCGCGTGTACTTGCCCCAGGAGTCCAGCAGGATGATCAGCACGGGGCGATTCGCCAGACTGGCCTGCATGACAAGGCAGCGGCCGGCCTCCTCGATGTAGCCGGTCTTGGAGAGCCCGATGGTCCAGCGCGGGTTGCGTACCAACGCGTTGGTGTTGGGGAACTGGATCTGGCGACGGCCGGCCAGGATGGTGGTGTCCGGGCGGGTGGTGAAGTCGCGGATCTCGGGATATTTGTAGGCGGCCTCGAGGATGCGGGCCAGGTCATGGGCGGTGGCCACGTTGGCGCTGGAGAGGCCGGAGGGATCCACGAAGTGGGCGCCCACGAGCCCCAGGGCCTGGGCTTTGGCGTTCATGGCCTGGACAAAGACCGCCAGGCCACCGGGAAAGGTTCGCCCGAGGGCGTGGGCCGCACGGTTCTCCGAGGCCAGCAGGGCCAGCAGGAGGGCCTGCTCCCGGGGGAGGCGCGTGCCCACGGGCAGCCGCGACTTGCTGTGCCGCAGCTCGTCCTTGTCGTCCTTGCTGATGGTGAGGGTTTCCTGCGGATCCAGGCGGGCATCCAGCAGCACCATGGCCGTCATGAGCTTGGTGATGGAGGCGATGGGCAGCACCGCGCCAGCATGCTTTTCCAGCAGGGTCTGGCCGGTGGCCTGGTCGAGCACCAGGGCCGAGGCGGACTTCAGCAGCAGCTGGCCGCTCTGGGCGCGGGGGGCTCCGGCCTGGAGGAAGCTGATCCCCGCCAAGGCCAGGCCGCAGATCCGCACTCCCAGGTTGAACGTCATGCCGACTCCGGAAAAAAACGCAGGTTGTTGTCCTTCATAGTCTATCGGAAGCAGTGGGAAAAAACCTAAGTGGATTTGCTGGAAAGTCCCACCTGGAGCAGCACCCGCCTAGGGCCAGAGCAGGGCCAGCAGACTGAGGTCGGTCACGGCCCAGGCGCCCAGGCCCCAGTACATGCCCTGCTCATGCTGGTGATCCGTCCAGGTGCGCCAGCCCCGGAGCCAAGGCACCAAGACTGCCAGCCAGCCGAAGAGGGATAGGCCCAGCAGCAGCGGCGAGCGGCCCATGGTCTTCACGGCGGCGATAAAGCAGACGTGGGCCAGCAAGGCCGCCAGCAGCGCCAGGACCAGGCTGCGACCCACCCCCACCTTGATCACCAGGGTGCGGTCGCCGCGGCGGCTGTCCTCGGCCACCTGGTAGATCTGGGTCATGGGATAGAGCGTTGCGAAGAGGAGGCCGAAACCCAGGGAGGCGAGCAGGACACCGGGGGTGAACGCGCGGCCAGTCAGCGCCCAGCCGCCCAGGGGGGTGAGGAGGCCAAAGCCCACGCAGTTGATGAGCAGGTCCCACCCGGCCCGGGCCTTGAGCCGCGCGGGGGGTACGGAGTAGAGCACGCTCATGACCACGCAGGTCAGGTTGATGAGGGCGAAGGGCAGAGGAAGCAGGAAACCCAGCAGGGCCGAGGCCACCAGTAGCACCGAGGCGAAGGGCGCCAGGTAAGGCGGGGGCTTGGGCGGCGCCTTGAGGTAGCCGATGTCGCCCTCGTCCTGGTCGTAGGCGCTGTTGATGGCCAGGGTCCCGCCATTCAGGAGGGCCACATAGACCACCCAGCCCAGCAGGGCGGGGCCGGGTCGGAGGCCCCAGCCCGCCGCCATCAAGGTGCCCAGGAGGAAGTGGGCCGTCATGATGGGCCACTCCAGGGGCCGCAGGTGCAGCAGGTAGGGCATGAGCCAGGGGCCGACGAGCCCCTCGAAGAACTGGCGCACCGGGAAGCGGGGGGCAGTCATGCAATCCCTTCATGGCGGAGGGTCTGAACTTCGCCCATGGGCCGGCGGGGCTCCACCAGCGCCTCCATGGCCGCGAAGAGGTGGGGGACGTTGAAGTCCGTGTCCACGCACATGGCGTGGGGCAGGCTCAGGGGGATCACGTAGACGGGGATGTCGGTGAGCTTGGTCAGGCCCTTGAGCAGGCGATCCGGGCAGCTCACGGCCACGACCAGGTCCGGCCGGTATTCCCGGGCCTCCCGGTAGGCCTTGTGGCTGCGGTTGGTGATGCGGCCCTCCCAGCGGTTCAGCAGGGCGGCGTTCATGTAGTCGCCCACGGGGCAGAGGCCGCAGTCGTAGCAGGCGCTCAGGTCGTCGAGCACCTCCGCTTTGCAGCGGGATAGCTGGATGCAGTGGGGCAGCAGGATCAGCGCCCGCCGGGCCCGCCGCGTGGCGAAGGCCTCCCGGACGCGCCGGTTATTGGAGCCGCAGAAGGAGAGGATCCAGGCGTCCTCCCGGCCCAGCAAGCGGGCCAGGGGTCGGAGGGCGTTGGCCCAGAGCGCGTCCTGCTGCATGACCGCGTGGTGCTTGCGCAGGAAGGCTTCGCCCCCGAGAAAGCTCGACCAGGCCGAGGCCAGCGCCCCGGTGCCCGCCAGCAGCCACCAGCCGCGCCCCGCGCCGTGCAGGGCGGCGGCCGCGAAGGCCAGCACCGCCAGGCCCAGGGGCAGCCCCCGGCGCACGCCCTGGAACAGCGCACCGTCTTCGTCCGGCAGGGGGCCAGGCGCGGGCAGGGTGCGGGGTTCCTTCACTTGCTGGCTCCGGCGAGGCCGATCATCTTCTTCAGGTCATCGTCCTTCCAGCGCAGGCCACCGCCGAAGAACACGGACCGGAGGTCCTTGTTGCCGAAGTCCTGGACCCCGGCCTGGACGTAGGCGCCCTTCCAGAACTGGTAGCTGCTGGTGAAGCGGTAGCGGGGGTTGGGCTTGTCGTCCCGCTTGACGAAGTCATAGGCCAGCACACCGAGGCGCAGGCGGTCGCCCTCCAGGGTCCGGAGCTCGAAGCCGCCGCCGCCCTTGCCCTCGACGATGCCCGCGGAGAACACCATGGGGCCGATGCGCTTGGCGAACTGAGCGGAGACCGTGAAGGCCTGGTCCGCGGTGACGGTCTGGGTCTTTTCCTCCACCAGGACCGGGAGGCCCGTGACGGGATCCAGCTTGGTGACGGTCCGGGTGGATTGGTTGATCTTGCCGTCTGGGGTGGAAGCGAAGCCCAGGGCGTACCAGTAGTCAGGCCGCGGGGCGATCTCGATATCCAGGCCCACGCGGCTGTCCTTGCGCTTGTCCCACTGGGCGCCGCCCATGTCGAGGCGGAAGTCCATCTTGTTGAAGCCGCCGAGCATGCTGTTCACATTGTCCACGGCTTCGTTGATCTTCTTGATGGTGGTCTCGTCGTTGAGCAGCTTGCCGATGGTGCCCTCACCATTGTTCATGCGGGCGGTGAGGACCTTCAGGTTCTCGGCGGTGCCCTGGAAGCTCTGGGCCAGCTTGCGCACATCGCCCATCGCACCCTTCAGCTCGGGCCGGTTCTCCTCGAGGATCGCGTTCAGGTTCCTGCCCACGGCCTCGAACTGCTGGGCCAGCTTGGGCAGCTTGTCGCGCAGGTCGGCGCTGATGGCCTCTACGTTGGCCATGGTGTGGTTGATGGCGCCGTGGTTCTCCTGCGCCATGCCGCGGAACTCCGCGGTCAACACGCGGATGTTGTCCACGATCTCATCGAGCTTCTGCCGACCCTGCTCGCCACCGATGGACTCGTTCAGGGCCTGGGTGATGCCCTTCACGTTCTTGCCGATGTCCGCCATCGTCTCCATGAGGTTGTCGAGGCTGACGCCGGCCTTGCTGGGCAGGGGCTGGTTGGGGGGAAAGGAACCCTTGGTGACGTGGCCGGGATCCAGGTCGATGAACTTCTCACCAAGGATGCCGATGGACCCCAGGGACACCACCGCGTCTCCATAGAGGGGAATGGCGTTCGACAGGTGCAGCAGGACCTTCGCTTTGGACCCGTCCAGGACGATGCTGCGGACTTCGCCCACCTTCACGCCGGCCACGCGCACGGCGCTCTGCTGGTTCAGGCCGGCCACCTGGTCGAAATAGGTGTAAATAGCGGCCTGGTCAGACTTGCCGACAAACTCCAGCTTCTCGGTGCGGAAGATCAGGAAGCCGATGACGGCGATGCCTGCAGTGAAGAACATGCCAACGCGGGTCTCGAGCTTCATGCGTGGGCCTCCTTACGCTTGGGGGGTGGGGGGTCCTGCAGGAAGGGACCGTCGGCGTCGCCGCGGAGAAACTGCTGCACGACGGGGTGAGGATTGTCCCGGAACTCGGCGGGGGGCTGGCAGGCGATGCACTCGCCGCGGAACAGGAGCGCGATGCGGTCCGCGATGATGAAGGCCGATTTCAGGTCGTGGGTGATGGTGATGGTGGTGACGCCCAGCTCGTGCTTGAGGTCCAGGATGACCCGGCCGATCACGTCCGTCATGACCGGATCCAGACCCGTCGTGGGCTCATCGAAGAGGAGGATCTTGGGCTTCAGGGCGATGGCCCGGGCGAAGCCCACGCGGCGCTTCATGCCGCCGGAGAGCTCCGCGGGCTTGAGCTTGTCGGTGCCCTTCATGCCCACCAGGGAGAGGCACTCCTCCACCCGGGCCTGGATCTGCCCCTCGGCCATCTTCTGGTGCCGGCGCAGGCCGAAGGCGACGTTCTCGAAGACGGTCATGGAGTCGAACAGCGCGGCCATCTGGAAGCACATGCCGATGCTCTGCCGAACCTGGAACAGCTCGTCGCGGCTGAGCTGCCCGATGATCTTGCCCTCGACGGCCACATGGCCCGAGTCGGGTGTGAGCAGGCCCATGATGTTGCGCAGCAGCACGGTCTTGCCCGTGCCGGAGCCGCCCAGGACCACGAGGCTCTCGCCCTCTTCCACGGAGAGGTTGACGTCGGAGAGGACGACCTTCGGCCCGAAGGCCTTGGAAAGGTTGACGACGTCGATCACGGGCATGTCGTCACACCAGCAGCAATTTGGTGAGGAAGAAGTCCGAGATGAGGATCCAGAGGCTGCTGGTCACCACGCTGCTGGTGGGGGCGTTGCCTACGCCCTCGGCGCCTCCCTGGGTGCGGTAGCCCTTCCAGCAGCCCACCAGCGCGATGATCATTCCGAACACAAAGGCCTTGTAGAGGGCGATGCGCAGATCCCGAAAGGCCAGCAGCTTGTAGAACTCGTTGCCGAAGACATAGGCGCTCTGGCCTTCCACGCCCACGAGGATGAGGTAGCCGCCCCAGTAGCCCACATAGACCGAGACGGCCGTGAGGATGGGCAGCATGACCACCGAGGCCAGCAGGCGCGGCACGAACAGGTAGTGGATGGGATCCGTGGCCAGGCACTCCAGGGCGTCGATCTGCTCCGTGACCTGCATGGTGCCGAGCTCCGCGGCCATGGCACTGCCCACGCGGCCCGAGAGCATGAGCCCGGTGATGACCGGCGCCAGCTCCCGCATCACGGCCAGACCCTCGACCTGGGAGGCCAGGCCTTCTGCCTGGAACTGCTTGAAGCCGAAGGCCAGCTGCACTGCGAACACCATGCTCACGGCCAGGCTGGTGAGGATCACCACGGGCAGCGAGTTGATGCCCACCGCCTGGAACTGGCGGAACAGGTTCTGCACATCGAAGGGCCGCTTGAAGATGGCCGCAAAGGTCCGCCCGGCGAGTACCGCGAAATCACCGGCCGTGTCCAGGGCCCTCAGCACACCTGCGCCGGCCTTGTCGAAGAAAGTCAGGACCATGGGGCTCCGAAGGTAAAGGACTAGCTTACTCCAGACCCCTTCTTCTGGCGGAGCCTCAGCTTGGTGGCGCCCCCCTCGCGGATGGTCTGGGGGGTGCGGCTGAGGGTGAGGGCGTCGGCGGGGACATCCTTGGTGATGGTGCTACCGGCGCCAATGAGCGCGCCGTCCCCGATCACCACCGGGGCTACCAGTTGGGTGTCGGATCCGACGAAGACGTTCCGGCCAATGGTGGTGCGGTGCTTGTTCACCCCGTCGTAGTTGCAGGTGATGACGCCGGCGCCGATGTTGGTGCCCTCGCCGATCTCGGTGTCACCCAGGTAGGCCAGGTGGTTGGCCTTGGCACCACGGTGGAGGCGGGCTTTCTTGGTCTCCACGAAGTTGCCCACATGGACGCCCTCGGCCAGGTCGGTGCCCTCGCGGAGGCGGGAGAAGGGGCCGATCTTGGCGTCGGCGCCCACCACGGCGTGCTCGATGACGCAGTAGGGTCGTACCAGCACGCCAGCGGCCAGGGTGGCGTCGCTGATCACGGTGCCCTGGCCGATGCAGCAGCCTTCGCCGATGGTGACCGCGCCCTCAAGCCGGACGCCGGGTTCCAGCAGAACATCCATGCTGAGGAGCACCCGAGGACCGACCAGGGTGCTGTCCGGATGGAGGTAGGTGACGCCTTCGGTCATCCAGTACCGCTGGATCCGTCGCTGGGCGGCGGCCTGCAGCTCGGCCTGGTCCAGGCGGGAGTTCATGCCCGCCAGTTCCTCTGGGGCGCAGACCTCCACGGCCACGGGCAGCTGCTGGGCCACGGCGGCGATGGCATCGGTGAGGTAGTACTCCCTCTGGGCGTTGTCGTTCCGCAGCCCCTGGAGGGCCGTGCGGAGGGCGGGCCAGGGCAGGGCGTAGGCGCCGCCGTTCACGCGCCGCACGGCCAACTGCTCGGGGGTGGCATCCTTGGCCTCCACGATGCCCGCGAGGCGGCCGTCCGGCTGCTGGAGCACGCGGCCGTAGGAACCGGGATTGGGCAGGTCCATGGCCAGCATCAGGGCCTCGGCGGCACAGAGCCGGGCCACAGTGGCCGGTGTGGTGAGTGGCACGTCGCCGCACAGGATGGCCACCCGGGTCGCTCCCAGGCGGTCGAGTTCGGGGATGCAGACCTGTAGGGCGTGGCCGGTGCCCAGGGGCTCCCCCTGGTCCACCGCACTGACCGGGCAGGGCAGCAGGCCAGCCCGCTGCCAGCGCTCAACGGCGGCGAGCACGGCCTCCTTGCCGTGGTGGACCACGAGCACAGCAGCGCCGAGGCCCGGGGGCAGGGCCCGCAGGACCCACAGCAGGGAAGGGTCGCCCAGGATCGGGTGAAGCACCTTGGGCAGCCGCGACTTCATCCGCGTCCCCAGTCCCGCCGCCAGAATCACTGCCACTGTGGACATGCTGCCTCCCCCACCAGCCTACATCAGGCCGGGGTCGCCTTCCGGATCCACCGGCGAGGACGGGGTATGCCCCTGGTGGCGGACGCGCCCGGCGAGGCGGACCGCCAGGGCCGTGGCTTCCTGGAAGTTGCGGCCGTCCGCGATCCACTTGCCGGCCTTGTCGAAGGCCGTGCCGTGGTCAGGACTGGTGCGGATGAACGGCAGCCCCAGGGTCAGGTTCACGGCGCGCTCGGGCTCCAGCAGCTTGACGGGGATGAGGCCCTGGTCATGGTAGAGGGCCACCACCAGGTCGAACTCGCCCCTGGCCGCTCGCTGGAACACGCTATCGGACGGCAGCGGCCCGAAGAACAGGGGCGCAGGTCGGAGCGGCGTCGGGGGCAGCCCGGTGGCGAGCACCTCCAGGCCGCGCTGCCCTGCAGACAGGTGGCGCGGGGCCTGTTCGTGCGGGAACACCGCCCAGCCCGCCGGTGGGGCACCGAAGTGGAAGGGGGAGTTGGCGTCGGGGAGGGGGTCGTCTGGTGCGGAGAGGAAGGGCATAAAGGCTGCCTCGGCCTGGATGATGGCCTCATCCAGCAGCAGCTCCTCGTCGCCGAAGGCGCCCTGCTCACCGGCGTGGGGGTTCAGGGCACAGAGCGCCACCCGCAGGTCCAGCTTGCCCGTCAGGTGGATGAACTGATCGGCGGAGAAGGCCAGGGTCTCCGCCACGGCATCTTTGTCGAGGGTCTCCACCACGGAGCGCAGGCTCTGGTGGACCGTGTGCAACACCACATTGAGGCTGGGGCTGACGAAGGCCATGCGGGTCATGGGGGCACCCGAGAGCTCCTGCAGGTACTCCGTGTGGCCCGGCAGGTGGTAGCCCGCGAGGTGGGCGGCGGCCTTGGCCATGGGCAGCGTGACCAGGGCATCGCTGAAGCCGCTCAGGGCCATCAGGGCTGCCACGCGGATGGCCTCCACCGTCGCCCGGCCCGAGGCGGCGGAGCCCACGCCCAGCTGGAGCTGGTCGGCCGTGATCTGGGGCGTGGGATCCAGCCAGAGCGCCTCGGCCAGTACCAGGCCCGCCCCCCGGGAGAGCACCTGCAGGCCGTGGACCTCGCCGAGGAAGCCTGCCGGGGCCTCCCGCATGGGGGCGATCCAGCGCCAGTCCACCTGACGTTCCGGCAGGTTCGCCAGCAGGTCGGCGCCCGCCCGGGCCCCCACGACGGTCACATCTGTCCAGGGCTGGATGGTGGCCAAGCCCCCCAGCAGCAGCTCGGGACCGATGCCGCAGGGATCTCCCAGGCTGATGGCGATGCAAGGACGATGACTCATAAAGACCCCAGCGAGGTGTGCCAGGGCTCAATCGTAGACCGGAATCTCCACCTCGCTGGGCACCGGCTCATCTTTCTTGGTGGAGCGGCTCCGCCGGATGCGCGGTTCCTCTTCCTGCTTGTAGATGTATTTGATGTTGTGCTTGGGGACCAGGACGTTGGGTTCCTTGATGCGGTTGATCTTCAGGCAGTGCTTGTCATACCACTCGATGATGCCGCGGACCTTCTCGTCATCCTGGAGGACGATCACCATGGGGGTCTTGGACTGCATCTGCTTCAGGTAGTAGAAGCTCTCGGCGTTGGTCTGCTCCGGTGGGGCAATCTTGCGCCGGGCGCTGCCAACGCCCTGGGGGGCGGTGGGCACCGAGGGGTTCACGGCGGGATTGGGTTCACCAGCGGCCGTGAGGGGTGAAGGCACAGCGGTCATCGTCTCGGCGCCCCCACTCTTGGCGGGCAGGCCGAGCTTGTCCTTCAGTTCACTGAGATTCGGTCGAATGAGCTTTCGGTTCATGTTTGATCCTGGCCCAGAGGGCGGTTCAGGGATGTCAAAGGCATCAGCCAGAGGCTGCCCCAAGTCAGATTTTTGCAGCCGAATCTAAGGGATCGACCGCTCGAGCTGGAAGGGGATACACCAGATTGGCAGGAGCCCCGTGGACCCCGCAAGGTGTGCTATGAGTTTTTGGTAGAGGAAGGCTGCCGGAAGTCTACGTCTTCATGGCCCCGGATGCCAAGGGCTCTTCTTGGGAAGTTGAGGGAATCAAGATCTCTATGAGGGTGCCCCGCCCGGGTTCGCTGTCCACTTCGATGCGCCAGCCCATGGCCTGGATGAACCGGTAGACCAGGCTCATCCCCAGGCCCGTCCCTTCGCGGAAGCTGCCGGCGAAGGGGACGAAGAGCTGCTTCAGCTGCTCGGGCGTCATGCCGCAGCCGTTGTCGGCCACCGAGAGGCGGATCCCCTCCTCGTGCAGGGTGCAGGCCAGGCGCACCATGGGGCTGGGCCTTCCCTCCACGGCCTTGCGAGCGTTGACGAGGAGGTTCAGGAGCAGTCGGTGGAGCCCGGTGGCATCCGAGCGGCAGCTCACCTGGGCGACCTCGTCCATCAGCAGCGGCAGCCCCTTGGTGCGGGGGTCCATCTCCCAGCTCGCCCGGGCCTCCTCCAGGACCTTGGGCAGGAACAACACGGACCCGCCCACAACCTCGGGCCGGGCGAAATCGAGGAAATCCGAGAGGATGGCTCCCACCCGCTGAGTCTCGCGGTCCAGGATGCCCAGGACCCGCTTCTCCACCTCCTGGGGCGAGTCTTCGCGCTGCAGCAGCTGGACACAGCCGCTGATGGAGGCCAGGGGGTTGCGGAGCTCATGGGCCAGACCCGCCGCCAGCTGGCCGATGGACGCCAGCCGCTCGCTGATGCGGGTGCGCTCCTCCAGGGCCTTCAGGTCGGTCAGATCCTGGAACAGCAGCAGCTGACCGGTCTCCTCTCGGTTCAGGCCACGGAGGCCGGCCAGGTGCCCACCCAAAATCTGCCGACCCCCCTCCGGTCGGGGCAGGACCACCTCGAAGCGGTGTTCGCGTCCTCGGTAGAGCGGCAGCGGGCTGCTCAGGGGCAGCAGCTCCTGGATGGCGACCCCGGGGACGATGTGCTTCCCCAGAATGGCTTCCGCCGCGGGGTTGGCTGAGGTGACCCGGCCTTCCAGATCGAGGGTGATGAGCCCCGAACTCAGAGACTCCACCACCCGTTCGTGGAGGGCGGAGAGCTCTCCCACCACGGCTTCGCTGACGCTGAGATCGGTCCGGAGCCGATCGAGGTTCCTCCGGATGAGCAGCGCCACCAGCGCGGTGGCGAAGACCTGCAGCGACGCAATGCCCAGGATGAAGGACGCCCGCCCGGAATCCTGGGGGCCAAACTCGCTGGATAGCCCGAAGGTGGGCAGGATGCCATGCGCGAAGCCCAGGACCACCAGCACGTGGGTGATGGCCGAGAGCACACCCACGCCCACGATCTCCAGGGTGCCCAGGTAGAAGGCCGAGGCCAGCACAGGGAAGATGTAGAGGGAGGAGAAGCGCTCCTGGGTGACCCCCTGGAACGCGATGACCAGCGTGACCAGGGCCAGGTCCAGCAGCAAGTTCCAGCGAATCCAGCCGAGCCCTGGCGTGGGGAAGAGCTGGTTCCTGGAACGCAGCCCCTGGGCCGACTCCCAGGCCGCCTCAACGAAGAAGAGCAGGAGCATCCCGAGGTAGACCAGCTCTCCAGGGCCGTCCGCCCGCACGTCCGCAGGGAGGGCCGCATGGAGTGCCAGCAGGCCGAAGCTGGCGAAGAACCGGAAGGAGAGGGGCAGAAACGAGGACCCAGCCTCGGCTGAGCTCATGCTGTCCCAGGTGCGCTGGAGCATGCCAACCATGGTGCCCGAATCTGCCATTCTAGGGCCATGGCCGACTCAGCCTTTCCCGCCACCCCATCCCTCCGTGCCGCTGGCATGCGGCAGACGCCTCAGCGAGAGGGCATCCTCCGGGTCTTGAAGGACTCGGACCGGCCGCTCACTGTGGAGGAGATCTGGGAGCGCATGCCGGAGCGGCGCTCGGGCCTGCCCACGGTCTATCGGAACCTGGAGCGGTTCGTGCACGAGGGTTGGGCCGAGAGCATCCTGGGCTCCGACCAGGTCATGCGCTTTGTCCGGTGCGACTCCCGGCACCACCACCACCACCTCCAGTGCGAGCGCTGCGGCCGCACGGCCGAGGTGGACGCCTGCGGCCTGGAGGCCTCCCTGCGCAACCTGGAGGAGCTCTCGGGCTTCACCATCACCCGGCATCAGCTGCTACTCTTCGGTCTCTGCCGCGCCTGCCGGACCGGAGCCTGAGGCGGGTAGGGTCCCAAATTCTCCGTTGACCGAAGGGCGCGCCATTGCTAGTCTTGATCTCTCATGCGGGTGTAACTCAGTGGTAGAGTGCAACCTTGCCAAGGTTGAAGTCGAGGGTTCAAATCCCTTCACCCGCTCCACCGCCCGGGCCGCGCAAGCGGCCCGGATCGTTTGAAAGCCCTACAGCAGCAACGCAAGGCACCGTCGCCAAGTGGTAAGGCCCGGGACTGCAAATCCCGTATCCATCGGTTCGAATCCGATCGGTGCCTCCAGACCAGCCCCCGCAAGGGGGCTTTTTTTAGGATCTTCCGGGATTCCCGGGATGATCCTCGGCCACGCACTTGCAGGCATCCCCGTCCATCCCATTGATCCCCGTCATGCTTTTGCTTTCTGGGACGGAATGCCAGGCCGAAGGTTCAAAGACAAG
>Ga0194052_1000495_pt1 | contig 25405 bp, 18 predicted proteins | sample SepL226m_MetaG_FD_160117 | JGI IMG/M metagenome (GOLD analysis project Ga0194052, IMG submission 160117) | Anoxic zone freshwater microbial communities from boreal shield lake in IISD Experimental Lakes Area, Ontario, Canada - Sep2016-L227-6m | ecosystem: Environmental > Aquatic > Freshwater >...
CCCCACAAGGTCAATCCCTTCGTCGCCGTGTTCGTGAGCCTCGCGCTCACGACCCTGGTCCTGCTGGTGCTGTTCCCGAACCTCTGGTACGAGATGCACGCCATCAGCGACATCCCTACGTATCAGGGCTACGCTCAGCGCCTCGCGCAAGGCGACCGCCCGTTCACCGAGTCGTTCAAGGTCGAGTACCCGCCGCTCGCCATCCCGCTGTTCCGCCTTCCCGGCCACGTGGACCACAACAAGCAGTACCGGCACTGGTTCAGCGTGATGATGGGCGTGATCACGCTGCTTACCGCCGCCGTGACCACCCTGGCTGCCTGCCGGTTCTGGCCGCGCGGCGGGCGCGCCTACGTCGCCGGGGTGCTGTTCGCGGTGTCGGTCGCCTTCACCGGGGCGATCATCATCAACCGCTACGACGCCGCCGTGGCGCTGCTGATCGCCGGCTTCCTGCTCTGCCTCGCGAACCGCTGGTACACGGCCGCCGCCTTCGTCCTCGGCATGGGCTTCGCGCTCAAGTTCACGCCGGCGGCGATGCTGCCGCTGGTGCTCGTGCTGGTCGGCCCGCCGCGCCGCTGGGCGTGGCCGGTCGTCGCGTTCTGCGCCGCAGCCGCGGCGCCGTTCCTCCCGTACCTGTTCTCGTCGCCGCGCGGCCTGTGGTACGTGTTCCACTACTACCTGGCGCGCCCGCTCCAGGTGGAGAGCGTGCTGGGCACGCCGCTGCTCATCGGCCAACTGCTTCACATCCACCCGATCTCGTGGGCGAGCAACTACGGGTCGCAGCAGCTCGTCGGGCCGGGCGCCTCGCTGCTCTCCAACGCGTCCGGCGCCCTGATGCTGCTCGGGCTCGCCGGCGTCTACCTGCTCGTCTGGCGCCGGCGCGCGCGCCTGCGCGCCTCCACGCCGGACCAGGCGATCGCCGTCCTCGCACTGATACTCGCGCTCATGACCTTCGGCAAGGTCCTCTCGCCGCAGTACTTCATCTGGACCTTGCCCGCCTGGGCACTGGTGGCCGCCCGCGACCGCATCCTCGCGGTGGTCGGCGGCCTCACGCTGATCTTCACGCAGATCGAGTTCCCCAAGCTCTACTGGCCGTTCCTCGACTGGATGACGATGCCGCTCCTGGTCGTGATCGCGCGCAACCTGCTGCTGGTGGCGTTCTTCGCGCTCGCCGCTTGGAGGCTTTGGGGGCTGCCGGAGGCGGGGGCCGGCGAGGAGGCGGCCGCCGAGGGGTCTGCGGCCGGCGCGACGCGCGCCGCGGAGAACGAGCCGCAGGTGGTTGCGGCTGGCGACGAGAGCGGCTGAGCGCGGCGCGATTCGTTCTGCTTGGGAAGCGGCGTAGCCCGCCGTGAGGACCATGACTCATGACAGTTCCCTGCAGCCAGCAGCGCTGCGGCCTCGAACTTCAGGCCTTCGCTTTGAGCAGCGACGAGATGCGGCGCATCCTGCCTGAGGCGCTACTGGCGACCCCAGACCGTGCGCCGCACATAGTCCGTGTAGCTGACGATAAGCCGCACGACCTTCTCGGAGACGTGCGGCGCCGCGTAGTCGGCCACCAGGCCCAGGAGGCGGTCCTCTCCGCGCGGCTGGGTGTCGAGTATGCCCAAGGCCTCCGTGACGCGCGGCCAGGCGAACCCAGTCAGCATCACCGAAGCCTCTTCCATCGCCTCTGGCCGCTCATGAGTCTGGCGGATGTTGAGCGCCCGCAGATTGAGGATCGAGGCTTCCTCGCTGATCGTGCCCGAGTCCGACAGGACCGCCCGCGAGTTCATCTCGAGGTGCACGTAGTCGGAGAAGCGGAAAGGCTTGAACACGAGCACCTCGGGCGAAAGAGTCGCACCACTCTCCTCCAGCCGCGCTCGTGTGCGCGGGTGAGTGGAGAGGACCACCGGCTGCCCGTACTCGCCAGCCAGCTTCTGCAGCAACTCCACGAGGAGCCCGAACTGCCGCTCGTCGTCGATGTTCTCCTCGCGGTGGGCGCTCACCAAGAAGTAGCCGCCGGCCTCCAGCTCGAGGTCCGCGAGGATCGTCGAGGCCTCGATGCGAGGACGGTAGTGGCACAGCACTTCGTACATAGGACTTCCGGTCTTGATCACGCGATCCGCCGGAAGTCCCTCTGCCAGCAGATACTGCCGCGAGATATCGCTGTACGGGAGGTTGATGTCGGCGATGTGGTCCACGATGCGGCGGTTGATCTCTTCCGGCACACGCTCGTCAAAGCATCGGTTGCCGGCCTCCATGTGGAACACCGGGATGCGGAGACGCTTGGCGGAAATCGCGGCTAGGCAGCTGTTGGTGTCGCCGAGGATCAGCACGGCGTCTGGCTCCACCTCGCGCAAGACACGGTCGGCGCGGGCGATCACGTTGCCGATGGTCTCAGCGGCAGTGGCACCGGCCGCCTCCAGGTACCTGTCGGGCGGCCGCAGTTCAAGGTCCTCGAAGAACATCTCGCTGAGCTCGTAGTCGTAGTTCTGGCCGGTGTGCACCAGCACGTGTTCCAAGTGCTCATCGAGGGCGGAGATCACGCGCGATAGGCGAATGATCTCCGGCCGAGTACCAAGGATCGTGGCGACCTTCAAGACTCCTCCCCCCTCAACAGGACCTGTTCATAGTAGGTATCTGGCCGCTCCTGGTCGAACACCTCGCTGGCCCAGAACAGGGTGATCATCTCCGCCTGCCCCACATTCTCGATGCTGTGCACAGTGCCGGGCGGAATGATCACGGCCTCGAGCGTGGAACCGCTGACTGGGTATTCGCGCACGTCGCCGTCGCCGAGGAGACGCAGCCGCACGATCCCATCACCCTCGATGACCATGAACCGCTCCACCTTCGTGTCGTGGTAGTGGTTGCCGCGTGTGACGCCCGGGTGCGTGCGCGACACGAAGACCTGGCCGGCGTGTGGCTCGCGCACCAACTCCGCCAAGCGGCCGCGCTCGTCGACGCGCACGTCAAAGTGGAAGGAGAGCTCCTGGGGCTCGAGATACGAGAGGTAGGTGGAGAACAGCGCCCGGGCGAATCGCCCGGACAAATCTGGCAGATCGGGCGAGCGCTGCGCTGCACGGAACGCTTGCACCTGCGCTGCCAGCTCGCCAACGGTCACTTCCGTGACCGGGGTCACCGTGCGATGCTCCACGCCTCGAGGCGGCTCTTCAAGCACTTGGAGGAACGCGTTGACCACGTCATCCACATGGACGAGCTTCATGGCCGCGTCCGGGTCGTCCACGCGGATGGGCAGCCCGTGCGCAATGTTGTGGCAGAAAGTAGCCACGACCGAGTTGTAGCTCGGCCTTCCCCACTTGCCGAACACGTTGGGCAGGCGGAATACGACCACGCGAGCGCCCCCGTCGCGCGACCATGCCGCCAGCACACCCTCGGCTGCCAGCTTGCTCGACCCATAGGCGTTGCTTTGCTCTGCCTGGACGGACGAGGCGAAGACCACGACGGGTCGGGCGGCGACCTCATCCATGAGCCGGCACAGCTCGGCCGTGAACCCCGCGTTTCCCGACTGGAACTCGGCCGGGTCTTGCGGACGGTTGACGCCGGCCAGATGGTAGACCACGTCGGCGCCCGGCAGGGCCATCCGGAGCGACTCCACAGGGTCGTCGAGGTCGAATCCGGTCGGCTCCACATCGTCACGGCGATGCAGCGCAACCATCAGATTGCGGCCGATGAAGCCGCGCGCGCCGGTGACGACTACGCGCCGCACTCAGGAGGGGCCGTCGAGCGGCGGAAGCCCCAGGTCGGCGCGCACTTCCGGGACCCTCAGAAGGATCCCGCGGGTGCCCTCCACGTCGAGCCGCTCGGTGTTGTGAGAGTGGTAGTCGTCGAGCAGCGTGGCCTCGGGCGCTCCCTCCGTGAAGTAGAGGTCGTAGTTGAGGTCGCGATCATCCGGCGAGACGCGGAAGTAGCCCCCCATGTCCTGAGCGCGCAGCATCTCCTCGCGCGTGAGCAGCGTCTCGTACAGCTTCTCCCCGTGGCGAGGACCTACGACGCGCACCGGGTTGTCCGCCGCATAAAGGCCTTTCATCGCAGCAACGAGACTCTCGATCGTGGACGCCGGCGCCTTCTGCACGAACAGGTCTCCCGGCTCACCATGTTCGAACGCGAACAACACGAGCTCCACGGCGTCGTCGGCGGTCATCATGAAGCGTGTCATGCGCGGATCCGTCACAGTCAGCGGCCCGCCGGCCCGCAGTTGCTCGGCAAACAACGGGATCACCGAGCCGCGGCTGCCCATGACGTTGCCGTACCGCGTGATGCAGATCGTCAGTCCCCGCGCCGCAGCGACGCGGCTCTTGGCTCCCGCGAGCCGTTCCATCATCGCTTTGGAGATGCCCATGGCATTGATGGGGTAGGCGGCCTTGTCGGTGGACAACACGACCATGCGCTTGACGCCCGCCGCGAGAGCGGCGTTCATCACATTCTCCGTGCCCAGGGAGTTGGTCATCAGCGCCTGAAGCGGATAGAACTCGCACGAAGGGATCTGCTTGAGGGCCGCGGCGTGAAACACGTAGTCCACGCCCTCGAGCGCATCGCGCAGGCTGTCCCGGTCGCGCACGTCACCGATGTAGAACTTGAGCCGCGGCTCGTGGTACTCGATCCGCATGTCGTACTGCTTCTTCTCGTCGCGGCTAAAGATGCGTATCTCGGCCAGGTCACACCCGAGCATGCGACGGACGACCGCGTTGCCGAAGGTGCCGGTGCCGCCGGTAATCAGGAGCGTGCGGCCGTCGAACACTTTACTCATCTACGTCCTTTCGGCTGTCGGAGCACCGCGCGATGTCTGCGCCACGGCACTCCAAGGCGTCGCCAACCATTCTGGCGACCAGTCTACTGCGTTCGCCGGCAGCCGAGGAGGGGTGCGCGAGCCCTCTCACGGGAGCTGCGGGACTGCTCCAGCCAGAATCCAGCCGCCGCGAATCCACCATCTGACAAGCTGGCCTCGAGCGGACAGGCCGACGATGAGCGATCCCTGCCGATCAGCGAGCGACCGCGCCACGCCGGCACTGCATGTTGCGACAGCGCCCCGACAGCCCGCTCATTCGCGGGACCGGCTCCCCAGCCAGTCTCCAATCTTCCCCAGGAAGGCAGGGTTGAGACGCGGCAGCCACCGCATCACGTCGACGACGACGCGGTGCTCATCGAGCGCGAGCGTGTGAGTGGCCACCGCCGACTCAGGCCATGTCGGTTCGAGAAACGCAACCTCTCTTTCCTCAAAACGCTCTTCCGTCATGGTGGTGACCTCCATGAGGCGGACGCCATAGCCGTAGCCTTTGGAGCAGTCTTGGCTCGGGCGGTAGAGCCGCCCGCCGGACACAAAGGGCTGGCCGGCCGGCCTGGAGTTGTACGCGCTGCACGCGATCGGATTCTGGGGATGTGGCCTCCACGGTCCATGGAGTGGATCCTCCGCGAAGAACAGATGGAGACTGTCACGAGGGGTCAGCCACTCGTGTTCGCTGATGGTCGTGAAGAGCCACCAGCGAGCCTGATACTGCACAATCGAGCTGTCGCACGCACGGACATCGTGGAGAAGCGTGGCGGCATATTCCCAGCCCCAGGGGTAGCTCGTGCACTTGTACGCATCCACCCGGCCAAGCTCTCTGGACTCGGGAACCATGTACAGGGCCTTTGAGAACTCGAAGACGGATGGATAGGACAGATGGCACTCCAACTCCAGCACCGTCCGAACCTCAGCGACCTGTCCGGTCTCGGTGAGCCGAAGCATGGCAATACGACCGCGTCGATTCTTGTAGATGTACTCCTCGACAAGGACGAGCAGCCCCTGACTACCCGGCACCACATGAGGGTCTGCCCAGTACCTGTCCCTCCCCGGGGCGAGTACATCCATCGGGTGCAGCCCACCCAGGTCTTGGGGAAAGGCGGATGCAGCGATACCGTCGCCAGCTCCTCTCGGTCTGGACGACGTCAACAGGAACCATTGTTCCGCCCGCAAGACGCGACGCGCAACGAAGCGCACGCAACGAACGACATGGCCGACGACGGAGACGACCCCGATGGGGCGCTGCTCTGAATAGAAGTCAGTGGCGTTCGAACGTTCGCTGAGCTCAGCCTCCTCACATGGAAAGGCAGCAAGGTTCCCGAACTCCCCTACCTCCTGGATGAGCAGGGGGATGCTCTTCCAGAGTAGCTGCATCCGATTCTCGGCAACGAACAAGGGGTGCGTGGCCAGCAGGCCCGTCCGAAGAACGCTTGGGCGTGACGCCCCCGGAGGGAGGCAAAGAAGGCGACAGCGGGTGACACCCGCTCCGTGGACTACTTCCGAATACCCGGACGAAGCTGTTGTCCATGATTCGTGACCGTCATGATCGAACCACACGATCGGCGGCCTGCCTGCAGCCGGGAGGACGTCGCGGACAGCCCCTCCAGACAGGTCGACTATGAGGTCAAGGTCGCCGGGCAGCGCGGAAGCATCGCGAAGGCCAAGATGACCAAGATCGGCGACAGCCCTAGGGTCGGGTGCGGCCCTGTAGACCCAACGGCGAAGCAACCGGTCAAGTCCAACGAATGCGCGCCAGAAGCGACCAGCAGGCCGCTCGGTCCCACCGCTACGGGAAGGCGGCCGCGCGGCAACGACGTAGAGCGACAGATCCACAGAGGGCATGCCGGACAGCCTGTCCGCAACAGCTTTCACCCAGGCAGGGGGGGACATTGTCCTCACGGCCAGAGCGACCGTCATGCGGCGTGCATCGTCCTTCGCTTCGTCCACCACAGCGGTCAGTCTCCTATCGCAACCGCGGCGCGGCCGGCATCAGGCCGCGCACCCGGTGATTGATGTTATGTTGAGGGCGTCCAAGTCATCCGCCTCCTGAGCACGAAGGATGGTCGCACTGCGCGTTCTCATGGTAAACAAGTTCTGGTATCGGCGCGCTGGTCTTGAGCGTGTGATGTTCGACGAGATCAGGTGGCTGGAGGACGCAGGTCACGAGGTAGGCCACTTCTCTGCCGATCATCCCGAGAATGACCAGTCTCCCTGGTCTGACTACTTCGTGCCCTACCTCGAGTTAGGTGTGCACACCGCTCTAGTGCCCAAGGACAAGGTCGTCGCCGCGCGGCGCATGTTCTGGAATGAGGAGGCCGCGCGGCGATTCAAGCGGCTGTTGCGCGACTTCAGGCCGGCCATCATCCATGTTCATGGAATACACCGCCAGATCTCGCCGTCGATCCTTCACGTGGCACGGGAGGCTGGGATTCCGGTCGTGCAGTCCTTGCACGACTACCATCCCATCTGCCCCGCTGATGACCTGCTGCTTGCTGGCGCGGTGGCATGCGACCCAGTACGTTGTGGTCGCTTCAACGTGCTTCCGTGCGCCCTCCATCGGTGTGTCCAGCGCAGCAGCGCCAAAAGCGCTCTGGCCGCGGCGGAGCTTCTGTGGCGACGATGGGTGGTCAGGGTCGAGTCTCTCGTGGAAGCTTTCATCTCGCCGAGTCGCTACCTCGCGACGACAATGGCAGCTGGCGGAGTGCGCCGTCGGCCCATCCATGTGGTGCCGAATGCCATCCCTGTGGCCGTGCTCGAGGCTGACCGCTCGCCTGGCGAAGCCTTTGTCTATGCGGGCCGTCTCTCCCGCGAAAAGGGACTGATCACGCTCTTGCGCGCCGCTGAGCGGGCGCACGTACCACTTCTTGTGGCAGGAGAAGGGCCGCTCGGAGATACGCTTGCAGCACAGGCGCCCCCCAACGTCAGCTTCCTGGGACGGCTGCCCGGCGAGGAGATCGACCATCTCCTCGCCGGCTGCAGGGCGGCGGTTGTCCCGTCAGAATGGGCCGAGAACGCCCCCATGGCGGTGCTGGAGCCCATGGCGGTCGGGCGGCCAGTCATCGCCACTCGCATGGGCGGGATCCCGGAACAGCTGCGCGACGGCGTTGATGGGATCCTGGTGCGGCCTGGCGACGACCTTGAACTGGCGGCGGCGCTGCGGGTGCTGGCGGATGATGCGGGTCTCGCCGACAGGCTTGGCCGGTCGGCTCGTGCTCGCGTCGAAGGCACTTTTGACCCGCAGACGCACACCGCCGGCCTGCTGGCGGTCTACTCGTCCGCGCTCAACCCTCAGACATCTGTCGCGCCCCCCGTCACCTGATGCGAGTTGCCGTCGTGGGTTCGCGAGGGATGCCCGGTGTGCCGGGTGGCATCGAGCGGCATGTGGAGGAGTTGTATCCACGGCTGTCGCGCCTTGGTGTGGACGTGACTGTGTATGCGCGGCGAGAATACGGCTGTCGGTCGCGTACAGTCGACGGGGTCCGCGTCGTGGCGCTTCCGTCCTATGGCGGCCGATATGGGGAGGCACTGAGCCACACAGCACTGTCGCTGCTCCACGCCTCCCGCGGCGGGTTCGACCTCCTCCACATGCACGCGATGGGTCCGGGCGTACTGCTGCCACTTGCCCGCCTGCTACGTCTCACGCCGACCGTCTTCACCTTTCACACGTTCGACTACGAACGCTCCAAGTGGGGGCCAGGCGCGAAGGCGTTCTTGCGCTTCTCGGAATTCGTCAGCCTGCGGTCGGCCGATGCGATAATCGCTGTGTCCGAACTGGCCACCAAGCACATCTGGGAGAAGTATCATCGGGCAGCCCGCTATATTCCGAACGGCCCAGGTGGGCTCGGGCGCCGCGAACCCGGCGAGTTCATCAGAAGGCTTGGGCTGACGCCGGGGAGCTACGTACTCGCGGTCGGGCGTCTTAGCCCCGAGAAGTGCCTCGAGGACCTCATCGCGGCGCACGCGCAGGCGCTGCCGGATGTGCGTCTGGTGCTGGTGGGAGACACGAGCTTCACCGACGCCTACGTCGCCAAGCTTCGCGCCCTTTCGGGGCCGCAAGTCCTGTTCCCGGGGTACCTCCATGGCGAAGCGCTTGAGGAGCTGTATTCCTCTGCCCTGATATTCGCTCTGCCCTCCGACCTCGAAGGAGCCTCACTGAGTCTGCTGGAGGCCATGGCGCTTCAGTGCGCCATCGTCGCCAGCGACATCCCGGCCAATCGCGAGGCCCTTGGCGATCCCCCAACGGCCATCACGTTCCCTGCGCATGATCGAGCGGCGCTCGCCGTGGCCCTGGGCGACCTGGCCCGCGATGCGGCTCTTCGCGAGCGACTTGGCAAAGCCGCTGCCGCACGCGTACGCGATGCCTTCGACTGGGACCGGATTGCTGCATCGACGCTTCAGGTATATGAGAGTGTTCTGCGGAAACGGGCTAGCTCCATCAAGCCGAAGTGACTTGTGGCTTCTTCGTCTCTATGACCGAGCACTGCACTGCAGCCTCTGACGCCGTGGCCTACAAGAGGGCGGATCGGCCGTCCGGAGCTATGTGTGAGGCCGGTGCGGCTCACAGGGTGATACTGCCGTTGATGCCAGGCTCCGCGTCACCTGGGGCCAAGTCGGAAGGGAAATGTCACGTGCGGTCTCTGTCCTACAAGTCGATCACGTTGGCCTTCATCTTCGCGTTTGTAGGCGCGGTCCTGATCATGGGTTGCACGACCACCGGATCCGCGACGAGCGGCGCGCTCGCCAATACCACCGCTCCTAGCGTAGTCCGTGGCCAGTTGCTCTCATTCAACATCGTCCGGCACACGCGACTGTTCGATGTCGTCAGTGGCCATGCTCAGCGTTTCGTGATCAGGCACGGCGTCAGCACGCTTGCTGTGCGCAATCTAGGGCGCTGCACCGTGGTCCGGCGCACGGCGCGCCTAGTCGTCCTTCGTTCGCCCGTGCTCGGCGCGCTCGACTTGAGGAACGCCCACGACCTCGTCTTTGAAAACGTCGACTTCCAGGGCAGAGGTTCGGGCCTCGTCGACAGCTCCGGCCTCGTCCTCATCTCGGGCGCGAGCCACAACATCACCTTCAGGAATTGCATCATCGGCACCAACCAGGACGGTGTAGGCAACGGCGTCGAGATTCTCGACGTCGGCCGCGGGATGCACGACATCACCTTCGACCACTGCCGCTTCGCCTACCAACCGCGTATGGGCTTCGAGTGCAACGGGCGGGCCGACCCGAGCGAAGGCGGGACGGGCGGGAGGTCCTACTACAACGTCAACCTCACGAACTGCACCTTCGAGCCCAGCGCCGGCCAGGCCATCAGCTACGACGACAACACCCATGGCAAGGCAAACCGGGCCGGCACCTGCACTGTGGCCGGCAACCTCGTCAAAGGCGCCGGCGTCGGCAGCAGGTATCGGTACGGCAGGGTCTTCGAGATCAACGGCAACCACGACATGATCGTCACCGGCAACACGTTCTACGCAGGACGCGACGGGATCCTCAACCTCAACATGCACGACACCTCCCCATGCGGTTGGGTCTTCTCCAAGAACGTGGTGGACGCCACGCACATCGCCCCAAGGATCACCGTCATCGATGGCGCGAACCCGGTCCTGATCGGGGGCGTCTACGGTGGCCGCTTCGCGGGCAACACGATCATCAACGGCCACTCGGGGAGTGTCGCCTGGATCACAGGCTGCCACAACATGGACTGGCGCACGACGAGATGGCTCGGGCCCCGGAACGTCCCCGACCAGGCGGGGGGCTCTTCCGGGAACCTGCTCTGAACTCAATTCCACGTTCTCGCGATCTGGCGAGTGCGAGAGCGGGGCAGAGTCCGTGGAGTGCCAGGATCCGCAGCCGCGTCGGCCTTTCCACGCACGAGTTGGGCGCTGCTGACCGAGACTAGAGCGGGCCCCACGCCGAGCGACGGCCTGAGGGCCTCGCCGCCTTCGCAACAAGATGCCGAGTCCTTCGCGCTCATCCTCCTCGCCGCAGAGTGCTAGAGTTGGAGAGTGGGCTGGCTCTCAGACTTCCGTGATGACATCGGGCGCTACCGCGAGTTGGAGTGCGCGCCTGGCGCGCGGGCAGTGCTCACGCGCCAGGGTCTGTGGGCACTGCTTCAGTACCGGGTTGCCCATGAGTACGGTGACAGGCCGCTGGCGCGCCCTGGTCTCCTGGTGTGGAGGAAGGCTGTTGAGAGTCTCACCGGCATCTCCATTGACCGTGAGGCCGAGATAGGGCCAGGCTGCTACATCGGCCACTTTGGCGGCATCACTATTGGTCATGGGGTAGTGATCGGGGGCGGGTGCAACATCTCCCAAGGCGTGACCATCGGCACGCATCGGGGTGGGTCGCCAACGATCGGGAGAGAATGCGGGATTGCTGCCGGTGCTGTCGTCGTCGGCCCTATCCGCGTCGGCGACCACGTATTCATCGGGGCGAACGCGGTGGTCCATCGCGACATTCCCGACCACGCCAAGGTCGTTGCCGCTCCAGCTGAGGTCATAACTCCGAGCTAGTAGGGCTGCGCCGCCCCCACCCGCACCACCCCCGGTGACCACGAGATTCGAAGTCCAGTCACACGTATCTCCCGATTCACAGGAAGTCACTCCGCGGATGAGGTGCTGATAGCGCCCAGAACTCGCCTCCCGAGCACCCTCCGTCGATGTTCTTGACCACATGGCGTCGTGCGCGCGGTGGACCTTTCGGCCTCACGCAGGTCCGACGGGGCGAGAGCAAGACGAGCGACTACCACGCCGACAGTGCCCGGCGGCTCCGATCCGCCATCGCCTATGCCGCCATCAACCTGTCCCATGTCGGCCTGGAGGGCGCGCGTTCTACCGGGCCCGATGACTGATCGCCTCTTCGTACAAGGTGACGTACTCCGCTACCATTCGGTCGATCGTGAAGTCCTTGGCCACTCTCCTCTTGCCAGCAGCGCCCATGCGGGCGCGCATCTGGGGCTGCGTCCTCAGCATGTCCAGTCTTCTGGCCAGCGCCCCGGCGTCGCGGGGGGGGACCAAGCACCCTTCGCGCCCGTCTCGGACCAGCTCCCCGCATCCCCCACTGTCCGTGCACACGACCGGCAGCCCGCAGGCCATGTACTCAAGAAGTGAGTTAGAGCAGCCCTCTGCCAGCACTGCGGGATCGGTGACAAGCATGCCGACGTCCGCCGCACGGATCTCGCCAACCGCCTCAAGGCCACCGTCGGCAAAGGTCACAGAGCCGGCCGCGATCAAGTCAGCTGCCGACTCCATGAGCCGCGCGCGATCCGGCCCGTTCCCCACCAGGACGAAGCGCCACGCACCCGGCGTGTCCTGCTCCAGGATACGTGCCGCCGAGAGGATGCTCTGATAGTCCTTTGGCGGTGCCATGCGAGCGGCCATGACGGCAGTCAGGCGTCCTTCACGCCCTCGGGATTCCGAGGCGTGAGTGCCGATCCTGCGGTCGTCGAAGGCGTTGTAGACGACCCGCCCCTTCTCCGGCCACACGCTCCACGCGCGAAGACCCGCTCGCGAGTTGGCGACCACCAGGTCGGCGCAGCGCATGATGCTGCGCCTGGGCCGGCCGATACTCCGCGGGATCGAGCCCATTCGGATCGAACCATCGATCAAGGGAATACCCAGGGTCCTGCACGCAGGCGCCGCAGCGGCAGCCGGCATCCAGTGCCAGGCATGGACCAAGTCGGGACGCCACCTGTTCACGACGCTCCAGAGATCGAGCGCCGGCGTCGGATCAAACCGGCCACGGCGTTCGCGGCACCGCCACGGGATACCCGCCTCGTGGACCACGCGCTCGTATGGCCCGCCCTCGAGCGTCCACATGCGGACGTCCCACGAGGCAGGCAGGTTCATCGCCAGTAGCAGGAGTTGTCGTTCCAGGCCCCCGTTCGCGAGACTCACGTTGCCCAACAGGACCTTCCGCCGCTTCGGTACAAGGTCCAAGTCAGGCGCCCCGAACCGACCGGTCACGCGCCCGTTGGGCGCGGCTAGGGGGCGCAGAGGGCGACCCAGCGCGGCCCTGTGCACGATCTTGGCTGGGCAACGTCCGCTTTGAGCTCACGCCGCACAAGACGCCTTTGGGGCCTGACTCCGATGCAACTCGGGGGGCGATTCGACTGCTCGCCCGAGTTGCCGGCGATTGCGAGTGGCTCAGGGATCTCGCAGCGACCGTCTCACGGACCCGACCGCGCCTATTCGTACGAGGCCTCGCCGGAACCGAGCACCGTGACGCGCGAGGCGGCCAGTTCGTCACGCTCGCCGCGCGTGTACTGGCCGTAGTAGCCGTGTCCGTAGCCCAGTTCCGAAAGCTTACCGATGGTGACGACGCCGAGCTTTCGGCACGGCATTTGCGAGACTTGAGACGCGGCCGCGTGAAGACTCGAGCGTCGCGCCTTGTCGAGGTTGACGAGGAAGACGAGTCCGTCGACGAAGCGAGCCATCGTGGCTGCGTCACCGACGGGCAACAGCGCCGGGGCGTCGACCATGACGATGTCGAATTCGGATTGGAGTCTTGCAATCAACTCCCTGAAGCGATTCGAGGCTATGATCTCTCCCGGGTTCGGCGGCACAAGTCCACTGGTGAGGACCGACAACTTGTGCTGTCCGTGCGCTGGCCCCCTCACGTCCCCTGCCGTTGCGGATCGTCTGCCAACGAGGACCGGTCTGAGGGTATCCTCGAGCGTTGTCTTACCGGTCAGGACACTCGACACGCCAAGGGCATTCTTCAGACCGAAGTAGGTGTGCACTCGCGGCCTTCGCAGGTCACCATCGACGAGCACCACTTTGGAGCCCGCCTCGGCCAACGCGACTGAAAGGTTGCATGCAAGCGTGGTCTTGCCCTCACCCTGCCAAGCACTCGTAAGGAACAAACTCCTGAGTTCGCCGTCGACATTGGAGAACTCAAGGTTGGCGCGTAGTTTTCGAATGGCTTCGGCAGGGGGGCCACTGGGCGCCCCCAGCACATAGAGAGGCTCGCGGTCCAGGGACTTGGCGGAAATCTTGCCCAATTGGGCCAAGAGAGGCATCTTGAGGAGCCCCGCCGCCGCCTCCGGACTGCGCACGTGAGTGTCGAATTGGTTGACGACAAACGCGGCCACGACACCAAGGAAGAGGCCGGCGACGAAGCCGAACAGAGCCCATTTCAACGGCTTGGGAGACGCCGGAGACGCCGGAGGGGTGGCCGGTACGATTATCTCGAAGTCGCCGGTCGCGCTGGCTTCGGCGATCTGCAGGTTGCGGAGTTGCTGCTGCAACGTCGCGTAGTCTGGTGACTGCTTGGATTGCGAGTCCAGCGACAGCTGGACGATCTGTTCAGCGGTTCGCCAGCTCTGCTGCTGGGTCTCCTTGCGGAGCTGGATGATGGTCTGCGCGTAGGCGTTCGCGACTCTCGCTGCAACTGCTGGTGACCCGGCCTCGGCGGTGATATCGACCACCGTTTGCACTCCGGTCCCCGTGGCAGACGAACTACTCGAGGGGACGGCTGGGGTCGCCGAGATCGAGTACGACACCGTGGCGTCACGACCGAGAGCTTTTGCGGCACGCTGTCTGACCGCCGGCGTGCCTACGGTGCTGACAACATTCTGGACCTCGAAGGAGAGGCGAGAAAGATCTGGAGAGACCACGACGCCGTTGGAAAGAGTCGGGGGCGGCGAGTACATCAGCTGCGCCGTCGCGACGTAGGTCGGCGATTGGACGATCTGTCTTCCGAAGGCGACGGAGGTGCAGACGACCACGATGGCGATGACCCAGTACCGCCGAAGCCAGACGACGCGCCAGTAGTCGCGCAAGGTCATGGCATCAATGTGATCAGATTGGGCCACGGCTCTCTGCTCCCCCCGACAGTGGTCTTCATGATACCCACATGCTGCAGCACGGCCAACCTCGCAGCGAAGGCCCCGACTCTCGGCCGGTTCCGCTCCCCCCTATCGGCGCGCCTGCCCATATTGTTTAGCACGCGCTGCAACGCCGTGACCTGCTCCAAGACGGCCCACCGCGAGAGACGAGAAGGGCGCGGCGGCCACGAAGACGCACGCCGCAACGGCGTTGGCCAGGCGAAAGGGGGTTGGCGATAGGCTCATTCGCTGACGCCTTCGATGCCGCTCACCAAGCCTACGTGACGCGCCGCTTCGGCCTTGCGCAGAGCCCAGTCCACCCACAGATCCTGCGGCATCAGATGCCCAGCCTCGTACCGGAGGCGGCCATCATCGCGGCAAACGTAGTGCCCAGGTGCGTCGAACACCGCCTTGTCGACATAGCCGAAGGAGATCTCGACGATCACGAACTCGTCACCGCGGAAGAGTACGTCGTAGGCCATGGAGTCGAATCCCAGAGCACGATTGAGGCCGATGCAGTATTCGATCACCTGGGTGGGGACCGCCGTCTCGTAATCCAACAGCCCGCTCCCGCTGGCACGAAAGTCGTCAGACCGATTGCGGCGCCAGAAGCAGATGGCGTGGCTGTCGCCGATCACCGTCACGCGGAGGTCCGCCGGATTGTCGGCGAGGAACTCCTGCCAGTAGGCCACCCCGTGATACTCACCACCAACCAACTTCTGCCAAACCTTGCGCCAGAACCAGCCATGGTGCAGCGCCGTGGCGACCTGAGAGATGTGACCTCGGTGAAACCCGACATGGTGTCTCCACGCCTGAGTGAAGAGCACGGAATCGAGCCAGCGCTCCGCTGCCGCTCTGGAGGCGACAAGCCTGACGTTGGCGCTCGATGCGCCGTGCGAGAGCTTGGTCACGATGGGGAGGGATGTCTCCGCGAGGCATCGCTGCCCATCGTCATAGTCGGTGGTCGCCACCGTCCGTGGCGTCGGCACTTCCATCGCCTCGAAGAGGTAGCTCTGAGCCACCTTGCTCTCGAAGTGCCACACGCTCGCGTAGCCGGGCATCACCACTTTGCCGAGGATCTGCTCAAGGAAGTAGATCTTCTCCTTGTAATGCGTGGACATGCTCGGGCCCATGAAGGTCCAACGGCCACGCCAGATAACGAGGTCGTACGGCACGATGCGTGCCTGCCAGTCGTGCGCGTCTATGTCGACGGTGTCGTACTCGATGTTGGCACCCTGTCGGATGCGAGCATCGAGCGCGGCGGCAAACTCCTCGTGCCAGTCGCCACGTCCAACCGCCACTCTGAGAGTCTTATCGTTCATTCAATGCCCACCTAATTCCGCTCATGCCGGCACGGGCTCGGACCGTCGAGCGAATCTCCGTGGATGCGTGCTGCGGCGGCTCCTGACCGCATGTCATTCGCCCTCACCTGGGCCAAGGGGTCCGGCGCCGGCGACGTGCCGTGGCCGCCTGATGTCCAATTCTGCTTCGAGTATGGATATCGCCGCCTGGCGGTGTGCGTCACACGTGAGGAAGTCGAGAAGTCCGTACAAGCGCGCGTCTCGAGTCCTCCACGCCGGCCACACGCCCCGCGACAGAGCACCTCGCTCAAGGCGCGTCAGCGAAAGAAGCTGTGCCAGGTACTCGACTCTCCGGCTGGCGCAGAACGCTCCCCACGCCGACTCCAGTCGATCCGGAGAAGCTATGATGCCTGACAGCTCCGCGTCACGCTCACGTCGCAAAGCCAGCTGATCTCCGGCTTCCAGCTCGATGACGGCCGCCCCCATGCACTGCGTAAACGGAATGAGCTGCGCGGCGATCGCGCCGGACTCATCGATGGTCAGGCTGACAAGGGTGCCATCGTACCAGCCTGTGGGCTGTCGCGACGGCCAGTCGAACACGAAGTTGCCGAGCCCGTATGCGATAGGCGCGCCGCGGTAGGTCTCCATGCCCCCGGGAACGTGAGTGTGACTGCACATCACGGCATCCGCGCCCGCATCAACCAGGCAGCGGCAGGTCTTGACCATGTCTGGGCTGGGCAACGGGTAGTACTCGTTCCCGCCGTGAAGGAGGACGATGACAGTGTCCGCCAGCTCCCGCGTGCGCTGTAGCTGAACGAGATTGCGCGGCAGATCAAGGGGGCAAGCGCCCGCACGCTTCCGCGTGGCGATGGAGAACTCGCGCTCGGCGAACGCCAGCACGGCCACACGGCGCCCGTGGACCTCCGTGATGACCGGCTCCTCCGCCTCGCAAAGATCCATCCCCGCGCCGACCGTGACGAGTCCGGCGGCCCGGCAAGCGTCAAGAGTATCGGCCAGGCCTCGCTCGCGCTGATCCATGATGTGATTGTTCGCCAGGCCGACGATGTCGAACCCACCTTCGCGAATAGCCCGAGCGCAACTCGGCCGAGAACGCAGATGGGGTCCGGACTTGTCTGACGGATCCTGGACCAGCGTGAGCGGGCACTCAAGGTTGACGACCCTCACGTCATGGGCGCAGAGAATGTCGTCGAGCTCCCCCCAGACCGCGTGGGGGTCGTGCCGCGCGAACGCCTGCTCGGGTCGTCCGGCCGTACAAAGATCCCCTGCCACCAGGACACGGGCAACGGCGTTTGCAGGTTCAGTCACGAAGGACTCCGGCCCCGCGTATGTCGTGGATGAACTCGATACCCGCAGCCCTGCGCGTGCACCCTGTCGTGATGGCGGACGTCACGATGTGCCGCGCATCGTGTCGACGCGCCCCGCCCGCGTGGACCTGAGGTCAGCAAGGAAACGTGCGATGCGAGGCCCGTGGATCGCGTAGTCGAACTCGCGTCGCGCCAAGTCCCGACCCTGCAGGCCGACCGCCGTGGCGGCCTCTGGATGTTCGAGAACGTATTCGAGTCTCGAACGAAATGCCTCCTCGTCCCCTGGCGGCACCAAAAAAGCATCCTGGCCGTCGCGCAGATATCGAGGTATGTCACCGACGGCGGTCACAACGACTGGCCGACTTGTCGCCAAGTACTCAGCGAGCTTCGTGGGGAGGCCTGCGGTCGAGAAGGCTCCGGCAGCGCGAGGGAGCACCAGCACGGAAGCGCGCGCGAGGCGGTCGGGCATGTCGCACCGGGGGATCAACCCGGCGAACTCCACCATGCTGTCGATGTTGAGAGCCCTGGCCGTTCGTTCCAACTCGCCTCGTCGCCCAGTCCCCATGTCGTCCCCGAGGACCGTCAACCTCGCGTCTCGACGCCGGCTGGCGACACCTGCGAATACTCGCAGCAGGGTCTCGAGTTCCCCGACGTGCCCCAGACTCCCCGCGTACAGCACCATGCCGGGCTCCGGAGATGCGGCGGCTGATGCACGTTCATACTCATCGACATCTACCAGAATCGGAACCAGCAAGTTGACAGCGCCTCTTCTTGATACGCGCGTGAAGTACTCGTCCAAGTATGCGGAGATGACAATCGTGCCATCGTATGCCCGCTGGACCGCGGCCACATGCCACTTGTGGTAACGACGCCGAAGCCTGGTGTCAGACGCGTAGACGAACGGCAGCTCGCTTGCGTCTTTGACCGTCACTGCTCCCCCGAGCCTGGCACTCACACTCAAGGCCAGCGGGAGGAAGGCCGAAGTGGTCGTGTAGACCACGACTGCATCACATCCCCGAGCCGCCGACAGCGATGCACGGACCACGCCCACGACCTCAGCACCCCGTCGACCCCAGAAGCTTCGGCTAAGGAGAGGAGTGCCTGGCGTGTATTCGAACGGAACTCCGTCCACCACGCCGGAGCCATCCCGGTTCGACGTCCGGCTGTCCGGCCTTTCACTCGGACTCGTGATCAGGATCTTGACGTGACAGCCTGCCGCCGACAGACCCCTGGCGACAGCGCGGACCCTGGCCGTGGCCCCCTCCCCATCGGGAAGAGAGAAGGCATCTCCAACCACGAGCACTCTCAGATCACGTGGCTCGCGCATGTGTCTCTCCAACTCCAACTCCTCCGGACTCCCGGCGAGCGACGTGTTTGACGATTATGTGCCCAAAACGGGACAGCTGAGGCGAGTGCGATGCGCCCGCGTCTTCCTTTGCAGCCATTGAGACCTACGCGCGAGCAGCCCATCGAACGACCCCAGGCAACCTACTACACCTTGGACAAGTGTGCCCAGTACGCCGAGCCTAGGCTCGCAGAGCGCAGACCGTACGCGGCGGGGAACGAGGTGATCAAGAACACCGCCACCAGAACTGCTCGAAGTGTCCGTCGAACGCCTCGGCTTCTGACACTGCCCAGTGCCTCGAAAGCCGAGCTACCTCGAGCGTATTGAACCGCAAGACGGCGAAGTTTCGAGAGATAGCACTCCGCCTCGATCTCGTCCTCCTCCAGCCTCCAGCCATGACGGCTCGCGACGACTTCAAGGCTTTGCCGCGTCCACCGGCCGATGTGGACCGGGGGCATGTCCTCGTGGAATCCCCACCTGTCAAAGTAGGCTCGTTGAGCATGGTTCGGCACAGCAATGAACAGGTGCCCCTTGTCTCGGGCAAGGTGCGAAAGCCGAGAGAAGACGGACTCGAGATCATCCATGTGCTCGAGAACCTGGAAGAGGCATAGCACGTCGAACGCGCTCCGGTACTCCTGCATGTCGACATCGCTCAGCCCCCCACGAACGCAACGCATGCCCCGGGCCGCGATCTCATTCCTGCCGTACTCAGAGTACTCTGTGCAAAGAAGGCCCCGACAGCCAGCCACGCGATCGAGGATGCGCGACGCAAACCGACCGGTCCCGGCACCGATGTCAAGCAGGGCGAATGGAGGGAGCCGACCGGCGGCCTTGAGCAACGCAAGGGCCTCGAACGTGCGCTGGAACTCCCACTTCCACTCAGCGTACTCCGCCCCCGATTCGTACAAGGCCGCGTAGAAGTCAGGCGTCGCCGCGACAAACGGATCCGCATATGCGAACGTGCACTGCGGGCAACGGACGTAGTCGCAGGTCTGCTGACCCCATGTCAGCTCGATAGCCGACCGCGCCTCCTGCGCCCAGTTCTTCTCGGAGCCCTCACTGAAGCGCCGAGCCGCCGTATCGCTGTCCACCGAGTACAGGATCGTTCCATTTTGACTCCCACAGACAGGGCAGGTGCTCATGCGTGCCCCTGAGTCCATCGGACTAGAGGGGCGATCATCCGCGACGAATGTCATCAGAAAGACCGCGCGCGTCACCAGATGCCGATCGCCGTTGATGCGGCTGCCCGGCAAGGCTCTCTCTGAAGGCAGCCCGTACATGTCGGCCGTCGAATTCGCGATCGGCTATCTCTGAGGCCCTGCGGCCCAGAGCCTCCCTCTGCGCCTCACTCGCTGCAAGGTCACTCAAGGCCAGCGCAAGCCGCTCGCGGCTTCTGTCACCCACCACGAGAGCCCACTTGGCCTGCTCAGCCCAAGCACACGTCGCGTGGGTTCTTGGTGAGTACAGGACAATAGGCGTCGCGCAGGCCATGTACGCAGGAACCTTCGTAGGCATGGACAGTCGCGCAAATCGGCGGCCGCGGCCCTCAAAGTTCGAGGGGATGATGAGCACGTCAGCGCCGGTCAGTACGTCGGGCAGTTGCTCGTCCTCAACGGCCGGCAGTATGCGTGTGTGAGCGTATCTGGCGAGGGCTTTTGCACTCGAAGCGTCAATCCCTCCTGGATAGATGCTGAACTGCGTCGCGACCCCAGCCTGGTTCATCAGCTCTACTGCTTCGCAGACATCCACGAAGCTCGCTAGCGCGTCCCACCCGATTCGTCCACAGTAGACGACTCTCAATGGCGAGGCGACTGCCCACGAAGTCTTGCGACGCTCCCTCCAGAATGGCACGTCAATGCAGTTGTGGAAGACGTCGAACTCAAACCCGTATCGCAAGAGGTATTCGTCTGCCATCGCTCGACTGATCGCCATTCGCACAGCGGCAAGCGATATTAGCTCTCGCAACTCACGGTCCACCACGTCACGGAGGAGCGGACCCATCAGGCTTCCGGCGTACACAGTCTCAGGCCAGTCATCCATCATGTGAATGGCCAGCTTGGCATCACTGCACTCATGCAACGCTCGCACCAGCCGAATGGTTCCCAGCGTCGAGAAATGGCAGTAGAGCACATCCGGCGAGAAGTCGGCTACCCACCTCTTCAACGACCCTGAGAGCGTCGGCTTCTGAAGTACATCCTGTGCGCCAAGCCGGTCCACGATCACGTGAAATGCTGCGCGTGCGGCACTGGAGGCAGTAGCGCGCGCAGAAGGGGCATCTCCCGCACTCACAGTGTCGTCGGACACCGGAACGCTGGCGAGCGCGGAATGGGCAACGCTGCCGGCTTCCCTTGAGGGGCTGGGAAGATACGACAAAGGCCACACCCACTTGTGCTCGAGTGCGCCTAGGCGGTATTCAGCGCACGCCGCCGAGGCAGTGCCGGATCGGGCCCGGTAGTCTACGACAGCAAGCCGACCGCGCGGCCACCCTCTGAACAGGTTCGACAGGGTGATACCTCCGCCGGAGTATGAATCGAATCCGCCTCCGAAGACGAGAGTTCGCGGGTACGCCTTCTCGTCACACCCGGCCACCATCTCAGTCCGCACCGCGGCCCGTGAGCGCACCAAGACAAGCAGCAGTCAGGGGAGGCGCCTTGCGGACCAGGATCACGCTCGGCGCCCAGCCGGTAGCACCTACGATATGCGATGGCGAATGCCGCGACGAGTCGAGTTCGAGCAGCGAGTTTGGATGCACACGTGAGTGGCTCGTGCTCAACGGCGTGCCTGGTGACGCGCGATGACGTCTCCGTAGACCGCGCGCGTATCTTGCGCGATCGTGTGGGGATCGTGACGCCGTCGCGCACGAGTGCGGGCATTCATGCCGAGACCCGCCGCGCGCGCTGGGTCGGCGTCGATGGCGCCGATCGCCCCGGCGAGACCGTACACGTCGTTGGACGGGCAGAGCAGGCCCTCGAGGCCGTCACGAAGGAGCGATGGGACCCCTCCCGCAGACGACGCAACGCACGGCACGCCAAGGAGCATGGCCTCAGCCAGGGAATTCGGGCTGTTCTCTGCTAGCGAAGGTTGAACGTAGACGCTGGCGGCCTTCAGTTCGGAGATGATGCCCGCCGGCCGCAGTGGTCCCAGGAAGTCGACCACACCTCGCAGCCGAAACCTGTCGAGCGCGCGTTGGGCGATCGGCCACATGCTGGCGCCTTCGATCTGTCCTGCGATTCTCAGGCGAATGTCCGACCGGACTGAGTCGCGCAGCAATGCGACGGCCTCGAGCAGGTTGACCAGTCCCTTGTACGGAGCGGGGCCTGCGGTCGTGTAGATGACGAACGGGCCGTCGATGATCGGTCGCCACTCATCGAGGAAGAACTCGGGGCGCAGGACCTCGTCAACGTGATAGTACTGCGCCTGGGGATTCACGACGGAGACGATGCCGCGGTCCCACGCGGTCCTGCCGGTGAAGTAGCGGCAGGCACGCAGGATGCCAAGTTCTCTGCGAGCCGCGATGCGCATATCCCAGTAGGCGTGGAGGAAGCCGCCACCCTTCAAGAACTCCAGCGATGCGGCGTCGCGAACGACATCGGGGGCCGGGATACCAGAAAAATACGCGCGCGAGTAGACGAGCAAGATGCCCTGGAGGGAGATGAGGAGCGGAACCGCAGCTGTCTCTGCCAGACGGCCGAATGGACCCTCGCTACCGTGAACATGGATGAGGTCCGGCCCATACTGCTCGATGACCGCCGAAGCCGCGGACAGCAATGAGTCCTCGTTGGTGCGATGTGCCCACCGAGCGGCCGCACCAGCAAACCCGCCCGCCTCTTCCCGGCCCTGGACATGGAAGTACTGGACGCCTCCCTCATCGAACGGCTCGAACGGGGTGACCCCCGGAGCAGCCATCCCGAGGTCGGGAGAACCTTCAGCGCAGAGGGCCGCCCGAAGGCTTTCCTGCCACCCGCAGCCGGAGAAGACAGCCGACGAGAGTCTTCTGCTTGCGGCGGGAAGCTCGACTTGGGTGAACCATAGGACCTTCACGATGCCTGCCCGTCACTTCGATACCGCGGCCAACACACACCAGCGCCCTGGCCGCAGGAATCGGCCACACGCTACTACCTATCACATGCAGAGCGCCCCCACACATAGCGATTCGACTTTGCGACCGAGGCAGCTAGGTTCCGACGGCGCACGGGCCATCTTCGTGAGCTGACAGTGGAGAAGCGCAGCCTGCGGCTGAGTTCGCCAATCCCGCCCCTTGGTGGGGTAGCGCCCCAGTCCGGCCACACCCTCTACATCGGATGCCCCTCGAGGCGGATGGCCTGCTGTGGCAACCGCGCCGTCGCTTGGCTGCCCTCCTGCGGCTCAGCAGCCGCCTCGCGCAAGCTGCGGTTCCGGGCCAGGATCATGGCGACTGCGACGGCGAAGAGCGCCTGGTTCTCGCGCAGGTCGATGTTGGCGTTGAGGGAGCAGAAGACCAAGTAGAGCGCCAAGTAGGTGAGGCAAAACGCGCTGCACCGATCGCGACGATTGCGCCAGCCCAAGACGATGGTGACGCCGATCACGGCAAAGAAGAGCGCGCTCCCAATCACTCCTTGCGTCACCAGTCGCTGCACCACGAAGTTGTGCGGCGGGAAGCTGAAGGTAACTTGGACCAGGTAGTAGCGCTGGTTCCAGATGTAGTCGCCGAAGGGGTGCTTCGCGAAATACGCGAGGGACATGACGCTGCGCACGACGCGATCCTGCGAGGTCATGTCCGCGTTCGGATTGAACATCGTACGCAGTGAGTACGAGACGCTGTCGCGCACGGTAGGCGAAGCGTAGTACACGCCGATGCCCATCACCGCCACCGCTGCGAGCGCCAGAGCGACTCGCCGGGTGATGCGCCCACTTGCGAGCACCTGCACGATCAGCGCGGCAAGAAGTGCCAGAAACGCCGAGCGGTGGTTCGTCATCACGACGGCCGCGGCGGCGGCGATCGCCAGCACGAGCCGCCACAGGCGGACAGGCCAGTAGAAGAGCGAAGAAAGGATCAGCCAGCAGAAGAGGAGCGAAGAGCCTCCCCAAGCTACCCGCAGACGGAACACGCCGTCTTCCCATTGCCCCGTCGGCCCAACCGCCACGTAGCGGTAGACGATCCAGAGCGCCAGCCCCGCCGCCGCGACATCGAAGACCGTCACGAGGAGGTCGAGGCTGATGAACCGAAGGACGACCGTGTAGAGGACGAGGACCAAAAGCAGATCGAGGCGGTATTCAAGGAGGCGGACCACGTCAAATGCTCGCAGCCCGTGGAGCAGGACTGCGGCGGGAAGGACGACAAGGAACTCATACCCCAGAAAGACGAGGCAGAGCCAGATGACGAGCCGGTTCAGCGGCACGGGGTCCGGCTCGAAGTAGAAGGCGCTGACGACCAAGAGGGCAAGCACCGCAAGCCCGACGACGAGGTCAAAAGCGTAGATGTTGATGAAGCCGACGCTGACGAGCGTCCTTGAGTCGAAGGCCGGGGCGCCGGCCATCGCTACCGCAGTGAACGCCGCGAGGGACGCTGCGATGGCGATGGCTAGATACTTCACTTCACCCTCCGGCGCGAGCGAACGTGCCCCAGCCTCCGTGGACTGCCGACGCCCAAGGATACCGCAACGATGAGGAGCGGGCCGCGCGGCGATCGGCGGTTCGGGCAGTCTGCGCCGCAGCTGGCCTGTGATCACTGTCGGGCCCCGCAGGCAGTCGCGCGGTGGCATTGAGGTTCACCGCAACGCATCAACTCAGTCTGAACGCCCCACCGCCGCGAAGCTCGCGGCGGTGGGGCGTCATATGGGTGGACTGTGAACCGCCAGGCGAGGCCCGGGACCGACGCCGGCCGCGGAGCCGCTGCACGGCGGGACTTAGTTCTGACGCGGCAAGCTGATGCCGGTCACGGTGCCGCTCGTGCCGTAGCCGGCGGCGGGGGTGCCGTGGATGGTCGAGCCGCTGAAGTCGGCGTTGCTCACTGTGTCGAGGTAGGCCCACTGCGTTGTGCTGTAGGAAGAGGCGCCCGCGATCAGCGTGTCGGCGACGGTGACGCCGCCCTGCGCGCCGTACATGTACCAGAGGGTCGGGTGAGGGACGTTGCTTGACCCGTAAGTGACGCCGGGCTGGTAGGCAGTCGCGTCCCAGGTGTTTCCCGAGAAGGTCCAGTTGGCAGGCGACGGGTCGCCGGGAGTCTGGCGCAGGTTGGTCATGCCGTCGACGCCGGGGCCGAACCAGTTGCTTTTGACCGTCATGTTGCGCACGCGGTTCAGTTCAAACAACCGTCGCCAGCTGTAGGCGCTGTTGAGGCCGGCGCCGAGGACGACGTTGCCGGAGATCGTGCAGTTGCCCGCCGGAGTGGCGTTGCCGGGAGCGGCGTCGTCATAGGAGATGGCCTCGCTGCCCTGCGCCTCGAAGTAGCAGTTCGTGATGTTGATGCGCTGGTAGCCGGTCAGATGCGTCCCGCTGGGCCGCTCGATGCACTCGAAACCCATGCGTGGCTGGTAGGCGAAGTAGCAGTGGTCGAAGGTGATGTCGTGGGCGCCGTAACCGTTGTCGCTGATGCTGACGCCGTTGCCGGCGATGGTGTTGGTGCTAATCCAGCAGTTCTTGAAAACGATGTAGCGTGCGTCAGTCCCGATGGTGATGACACCGTTCTCCACGTCGTTGTTGTAACTCGGGCCGGTGAAGCGATAGCCGTCGTAGACGAGAGGGCTTGCGAGCGTCCCGTAGTTGCCGACGCCTCTCTGGCCACTGAGCAGGAGCGCCCCGACGTCCTTGTAGACCGTGCCAGGCGCGGGGCCTGGCACGGTCTACAAG
>Ga0194052_1000496_pt1 | contig 25371 bp, 21 predicted proteins | sample SepL226m_MetaG_FD_160117 | JGI IMG/M metagenome (GOLD analysis project Ga0194052, IMG submission 160117) | Anoxic zone freshwater microbial communities from boreal shield lake in IISD Experimental Lakes Area, Ontario, Canada - Sep2016-L227-6m | ecosystem: Environmental > Aquatic > Freshwater >...
GAAGCCATCGTGGCGATGGACCTGAAGCTGCATCTCCAGGAGCTGGGCTACGGGGCGGTGGATCTGGCCTCCAGTGGCGAAGAGGCGCTGGAAGCCGCTGGCCGGCTGGCCCCGGATCTCGTGCTCATGGACATCTCCCTGGGCTCGGGCATGGACGGGGTCGAAGCGGCCCGTCACCTTCAGAGCCTGGGCATTCCGGTGGTCTTCCTCACGGCCTTCGCCGACGAGCAGACCCTGGCCCGGGCCAAGGAGAGCGGCCCCTACGGCTACCTCCTGAAGCCCTTCGACGAGCGGACCCTCCACTCCACCGTGGAGATGGCCCTCTACCGGCATCGCATGGAGCAAGAGCTCAAGGCCAGCGAGTCGAGGCTGCGGGCCATCATCGAACACGCGCTCGACCTGGTGGTGATCCTCGACCGCGCTGGCCAGGTGGTCTACAGCAGCCCCGCTGCCGGGAGAATCCTGGGCTACCTGCCCGGCGAGCGCCTGGGCACTTCGGCGGCCGACCTGATCCATCCCGGTGACCTGGTGCAATTCCAGAAGGCCTTCCTGGAACTGAGCCAGTCCCCCGGCAGTTCCAGGACCCTCGAGATCCGGGTGATCCACAAGGACGGCAGACCCCGGCTCATGGAGGCCATCTCGCACAACGCGCTGGATGTTCCGGGCGTCCACGGCATCGTGGTGAACGCCCGCGACGTGACCGAGCGGCGCCAGGCAGAGCAGGACCGGCAGGACATGGAGTCCAAGGTCCAGCAGGCCCAGAAGCTGGAGAGCCTCGGCGTGCTGGCGGGCGGCATCGCCCATGACTTCAACAACCTGCTCATGGGCATCATGGGCCACGCGGGACTGGCTCTGATGGACCCCGAGCTGCAGCCACCCATGCAGCGCCGCCTCAACCAGATCGAGATGGCCGCCACGCGCGCCGCCGAGCTGACCAACCAGCTGCTGGCCTACTCGGGGCGCGGCAAGTTCCATGTGGAGCCCCTCTCCCTCTCCCGCCTGGTGGACGAAATGGAGAGCCTGCTGGAGACCGTGACCTCGAAAAAGGCGGTGATGGAGCACCGCTTCGCCCCGGACCTGCCACTCATCGACGGCGACGCCACCCAGATCAGGCAGGTGATCATGAACCTCATCACCAACGCCTCCGATGCCCTGGAGGAGCGCACCGGGAGGATCACCATCTCCACCGGGACCGTGGAGACCGGTACCCTCACCCACTGCCTCGCGGGCACCCCGCCCGACGGCACCTCGGTCTATCTCGAAGTGGCTGACACCGGCTCGGGCATGGAGACGGACACCCTCCAGCGCATCTTCGACCCCTTCTTCACCACCAAGTTCACGGGCCGGGGGCTCGGCCTCGCCGCGGTGCTTGGCATCATGCGCGGCCACCACGGCGCCGTGCAGGTCCTCAGCTGTCCCGGCGAAGGGACTTCCTTCCGCCTGCTCTTCCCCCGTTCGGAAGAAGTCAGCATCGTGGAGCCCTGGGAGGATCGCCCCCTGGAGGCCTACTTCAGCCACGGGGACATCCTGGTGGTCGATGACGAGGAGGCGGTTCGCAGTGTAGCCTCGCTGACCCTGGAAGGCTGCGGCTTCCGGGTCCGGACCGCTGGTGACGGGCGCGAAGGCCTCCAGACCTACCTGGAGCAGGCCGACCGGATCCGGGCCGTGGTCCTTGACCTCACGATGCCAGTGCTGGGCGGGGATGAGGTGCTGGCTGAACTCCGGAAGAGCGACGGTCCCGGCGCCACCGTACCGGTGCTCCTGTCCAGCGGCTACAGCAGCAGCGACATCGCGGGCAACCTGCAGCGCTACGGCCCGGTCCAGTTCCTCCAGAAGCCCTACAGCCCCCGGGATCTGATCCAGAAGATGCGAGCCTGCCTCGGCGAGTGATCAGCCCTTCCGCAGCTGCCTCATGAGCCTCGGCAGCCGGTTCAGGGCCGCCTGGGCCTCGGCCCACTCCCGATGGGGGCGGGCGGGGAACCCCGTGACGAAGCTGCCCTCGGGCAGGCTCTTGGCCACCACGCTGTTCCCACCCACGACGCTGCGCGCGCCGATCTCGATGTGGCCCACGACCCCGACCTTGCCCGCCAGGGTCACGTAGTCGCCCAGCTTCGTGGACCCACTGATGCCGGACTGAGCCACCAGCAGGCAGTGGCTCCCCACCTGAACGTTGTGGGCCACCTGGACCTGGTTGTCGATCTTGGTACCAGCGCCGATCCGCGTGGGACCCAGCACACCGCGGTCGATGCAGACACAGGCGCCAATCTCCACATCGTCACCCACCTCCACCCAGCCCACCTGGGGAATCTTGGCGTGACGCCCCTCCACGAGGACGTAGCCGTAGCCGTCGCTACCCACCACGGAGTTGGCGTGGATGACCACCCGCCGGCCCAGCCGGGTCTGGCGGTAGAGCACCGCGCCGGGAAACAGCTCACAGCCTTCCCCCAGCTCGCAGTCATCCCCGACATGGACCCCTGGATGCAGCACGCAGCCGGCGGCCACCACGGTCCGGGCGCCCACCGAGGCACCCGGGGCCACCGCACAGTCCGCGCTGAGCACCGCCGAGGGGTGCACCGGCGTGGCACTCCGCTCCGGCGCCGCCTCGGGATGCAACCAGCCGATGGCCTGGGCGAAGCACCAGTAGGGGTGCGGCACCCGCAGGACCGGCCGATCACCCAGGTCCGTCTTGGCATCCACCAGGATCAGGCCCGCCGGACTTTCCTTGGCCTTGGCGACATACCGGGGGTTGGCAAGGAAGGAGATGGAGCCCGCCTCAGCCTCTTCCAGCGGCTTCACTTCGGAAATGGGGCGATCCGGGGGACAATGCTCCAGGGTGCCCCCCAAACGTTCGGCCAGATCCTGCGCGGTGAGGGTCATCGGGGTCCGGGACATGGGTGCTCCTCGTCAGTCTCCAGTCTTCAGGGTACGCCCTTCCGTTTCCAGTCTTCCCATCATCTGACCTTCCGAGTTCCCCGCATGCATCCTGTCCTCCTTGAGTTCGGCTCCTTCCCCCTGGGCACCTACGGCCTGCTGCTGGCCATCGCCTTCTTCGCGGGGACCGCCCTGGCCAAGCGCCAGGGAGGACTGGACGGCCTGTCCCCCTCGGCCATCACGGATCTGGCCATCGCCATGCTGATCTCGGCCCTCCTGGGCTCGAAGCTGCTCATGATCGTGGTGGACCTGATCGGCGGCACACCCGTGCGGGAAGTCTTCTCGCTCGGCACCTTGCGGGCCGGGGGGGCCATCCACGGGGGCATCATCGCCGCCACGGCGGTGTTCTTCTGGAAGCTCCGCAAGGGCCAGGGCCTGCCCCTCCGGATCACCGGCGATGCCCTGGTGCCCGGCGTGGCCCTGGGCCAGGCCATCGGCCGCCTGGGCTGTTTTTCCGCCGGCTGCTGCTACGGCACCGAGTCCCACCTGCCCTGGGCCACCACCTTCACGGATCCCCTCGCCCGCGCCTTCAGCGGCACCCCCCTGGGCATTCCGCTGCATCCGGTCCAGGTCTACAACTGTCTGGCCAACCTCCTGGTCATGGCCATCCTGTTGCTGGCCCGCCCCAAGCGGACCTTCCGGGGTCAAGTTTTCGCCCTCTACTTCCTGGTCGAGGGGTTTGGCCGCGTCATCACCGAGACCTGGCGCGGTGACGTGGATCGCGGCACGGGCTGGCTGGGCTGGACCTGGCTCAGCACCGGCCGCCTCACAGGTATCGCCTTCGCCCTCCTGGGCCTGGGCCTATGGGCGGCCTGGAGCCGCACAAGGGAAACCCGATGATGCAGTTCTGCGCCGAGGCTGGCGCCCCCCGTCTGGACCGCTACCTCGCTGACCTCCACCCGGAGGTGCCCCGGGCCCGCTGGGATGCCCACGTCCGCACCGGTCTGGTCAAGGTGAACGGCCAGCCCGTGACCAAGGGCGGCGTCCGCCTGCGCCCCGGAGACCTGGTGGAGACGGACCTGCCCGTGATCATCGTGCCTGCGACCCACCTGGAGCCGGAGGCCATCGACCTGCCGACGCTCTACGAGGACGGCCTGCTGTGGATCGTGGACAAGCCCGCCGGCATGGTGGTGCACCCGGGTCCCGGTCACGCCGGAGGCACCATCGTCAACGCCCTCCTCCACCGCCTGAAGACCCCGGTGGAAGTGGATGCCCTTGCCGAACCCTCGGAGGATGCCGAAGAGCTGGCCTCGGGCTGGCCGGGCCTGGTCCACCGCCTGGACCGCTATACCACGGGCTGCCTCTGCCTCGCCAAGACCCTCGACGCCCAGCGGGCCATTCAGGAGCAGTTCAAGGCCCGCACGGTGGAGAAGCGCTACCTCGCCATCGTGCGCCATTCCCCACGGCTGCCGCAGCTGGGCAGCCTGCTCATTGACGAGCCCATCGCCCGCCACAAGCATGATCGCCTCCGCATGGTGGTGGCCGCCGGTGGCCGCCCGGCCCAGACCCGGATCCGGGTCCTGGCCCGCACCTCAAGCATCGCCCTGGTGGAGTGTGAGTTGCTCACGGGCCGCACCCACCAGATCCGGGTGCACCTTGGGCACCTGCGGGCGCCGATCATGGGAGATTCCCTCTATGGCGGCCCAGGCCGCTGGCAGGACATCGACAGCCAGCCCCTGCTCCTGCCCCATCCGGCCCTCCATGCCTGGAAGCTCTCCGTGGACCACCCCGGCACCGGGGAGCGCATCCACGCTGTCGCCCCCCTCCCGGAGGCGTTCCGGGCCCTTGCCGCTGCCTTGGGCTTGCCTGAAGCCTGACCTGGATGCATCATCCCCCCGGGCAGACCCGCCACCGCGAGACCGCCTGCGCCCTGAGGATGGAGTCCCATGATCGCCAACCTGACCCCACCGATCACCCTGGACTCGCTGCTGAAGGACTATCCCTGGCTGCCGGGGGCGGTCTTCGCGGCCCTCTGTCTGGTGGTCGGGTTCCTGGTATCCCTGCCCCGCATCGCCACCTGGCGCCGGGCGAAGGGCCGCCCGGTGCTGACCCCGCTCCAGGTGGAGTCCATGCTGACGGGTTCCGGCGCGCTGGTGGTGGATCTGCGGAACGCCCAGGACTTCGCCAAGGGACACATCCGGGGCTGTCTGCACGTCCCCTTCGCGGAGATGCCCTCCCGCTTCGTCAAGCCGGACCCTAGCGCCAAGCGGGCCATGGTGCTGGTGGACGAGACCGACGAACTCTCCCACCAGGCCCTGGACCTGCTGACCGCGCGGGGCTTCACCTGGATCTATGTCCTGCGGGGAGGCATGGAGGCCTGGCGCAGCGCCAGTCGACCCCTCGCCCGGTAGCTTCAGCCCAACCTATTTCATGGGTTCATTGAGCAGTGCCGCCGTGGGGGCGCTCTGGAACTCCAGGTGGGTGATCCACCAGCGCTTGCCGTCCCAGCCGCACTGGAGCGCGTTCACACCGGTGTACATGGCGGGTCCCTCGGCGGTCAGGCGGATCTCATAGGCGGACCAGACCTGGGCAATCCCCTCGTGCTTCTGCACGGTGACGCTGGTCCCCTTCTCGAAAAAGCCTTTCTCCCACTGAGGGACGGCGAAGCCAAGGAAGGCCTCCAGCTCCATGGGGCGCAGGAAGGGCCCCTTCTCCGGATGGCGGGCGGCCACCAGGATGCGGGCCTGGAGGTGGAAGAGGCTGCGGATCTTCTCGACATCCCGCTTCTGGTCCTTCGGGCCGGAGATGAAGGTGTAGAGCGAGGCGGTGAGGGCTTCGGGGGTGCCGACCTCGGCGGCACTGAGGTCGGCGCGAACCACTTCCTTCAGGGGGTTCGAGCTGGCCTTGCCGCTCGGAGCCGGCGTGGGCGCCGGCAGCGGCAGGGGCGCCGGGGGCGGCCCCTGGGCGGCCAGGGTGAAGGCGGAGAGGCAGAGCAAAGCACGGAACATGGAACCCCCGGAATAGGACAATGTCACGCCTCCGGCTCTTCCGGAAGCCCCCAGCGGTCCCAGAGCAGCAGCAGGAGCAGCCCCGGGATGGCGGCGGCGGCGCAGATCGGGAAGTAGAGCTTCCAGCCATAGGTATCGGCCATGAAGCCTGTGAGCCCCGCGAAGAGGCTGCGCGGGAGGGCCATCAGGGCGCTGAAGAGGGCGTATTGGGTGCCGGTGTAGGAGCGGTTGCAGCTGCCCATCAGCAGCGCGGCGAAGGCGCTCCCACCCATGCCGAAGGCCAGGTTTTCCAAGGTGTTGGCCGCCACCAGGAGCGGCAGGTGGCGCCCCAGCAGGGAGATGATCCAGAAGCCGAGGATGCTGCCGGCCTGCAGGAACCCGCAGAGCCAGAGGGCTCGGCGGAGGCTCATGCGGGTGAGCATCCAGCCCCCCAGGAGGCCGCCCCCGATGATGGCCAGCATGGCCGTGGTCTTTTGCACGGTGCCCACCTGCATCTTGGAGAAGCCCATGCCCCGCAGCAGGAAGGGCATCGTCATGGACTCCGCAAGCCAGTCCCCCAGCTTGTAGAACACGGCAAAGCCCAGCAGGTAGGCGATCCCCTTCCGCTGGAGCAGGTCCTTCAGGGGACCCGTGATGGCCTCCTGCAGGGTCTTCGGGGCGGAGGCGATGGTATCGGTGTTCACCGCCAGCCAGGTGCCGAGGGTGCCGAGCAGGGTGAGGGCGGCCATGGCCAGGTAGGTGGCGCGCCAGCCCAGCGCCTGGGCCAGGATCAGCGCCAGGCCCCCGCTCACCAGCATGGCCACGCGGTAGGCAGCGATGTGGATGCTGTTCCCGAGGCCGAGCTGCTTCTGGTCCAGGGCCTCGGCCCGCCAGGCGTCCACGGCGATGTCGAAGGTGGCGCTGGTGAAGGCCACCGCCAGGGCCAGGAGGACCACCCGCGAGAGGTCGAGGTGTGGCTGTGCAAAGCCCAGCAGGACGAGGGCCACAGCCATGCCCACCTGCATGAGTGCCATCCAGCCCCGGCGGCGCCCCAGGCCTGGTAGGGCATACCGGTCCAGCAGAGGCGCCCAGAACACCTTCAGGCTGTAGGGCAGGGTCACAAAGCTGAAGAGGCCGATGGTGCCGAGGCTGAGCCCCTCGTCCGTCATCCAGGCCTTCAGCGTCGAGCCGGTGAGGTAGAGGGGCAGCCCGGAAGCGAATCCAAGCAGGATGAGGACCAGCAGGCGGCGGCGCGGCATCCCTGATGGTAACGGCAGCCGAGGGTGGCGGTTATCCGGATGCAGGTGGTTGGCACAAGAGAAAGCCCGGCTGCGCCGGGCTTTCTCTTGTGAGCCACGCGGAGCGTGGCGAGCTCCGCCGAATGGGGGATAAAGCAAGAGCCCGGCTTTGCCGGGCTCTTGCGCGGGGGTCCGGGGGGAGGCTCCATCTCCAGGCGCCGTTAGGCGCCTGGGAGCCACGCACCGCGTGGCGTCAGATGGAGGCGCGCAGCGGAGCGGAGCGTGGAACCCCCGGAGAAGGTTAATCCGCGAGGGTGCTGAGGTCCCCCGGATCCTGACCCAGGGCCTGGGCCTTGAGGGCCCGGCGGAGGATCTTGCCGGAGCGAGTCTTCGGCAGACTGGGGCAGATCTCGATCTCACTCGGCATGGCGATGCCACCCAGATCCTCGCGGACGTGGTCCTTGAGGCTGGCGATGAGACCGGGGCCCGTGGAGACACCCGCCTTGACCACCACGAAGGCCATGATCCGCTCCCCCTTGATGGGATCGGGCAGACCGACCACGGCACTCTCGGCCACCGCAGGGTGGCGGATGAGGGAACCCTCCACATCGGCGGTGCCGATGCGGTGGCCGGCCACGTTCAGCACATCGTCCGAGCGACCCAGCACGGCGAAGTAGCCATCCGAGTCCTTCACCGCCACATCACCCACCGTGTAGAAGCCGGGGATCTCCTTCCAGTATTCCTCGTAGCGCTTGTGGTCGTTCCACACGGTCCGCAGCATGTAGGGCAGCGGAAACTTGATGACCAGCAGGCCGCCCTGGCCGTTGGGAACCGGGCTGCCGTCATGGTTCACCACGGCCATCTGGGCGCCAGGCATGGGCTTGCCAGCCTTGCCCGGGCGGGCTTCGAAGGTCGGCATGGTCCCGATCACGGGGCCCGCGATCTCCGTCTGCCACCAGTTGTCCACCACCTGGCCGTTGCCCTGCCCGACGAGATGCTGCTGGGCCCAGCGGTGGGCCTCGGGGTTCAGGGGCTCACCGGCGCAGGCGAGCAGCCGCAACTTGGTGAGGTCGTACTTGCCAGGCGCCTCGGCGCCGTGGCTCATCCACATGCGGACAGCGGTGGGGGCGGTGAACATGACGTTGACGCCGAACCGCTCGCAGATCTCCCAGGTCACCTCGGGGCTCGGATAGTCCGGCGCGCCCTCGCGGCAGAGCACGGTGGCGCCGATGCTGAGCGGGCCGTAGACGATGAAGCTGTGGCCCACCACCCAGCCGATGTCGGAGGTGCTCCAGTAGATGTCGCGCTCCTGGATCTGGTAGAAGGCCTTGCTCAGGTAGTTCACGCCCACCAGGTAGCCGCCGGTGGTGTGGACCACGCCCTTGGGCTTGCCTGTGGTGCCGCTGGTGTAGAGGATGAACAGCGGGTGCTCGGCATCCACCATCTCGGGATCGCAGTGGATCTCACGCCCCCGCTGGATGTCGTAGAAGTCCTTCTCGCGCTCGCTGGCGAAGGTGACCGGATCGTCGCCGGGGCGGGAGCCACGGCGGTGGACGATCACGTGATCCACCGAGGTCAGATCGCGCACGGCCTCGTCCACAATGGGCTTGAGGGCGATGGACTTCCCGCGGCGGTAGGTGAAGTCCGAGCAGACCACCACCTTGGCGCCGGCATCCTCGATGCGGGTGCGCAGGGCCAGGGCGCCCATGCCCGCGTAGACCACGCTGTGGATGGCGCCGATGCGGGCGCAGGCCAGCATCGAGATGATGCCCTCAGGCGTGAGGGGCATGTAGAGGATCACGCGATCGCCCTTCTTCACGCCAAGACGCTTCAGCGTGTTGGCGAAGCGGTTCATCTCGCGGTAGAGGCGGTTGTAGGTATAGGAGCGCTCGTCGCCATCCTCGCCCACCCATAGCAGGGCGGCCTTGTTGCGGCGATCGCTGTGCACGTGCCGGTCGATGCAGTTGACCGTGGCGTTCAGCTTCCCGCCGATGAACCAGGCGTGGTTGGGAGGATTGAACTGGAGGACCTCCGTCCAGGGCTCGGCCCAGTCCAGGGCCCGGGCCTTCTCGGCCCAGAAGGAGGCGGGGTCCTCCAAGGCCAGGGCGCACTCCACCTCGTAGTTGATGGCCGCCTGCTTGGCCAGCCAGCCCCGCATGGGAATGGGAAGCTCACCTTTCTGCAGGGCATCGATGGTGGCTTTTTGGGTAAGGCTGATTTCCACGTCGCTCATGGAGGGCTCCGGAAGGGGGGTGGAATGGTTTTGGAAGGTTGAGAGGGAAGGTAGCATGGGAAGCCGCCCGCTTCAGCGAAAATTGCTGCCCCGATCCGCTCCCAACCCCTACTGGAAACCACCTATGGCCACCATTTGCGATGCCGCCATCGGCTATGGCGTCCCACCTCTGCGGCCCACGTTCAGCCTATGCTGGCCGGCCTCAGGACCCGAACTGGGCACGACCTCGAGTCCTCGGTGACCCGGTTGCGGGCTGAAGCTGGCTGACAAGCGGGATCGCCCTGCCTAGGAACCACTCAGGGGCACCGCGGCCTGCACCCGATTAATCGCCAGGACCCGCTCGAGGTCCCCGGGAGCCAGACCCACCAGAAAGCCCCGGCTGCCACCGTTGAGGTAGATGCGCTCCAGCTCGAAGAGGGTCGCTTCGGCATAGATGGGCAGTGGCTTCCTCGTTCCCAGCGGGCTGGTTCCTCCCACCAAGTAGCCGCTGTGCCGGTTGGCCACCTCGGGCTTGCAGGGATGGATGGCTTTCGCACCGACTTGGCGGGCCAGCTCGCGGGTGCTCACCTCGCGGTCACCATGCATGAGGATGATGAGAGGTGCGCCCTTCTCGTCTTCCATCACCAGGGTCTTGATCACGGCGTGTTCGGGTACGCCCAGTTCCCGGGCACTGACGGCCGTGCCGCCGTGCTCCTCGTAGCGGTAGAGATGCTCGGTATAGGCCACCCCGGCCTGCCGGAGCAGCCGCGTGGCGTTGGTGGAGGGCGCCTTGGACATGCCCCCATGATTCCACAACCCGCGCGGCAGCCGGGAGGATCAGCCGGCACGTTCGGGTTCCGGCAGGGCCGCCCCGGGCCCCGGAACTGCCAGCCGCCGGAAGGCTGAAGCTTTGATGGCAGCGAAGAGGGTGCTACCGGGAACGATTTCGAGGTCCCGGGCGGCAGCGGGGACGATCTCCGCAATTAGGCGACCGCCGCCCGAGGCCAGTTCCACGCCCATCCGGCTGCCGCTCTCAAAGAGGGAGACGACCGTGCACGCCAGCAGGTTGCGGGCACTGATGGCCTCCGGATGCCGCTTGAAGAGGATGATGTCCTTCGAGGAGAGCTCGAAGAGCCCGCCGGAGGCCTCGCGCTCCCCCCCGGGGAGCACCAGCTCCCCACCCGCCCACCGGTACACCGAGGCTCCGCCCTCGAGCCGCATGTCCTCGAGGCGGAGGAGGTTGATGTAGCCCACGGGACTCAGGCCCATGCGCTCGCGGGCCAGACGCTCCGTGGTCGTCTGCGCGGCCACCCGGCCCCCGGCCAGGGCGATCACCTGGTCGGTCATGAGGCGCATCTCCAGCATGGAGTGCGAGATGAACAGGAAGGGGATGCGGAACTCCCGGCACACGGCCTTCAGGTGGCTGATGATCTGGAATCGCAGGTGGTCATCCAGGGCCGAGAGCGGTTCGTCCATCAGCAGCAGGCGCGGATTCGAGAGCACGGCCCGGCCGATGGCCACCCGCTGTCGCTCACCACCCGAGAGGTTGTTCACCCCCCGCTCCAGCAGCGGCTCCAGCTGCAGCACGCGGACCAGGCTGTCCATCTCGATGCGCCGATGCTCGGGCGCGCAGCGCTTGAGCCCGTAGAGCAGGTTCCCGCGCACGCTGAGGTGCGGGAACAGGCTGGGCTGCTGGAAGACAATGCCGATGCGCCGGCGATTGGGCGCCACGTCGATCTGGCTTCCGCTGTCGAAGAGGGGCGTACCGTCGAGGAGGATGCTGCCCCGGTCGGGTCTCAGCAGCCCGGAGACCAAGCTCACCAGGGTGGACTTGCCGCTCCCGGAGGGTCCAAAGATCCCGCAGGCCTCGCCCTGGATCACCAGGTCCAGGTCCAGCGAAAAGGCGCCGAACTGCTTGTGGGTGGCCAGCCGCAGCTCCATGTCAGTCCAGCCTCGTCATGCGGCGCCCGAGCTGCTCGTGGATGAGCAGGACCGCCACGGAGAGGACGATCGAGACCAGGCACAGGGCCAGGGCCATGGGATCGCCCCCCGGGGAGCTCGCATAGTCGTAGATGGCGAGGGGGATGGTCTGGGTCACCCCGGGAATGTTGCCGGCGACGATGATTGTGGCCCCGAATTCACCCAGCCCCCGGGCGAACATGAGGACCGAGCCCGCCACCAGGCCCCGGGCGGACAAGGGCAGGATCACCGTGAGCAGGCAGTCCACCGGACCCGCACCCAGGGCGCGGGAGGCCTGGATCAGGCGCGGATCGATGGCCTCCATGCCCACGCGGATGGCGCGGACCATCAGCGGGAAGCCCACCACCGCGGTGGCGATGACCGCCGCCTTCCACGTGAAGAGGACCGACACGCCCAGGGCGGCCAGGGTCCGCCCGAGCCACCCGTGCCGCCCCAGCAGGAGCAGCAGCAGGTAGCCGATCACCACCGGCGGCAGGGTCAGCGGCAGGTTCACCAGGACATCCAGGGCCAGCCTGCCCCGGAAGCGGCCGTAGCTCAGGAAGTAGGCGGCCAGGAAACCGAACGGGAGCGAGATCAGGGTGGCCACCAGGGACACCTTGAGGGAGAGCAGGATGGCTGAGTATTCGGCAGGGCTGAAGGCGGGCATGGAAGCCTATTGTACGGAGAAACCGTACTTCGCCAGCACGGCCCTGGCTTCGGCCGTGCGGAGGTGGTTGAAGAAGGCCACGGCCTCGGGCTTCGCGGCGCCAGCGGGCGTCAGCGCCATGGGATAGACCACCCGTGGATACAGCTCCTGGGGCACGCGGAAGAGGAGCCGGGACCGGGTGGCCTGGAGGACATCGGTGGCATAGACGAAGGCCCCGTCCACCTCGCCCCGCTCGGCGTACATCAGGCACTCCCGGACATCCTTGGCCATGACCAGCTTCTTCTCGAGCCGTCGGTCCAGACCCGCCCGCTTGAGCGCCTCCAGGGCATAGTCACCGGCCGGGACGCTCTTCGGACTGCCCATGCCGATCCGCTCCAGCTTCACCAGGTCCTGCAGGGAAGCGGCCTTGCCCGGCGCCCCCACAAAGACCAGCGCGTTGAAGGCCAGCGTCGTGATGCTGGCGGCCTGGACCAGGTTCCGATCCCGGAGGTAGTCCATCCAGGCCTGGTCGGCGGAGATGAAGAGATCGACGGGCGCACCCGCTTCCAGCTGCTTGGCAAGGGTCCCCGAAGCCCCGTGGTTCTTGAGGATGGTCACACCGGGGTGGGTCCTGGCGAAGAGGCTGCTCAGCTCGCTCAGGCTCTCTCGGAGGCTCGCGGCCGCCGAAACGGCAACCTCGCCAGCCCCGGCCTGGACCCCCACCAGCAGCAGGAGTGCCGTCAACAGCTGGGTGGCAAGGGTCTTCATCAGAGCGCCTCCAACGCCATGGTGACAAGAGAGGGAACCTTCCCTGCCTCGAATCTCACGCTGGATCAGTGCAGACCGCCGGGTCCCCGGTTGAACCAGTCCCGCAAGGGGGCCTCGGGCAGGTCCAGGCCGAAGACGTCGTGCAGGAGGGGTACCAGCTCCGGCAGCGCCACCTCCCGGCCCACCACCTCCTCCCCGCGAAGCTCGGCGTAGGCCTGGTTGCGCAGGAGGTGCCGGACTTCGGCCCCGGCCTGCTGGACGAAGAGGTTTTTGCGGAAGCGGGAGTCCGGATGGGTGCTGGTGAAGTGGTTGCCCACCTCGAAATCGATGGGGAGCCGCGCCTCGGGAACGAAGGCATAGAGATCCTCCCAGGCACCCCGATGGAAGCTCTGCAGCACTCTGAGACCGGCCTCGGGAACAACTCGATAGGTGTTCTGGAACTGAGCATGGGCCTCGCCGTCCAGGGGCACGGGGTGCAGCAGGCCTTCGAGCCCGAAGCCCACGTCGCAGAGCCACGCCGCGCCCTCCGCCTGCACCAGCAGGAGCATGTGGGTCCGCGGCAGCACCCCGGTCACACCGAGCCGGACCCGCGCCTCGCAGGCCATGACCTCGAAGCCGAGGGCCCCCAGCACCACCTGGAACAGGGTGTTGTGCTCGAAGCAGTAGCCGCCGCGCCGCCGCCCCACCAGCTTCTCCTGCAGCGAGGCCAGGTCCAGGCGGATCGGCAGGCCCAGCAGTACATCCACGTTCTCAAAGGGGATCCTGCTGGCGTGGGCCAGATGTAGAGCCTGGAGGCCCGCCAGGTCGGCGGTAGGCCGGTTGGCGAGCCCGATGCGCCGGAGGTAGGCCTCCAGATCCAGCTCAGCTGGCATTCGGAGCCATCCTGCGACCTCGGGAGTTTCGGACCCTGGGCATGCAACCTCCGCGTTTAGACAGACCGTTCCTGCCAGGCCAGGAGGTTTCTCTGGATCTGCCGGGCGTGGATCTCCAGGTGCTCGCCGTAGCTGCGCAGCCAGTCGTCGGTGCCATAGGGACCGCTGTGGCTGTGGCGCCCCATGCGCCCCCAGGCCCCGCCGGAGAGCTGTGCCAGCATGGTCGAGGTGTGGGCCCGCACCGTCTCCACCAGATGCAGAGATGCCTCCGGGTCGCTGCCCTGGTAGTCGAAGCACCGGGCCCAGGCCTGCTCGTCATAGCCGACGATCAGGGGTTCCCCTTCGGCGAGCAGGAGTCGGATGCGGATGGCGGCGTAGGTCTCGGAGTCGGCGCAGTGGGCCACCACCTCCAAGGCACTCCAGGCTCCCTCCGCAGGCCGCCAGGACCTCATCTCCGCAGGGGTCTCGTCCCAAGCCCGCCGCAGCAGGCTCGGACCCGAGCGGTAGCGCTCCAACCAGGAGGTCCGGGTCGCGGCATCCATCGACATGGGTCACCTCCCCCTCCAGGATGGACGGATTGCGCACAAATTGAACCCTCATCTTGCGATGCAATTATGGTTTGATGAGGGTCTCGAACTCATCAGGAGCCTCCGTGACCCCTCGCCCCCTCACCAGCCTCGCCTTGGCCCTGGCTGCCAGTCTGCTGGTGGCCCAGCGCACCCCTCCGCAGACGCCCCCGACCGGGGCGCCGAACGCCGCGCCCCGCGCCAATGGCGCTCCCGCACCCGCTCCGGAGGCGGGCGAGCCCAAGCCCTATGACAAGGTGATCACAGCCGAAGCCAAGTCTCAGGATGGCTTCATCAAGGTCCACCAGGTCAAGGGCAAGACCTACTTCGAGATCCCCAAGACCCGCCTGGGCCAGGAGCTGCTGCTGGTGGTCTCCGCGAACCAGACGCCCGCCAACATCGACCATGCGGGGCGAGTGGTGGATCACGCCGTGGTTCGGTGGGTGATGAAGGAGAATCGCGTGCTGCTCCAGGAGGTCTCCCACGCCCTGGTGGCGGACCCCTCCCAGCCCGTGGCCAAGGCCGTGGCCGCCTCCACCCGGGACACCATCCTGATGAGCTTTCCCGTGGAGGCCTTCGCCAAGGACGGCGCCCCGGTCATCGAGGCGACCCGGCTGTTCACCACGGAAGTGCCGGAGCTCAGCGCCCGCCAGCTCCTGGGGGCCCAGTCCTTCGACCCCTCGCGAAGCTACCTGGACAAGGTCAAGGCCTTCCCCGCGAACCTGAACGTCGAGGCCGTGCAGACCTACAGCGTGCCCTTCAGCATGGGTGCCGCGCCCGGCAGCTCCAGCCCCTTCGGCGCCCCCGGCCTGCGGCCCGGCACCAGCGGCTCGGTGACGATGTTCTATTCCTTCGTGCAGCTACCGGAGAAGCCCATGCTGCCGCGGGTCTCCGATGAGCGGCTGGGCTACTTCAGTGTGCGGAACACGGACTACGGGCGGCCGGACCATGAGGCCAGCCGGCGGACCTACATTACCCGCTGGCGCCTGGAGAAGAAGGACCCTGTTGCGGCCCTGAGCGAGCCCGTGAAACCCATCACCTTCTACATTGACCGCGCCACGCCGGAGACTTGGGTGCCTTTCGTGAAGAAGGGTGTGGAAGCCTGGCAGGTCGCCTTCGAGGCTGCCGGCTTCAAGCAGGCCATCGTGGCGAAGCTCGCCCCCACCCCCGAGGAGGATCCGGACTTCGACGCCGGCGATGCGCGCTACTCCGTCATCCGCTGGGTGCCCTCGCCCGTGGCCAACGCCTACGGCCCGCACATCAGTGATCCCCGCACCGGAGAGATCCTGGAGGCGGACATCGTGCTCTACCACAACATCCTGCAGCTCCAGCGGGACTGGTACTTCACCCAGGTCGCCCCGCTGGACAAGCGGGCCCAGGGGCTCCGGCTTCCCGATGACCTCATGGGTGACCTCCTGGCCTACGTGGTGACCCACGAGGTGGGCCACTCCCTAGGCTTCCCCCACAACTTCAAGGCCAGCTCCCAATATCCCTTCGAGAAGATCCGGGACAAGGCCTGGGTAAAGAAGATGGGCCATGTGTCCACCCTCATGGACTACTGCCGCTTCAACTACGTGGCCCAGCCCGAGGATGGCTTCGACCCTGCGGACCTGGTGCCCAAGCTCGGCCCCTACGACATCTTCGCCGTGAAGTGGGGCTACACGCCCATCCCGGCGGCCAAGACTTCCGATGACGAGAAGGCCACCCTGAATGCCTGGCTGAAGCCCCAAGAGTCGGAGCCCTGGCTCCGCTTCTCCACGCCGGGCACCTCGGGCATCGATCCCGGCGACCAGACCGAGGCCGTGGGAGACGCGGACCCCGTGAAGGCCACCACCCTCGGCACCCGCAACCTGCAGCGGGTCCTGGGCATGCTGCCGAAGGCAGCCCTGAAGGACGGCCAGGACTTCAAGGAGCTCAGCCACCTCTATGACGCCATCTGGGGCCAGTGGCGGCGCGAGCTCGGTCACGTGACGGTCCTGGTGGGCGGCTACGACACCGAGAACAAGCACGGCGGCCAGGCCGGGGGGCGCTTCACTCCGGTTCCCGCGGCCCGCCAGGCCGAGGCGGTGAAGTTCCTCACCGGCACCCTGCTCAAGACGCCCACCTGGATCCTCGATCCGGCCCTGCTCGCCAAGCTGGAGCCCGGCAGCGGCCAGATGCGGCTGCTTTCGGCGCAGCGCGGGGTTCTCGGAGCCCTGCTGGACCGGGCGCGCCTCAGCCGCCTGGAGGAGCAGGAGGCCCAGCTCGGCGAGAAGTCCTACGCCATCGGCCAGCTGCTGGCAGATCTGCGGTCGGGCATCTTCACCGAGCTCGCCGGACCCGCACCCAAGATCGATCCCTACCGCCGGAACCTCCAGCGTGCCTACCTGGAGCTGCTCGGGAACCTGCTCAACCAGCCGGCGCTGCCGAGCATGGCCGCCGGCGGACTGGGCATGACTGTCCTCGCGGTGAACACCAGCGATGACTGCCGGGGCGCCGTCCGCGCTGAGCTGAAGGCCCTCCAGGCCCTCGTGGTCAAGCCCGCGGCCCCCAAGGCCACCCGGGCCCACCTGGAGGACCTGAAAGACCAGATCGCCCGGGTGCTGGACCCCAAGTTCCAGGCCACCCAGCCCTCAGCCACCGCCGCCACCCCCTCCCGCCGGGTGGAAGAGACCTGCTGGCCCAGTGCGACCAGCCTGGAGAACTGACGTCCTGTCAGTCTGATCGGCAAGCCCCCAAGGAGTCCCCATGCCCACCGCCCGGATCTTTCTTGCGCTGGCCCTCGGGCTCGCGGCCAGCCATCCCCTCGGGGCGGGTGACCGCGTCACGGGCCGAGCCTTCGCCACCCGGTCCGAAGTGGCCGCCCAGCACGGCATGGCCTGCACCAGCCAGGCCCTGGTCACCCAGATCGCCCTGGACATCCTCAAGCAGGGGGGTTCCGCCGTGGATGCGGCCATCGCCGCAGACGCGGCTCTGGGCCTCATGGAGCCCACGGGCAGCGGCATGGGCGGCGACCTCTACGCCATGGTCTGGGAGGCCAAGGGGAAGAAGCTGCACGGCCTGAACGCCAGCGGGCGCTCGCCCAAGTCACTCAGCCTCGATCACTTCAAGAAGCTGGGCCTGAAGCACATCCCCGCCCAGGGGCCGCTGCCCGTCAGCGTGCCCGGCTGTGTGGACGGCTGGTTCGAGCTGCACCGGAAGTTCGGGAAGCTGCCCATGGCGCAGGTGCTGGCCCCGGCCATCCGCTACGCCCGGGAAGGCTTCCCCGTCTCCGAGCTGGTGGCCTACTACTGGGAGCGCAGCGTGCCCTCCCTGGGCCGGTTTCCCGGCTTCCTGGAGACCTTCACCGTGAATGGCAAGCGGGCCCCCCGCAGCGGCGAGGTCTTCCGCAATCCCCGGCTGGCCCGCACCCTGGAGCTCCTGGCCAAGGAGGGGCGCGACGCCTTCTACAAGGGGGAGGTCGCCCGGAAGATTGACGTCTACATGAAGGCCCAGGGCGGGTTCCTGAGCTTCGAGGACTTCGCCGCCCACCGCTCGGACTGGGTGGAGCCGGTCTCTGTGAGCTACCGGGGCTACGACGTCTGGGAGCTGCCCCCCAACGGCCAGGGCATCGCGGCCCTGCAGATGCTGAACATCCTCGAGGGCTACGACTTCGCCAAGATCCCCTTCGGCAGCCCCCGGCATGTTCACCTGTTCACCGAGGCGAAGAAGCTGGCCTTCGAGGACCGAGCCAAGTTCTACGCCGACGCCGCCTTCATGAAGGTGCCCCTGAGCTGGCTGCTATCCAAGGACTACGCCACCCAGCGCCGCGCCCTCATCGACGAGGGCCGCGCCGCCCGCCGCCTCGAGGCTGGCCACCCGCCCCTGAAGGAAGGGGACACCATCTACCTGACCACGGCGGACGGGGACGGCAACATGGTGAGCCTCATCCAGAGCAACTACCGGGGCATGGGCAGCGGCATGACGCCTGGCGACCTGGGGTTCTGCCTCCAGGACCGGGGCGAGCTGTTCAACCTGGAGGAAGGCAACGCCAACACCTACGCCCCCGGCAAGCGCCCCTTCCACACCATCATCCCGGGCTTCATCACCAAGGGCGGTGAGCCCTTCCTGAGCTACGGCGTCATGGGTGGGGAGTTCCAGCCCATCGGCCACGCCCAGATCGTCATGAACATGGTCGATTTCGGCATGAACGCCCAGGAGGCCGGGGACGCCCCGCGCATGAGCCATGACGGCTCTCCCGAGCCCACGGGCGAGAAGGGCAAGCTGCCGGGCACCATCCAGCTGGAGAGTGGGTTCCCCTACGAGACCGTCCGGGAGCTCATGAACCGGGGGCACGGCGTGGCCTGGCTGCTGGGCGGCTATGGCGGTTATCAGGCCATCCGCTGGGACCCCAAGCAGAAGGTGTTTTTCGGGGCCTCGGAATCGCGCAAGGATGGCCAGGCCGCCGGGTATTAGAGGTATACCAGCGGATCCAGGTCCCAGTCCCCGGGTTCCTCGTAGTCCTCGATCTCTTCGGGGGCGTGGAGCAGGTGCAGGTCCTTGACGGGCAGACGCAGGCCCAGCTTGGTGTCGAACACCAGGCGCACCGTGGGGCGCAGGAGATCCTCGCTCTGTTCGACGACCACCGCCAGGCGACCACTGCTGAGGCGCACCAGCGCGCCCACGGGATAGATGCCCAGGGTACGGATGAACTGCTGGACCAGGTCCCCGTCCAGGTGGGAGCCGCTCCACTCCAGCAGCTTCTTCAACACCTCGGAGGGCTCCATCCCCTTGTGGTAGACCCGGTTGGAGGTCAAAGCGTCGTAGACGTCGACGATGGCGGCCATGCGGCCGATCTGGGAGATACCCTCCCCGGGGATGCCCGCAGGATAGCCTCCGCCGCCCATGCGCTCGTGGTGCTCGCCGGCGATCCGGATGACCATATCGGAGATCCCGGGGACTCCCGTGAGTAGGTCCCGGCTGAGGGCGGCGTGGGACTTCATGATCGTGAATTCCTCTTCCGTGAGCTTCCCGGGCTTGTTGAGAATCTCATTGGGGATCTTCATCTTCCCGATGTCATGGAGCAGCCCGCCGAGGCCCGCTTCATGAACCAGGTCGGCCGGCATGCCCAGGGCATTCGTGAAAGACACCAGCAGCGCGCAGATGCTCACACTGTGCTGGAAGGTATAAGTGTCTGCCTGCTTGATGCGGCAGAGGCTGAGGAGGGCGCCGGGATTCCGGAGCACGGACGCGTTGATCTCCTTCACCAAGGGCCCGGCCTTGGCGGGGTCCACCTGCTTGCCGAGCCGCACGTCCAGGAGCAGGCCATCGACCATGACCGAGGCCTCGCCCAGGATCCGCCGGGCCTGGACCGACTCCTCCTTCTGGGAGACCCGGGCCGTCGGCAACGCTGCCCCGGCAGCAGCCGACTGCTTCAGTTGCTGGTCCAGCACCAGGTCGATCTCCTCCTTGGTCGGGGCCCCGACGACGTCGTCCCCTCGCTCGGTGTCGATGTAGAGCTCGAACATGCCCTGATCCCGCATCTTCTGGATCTGTTCCGGATGGCGCAGCAGGAAGCGCTGCCGCAGGAAGCCGTGCTGCAGCCAGCCGCAGTTCAGGTCGTGGATGTACATCCCCGTCCTGAGATCCTCGACCCGCACCCGCTTGATCGCCATGGCCCTTGTCCACCGCCTAACCTATGGATCGGTCCGCTAGCACCTGAGGTTGAAAGCTGACCCACCTTGCCCCGATGCAGTGACACACCCTTGGCCGGGCGGGGGGGTAGCCCCGGCATAGCATCTGGCGCCCTGGGACGGCGCTGGATGTAGAATGGGGGTTCGGACCGCGCCCAGCGGCGCTCTCAGGGGAGTTGACCGTGCTCGAAGCCTACCGCCTCCATGTTGCTGAACGTGCCGCCATGGGCATTCCGCCCCTCCCCCTCACCGAGGCCCAGACATCCGGGCTGGCAGCCCTGCTCGCCAATCCCCCCGCGGGCGAGGAGAAAGTGCTGCTGGACCTGCTGACCCACCGCGTTCCTGCCGGGGTGGATGATGCCGCCCGGGTGAAGGCGGCCTTCCTGGCCAGCGTCGCCAAGGGGCAGGAGAAGGTGGCTCTGGTTTCCCCCGAGAAGGCCACAGAACTGCTCGGCACCATGCTGGGCGGCTTCAACGTCAAGCCCCTCATCGACCTGCTGGACGACGCCAAGGTGGGTGCCCTCGCCGCCGAGGGCCTGAAGAAGACCCTGCTGGTCTTCGACGCCTTCGCCGAAGTGAAGGCCAAGGCCGACGCTGGCAATGCCAACGCCAAGTCCGTGATCCAGTCTTGGGCCGATGCCGAGTGGTTCACCAGCCGCCCCGAAGTGCCCCAGAGCCTCACGCTGACCGTGTTCAAGGTCACCGGCGAGACCAACACCGACGACCTCTCCCCGGCCCCGGACGCCTGGAGCCGCCCCGACATCCCGCTCCATGGCCTGGCCATGCTGAAGAATGCCCGGCCCGGCATCGAGCCCGATGACGCGGGCAAGGTGGGCCCCCTCAAGCAGCTTGACGCCCTGAGGGCCAAGGGCCACCTGATCGCCTACGTGGGCGACGTCGTGGGCACCGGCTCCTCCCGCAAGTCCGCCACCAACTCGGTGCTGTGGTTCACGGGCGAGGACATCCCCTTCGTGCCCAACAAGCGCTTCGGCGGCGTCTGCCTGGGCGCCAAGATCGCTCCCATCTTCTACAACACCATGGAGGATGCCGGCGCCCTGCCCATCGAGCTGGACGTCAACGGCATGGACATGGGTGACCTCATCGAGCTGCGCCCCTACGAGGGCAAGGCCCTGAAGAACGGCCAGGTCATCGCCGAGTTCAAGGTTAAGTCCGAGGTCATCTTCGACGAAGTCCGCGCCGGCGGCCGCATTCCCCTGATCGTCGGCCGCGGCCTCACGGCCAAGGCCCGCCTGGCCCTGGGTCTGCCCGAGTCCACGATCTTCCGCTTCCCCGCGATTCCCCCGGACACCGGGAAGGGCTACTCCCTGGCCCAGAAGATGGTGGGCAAGGCCTGCGGTGTAACGGGCATCCGCCCCGGCACCTACTGCGAGCCCCGCATGACCACCGTGGGGTCCCAGGACACCACGGGCCCCATGACCCGGGACGAGCTCAAGGATCTGGCCTGCCTGCAGTTCTCCGCCGACATGGTGATGCAGTCCTTCTGCCACACCGCGCCCTATCCCAAGCCCGTGGATGTGAAGACCCACCGGGAGCTCCCCCCCTTCATCACCAACCGGGGCGGCGTCAGCCTCAAGCCCGGCGACGGCGTCATCCACAGCTGGCTGAACCGTCTGCTGCTGCCGGACACCGTGGGCACTGGCGGTGACTCGCACACCCGCTTCCCCATCGGGATCTCCTTCCCTGCCGGCTCCGGCCTGGTGGCTTTTGCCGCCGCCACGGGCGTCATGCCCCTGGACATGCCTGAGTCCGTCCTCGTTCGCTTCAAGGGTGAGATGCAGCCCGGCATCACCCTGCGGGACCTCGTCAACGCCATCCCTTACTACGCCATCAAGCAGGGCCTCCTCACGGTCGAGAAGAAGGGCAAGAAGAACCTCTTCAGCGGGAAGATCCTGGAGATCGAGGGGCTGCCCAAGCTCAAGGTGGAACAGGCCTTCGAGCTGTCCGATGCCAGCGCCGAGCGGTCCGCCGCCGGCTGCACCGTGCACCTCGACAAGGAACCGATCATCGAATACATGACCTCCAACATCACGCTCATGAAGTGGATGATTGCGAACGGCTACGAACACCGGGAGACCCTGGAGAACCGCATCAAGGCCATGCGCGCCTGGATCGCCAACCCCGAGCTGCTGGCCCCGGATGCGGATGCCGACTACGCCGCCGTCATTGAGATCAACCTGGCGGACGTGAAGGAACCCATCGTGGCTTGCCCCAACGATCCGGACGACGTCAAGCTGCTCTCCACGGTGGCCGGCGACAAGATCGATGAGGTCTTCATCGGCTCCTGCATGACGAACATCGGCCACTTCCGCGCCGCCGGAAAGCTGCTGGACGGCAAGACCGACCTGGCCACGCGCCTCTGGATCGCCCCGCCCACCAAGATGGACGCCTACGTGCTCACCCAGGAGGGCTACTACGGCATCCTGGGCCGCACCGGCGCCCGCATGGAGATGCCCGGCTGTTCCCTGTGCATGGGCAACCAGGCGCAGGTCCGCAAGGGCAGCACGGCCATGTCCACGTCCACCCGCAACTTCCCCAACCGCCTGGGCCTCGACACCCGGGTCTACCTGGGCTCTGCCGAGCTGGCCTCCATCTGCGCCCTCCTCGGGAAGATCCCCACGGTGGCCGAGTACACGGAGCTGGTCGGCGTCATCGCCCCGAAGTCCGCCGACATCTACCGCTACATGAACTTCGACCAGATCCCTGATTTCCGCGAGGTCGCCGATACGGTGACGGTCTAGGAAGCTGTCTCTGCCACTCGGCTCACCCTCAGGTAGTTCAGGATGTCCTTCAAGAAGGCCTCGGCCGTAGGTCCATCCGCCAGCCAGGGGTAGAAGGTCTGCCCCTGACTGGAGCCGGTACCGCTGAGGGGCACTCCGAACAGGGCTCTTGGGCAGCTGAGGTCGCAGGCGAGGAAGCGAACCGTAACGGGTAGCTTGAGCAACGCTATGATCCGCTGCTCCGCCCCGGCCCGGTCCTCGATGGTGGTTCCCATCCAGACGTTGGCGGGCGCCTCGCCTTCCAGCCAGCGCTCCAGCCACGCAACAAACGAAGCCTGCTCTGCGGCATCCGGTTCGGACCGGACCAGGTCGAGCGTGGCCTGCAGAAGAGAGAGGATGACCTGGGGCTGGCGCGTGAGCAGCATCCAGATCAGGTTGGGGGTCTGCTGCATGGTCTCCAGCGCCACCCGCCGAGCCTGATCCAGAGCCCTGTCATCAACCCAGAAATCCCCCATGGAGTTGGTGAAGATCTTCAGGCTTCGCCCTTCCTCCCGCGCCTCCTGGTCGCAGCGACGGGCCGCTTCACGGGCGGACTCCAGGGTGATGCCGTGCTTTGGCAGGGAGGCCTCCTCCCCGCCAGGAGGGAAGCCACCGTTGGCCTCGTTGGAAGCAGGGGCTTGCGGGTCTCGGGACTTCGCGGTTCTGGCTTCCGCATGGCAGATGGCACAGACTCGGGAGACCTCGTTCCGGGTCCTCCAGAAATCGATGGAGTAGCCGTCACGAAATGTGGAGATGACCTGAGCCATGCGACCCCTCTTGGAACCCGCTGTGATTGATTCCGCTCTCGAGCTCTTAACTTCGCGCGGCCCCAGAGGCTGTCAAGCCGTTCGAGGGGACCACCCGCCGGTCTCCGAACCAGCCCCTGCTGTCGCAAATCGAAGCCTGTCCTGGATCAAGCTGCTTTCAGGGCTCGCTTGAGAGCCCTCGGGGAAAATTCTCGACATCACCCGTGAAGGCCGAAAACCCGCCCTGGAGTGCGATTCGAGCACCTCGGAATCCGCGCCTTCAAAGGCCCGGAGCCCCACCCCAGGGAGGTCGCTTTTCGATTTGCATAACTTGAGTTCATGCTAGACTTTTTCCTCTTCGACCACCTTTAGGGGGGTTCCCATGGGGATCTTTGAGGGCCACATCCGCGTCCATGAAGGCGATCGCTTCGCCTTGGTCGCCTCGCGCTGGAACGACTTCATCGTCGAGCGACTCATCCAGGGCGCGCAGGACTGCATCCTCCGCCACGGTGGCAAGGAGGACCAGCTGGACCTCATCCGGGTTCCGGGAAGCTTCGAGCTGCCCCAGGTGGCCAAGCTGGCTGCCCAGAGCGGTCGCTATGTGGGTGTCATCGTGCTCGGCACGGTGATCCGGGGCGGCACGCCCCACTTCGACATGATTGCGGCGGAAGTCACCAAGGGCGTCGCCCAGGTGGCCCTGGACACGGGGCTGCCCATGAGCTTCGGTGTCCTGACCACGGACAGCGTGGAGCAGGCCATCGACCGCGCCGGCGCCAAGATGGGCAACAAGGGCTGGGAGGCCGCCATGAGCGTCCTTGAGATGGTGGACCTGACCCGCACCCTCGGTGCCAAGAAAGGTCGCAAATAGATGGGCGTTCGCCGCCGGGGGCGGGAGTACGCCCTGCAGATGCTCTACGCCATGGACCTCACCGGCTACCAGCCGGACCAGGTCTTTGCCGGCTTCTACACCATCCAGGACCTGAACCGGGACGCCTTCTACTACGCCCGCCGCCTGGTGGATGGTGTGCACGGGCACCTGGAAGAGATCGACGGTGCCTTGGCCAAATACGCTGAGCACTGGAAGATCCACCGCATGGCCGCGGTGGACCGGAATCTCCTCCGGCTGGGCCTCTATGAGCTGATGTTCGTGCGGGAGGTGCCCTTCCCCATCGTCATCAACGAGGCCCTTGAAATCGTGAAAGAGTTCAGCGATCAAGAGGGCACCCAATTCCTGAATGGCATTCTTGATGCGGCAAGAAAAGAGTTTCGTCCGGAAGAAACCGGCCCGCGAATCAAAAAGAAGGCGCCTCCGGCAGAATCTGCCGAAGATTCCTGACCTGACCAGCCCCCCTCGGCTTGCTATGCTCGATCCCTTCCCCCGACTGACCTGATCGTTGGAGCCTCGATGAGCACCCCCCGCAAGAAGTCCCCTGCCGCGAAACAGGCTCCGGCCGCAGCTCGGCCACCTGCGCTCTCTGCCAAAACCCCTTCGAGCCCCCTGGGCCTCGAGGAGATCAAGGCCCTGATCGCCCTGGTGGGCCGCGAGCCCTTCCAGGAGTTTGAGTTTGAGGCGGGAGACATGCGCTTCCGCATCCGCAAGGACGGCCCCGCACCCGTGATGCAGGCTGCCGTGGCTGCGCCCATGATGGTGGCGGCCCCGGCGGCGCCCATGATGCAAGCCCTGCCCGTGCCAATGGCCGCTCCTGCCGCTCAGCCAGCCGAAGACCCCAACATCCACTACGTCACGAGCCCCATCGTCGGAACGTTCTACCGGGCCTCCACACCCACGGCCACGCCCTACACCTCACCTGGAGACTACGTCAAACCCGGCCAGACCCTCTGCATCATCGAAGCCATGAAGCTCATGAACGAGATCGAGAGCGACGTGGCTGGCGAGGTCATCAAGGTGCTGGTGGAGAACGGCACCCCCGTCGAGTACGGTGAACGGCTGTTCGCCGTGAGAATCGGCTAGCCATGGGCTCTGCCATCAAGCGCAAGCCATCGGCCGCCATCGCGACCCCCATCGATGCGCCCCCCTTCAAGAAGGTGCTCATCGCCAACCGCGGCGAGATCGCCCT
>Ga0194052_1000497_pt1 | contig 25266 bp, 24 predicted proteins | sample SepL226m_MetaG_FD_160117 | JGI IMG/M metagenome (GOLD analysis project Ga0194052, IMG submission 160117) | Anoxic zone freshwater microbial communities from boreal shield lake in IISD Experimental Lakes Area, Ontario, Canada - Sep2016-L227-6m | ecosystem: Environmental > Aquatic > Freshwater >...
CGCTGCCGGGGCCGATCTCAAGCACAAAATCGGAAGACCGCACGCGCGCAGCACGGATCATCATGCCGGCGAGAGCAGGTGATGACGGCCAGACCGCACCCACCAAGCCGGGGGATTTCAGAAATTCGCGGACGAAGCGGAGGGACACGGTCTAACCCGGAAGGCCCTTGAGCATTTCGGCATTGGTCGGATACTTGCGGATAAAGAAAAGGAGACGCTCGATCGCCTCGATCGGCTTGTGTCCGGCGAGACCGCGGCGGATGACATTGATCTTCTGCAGGTCTTCCTCGGAGAGCAGGAGCTCCTCGCGGCGGGTGCCGGAAAGGAAGATGTCCACTGCGGGGTAAATCCGCTGGTCGCTGATTTTGCGGTCGAGGACGAGCTCCATATTTCCGGTGCCTTTGAACTCCTGGAAGATCAGCTCGTCCATGCGGCTGTTTGTTTCGATGAGGGCAGTGGCCATGATGGTGAGCGAGCCGGCCTCTTCCGTATTGCGGGCTGCAGCAAAGAGCTTGCGGGGGATCTCCAGGGCCCGGGCATCCACACCGCCCGACATTGTCCGTCCGCCGCCGCCCTGCGCGTTGTTGAATGCGCGGCCGATACGGGTGAGGGAATCCATGAGGACAAAAACATCCTTGCCCATTTCGACGAGGCGCTTGGCACGCTCGATGGCGAGTTGGGCGATACGGGTGTGGGTCTTAATGTCGCAATCGTTCGAGCTGGCCATGAGTTCAGCAGACGGCACAGTGCGGCGGATTTCGGTGACCTCCTCCGGGCGTTCATCCACGAGAAGGATGATCAATTTCATCTCTGTGTGGTTTTTGACCACGGCGTCGGCAATGTGTTGGAGAAGCGTGGTCTTTCCAGTCCGTGGAGGCGCCACGATCAGTCCGCGCTGGCCTTTGCCAACCGGCGTCATGAGATCCATGATGCGGGTCGTGTAGCGCTCAGGCACAGTTTCCAGCCGGATACGCTTGTTGGGATTGATTGTGGTGAGTTCCTCGAACACCGGGAGATTTTGGAAGTTGTCCGGATCTTCTCCTTCAAGTTCGGTGAGGCGGTAGAGCTGGGGACCCCGGCTGCCGCGGCGGGTTTCCCCACGGATCCACATGCCGTCGCGAAGCCCGTATTTGCGGACGACTTCGGGGGTGACGAAAATGTCGTTGTTCGACTGGGCAAAGTTCCGCCGGGCCTCACGGAGAAAGCCGAATCCCTTGCCCGACACCTCGACGATGCCTTCCGCATAGGTTGCGGGGGCTGGGGGCGGCGGTTGCGGTGCGGCGATGGTGGGCTGAGGCGAAGGCTGAGAGCCGATGTCCGCAGATGCCGGTGCTGCGACCGGCGAGGAATTGTTCCCGAGCTCAACGGGAGGCGGCGAGAATTCCTCAGAGGCGGGTGCCGAATCCGTCACCGGGATCGGCCCGTCGGCCGTGCGGCGACGGGGCTGCCTGGCTGGACGGGGACGCCTTGCCCGCGTTGGGGCTTTGGCATTGGATTGTGTTTCGGGGGACTCCGCAGGCGATGCGGGCATTGTCGGTTCGTCGGTCATGGGTAAATTCAGTTGAGGAACGATTCCTCGGGAATTGCAAAAAGTGTCGAGAGCCAAGTTCTGTGCCTGGCCATGGAATGATCTCTTCAGTAGGTCCGACCTCGGGAGTTTTCCCCATGGGCGAACAAAGGTTAATACGATGTCTTGCGACGTTTGAGGGCTTCAAAAAAATCGGGGTCCGGGGAAATTCCCGCCCCTGCATCGAACGACGCTCGCCACTAAAGCGATCCGGCTTCCTGTTGTCAAATACTTTTCTGCAGGCCAGGGAGTTACCCCCCGCATTGGAAAAGCTGGTCGTTGGGTTTGATCGCGTGTAGAACTGCGGCCCATGACCGCGACCGGAGACCGAGGAGGAAAAATTCTCAAGCCCCACGGGGCTGCCGGGAAAAGCTCGCGTGTCAAGCGGTTTGCGCGCTTTGTCATGCGCGGCGGCCGCCGTCGGCTTGCAGCTGCTGGCCGCCTCGCTTCGAAGCCTCATCTTCTTCTCTTTGATTTCGACGGCACTGTCGCGGATACTTTCCAGTGTGGGCTCGAAATCCTCAACTCGATGGCCACGGAATTCAGATACCGCCGACTCGAAGACGCCGATCTGCCCCGGGTCCGCGACATGCGCACAAGAGAGCTCATGAAGTTTCTCGGCATCCCGGCCACCCGCCTGCCGAAGATTTCCAAACGGGGCAAAGAGGAACTCAACAAGCGAATGGATGAAATCCACCCGTTTCCCGGAATGTCGGAGATCGTTCGGACACTTCACGAAGGTGGGTTCCGCCTGGGAATCTTGACATCAAACTCGGAGGAAAATGTTGCCTGCTTTTTGAGGAAGTTCGACCTCGAAATCTTTGATTTTATCTACACCTCCTCCAAGCTCACGGGCAAAGCGCGTGTGATCCGCAGGATTCTCAAAGAGAGAAAGCTGAAGCCCCGGCAGGTGCTCCTTGTCGGAGACGAGGTTCGGGACATCGAGGCGGCCTTGGAAACGGGTATCCACATGGCCGCCGTGACATGGGGATATAATAGCCGGAACTCGCTGTCCTCCCTGAACCCGGATCACGTTCTGGACACGCCCGACGAACTCAAAGATCTCATCTGCGGGCTTCCCGCTTGATCGGGCCCCGGGTTCTTTACTTGAGAAATCCGGAGAGACACGGCATCGTTCCCAGCTCATGGATATTGTCTATTTCGATCTCGAAACCCAGCGGACGGCAAATGATGTCGGCGGATGGGATAAAAAGCACGAAATGGGGATGTCGGTCGGCGTCATTTTCAGCACCGCGGATGCCAAGTATGAAATCTTTCCCGAGAGTCGGGTGAACGACTTGATCAAGCGCCTTCAGCGTGCGGATCTGGTCGTGGGGTATAACGTGGTTCGATTCGATTACGAGGTGCTGATGGGATACACGGTGCTTGCTTTGCCCGAGCAACTCCGCACGCTTGACCTGCTGGTGGATATTGAAAAGTCCGCCGGCCACCGGCTCAAACTCGAGGACATTGCACAGGGCACGCTCGGTGTCGGAAAAATTGCCGAGGGCCTTGATGCCATCCGCTGGTGGAGGGAGGGCCGGGTGATGGACGTGGCGGAGTATTGCTGCTTCGATGTCAAGGTCACGAAGCTCGTCCACGAATACGGAGCCGCGAACAAGGAGCTATATTTTAACGACCGGTTCGGCCGCAAACAACGGCTGGAAATCCAGTGGAGCGCATGATCCAACCGATCAAATCGCCGAAAAATAATTGGTTTCTCTACTGGGTGGATCTCGAAGAGCCGCTCCCTTCGGGCAACGACTGGATGCTTCCCACGATTATCATAGTCTGCGACCAATCTGGAACACCGGTCGCCCCGCCGGAGATTCTCGAGGAACTCGACCAGTCCCGCGTCGAGAATTTTCTCTACAAAACCTTCGACCAGATCGGAACCCCAGACCGGCTTTCCATCGCTGCGAGCGAGGACTGGGACGCCGAGGGATGGCAGAGCTTTTCGGCCGACTGCAAGCTGGATATCCGGTTCCAGAATTTTGACAAGCGAACCCCTGACGATCTCCGTGCCCTGACCAAAACTCTGGTGATGCGGGTGGGGCGCGAGCCGCAGGGGCCGGTCCATGCCCGCGAGATGGCCCGTGGCCTCGTGAGAACGGCGCTCCGCGTCAGGTCTCCATCCAAAAAATCCGCGCTGATCCGCTTGGCCGTGGCTCGCGATCCTGACTGCCCGGAGGCACGGATCGAGCTCGCGGACCTGGACTTCCAGGCAGGCAATTTCAAATCCTGCCTCCTGGCCTACGAGGAGGTTGCCGACAAGGAATCTTCGCGGTGGCACTCCAAGCAAACGACATGGTGGATCGACCGTGGGACAAGGCCGTATCTCCGTTCGCTCTACGGGCGGGCCATGACCCAATGGCATCTCGGGCGGTTCTCTCCCGCAGCCAAAACCCTGGAGGATCTTCTCGGCCTGAATCCCAAGGATCACCAGGGGACCCGATTCCTCATCCCCATGCTTCACCTGCTGGCGGAATCCCCCGAGCGGGCTTCGTCATTCTTTGACAAGTATGTCGGACAATACCCAAACGATTTTTCCGAGCCGTCCTTTTTTTTCGGCTGGGCGCTGACATATTCGCTCGAAGGTCGGGAGTCCGAGGCGCGTTCAAAATACACCGAGGGGATATTAAAAAATATCTACCTGGCCCCGATGCTGCTGGAGCTCGATGAGCCGCCGAGGAGTGTCTGGTTGCCGAACGATCGCGCCGAGCCAAACTATGCTGCGGAGTTCGTCGAATCCTACGCCGTCCTCTGGGACAAGGAGCCTGGCGCTCTCCGCCTCCTCCGAGAGGTCTTCGACGAACTGGTTCCCCGTATTGAGAAGATCGTGCTTCACCGCGAACAGATGGCCGATTATCAGGACCAGCGCTACGAGCCGGACTACAAAGAGACCTGGCAGGCGCTGGTCCGGAAGGATGAGTTGCTCACGAAACCGTGATCGGGGACTTCCTGCAGAATCTTCAGCGGGAATGCGGTGGAAGCATCCCGTTTGCGCGTTTCATGGAGGCCGCTCTCTACCATCCGGAATTCGGCTACTACACGAGTCGGGTTCGGACCGTTGGACGCGGCGGCGACTTCTCGACCTGGCCGGAGTTGCACTCCTCACTGGCTCAAGCGATCGCCACATGGCTTCGCGCGAACCCAACACGTCACATCATCGAAGTCGGAGCCGGCACCGGACAACTCGCCGCCGGCGTCCTGAAGCACCTCGGATTCTTACGGAGGATTCAGACCACGTTGCACATCGTGGAGATCTCCCCGGTGCTCCGCGCCGCCCAGGCTCAGCTCCTAACAGGGAAGAATATCGTCTGGCATCGTGAAATGACCGATGCCCTTGCTGCGGCCGATGGCGTCGCAAACATCTTCTCAAACGAACTGCCTGATGCGTTTCCCTGCCGCGTCTTTGTCCGTAGCGATTCCCGTTGGAAGGAGCTTGCCCTGATGACCGACGGACACTCCGTCCGTGAGATTCTACGGGATACCGAATTGCCGGAATCCACCTCGCTGCAAGGCAGCCCTCCCGATGGAACACGCGTGGAAGTTCATGATTCCTACCGCCGATGGCTGGGCTCATGGGCGGACTTCTGGAAGCGTGGAGAATTGCTGACCGTGGATTACGGGGCGGCCCAGCCCGATCTTTACCACCGCCGTCCTTTGGGTTCTCTGCGCGCCTACGCCCACCACCAGCGACTTACCGGGACGGACGTCTATGCCGCCTTCGGCCGTCGTGACATCACCGCTGATGTGAATTTTACGGACCTGGAAGATTGGGGGGCCAAGCTCGGGTGGAAAACCGTCTCATGCTGCACTCTGTCCGACTTCATTTCCTCTCAATGCCGGCGGATCAAACTGAACCATCAAATGACCGAAGCGGGCGAAGCCTTTCTGGTCCTGCGGCAAAGCGCCGGCAAACAGCAGCGCGAGCGCGGGCGTTAAAAATCCCGCAAATTTCCGCGATTGCCCCGTCGCGCGCTCTCTGTAAGATGCCCGGAGTTGAATAAAAACATGCTCGGGTGGCGAAATTGGCAGACGCGCCAGACTTAGGATCTGGTCCCGCAAGGGGTAGGAGTTCGAGTCTCCTCCCGAGCATTCCCCCTCTATAACGCTGATAATAAGGGATCTGTGGCTTGAATAGCCGTCGGATCCCTTTTCGTTTAAAGGTGTATATCAGCGTTTGCGGTAGGGCCAAAAGTGGCCCGTATTTGGCCCGGCAAAAGCGCCGCTTCCTCGGGCACAATTTCCACTTCAACAACTCGAATGCAGACGCGCCAGACTCCAGGATGCCTGCGTCTGGAAAAATATCGGCATTTTTACGAGATTACCGCCTTCCCCCGTCTTCGTCCTACCACGATGAATGTGACGTTGGGCCGCGACCATCCCGCAACGTGAGCGGTCCTGCTGGCGACTCTCGGATTATCCACGCATGATAGGGAATCGGCCCGCAATTCGCGCCCGAGTCTATCCAGACTCGTCTTCGTTCGGAGTGCCGGGGTTTGAGAACACGGGTGAACCCGCACACGGCAACAGTCGGACGGATCACATCGGAGAAGCTGAGGGTGAGAATCTCCTCGCTGCCCGACCACCCCGACTCCGCACGTGGGGAGATCGTGACCAGAACCCATGGTTCCCTGACGGCCGCGGCATCCACGCATTTCTTTTTCGCCGCGGCATAGCAGTCGTCGTCACAGCCAAGCGTAGGACTGGGAAGAAATACGACCGGGATGCTTTTCTGTCCGCCCGACTGGTTTACAGTCAGCCGAACATGGCGAAGCTCATAGAGCCACTCAGGTGCGTCGCCGCCACCGCGTTCGAGGTTCCCGGCGGCCACGGGGAAGCGGAGCACCCACGACCGGGCCGGGTTCGGTTCTCTATCAGCTCTGGCGTCCCCGGCAACGAGGATCAGATCCGCAGGCTGGCTCTCGATCCAGCTCATCTGCTCCGGTGCGCCTGGAAGGTTCCCGATGAGAAGTATGTTCATCCAGAATGGGCTCAGTATTCGTCCGGCAGCAAAACGCAGGTGCTACTGCGGTCCGCCTCCGTGATGATCCAGATGCGCCCATAGGGCGTCTCATATGCGCTCAGGAGACGATCCCCCGCCTCCATGCCGTCCGTGTTTGCCTTGGCATCGTCAGCGCGAACATCGCCCCAATCACCCGCGTGGTGCCGGGCCAGATACAAATCGACCATCAATCCATCTTCGATAAGGGCCGCGATGCCAGGCGTGGCAACGACATCCCCGAGAGGAAAAATGGGTGCGAATACGTTGGGGGCACTCATGAATTGGGGAAGCAACGGCTCTTACCCTCGCGGTTCTCGGCGATGATGATCAGGCCGCCAGCCACGATGAGATGACCGATACTCTGATCGCTCTTTCCCGAATTGAGGAGATCCATGAAATTTTCCCACATGCCGAGGACGTAACCGTAATATCTTTCGCTGCACGATCGGAACCATGCGGCGAAATTCATCTTGTCCGTGGACAGCAGTTCTTCCACGGCCATAAGCATTTCTTCGTCCGTAACAGAAGCCAATTCGCTTTGGAGTGCGGCATTTCTGCTGGTCTCTGCAAGCGTGGAAATCAAATGGCATGCGGACCTGTAGCCTTCGAGCTTCTCCGTCGTGAACAGAACATGCTCTGCCCTCACCGGCAGCGACATGATCACCCCGACGGCGGGATACTTTTCCATAATTCGCTTGGACCTCGCGGCGAGAGGCTTTCCCCGGCGGGAGTAATGCTTTGCCTGTTTTCTGGCGACGATGATTTCGTCGTGACTGATATTGGCGAGGAGACTGGATAGGCTCATGCAGGCAAGATACAAACGCCCGCTCGAAAAAGTGACGAGCGCGGCCTGACAAGCCCGCCAGACCGGCCTCAGCCTTCGCCCAGCAGCTTCGCAGGAATTTTGACCACTATCTTCTTTAGCCGGACGGGCTCCAGAACTGCGACTTTCGGCCGGTGGGCTTCTCCCGGCAGGAGCACGATGAATTCGCCAGCGCGCAAAACCAACTGCGTCGCCGGGGCACCGTTATCGGCAAATTTCTGGGTGTCCGATTCAGGCTTAAAAACCGTCTGCTCCCCAAGGGACTCCACCGCCGTGACGTCGATGCCTTCGATTCCCTCGATCAGAAATTGCAGATCGACGGTCCCCGGATGGTTTTCCCAGGTGCAGAGTTCACGGGGCTGCGTTGTGTAGCCGTGCACATTGGCGAACCAGCCGGGCTCGCCGAGTTCAAAGATGCCTTCCTCTGCCGACCGCGCATTCCCGGAAACCCAGAGCAGCGAGCGGCTGAGGACGGGCAAGTGGATGAAAGGCTCCCATTGGAAACCGTTGGCGAGGTTGGCGTGAAACATAAATCAAATCGGCGTCCAGCGGGAGAGGATGCGCTTCATCGGCTTCGGGTCCGGACGGCCGAGCAGCTTCCGTAGAAAGGCGAGGAGGAACTTCATGGCCGGGATACTACCATCTGGCCGTGACTCCACAAGAACCCACGCGTGGTCGGTGAGGGGGTTCCCCGGCTGGCTCCCCTGCACGCCCATAAACCCTGTCTCTCACCCAATTCGTCAGGCGATAGAGTTTTTCGGCAGGTAAATCTCGGCAAGCAAACTTTCAAATACCACGACAAACTCAAGAGTGCGGCCCTCGATCGTGGCGATACGCGCCGCAGCGCGGAGAATATCGCGATTTCTGACAACCAATGGAGCAAGTTCAAACACCGCATTCAAAAAATACGTGTAAACGCTTTGGCCCTTCCTAATCACGGAGGGCCATTCGCTTAAATTGTAACCCCATCGCTCCTGGTTATTCAACCAGTGATTGAGCCCCTCGACGATCAAATCACCATTCCCGGGGAATGCAATATTGAGGGTAGGAAGATCCAGAAAATAGAAGGTGTTTTGGCGACCGAGCGGGCAGAAGATTTCGAGCATCTGCGGATCGGGGTATAGTCCCGCCTCAGTGGCAAGATGGAGAATCGCATTCCATGGCCCCATTGGAATTGGGCCATTCCCCCCCAGTTGCATATCGTGTTCTTCTTGTTCGTCAGCAGGCGCATATTCAAACGAAGGGTGACATTCTGCGCGTTGAAGAAGGTCTTTGGGCAGACTGTTAACCCAGTGTAAGGCACGCGCTAGAAGAGCAGGGTCTTTGGATTCAAGGTTATCGAAGTCGGGTTCGGTGGGGGAGGTGTTGTCATCGCTCATTTTTTCTAATAACCAATGTATGTGCCCGGTCAACGGGAAATGTTTTAGAAAAACCGCCCCCAGATCGGCGAGTTCGTCCGGAAGATGGCCGTTCTGCTACTACTCATCATCTATCCACTGCCGCTGGCTCTCTCGACGTGGGGTGCCCCGTGCTTGCCAGCCTTCTGGGCGAAGCGCGTTGGTCCCACCTTCAAGCGAGTGCCAAGCAACCCATCCTTAAACGACTCCGACTGGTTCCGCAAAGACGACGACGTGCGCTGGTAGTTCGGCGTCCCCCCAAGGGCAACGCCAACTTCGCCTGGGTGCAGCACTTCATCCACCACCTCGCGCCCCACGGCATGGCCGGCTTCGTCCTCGCCAACGGCAGCAGATCCTCCAACCAGTCCGGCGAAGGGGAAAATTCGGAAAGCCCTCATCGAGGCCACCTCGTGGACTGCATGGTCGCTCTCCCCGGCCAGCTCTTCTACAGCACGCAGATCCCCGTCTGCCTATGGTTTCTGGCGAAAAATATACATACCGACGCCAAACGCGGCTTCCGCGACCGCCGCAAACAAACCCTCTTCATCGACGCCCGCAAACTCGGCACCCTCATCGACCGCGTCCACCGCGAACTCACCGACACCGACCTTCAGAAAATCACCGGCACCTACCACGTCTGGCGCTCTGATGGATTGGGGAGCGCGGGCTTCAAGCCTGCATTAGCCGGCATCCTGCCGACGACCGGGAAGAGTGCGGAACCAGGAATGGGGGTTCCGCAGGATGCGATATCCACCAGACTTGCAGGAGGAAGCCGTGAAGACCGTTCTCATGCAGGCCGAATTGCTCTGTGCGGATTGGGTGTGAGCGCCCCCCCGCTACCGTTTCCAGCAGCTGGGCCAACTGCACTCCATCTACGAATTCTTTTCAGCAATCTTTCAGGATCGCACAGATGCCATCGAACTTATCGCGGCGCATGGCCTCGGTCGGCTCGAACGCTCTCCTTGGACTCCCGCCGCCGCGAAGAGCCGGCATCCTTTCGGGATATGGCACGTCAGCATCCCACCTCGCCTGTCAAAAGTCCGCCGTTTGATCGCTTTCACGCCGGCCGGCATCACAGAAGTCACAAGCAATTGGCACCCGGAAAAGATCAGAGGCACCGCGAGACATTTTCACATTCCACCCCTTCTTCCGGTAGGCACTATTATAACGCCACAATGTTTGCGGAGAGATATTCCACTTTTTCTCTATAAACTCCGCGCACCTGAGCGCACTCTGCGACGCGAATAAGAGGGGGGTCTTATTCGTGCCTCAAGAAATGCGCACGCGTGCGCAAGTTGCGCAGAGCCCAAATGCCTCGGCGTTTAAAAGCAGGTTCCAGAGATGCGTCCCTCTCTACTGAAGCCACATTGCCAATCTGGCGAAAATATAAAACTCGCTCGACACGATAACCTAAAACGAATACAACTGAATAGCCGAATAGTCGCACGGCATGAAAACCTAAAACCATGGCAGCCCCCTCTGAGAAACTGGCTCGTTCGCTCGAGCTGTTAAACCGCCTCCAAAGCGAAGACGGTGCCGCCGCCATTCGCTCAAGCGATATGCCTCGCGTTGACAGAGAGCGTTTGGTGGCAAATGGATTTCTTCAAGAGGTCATGAAGGGCTGGTATATTCCGGCCCGGCCTGAGGAGGTCAGGGGAGAAAGCACCGCGTGGTATGCTTCCTACTGGCGTTTTTGCGCGGCTTACCTCAATGCGCGTTTCGGCAAGCAATGGTGCCTTTCCCCGGAGCAGTCTCTCTCCCTGCATGCAGGCAACTGGTCGGTTCCCAAACAGCTGCTGATCCGGTCGCCGAAAGCCGGCAACAAGGTGACAAATCTTCCGCACAACACGTCTTTGCTGGATGTGCGCGCACACATACCGCCATCTGGAGATATCAGTGAGGAAGAGGGCCTGCGCATTTTCTCACCGGACACGGCGCTCATCGCCTGTGCCCCGGGCTACTTCGCGCAAAACGCCACGGATGTCCGTGCCGCCTTGTCTGTCATCAAGGATGCGTCCAGCCTGCTTGCCCGGCTACTGGAGGGAGGCCACAGCACTATTGCCGGGCGTCTGGCCGGAGCCTTCCGCAATATCGGGCGGGATCGGATTGCCGACGACATCGGCAAAGCCATGTCTGCCGCAGGATACGTCATGAGGGAGAATGATCCGTTCGGGGACAGACCTCCTCTGGTTTTGGTCCACCGGGAAATCTCTCCTTACGCGAACCGTATCCGCCTGCTTTGGCAAACAATGCGGCAGCAGGTCATCGAGCATTTTCCCGCGGCGCCAGGGCTCTCGCGCGATTTGAAAAAGTATATGCAGCAGGTGGATGATGTGTATGTCACCGATGCCTACCACTCGCTGTCAATCGAAGGCTATCGTGTGACGCCGGAGCTGATCGAACGGGTGCGCAGTGGAAGATGGAACCCGGATTTGGAGGATGAAGACAAATCCCATCGAAACGCGTTGGCGGCACGCGGGTATTGGGAGGCTTTTCGGGCCGTTCGCGCCAGCGTGGAACAGGCGCTCAAGGGAAAAAATCCCGGACTGATCGCCGATGTGGATCACGGTGAATGGTGCCGACAGATGTTTTCCCCGAGCGTTACGGCAGGCTTGCTCCGGCCCGCCGATCTCGCCGGCTACCGCAATAACCCGGTTTATATCCGGCGTTCCATGCATGTTCCGATGAACTATCAGGCCGTGCGCGACACCATGCCCTCCTTCTTCAATCTGCTGAGCGAGGAGACAGATCCCGCCGTCCGGGTCGTGCTGGGGCATTTCATTTTTGTGTATATCCATCCGTATATGGACGGAAACGGGAGAATCGGCCGGTTTCTGATGAACCTGATGCTGGCTGCAGGAGGATATCCATGGACGGTCATCCCGCTCGAAAGCAGGACCGAATACATGGGAGCCCTCGAACAGGCGAGTTTGAAGGGAAACATTATCCCTTTCTCACGGTTCCTGGCGAAACTGGTCGGCAGCGGGTTGGCCGGAGAATCCCTGCCTGAGGTTCCCCGGTCCTGAAGAGATAACGTGACATTTGGCGGAAATGACGGCTCCGATTGGCGTTTTGTGATCTGGATGCGAGCGGACATTGGCTGGATACAATCGGAAGCTAAGCGCGCGGCGATTTAATAATATTCATCCGTGACTGGATCATAGCTTTTTTTGGCAGGGTTTTGGTAACGCCAGCGGGTCAGTAGCAGTCCAAAAACATTCAATCCCCCAACAGAAACTGCGCGCCCTCGCCGCCATCCGTGGACGGTTCGACGGCTCACTCCGCACTCGCGTGCGATGTCCGCAGACTTCATTTTCAGAAGGCGCATGGCTGAGTCCACGCCCTCATCATCGGCAAGAACGCGGCCCATTTGCGACACAAAAACAGGTCTGCCATACCGGCTTTCGGGGTGATGAAGAGTGCATTTCATAGAATTTATTGGATTTCCCACTTAACGGATGTCGAACCAACCAAACGCCGGGAACGCGCTGATTTTTCCACGTCAATGGCCTGACGTTGCGGACATCTCATTTCAAAAGCGTTACGTACGATGGAAGAACCGTCAATACCCCCCCTGCAAATTAGCTTGTCTCTCCATCAAACAATGGGGATGAGGGGAAGAAAGGGGCAGGATGAAAGCCGTGAAAACTGGAATAAATGGGTGTTGTTTCTTGAGGAGCCACAGTGAGGAGAAGGAAATCGTGCACGTGGAGTTGGAGGCCAAGGGCTGGGGCTGGGGCGCGCGCCTCCCTCCCGAATTCAACCTGGGCGAGGGGAGTATCCCATTTTGATGCATCCCTGAGATTTGTGCCCGGCGGGAGGGGAAGGGCTGATTTGATGGATGAGCCGATGTCTGAAGAGGTAACTGTCTTTTTTCGCCGGGATGTCCCGGAAAAAGCCCGACGCACGCAGGGCATTGGCGATAAATTTGCGGGATTTTTGGGAGCGTGATATTCTTCATACCGTCGGTATATTCCCCGAGTCAGTGCCCCCCAAAAGGGCCTGGGTGCAACTCCCTCGGCGGGGACCATGAAAACCCGCAGTAGCAGTAGAAAACGCCAGGAAACTGGAAAAAGTAAAAAGCAAAGCCCAACGCCTCAGCCTGACCCGCTGAACGGTCAGCCGTTTCGCATTGAATGCAGTGATGCGCTTTCTTTCCTCAGAAAAACCCCCGCCAACTCAATCGATTCCATGGTCTCTGATCCGCCGAGCGGGGTGGGCTTCATGGGGATGAGATGGGATTCGGACTTAGGCGGGTCAGCTCACTGGATCAGGTCCATGGAGGAAATTTTCCAAGGAGCTTATCGTGCCCTGAAGCCGGGCGCGTATGGAATCGTATGGGCATTTCCTCGAACCAGCTACAGGACGGCTATCGCGCTCGAGAACGCTGGTTTTCTTATTCGAGATTGCATCACGCACGTCTTCAGTACGGGGCTCCCGAAGGGACTCGTGGTCAAAGGGGCTGACCTTCCCGAGTTTGCCGGTTGTGGCACAACTCTGAAGCCCGCCAGCGAGCATTGGTGGCTTGTTCAGAAGCCAACCCACTTCACCGTTTTGGAAAACCTCACTGTTTATGGAACCGGAGTGCTGAACCTTCCTGCTTGCGCTATTGTTGGGGAAGAAGGTCAACGGCCCCGCCATGCCGGGAATTTTATCCACGACGGGAGCGATGAGGTTCGAGGATATTTTCCAGATGCCGGCGGTCAACTTGCTGCTTTGAGGGGCGACGGAGCTGCGATGAATAACAAAATCCTTGGGAAAATGCATCATGGGAAGAATCCATTCCCGCCGAGGTGGGATTCAGACGGGTCTGCCGCTCGCTTTTTCTACGTCCCAAAAGCAAGCCGCTCAGACCGAAAGTTCGGTCTGGACCCAGGTGAGCTGAATATTCATTTCACCGTCAAATCGATCGCTCTGATGCGCTGGTTGTGCCTTCTCGTAACGCCCCCCGGCGGAATCGTTCTCGACCCGTTTGCTGGAAGCGGATCAACCGGGGTGGCCGCCCTCCTCGAGGGCTTTCGCTTTATCGGCTGTGAAAGAGAGCAGACATATTTTGACCAAGCATTGAAGCGCATCAACTATGCGCTTCTACATCGCGAAAAATAGAGGCGATCCATCCCGGTACCGTTCATATTGTTTGGCGTTCCCTTTACGCTACCCTGTCTTTTTCTCGGCGGACAGGGTGGTTCGTAAAAAATGATGAATGCGTCAGTGAAATCGGGTTGCTGAAACTGCGGGAACCTGCCAAAGCGTGAGGTTGCTATGGCAACCAAAAAGAAACCCGCCCAGAAACCAGTCAAGAAACCCGCAAAGGCACCCGTCAAAAAGGTCGTCGCGAAACCCGCAAAGAAAGCTCCCGCCAAGAAGGTGAAGCGGAAGCTCAACCCAGCGCTTATGAAGCCCATCCAGCCGGACGCGGTGCTCGCCGTCATTGTTGGATCAAAGCCACTGCCCCGCAGCCAGATGACCAAGAAGCTCTGGGACTACATCAAAAAGAACAACCTTCAAGATGCCAAGAAGCGGACCCAGATTAACGCTGACGACGCCCTCAAGGCGGTCTTCGGCGGCAAGAAGCAAGTCAGCATGTTCGAGATGACGAAGCTCGTCTCTAAGCACGTCAAATAACCAGCAATCCCCCAAACATCCCCGGCAGTTCCAGAAACGGTCTGCCGGGGTTTTTCTTGCCCGGATGGAGCGGGGTTACGACTGGCCTACGAGTGTTGACACTCTTATGGCCAGCGATTTGAGAGGATGTCCTCCAGCGGACGTTCCCGTTTAGTGTAGGGAGTGATTCCGGCGATGCCGCCCCGATTAATTCCTTGCGGGTGCGCTTTTCCGTCCCGGCCATCTCTTCCCTGGTGATGCCGAGTTGATCGCCCCCCTTCCTACGTCTCTGGCTCACGCAAGGTAGATTTAATGGTTGGCATCATCCCGCTCTGGAACCTACCAATGCACCTGCCGATACGCTTCAGGACAATTCCACGCCGTTGCTCCCGGTGGGCGAATCCCGCGACTGGTGGGTGGAACTTGAGGTCGGAAAACTAAAAACCCAGCCTTTGAAATATCATGCCAATCTCAATCCACAGCGAACACCGCCTTGGCGACATGCTCGCGCGTTATGTCTATCCATCCGATGAACCCGGGGCGCTGGGCCTTGTCCTGCTCCCGGCGAGCCACCTGGAGGATGTGGTGCAGCCGAGGGAGCATCTCGCCGAGCCTTATGTTCTCAATCTGCCCAAGGCATTTCTCCCGATTCGCGCCTGGGCGGTGGACCGGCTCGTGCATGTGTTCGTGAACGGCGACCCCCGGCCCTGCGCGTTTGCTCAGGGGCGGACCATGCGTGACACGAAGGCGACCTTGGATTTGAAGCTGCGCTCCCAGTCGGTCGAACAAATAGGAGACACAAAATGCATACGCACCGAGCTGGCGGATCCGCGCGGCTTGGTTGCTGTGCACGAACTTCTCCACACCGAGGGCGCACGGATGCTGCGAGTGCGGACAAGTGTCCGCAACGAGGGCGCTGCTCCGCTGACTCTGGAACTGCTCACGTCATTTTCGCTTGGCGGGATCACGCCATTTGCAGCCGATGATGCGCCTGGGCGGCTGTGGATCCACCGCTTCCGCTCGAACTGGAGCAACGAGGGACGGCCTGTAGTCGAGCGCGTGGAAGACTTGCAACTGGAACCTTCGTGGACCGCCCACGGAGTCCGCTGCGAACGATTCGGCGCAGTCGGGTCTCTGCCGGTGAGCGGGTGGTTTCCGGAAGTCGCGGTCGAGGATCGAGCGGCCGGGGTGACATGGGCCGCGCAGCTCGTCGTTCCGGGATCATGGCAGATCGAGCTCTACCGCCGGCACGACCATCTCGCGGTCTCAGGGGGAGGTGCCGACCATGAGTTCGGCCACTGGCAAAAAAACCTTTTGCCTAGCCAATCCCACGAGGCTTCCGAGGCATGGCTCACCGTCGCCGCTGCCCAGCCCGAATCCACGCTGCTACGCCTCCATGACGGATATCGCGGTTTACCTGTGCCAGCCCCCGAGCAGGATCTGCCGGTGATTTTCAACGAGTGGTGCTCATCGTGGGGCAGCCCTACCCATGAAAATCTCCTCGCGCTCGCCGACCGCCTCAAGGGCAGCGGCGTGAAGTATCTCGTCATTGACGACGGGTGGGCCGAGCGGCCGGAGGGAGCGTTTATGCAGAGCAATGGTGACTGGGCGGTGAGCCGCACAGCCTTTCCCCACGGGCTCAGGGCGACGGCGGAGGCCATCCGTGACCGGGGTCTCGTCCCAGGAATCTGGTTCGAATTCGAGGTCTGCAATCCTGGTTCGCGAGCGTGGAATGAAACATCCCACCAACTCCACCGCGATGGACGTGTCCTCGAAGTCGGCAACCGCCGGTTCTGGGACTTCCGCGATCCCTGGGTCCACGAATATCTCACGGAAAAAGTGATCGGACTGCTCCGCGACAACCATTTCGGCTACCTGAAGGTGGATTATAACGACAACATCGGGCTTGGGTGCGATGGTGCGGACTCGTCCGGCGAAGGTCTCCGGCAGCATCTCGAAGGCGTTCTCCGGTTCTTCGACCGCATCCGCCGCGAACTGCCCGACCTCGTCATCGAAAATTGCTCGTCCGGCGGACATCGCCAGTCAGCGGCGTTCATCGCCCGCACGTCAATAAGCTCATTTTCCGATGCGCACGAAACCCCGAACATCCCGATCATCGCGGCCAATCTTATTCCGCTTGTTCCGTGCGCGCTTTCGCAGGTCTGGGCGGTCGTGCGAAAATGTGATGCGCTACGCCGACTCCATTACTCGCTCGCTGCCACCTTTCTCGGCCGGATGTGCCTCTCCGGAGAGGTCCACGAACTCGATTCCGCCCAATGGGACATCGTCCTCCGGGCGATCACCCTCCACCGGCGCAGCGTGGATCTCATCTCCTCCGGTGAAGCACGACGCACGGGCGAATGGGGGCCGTCCACCAACCATCCGACCGGATGGCAGGCAGTTGTGCGATGCCTGTCCGGCGAATGCCTCGTGGTCCTCCACGCCTTCGATGCCGCTCCCGCGACCATCGGTCCTGTCTCACTGCCTGCTGGAGATTGGCGACTGGCAGAGGTTTTCGCCGAAGCCTCCGATAGGATCTCCTTACAAAACGGTGCCATCCACTGGAACGATCCCGGCGACTTCGCCGGAGCCGTCGTCCGGCTCGTACGACAGACCCAATTTGACGCGCCGACATCATAATGTCGAAAGACATGGGCTTCTCATCGCGAGGGGGCTGGCAAGGATATACCAGAGCTGTTATTTATCAGAGGGATCGCGTTTGGCGATTGGCAGAAAAACGGCAACGATGCCGTGATCCTCGTCCCGCGAAATGGCTCTCATCCAGGTCGCGGAGACAGCGGTTTGCTTTGCGTTTTGCCGCACATCATCCTCCGTTTAAAACGACATTTTTCCACCGCGCTTTCTGGGTAATGCTACATTGCACCAAATGATGCAAAAAAATATCGACTTTTGTCTCCAGCGTCAGCATTTTTGTAATCGAGACATCAAACCCATGAACCCGGATCCTGCGGTCCCTCAGGCAAAGACGCGAAGCCTGCGGAGAAAAGCGGTTTTCGGATTCAATCAAACCCTATGCCCGACGAATTCACAGAAATCTCCAACCGGTCGATCTTTGGTCGATTGGGCGACGTGATCAAAGGGGTGCTTGTCGGCCTCCTGAATCGCGGTTTTATCCGGCATGAGATGAGGCGAAGCCTGCAGACTGCCGGCCTCTGCCTCCTGGCGTCGGGGGCACACCTCATGGCGGTCGATTTTTTTGTGTCACCCGAAGGAAAAGCCGGCGCATCCGGACATAAGAACGACCCGTTTGGCAGTGTCGAGGATGCCTTGGCCACCGTGAGAACAGCCGGTCGTGCGGCGGGATCCACCGTCTGGCTGGAGGACGGGATCTATTCCGTCAAGACGTCCCTGGTCATGAAAAGCGATCTTTCCGGCGAGCCGGGAAACCCGTTCCGCCTCGCGGCTGTCAACCCGGGGAAGGCGGTCCTTAGCGGCGCTTTCACCATCCCGCAACAGCTCTTCAAAGCCCCGTCAGATCCGGCTCGGATCAGGTTTTTCCAGCCTCAGGCTGCTCCCCATATCCTGGCCGCCGATCTCTCCGGAACGGAGGCCGGCAAGTTCATGAAAGCCAGCGGAAACCGGGCCATGATCATCTCCGACGGGTATTGGCTGCCTCTTGCTTGCTGGCCCAACCGCGGGTATGCGCACATCGATAAGATCCTGGACAAGGGGGCGGTTTGGATGCCGGGGAGGACAAAGGGAAAAAAGCCGGTGGAATCCTTCGAGCGGCCCATCGGGGGGGAGTTTACCCTGATCGAGAAATTCAACGGAAACTGGGCCGATGAGATTGCCGCCAGGATCGGTGAACCGGAAACCGAGGGATACCTGGCTGCGGATTGGTTTTTTGAATCCCATCACCTGGCGAAGGTCAACTCGGGAGGAGTCAAACTGCTGGATGCTTCGCGTTACGGGGCGCAAAAAACCGAGGAATTGCCAAGGAGGGTGCGTTTCAAGGGACTCCTCTCCGAACTGGACGAGCCAGGGGAATGGTTTTGGGACAAGCAACGGCAGACACTCTATCTCTGGCCGATCTCGCCTTCGGCACCCGTGGAGGTGGCTGCGCCAATCACTCTGGTCAAAATCGAGGGAGCGACCGATATTCTTCTACAAGGGATTACCTTTGAAGGGGCGGGCGACGGGGTGCGGATCAGCGAAGGCAGCCGGGTGACGATCGCCGGATGCTTTGCACGGCTTCTTTCGGGGGCGGCTTTTTCGATTTCGGGCGGCAAGGATCATCAGATCCTCTCCTGCGACATCCATGACGTGAACACGCCCGTCAACGTGGCGGGCAGAGATCTCTCCAAGGCATCGGGGAGCAACATGCGTCCCGAGGAACTCCTCTCCCCGGACGGGTTCGTCATCGACAACAACCATATCTGGCATTGCCGCGATACACGCGGGTGCCATGTCGCCGGCATCGGGTGGAAATTCACCCACAACCTGATCCACGATCTGCCGGGAGGGGCTCTGCTCTGGGGAGGGAACGACAACCTGATCGCGATGAACGAATTCTACGATGTCATGTCCACCCTGGGAGACTGGGGCGTGATCTACACGGGCGCCACATGGTGGACCCACGGGAATGTGATCCGGAATAACTTCACCCACAACGTCATCAACATGCCGCAGGCCCACGGGATCTCGGGTTTCTATTACGACGACCTGAAACAGGGGGACACCACGGAGGGAAACGTCTTCTACAAGGTGGCCCACAGGACCGTGAAACTGGGCGGTGGGGCCGCGCAGACGGTGGTGAACAACGTGTTCATCGACTGCTTCATCGACATCACCACCGATGCGATAAACGCTGCCCGCGAGAATGCCAACCGGAAGAAATATGAATCCGGGGAACTCAAACAGGGAGACAAAGGCGACTACTGGGGACGCACCGAGCGGGTCGTCGGCAAGGACGGATGGAAAAACGCCCCGTGGACAAAATACCCGCTGTTCCGGCAGGCTATGGAACTCGATCCCTACAGCCCGGTCCTCTGCTACTTCGCGCGGAACTATGAGGTTGGAACACTGAAGGAGAAAGTGTTCCTCAACAAAGTCCCGGAAGGGATGGTCAAATACGAAATTCCAGTTGAGATTCAAAGCGATGATTTCGTCGATCCAGAGAGACTAAACTTCTCCTTCAAGCCGGGATTCCAACCGATGCCGGGATTCGAGCCCATTCCTTTTGGCCAAATCGGGCTCGTTAAAAACCAGTGGCGGCCCAATCCACCTGAAAAAGACACCTACCGGAGTGAGGTGAACCGGCGCAATGCAGGCAGAAAGTGTTATGATAGTGACGCCAAATACGACCCTGTTTTGGACAATAAAAGATTGCATCCGGCTCCTGCCTACCTGCTCGACACAAAGTCTCTGCTGTTTCCAGTTGGGAGCCGGAAGTTACGACAGGCGCAGGGCGCTGACTGCGCCAATAATCTCCGTAGAACGGGCGAACTGGTTTTTGTTTATGCGGGAGAAAACGACGGGCATTCCTTCCCCTAATGCTTATGAGATACCTTTCCCAAAAAAAGTTCTTCTTGATTCTTTGCTTGAGCACATACGCAAGTTTGGCTGCGCATTCAAAAACCTACTATGTTTCCCCGAACGGGGATAACTCTGCAGATGGTTCAGAGAATACTCCTCTTAAGACAATTCAACAAGCTGCGGAACAGGCGCAACCCGGGGATACGATTTCGGTGGCTCCGGGGATTTATCGGGAACGCATTGCACCGCCACGCGGCGGGCAGCGGGATCGTCCCATCATCTATCGTTCCGAAAAACCGCATGCAGCCATTGTTCGGGGCTCCGCAATCTGGACACCCAAATGGAACCGTAAAGCCCCTCAAGTCTGGTCGGGCATCCTTGAAGAGGCTTTGTTTCCAGATACATCCCACCGGGATGGAGGGAATCCCTTCCTCATTCCGCTCTCCAGCACTCCGGGCGGAAGGAACGGCAAACCGGAATCCGATCGGAAAATTCCGAAGAGCGATCCAACAATAATTTTTTCGCTGGGTCAGGTCTTCATCGACGGCAATATCATCGATCAAGCACCCAAGGAAGCCGAAATGCTGGAGACAGCAAATACATGGTATTATGATGCGGGAAGCCATCAATTGATGATCCACTTCGCGGACGATAAGCCCGAGAAACATGTGGTTGAAGTCACCAACCAACGCCGCCTATTTGCACCGCATAAACGACACCTCGCCTATATCACTGTTGAAGGTTTTATATTTGAGCATTGCGGCAATCAATACCCCACCAATTTTTGGGAGGCCGACCACCCCGAATGGCAACAGGCGGGTGCCGTGGGAACGCGTTCCGGCCGCAACTGGGTAATTCGTGGAAACACCATTCGATTCGCCAACGGCATCGGTATCGATTTGGGCAACGAAGGAAACGCTCAGGTGGACTTGGAATACGGGGATAACGGCAGCGCTTCGGGTTCATCCGGCCACATTATCGAAAACAACGTCCTTTCCGACAATGGTGCCGGCGGAACCGCAAGTTACCACGGCACCCTCCTCACCCTGCGAGGAAATGTTATCGAGCGCAACAACCGCCTGCAATTCAGCGGGCCAAAGCGCTGGGAAAGCGCTGGCATCAAGGTCCACGCCGCACAAAAATCCATCATCGAAAACAATCTCGTCCGTGACAATTATGGTGTAGGTATTTGGTGCGATGAGGGTGCGGGCATGAATACACAGATACGTGGAAACCTTATAATGAACCATAAAGCAGCAGGTCTTGATTTTGAAATTGGTTCCGCGCCCCCCTCAATTGTCGCCAACAATGTTTTCATTAACAACAACGTGGCAATCAGAGCCCGTCTGTCGGGAGGCCTCACGATCATGCACAATTTCATCGTGGACTCCCAGCGGGCCGGTATTGAATTCACCACGGACCCCAAGCATGGAGGAGGCTGGAGCGCAGCCCATAATGCGATTTACAACAACCTGTTTATGGGCAACGAGGGTTGGTTTCTAAAACTCACGGCACCGGACGAAGTGCGCTGCGAGGACCGCCGCCTAGACCACAACGTCTATACCGCAAATGCGCTGGATAAGCGCTACCTCATCACCAAAGAAAAAGTAATGGATTTCGCCCAATGGAAGTCCAAGTGGAAAGACTACAATGGCACCACCGATGCAGATGCCAACAGTAAAGTTATCCCTGGGAACACTTACATATTCAACCCAGAGACACTTGAACTCACCCTCAATATTGCATTCGATCCCCTGTCTATGGGGATCACTCCGGACTCGCGCGTCACGGGTGATTACTTCCATGACACACTCCCCACAGCGCTTAAAATACCCGGGCCGTTTCAATCGTTAAAGAAAGGAACTCAAACCTTCAAACTTTGGGAAAAAGCCACGCCTTGACCGTGAAAGAAACCAGAAAAATGCGTGTTTCGGACATGAAAAGATTGCATCCAGCTCCCACCTGCCTGCTCGACACAAAGTCCTGAGTTTTTACAAAATGTTGTATTGCATACATTGATGCAAAAATGCATTGACTCTCATAGAGGATCTGGGATATTCACCAAAGCAAGCGACGAAATGACGTTTTTCCCCCCATCTCAATCTCCCTCATCTGAGGGTTCCGGTGACGGGAGCGCGGTGTCCGGGCGACAAGGGCCATCGAGGATTGGGTTCACTCTCGTGGAGCTTCTCGTGGTTATTGCCATCATCGCGATATTGGCTGCCCTGCTGTTTCCAGTTACGAGCCGGATGGTGCGACAGGCGCAGGGCGCAGCCTGCGCCAATAATCTCCGCAGGACTGGCGAGCTGGTTTTTGTTTATGCTGGAGATAACGACGGTTATTTCCCGTGGTTGATTAAAGATTCCATGAGGTGTTTCAACCGGGCAAACGACTTTGGGACCCTGGCGGGGTATGATGGCATGAGAGACGCTGCGTTTCAGGACGCCCGGGCCAAGACGATTTGGAACTGTTCGGCTCAAACGGCCTCCGGCACAAACTGCTATTATGATTACGCCGGGAACGTCCATGTCATGGGCTATCAGGCGGCTGGAACGAATGCAACATACACGGTGCTCAAACTCGCGGCCGTGAAGAAACCTTCCGCCACGATCCTTATGGCGGACAATGCTTCCGACGAAACAAATGGAATGAATCGCATTTACATTTCCAAATCCACAGGGCCGTGGCCTTGGACCATTGGGATCGGGGCCCGTCACAATGGAAAGGCGAACGTCCTGTTCTGCGATGGCCATGTCGCTCCGCTCTACACCAAAGACGACACGAACAGCCCCCGTAATCCTGCGGACATGATCACGGACGACAAGCTGCTCCCCTAAGGTTTCCCAGCAAAAAAACGCCATCTATACCCATAACAATGAAACATTCGACACGCCGGATACTACTAAGCATTGCGATTGCGCTGCTGCCCGCAGCCGCCATCGCAGCGGAGCAAACCCTCGGGGTTTCGCAAAGTCCGCCCAAGCGGCAGGTAGATGGCGGGAGCGAAAGTTACAAGGTCACCTTGATGCCCGATCCTGCGCAGCCGCCTGTCTTTAAAAACCAACACCTTATTCCATTCGAGTGCGTGAACTTGACGGATGGGGAATCGATCCGGGTGGAGGGAACCCTCGAGGTTGTGGGGCAGAATGTTTCGGAGGGTGGTTTCCGGCTGGGCATCCTGAGCACGATCCCCGATTCAGGAAGTGATTATCTTGGCTACTACGGATACGGGTTTGGAAAGGGGGTGTTCTTTCGTCGAATGCCCGGCGGGCGCTGGCCGTTGATGGCCGATCCCGCATCGGCGAAGTCCATTGAGAAGGTAGGTGCCGCCTTATCGAGCGACATGAACCCTGCGACCCCCGTCTTTTGTTTCCAAATGCTGCTCAAGCGAAGCGGGGACCGGATCGAATACCGGCTGGCGACATGGCCTCCCAAGGATGAAAAGAATCTCGCCGTGCTCTATGAGGGTGCCGATGAGACGCCGAATACATTCGCCTTTGATCGCTTTGGAATTCAGATCGACAAGGTGGATCCGGAACAGGGCGTGCGGCTGACCGATTTCCGGATCACATACTCCGGTTCGGGCTCCGCCACCCCATCACCCAAGCCATCCAAGGGCAGCGCAGTGGAGAAGGATTCGCGGCTTCATTCCGATGGCTCGCCGTGGCGGTTTGACAAGGCACCGTCAGCAGACCCAGCTCTTCCCCGGGTCCTTCTCGTCGGCGATTCGATCCTCAATGGCTATCTGCCGGCCGCGCGCAATCTGCTGGCGGGGGTTGCTTCTGTGGATGCCTGGGTGAACCCGATCTGCCAGTCGGAAGCTTACAATAAGGGACTCGCGGTGGCCCTCGCGAACGGACCCTATGCCGTCATCCAGATCAACACCGGTCTGCACGGATGGGCGCAAGGGCGCATCCCGGAAGGGCAATTTGTTCCACTGACGCAGGCGTTTGTCGATGTGATCCGCAAAAAATGCCCGGGTGCCAAGGTGATTTGGGCCAGCTCCACTCCGGTGACAGTGAAGGGCCGCCCGACGGAGTTGGATTCCTCCATCAACCCGCTGGTCGTCGAACAGAACCGCCTGGCCGCCGAGGTGATGAAAAATGCCGGGATCCCCGTGAATGATTTCTATGGCTCGCTCGTGAATCAACTGAGTCTCGCGCGCGGAGATGGTTTTCACTGGAAACCGGAGGCCTACAAAATCCTGGCGGTTGCCACCGCCGATCGCGTCAAAGAGCTGCTTACATCAAAGTGAGTTCACAGAAGGAGAGCATCTGGCGGTCAAACAGTTTCCGGGTGGGGACGCTCACCTACACCCGGAGCGCGCTCCTGACGGTCATGTTCTGGATGCTGTGGGCGGATCTCTGCCTGCAGTTGATGGAGCAGCTTCCGAGCATCATTCCGCTGCAGCTGAAATGGATGGGGGCCAGCGACGCGCTCATCGGGTTTATCAAGGATAGCCTGCAGGCAATCCTCACGGTGATTTTCGTGCCGGTCATCGGGGTGATGAGCGACCGGCATCGCGGCCCGATGGGGCGGCGACGGCCGTTTCTTCTCTGGAGCACAATCCCTGTATGCCTCTTTCTTTTCCTTCTCGGCTTTGCCGATCCTGTGGCCCGCCTGCTCCACGCCACGCTTTCGCCGTTATTCGGGTGGCTGTCCCTCCCCGCCATCGGCATCACCCTGATCGGGATCGCGGCCGCAGGCTTTTTCTTTTTCAACAATTACGTCATCCAAGTCTATCAATACCTGATTGCCGACGTCGTGCCCAAGGAGGTTATGGGGTCCTTCGTCGGATTGTATCGCGCGGTCGGCGCCTTGGCGGGATTTGCCTTCAACCGCTGGATCTTTGGCAGTGTCGAGGGCAATGTCGGCAGGGTCTATGCGGGGTGCGCGCTCCTCTATGCTGCGGGTTTCTTCCTGCTGGTCTGGCGCGTCAAGGAAGGCGAGTATCCGCCGCCCGAGGCGGTGGAGCGGCTCGGACCGGTGGCATTCGTCCGCCGGTATGCGCGGGATTGCTTTACGAATATCTTCTACCTGAAGATATTCTCCGCTTCGCTGTTCTACTGGGCGGCAACGGTCCCGCTGATGACATTCGTGGTGTTCTTTGCCACATCCCCGCAGTCCATCCATGCCACTTCCTTGGGAATGAGCTTGGACGCCTTCGGGAAAGTCAAAGCCTGGGGGATGGTTCCCGCGTTTATCGTCTTTCTCGTGAGCGGCCCCATTATTGATCGCTGCCATCCGTTGCGGGTCATGCTGGTCGGCATTGTCGGGTCCGTTGCCGCCTTTTTTATAGGGTTCCTGTGGATCGACACGCCCGAGCGGTTCCTGATCTGGATGCTCGTCAGTTCGGGCATCGGCGCGC
>Ga0194052_1000499_pt1 | contig 25225 bp, 19 predicted proteins | sample SepL226m_MetaG_FD_160117 | JGI IMG/M metagenome (GOLD analysis project Ga0194052, IMG submission 160117) | Anoxic zone freshwater microbial communities from boreal shield lake in IISD Experimental Lakes Area, Ontario, Canada - Sep2016-L227-6m | ecosystem: Environmental > Aquatic > Freshwater >...
GCCTTCAAGTACGACCACCGCGACGTGCAGCGGGCGGCCCTCGATGAGCGGGAGCGCCTCCGCGCCCTGTTCGAGAGCGCCAAGCCCGAGGACGAGGAGGCCGAGGAGGGCGGCGAGGATTCTGCGGATTCCGCGGACGAACCCAAGGGCGAAGGGGCCAAGCGCAAGCGCCGCCGCCGCCGCCGCAAGGGTGGTGCGGACCGGGCCGAAGGGTCCACCCAGACCCCTGGCGCTGAGGCCAGCGACCTCCAGGACGACTCCCAACCGGAGCCGCCCACCTTCTCGGCTGATCTGGTCGCCAGCCTGCTGACGCCCAGCCCCCGGCCCCGGATCGGCGCTGCGCCAGCACCCGCTGCTGAGCCCGCGCCTGGCAAGCCCCGGCGCACCCCCCGGGCCAAGGTGGCCGTCACGCCGGAGCCTGCCCCCGTGGTGGCTCCCGAACCCGTGGCCCCGCCCGTGTCTGCGCCTGCGGCGGAGAAGCCGCTGAAGAAGAAGGCCGCGCCCAAGGCCAAGGTCGCACCGGCCAAGAAGCCGAAGGCGGAAGCTCCAGTCAAGGAAGCGCCCAAGCCCAAGGCCACCCGAGTCAAGAAGCCCAAGGCCGAGTAGCCGCCCGTGTCCCTCTACTGGCTGGCGCCCCTCGCCTCCCTGGCCACCCTCCTGGGTGGCTGGGGGGTGGTGCGCTTCCTGCAAGGACGGGCTCAGTTCATGCGCCTGCTCTCCGGCGTGGCCGCGGGCTACCTGCTGTCCCTCACCCTGGTGCGCATCATCCCCGAATCCCTGGAAGCCACCGGGGGCGAGGGCAACGCACTTTGGGTGCTGGGCGGCTACCTGCTGGTCCACGTCATGGAACACGGCATCACGATGCACTTCCACTACGGGGAGGAAACCCACAAAGATGGAAGCCCCCTGAGCGGCGTCTTAGCCCTGGTGGGCCTCTCCCTGCATAGCCTCATGGATGGCGTGGCCATCGCCGCGGCCCTCTCCACCAGCACCAACCTGGGCCCCCTGGTGGTGCTCGGCATCCTGCTGCACCGGATCCCGGAGGGGGGTACCATCTCCTCCATCTTCCTGGTGCGCGGTTTCGGCAACCGGGCGGCCCTCCTCGCGGCAGGTACCCTGGCGCTGGCGTCGCTCGTGGGCTCGGCGGGCCAGTCCATGCTGCACCTTCCCCTCGGGCCCATCCTGGGTCTGACCGCGGGCCTGGCCCTCTATGTGGCCAGCTCGGACCTGCTCCCCGAGGTGCAGAAGGTCTCCGGACTCCGCGGCACCCTGGCCCTGCTGTCCGGCGTGGGGATCTTCCTCCTCAGCGCGCGGCTGCTGCCGCACCACCACTGAGCGGCCCATGCGCCGGCTCGGGGTGGCGTTGCTGTTGTGCACCGGACCGGTGCTGCTGAAGGCCCAGACCCTGCCAAGCCGGCCGGTGCTGGAACCGCTGGACGCACGGACCCCCGCGGAGCTTCTGCCCCTTCGCCCCTTCAGCCTCGAAGGCGGGCCGGGCACATCCCGTGTGCCCTTCGACTGGCGCGGCGAGCGGGTGCGCGAGGCTGCCGATGTCTGGGTGCTGGAGCAGGGCGCCATCCAGGCGGAGGGGCTGCTCCTGCTGGCGGACCGCATCGAATACCACATCCGGGAGGGGCGCCTCGTCGCCCAGGGCCACATCCGCCTGGAAGGCCCGGACCTTCGGCTGCGCTGCGAGCGGCTGGAGATGGGTTGGACCACCCGCTCGGGCCAGGCCTGGGCCCTGCAGATGGATCTGCCGCCGACCTGGACCTTGCGCTCGGGCCATGTTGCCTTCACCACTCTGCGGAACTGGGCCTTCGACGCAGTGGAGCTGAGCCCCTGCCCGGAAGAGAAGCCAGGCTGGCAGGCCAAGCTCTCCAGCCTCAAGGTCGATCTGGACGGCTTCGCCACCCTCCGCAACGCGCTCATCTACCTCGGACCGGTGCCCACCTACTACTACGTTCCCTGGGCCATCTACCCTGCGCAGGCGAACCGGGCCTCGGGCCTGCTGCCGCCCACGCTGGGGCTGTCCAGCGCCTTTGGCACCACCGTGGGCCTGACCTACTACCAGGTGCTTGGTCCTTCGGCAGACCTGACCCTCGCTCCGGAATACCTGAGCAAGGAAGGCATCCTGCTGGGCGGGGACCTGCGCTGGCGGCCCGACCTGACCCACGAAGGCAGCCTCTCCGGCCAGACCATCCACCAGCGCAGCCTGGACACCACCCGCTACCGCTACACCCTCAAGGAGGTCTGGCAACGGGAGGACGGCTGGCAGCTCACGGCGGATGTGAACCAGGCTTCGGACAACCTGGTGGACGCCGATTTCGGCAAGGGGCTAGGCTACCTGGGCAGCACCAGCTTTGACTCGGCGCTCTATCTGGGCCGCAGCTTCAGCTTCGGCAACCTCAGCCTGTCCGCCGCTGAGCAGCGCAGCTTCTTCTTCACCAAGGACCAGGGCGATCCCTTCTACAGCAACGACTTTCCGGCCTCGCTGCGCCGCCAGACCCTGCCCCAGGCGGAGTTCCGGTTCTTCCCCGTGCCTGTCATGGGGCCCCTCTACCTCGACGGCGGCGTTCGCCTGGGCCGCTTCGCCTACCGCATCGAAGGCAGCGCCACCGGCAACGACAAGGGCTACGCCTGGGACCGCCAGGACGCCAACGCCCGGCTGCACGGGCGCCTGGGGCAGTGGGGTCCGTTCCGGGCTGACCTCGAGTTCATGGGACGGGGAACGCACTACAGCGGGACCCTCGCCGCGCCGGTCTTCGATCCGGCGGGAGGGGTGAACGGCGCTTCCTTGAATCCCGCCACCAGCCCCTTTGAGGTGGACGGGGCCTCTGCGAACCGGTTCCTCCTCTCCAGCCACCTGCGGCTCTCAGGTCCCCAGGTGGGGCGGTCGTTCCTGGACGTGTCGCTCCTCGGCTATCACGGTGAACTGAAACACGTGGCCGAGCCCTACTTCGGCTTCACCGAAACCAGCCGCTATGGCCAGGTGGGCGTGGTGCCGCGCTTCGACAGCGCGGACTCGAACCCCGGCGTGAACGACAGCGCCTCCGGCGAGCGCAGCTTCGAGCTGGGCCTCAAGCAGCACATCCTGGGCCGCTCTGGCCCTGGCGTGACCTTCGCGGACCTCGCCCGGTTGACCGTATCCACCCGCTTCCACCTGACGCCCATCATCCTCAGCGACGGGCGCTACAAGCAGGGCTGGTCCTCGGTGAACACGGACCTCGATGTGGAGCCGGACAACCGCTGGCGCATCAGCCTCCGCCGCTCTTCGGACCCGGGTACCGGCGGGTCGGACAATGCCATCAGCGTCGACGTGAAGGGCACCCAGGGCAATCGCTTCAACCTCGCCTACTTCTCCACGGGCATCAACAGCTTCCTGGTGCGGCAGCAGGGGCTGCAGCTCGGCGGCATTCAGCGCTTTTTTGATGACCGGTGCCGGCTGGAGTTCAGCGCCAACTACGACTACCGGGCCCACGGGTTCGCCTCCAGCCAGGTGGCCCTGGCCTGGGTGGAGCCCTGCGTGGCCTACGTGCTCAAGTTCACCCACGTGGCGCTGAACACGTCGCTGCTCTCCGGAGGTCGGGAGGACCGTGTGGACCTCACCCTAACCCTGCGCGGTCTGGGCGACCTCTTCAACTACCGCTACTGACCGCTCGGCGGCGTGGGGGTCTCAAGTCCGCCGAAGACCACCACGCGGTTGCGGCCCAGGCTCTTGGCTCGGTAGAGCGCCTGGTCTACCTGGGACAGCAGCTCTGAGCTGGTGGTGGCCCCCGGGCCACCGACGCCGAAGCTCATGGTGGGGAAAATCGTCTGGCCGGTGGGCAGCGCGATGGGCTCCTCGTCGACGCGGTTGCGCAGCTTCTCCCCCACCTCGGCACCGGCTTTCAGGCTGGTCTCGGTCAGGAGGACGGCGAACTCCTCGCCCCCGATGCGGAAGGCCAGATCGGACTTGCGCAGGCCGGTGCGGAGGCGGGCCGACAGCTGTCGCAGCACCTCATCGCCCACCGGGTGCCCGAAGCGGTCGTTGATGAGCTTGAAATGGTCGACGTCCCCGATGAGCAGGACGAAGGAGCGGCGGTGGCGCTCCCACTGCCGCAGGGCATGCTCGATGTTCTGGTCAAAGGCACGTCGGTTGAGCAGCCCCGTGAGCGGATCCGTGAGCACCTCGTTGCGCAGGGTCGCGGCTTCGACCTCGAGCACGCTCCGCCGGGCCCGGAGGTCGTGGAGGGCGGACTCGTACTCGGCCTGGATGCGCCGCGCATGCAGGAACTCGATGGCGCGCCTGCAGGCATGGATCAGCCGGGGCGCCGGGAGGGGCAGGGGCACCCAGTCCGAGATCCCCGCGAGGATCAGCTTCCGCTGGTCCGTCTCCGTCTTCACCTGACCCACCAGGATCGTGTAGAGCAGGTGGTTCTGGTCCCGCAGCTGGGCCAGCACGGACAGAGCGCCGGACACGCCGCCGGCCGAGAGTCCCAGCAGAAGGACAGGGGACTTCAGGCTCTGCTGGGATTCTATGGCGTTGCGGGCAGGCGGAGTGTGGAGCTCCATGCCGACATGTTGCAGGATCTCCCGGGCCCGCTGAGCGAGGTCGGTCTGGAGGCCCAACCCCAGCACGGGCAGCCGCTGGCACCCCTCCTTGCTGAGGCCCCCGGCCATGACGGGGCCCAGGCGGTTCAGCAGCTGCTGGATGCTGCTGCTGGTGAGAATGAACCCGTCCCCTTCGCTGGCCTTCAGGGCCAGGCGTTCCTGGTCGCTGGGGGGGTGATCGAGGATTAGGAAGATGGGCAGGTTCTGGAAGAGGACCCGGGCCTCACCCCGCAGCAGCCGGGTGAGCCGGAAGCCGTCCATGGGATCCCCGATCGCATCCACCACCAGCACCTGGACCTCCCCCCAGGCATCCTTGGCGAGGGCCTCCAGGGGGTCTCCGGCCTGGATGACGGCATGTCCCGCACCCTCGAAGGCCATGCGGAGGCGTTCGACCAAGTCATCATGTCGGGAAATGACAAGTAGGTTCATGAAGGGGCCGGAAGCAAAGGCCACCCCATGGTAAGGCTAATCGGAAGCTGGTGCCGAAAAAAACCAACTGAACTCGCCCTGGCAACCCTAGTCGGCGAAGCCCTTCTCGACCAGCCAGCGCTCGGCGTCGATGGCAGCCATGCAGCCGCTACCAGCGGCGGTGATGGCCTGGCGGTAGGTGTGGTCCTGCACGTCACCACAGGCGAAGACGCCTTCAATGCTGGTGCGGCTGGAGCCCTTCTCTACTTGCAGGTAGCCCGTCTCGTCCATGGGCAACTGCCCCGCGAAGAGGCTGGTGTTGGGCTGGTGGCCGATGGCCACGAAGAGGCCGTCGATGGGCAGCTCGGAGATGGTGCCGTCCACAGTGTCCTGCAGCTGGAGGGCGCGGACCTTCTCGATCTTCTCGCCCATGGGGGTCTCCAGGGCGGTGGTGAGCACGTCCAGGACGGTCTTATTCCAGACGGGGTGGATTTTCGGGTTGGTCAGGGCGCGGTCCTGCATGGCCTTGGAGGCCCGGAGTCGGTCCCGGCGGTGGACGAGGTGGACCTTGGTAGCGAACTTGGTGAGAAATACCGCCTCCTCCACCGCCGTATCGCCCCCACCTACCACGGCAATCTCCTTGCCGCGGTAGAAGAAGCCATCGCAGGTGGCGCAGGCGCTGACGCCCCCGCCGGACCGGGACAGGTCCTCGTCCTTGCCGATGCCCAGCCACCTGGCCGAGGCCCCGGTGGCGATGATCACGGCGTCGGCGGTGTAGTCGCCCTTGTCCGTGGTGAGGTGGAAGGGGCGGGCCTGCAGGTCCGCCGTCAGGACCGTCTCGGCCTTGATAACGGTGCCGAAGCGGAGCACCTGCTCGCGCATCTCATCCATGAGGGCCGGGCCTGCGATGCCGTGGCGGAAGCCGGGAAAGTTCTCCACCTCCGTGGTGATGGTGAGCTGGCCGCCGGGCTGGGCGCCTTCCAGCACCAGGGGTTCCAGGTTCGCCCGCGAGGTGTAGAGGGCCGCGGTGTAGCCCGCGGGGCCGGTTCCGATCACGACGACTTTATGGTGGCTCACGAACACTCCTGGCGATGAACGGGACCCTCGGCCCCGTCTCTCAGTCTACCGCGCCAGGCCCCGCTCCCGGAGGAGGGCCTCGGCGGCCGGGACATCGCCGGGCACGTCCACGCCAAGGCTCAGGTGGGGCGTGTCGGCCACGCCGATGGGCATGCCCGCGGCCAGCGCCCGGAGCTGTTCCAGCATCTCCACCTGTTCAAGCGGGTGTTGGGGCAGCCGAGTGAAGGCCTCCAGCGCCTCGGGCCGGTAGGCGTAGAGTCCCAGGTGACGCCGGAAAAGGGCCAGCTGGTCCGGCGCCAGCCAGGGCCGGAAGTCCGGCTCGAAGATGGTGGAGCTCCGCAGGTAGGGGATGGGGCTGCGGCTGAAGTAGAGCGCCCGCTGCCGGTCGTCCACCACCACCTTCACGGCATTGGGGTTGAACACCTCGTCGGCGCTGGCGAAGGGGCAGGCAGCGGTGCCCATGGGCAGATCCGGCTGGGCCTGCATGAGCGCCACCACCGCGGCCACGGTCTCGGGATGCATGGCGGGCTCATCGCCCTGGAGGTTCAGCACGCAGTCATAGGCACCGCCCAGGGCCGCCAGGGCCGCCGCAACGCGGTCCGTGCCCGAGGGCAGGGCGGCGTCGGTCATCACGGCCTCGCCCCCGAAGCCCCGCACGGCGCTGGCGATGCGGTCATCATCGGTGGCCACCACCACGCGGTCCACGCCCTGGGCACGCTGGGCCGCCTCGAAGACCCACTGGATCATGGGACGCCCAGCGATGAGCGCGAGCGGCTTGCCCGGGAACCGGGAGGCCTGGAAGCGGGAGGGGAGGACAGCGAGGGTGCGCATGGGACCAGTCTATCGGGAGCGCTCAGATTCCAGCGAAGGGGGCCGTCTGCCGAATCGACTTGAGGTAGGAGTGCCATTGGATCAGTCCTTCGACGATGTCTGGGCGGAATGCGAGGACCTGTTCGGGCAGGCCCGGCAGACCCTTGCCACCCTGAAGGAGCCGCAGCCTGCCCATGTGATCCAGGCCTCGGTGAATGCGCTGTTCCGAACCACACACACCCTCAAGGGGATGGCGGGCATGCTCGGGTATCCCGTGTTCAGCAAGGCAGCCCACCGGCTGGAGGACATCTTCGACCTCATGCGGAAGGGGCGGCTGCGCTCCACGGACTCCCTGATTGAGACCCTGGAAGCAGGCATGCTCGCCCTCGAGTCCGGGCTCGACAGCCTCCGTCGGGGCCGACCCGAGCCTGAGGACTACCTCCAGCCCGTGCGCCGCCAGATCGGGGAGCTCGAGGCCATGGCCCGTCCCATAGAGGGGCAGGCCACGGACCTGACGACCCTCCTGGACCTGCCCCTGGAGACACTCAAGGCCCTGTCGGACTATGAGCGGCTACGGGTGACGGTCGTGCTGCTGGCCGGCATCCCGATCCACGCGCTTGGGGTCTGCCTCGACTTCGCAAACTTTGATGAGCGCCTCCGGGCCATCAGCGAGACCCTGGCGGCCCGGGGGGAGCTGATCTCCACCCTTCCCTGGGACCTGCCCCCGGACCGGGAGGGTCTGGCCTTCCTGCTGCTCTGGGCGGGCGCGACGCTGGAGCCCCTGCCCGTGGAGCCGGGGGAAGCTCTGGAGAACAGGCAGCTGGTGGACCCCGCTGGGATTCCAGCCAGCCTGCGGGTCCCGGTTCCGCCGCCAGAGCCGGTCCCCGAGCGTCTGCCGGAGGGCCCCGCTGTGCCCCTGGCCCTGGTTCATGATGCCGAGATCCTGCGGCTGCCGGCCCAGCGGGTGGAGGAGCTGGAGGCTCGCCTCATGACAGTCGGCCAGCTCCGAGACACGGCCAGCCGGCTGCTGCGGCGGGTCGAGGAGGCAGAACTGGAGGCGCCCCGGGCGCTCCTCTCCGAGATGGAGATCGGGCTGTTGGATGTCCAGAGATCCCTTCTGCAGATGCGCATGGTCAAGGTCGAGAGCCTGTTTTCCCGAATCGAGCCCATGGTGAAGAGCCTGAGCCGGGACTTGGGCAAGCCCGTGCGGCTGCAGCTGCAGGGCGGCGAGCTCGAGGTGGAGCGGAGCCTGCTCAGCCGCCTGGCTGAGCCCTTCCTGCACCTGGTCCGCAATGCCCTGGATCACGGCCTGGAGCTGCCCTCGGAGCGGCTGGCCCAGGGCAAGACCGAGACCGGCACCCTGAAGCTCTCGGCCAGCCAGTGGGGGCGGAACCTGCGCTTCGACCTGCGCGATGATGGCCGGGGCTTCGACCTGGCGCGCATCGAGTCCCGGGGTCTGGAACTGGGGCTGCTGGAGGCCGGGGAGCGGCCCGATCCGGAGCGGCTGCTCCGGCTATCCCTGGAGCCTGGCTTCTCGACCCAGGACCAGGCCTCCCAGATCTCGGGGCGTGGGGTGGGCATGGATGTGGTGCGGTCCGAGGTGGAGAGCCTCGGCGGCAAGATCCACCTCTCCACCGAGCCGCGCAGGGGCAGCCTCATCCGCCTGACGCTGCCCCTCAGCCGGGCGGTGGTGAACTGCCTCAAGGTCAGCTGCGAGGGGCAGATCTTCGGCATCCCGCTGGCCAGTGTGCTGCGAGTCCAGTCCGGTCGGACCCCCCTGCGTGGCGGCATGCGGGTCGAGGTGCTGGGCGAACTCATCCCCCTGGAGTCCCTCCAGACCTGCCTGGGCCTTCGGGATCCCGAGACTCAGCGAGCTTTTGTCGTGCTCACGCAGCAGGGGGGGCCCGCCGGACGGAGCAGCTTCGGGTTGGCCATCGGGGTGGACCAAGTGCTGGGCAAGGGGGACGTGCTGCTGCGCAGCCTGCCGGAGCTGGCCCAGATCCCCGGCATCATGGGCGGCAGCCCCCAGGAGGACGGCATCCTCTGGGTGGTGGATCCAGAGGCGGTGCTGGGGCTGGCGATGGACTCGCTCATGCGGCGGGTGGCCCGTGTCTGAGGCGGGGAGCTGGCTCCAGGTGAGGGCGGCAGGGCGTGACCTGCTGCTCTCCACCCGCGATCTGCGGGAGGTGGTGACGTCCTCGCCACCAACCCCGCTGCCCGGCGGCCTCCCGGGCATCCAGGGGGTCGTTATCCACCACGGCGAGTTCCTGCCGGTGCTGGCCTGGGAGGACCTGCCTGGCAGCCAGCGCCTGGAGAGTCCTCCCGAGGCATTGGCGGTGCTGCGCACGCGCCTGGCCCTGCCGCTCGAGCGGCTGGTGTGCACGCTCGATCAGCTGCCAGGGCCGTGGCAGGAACCTGAGGACGCCGACCCGGCAAGAGCCTGGCTCGGGGCTTCGGTCCAGCTGAACGGCGTGGCGGTCCGGCAACTCGATGTGGAAGGGCTGCTGGCGTTGCTGCGCCGCTTTCGGAGCGAACGCTGACGAGGTGCACCCTTCGTGCGACAATGACTGTTTCGCTCCGGAGGCCCTTTGAACCGTCGCCTTGTTGCCCCCGTCGGAATCACCGCCACCGGGCAGTGTTTTCCCCCTCGTGTGGTTACCAACGACGATCTTTCCAAGATCATGGAAACCAACGACGAGTGGATCCGGAGCCGCACGGGCATCAGTGAGCGGCGCTGGGCCGAACCCGGCACCGGGGCCTCAAAGCTCGGAGCGCCCGCGCTGCAGATGGCCCTCGACAACCGGGGCATGAAAGCCACAGAGCTGGACGCGATCATTGTCGCCACGGTGACGCCGGATACGCTCTTTCCCGCCACCGCCTGCCGCATCCAGGAGATGGTCGGAGCCACCAATGCCTTCGGCTTCGACCTGAGCGCGGCCTGCTCGGGCTTCCTCTACGCCCTCACCACCGCCGCCAGCCTGGTGGCCGCCGGGGGGGTCAAGCGCGTGGGGGTGGTCGGCGTCGACATCATGTCCACCGTCATCGACCTTGAGGATCGGACCACCTCGGTGCTCTTCGGGGACGGCGCAGGCGCGGTCATCGTGGAACGCGTGGAAGATGGCCTCGGCATCCTGGACTTCGAGCACTGCATTGACGGCTCCGGGGGCTGCTTCCTCCACATGCCTGCAGGCGGTTCCGCGAGTCCGGCCACGGCGGAGACCGTCGCGGCCCGGGATCACTACATCCACCAGTCCGGCAGCGAGGTCTTCAAGAAGGCCGTCCGGGAGATGGCCGACAACAGTCGTCTGCTCATGGACCGAAACGGCTTCACCGGGGACCAGCTGAAGCTATTCGTGCCCCACCAGGCCAACATCCGGATCATGGATGCCGCCGCTAAACGTCTGGAACTGGACCCCTCGCGGATGATGGTGAACATCGACAAGTTCGGCAACACCACGGCGGCGACCATTCCCACGGCTCTGCACCAGGCCTGGGAGCAGGGCCGAATGCAAAAGGGCGACCTGGTGGCTCTGGCGGCTTTCGGTGCCGGCTTCACCTGGGGTTCCACCCTCCTTCGCTGGGCCTACTGAGCCACCCGTCATGCGTGTCGTGGCCGGAACGCTGAAGGGTCGCCGCCTGGTAGCGCCTCCTCCCGGCGATCTGCGGGTGCGCCCCACCTCGGACCGGGCCCGGGAAGCGCTGTTCTCCATCCTCCTGCGCTGGCCCCAGGGCCCTTTCCTGGACCTCTGCGCCGGTACGGGGGCGGTGGGGCTCGAAGCCCACTCACGGGGGTATGCGCCCGTGGTCTGCCTGGAGGCCTCCGAACCCGGCTGGAGCTGCCTCCAGAAGAACGTGGCGGGCCTGCCGGTTCAGGCCCTGCGCGGCGACCTCCGCCGGTTCGGGCCCAAGGCCTTCGCCGGGCAGGCGGTGATCTTCCTGGATCCGCCCTACGACCGGGCGGCAGACCTGTGGACCCGCCTGGCGGCTGCGCTGCGGGCCTGGATCGCCCCAGACGGCGTCCTGGTCTTCGAAACGGCCCGCGAGACCGCGCTGGAATTACAGACAGGCTGGAAGCTGGCCGAAATACGGGAATATGGCTCAGCCCGATTCCATCTCTGGATCCCCGCCTGAATTCAAGGCGGAGCCTGCGGTTCAGCTCGGGAAGGCCGACCGGGAGCAGGTTCTCCGGCATCTGGCCCTGGGGACCGGCATCATCTGGGTGCTGCTCTTCCTGGTAACGGCGATCCTGCTGGTCTTTGTGGCGCCCCCGGGTTTCCGCTTCAGCGGCAAGGGCGTCCTGGTCGCCCTGGGCTGCCTCCTGGTGACCAGTGGCGGGAACCTCCTCCAGGTCCAGCACTTCGGGCGTCACCTCACCGACCGGGAGCTGGGGCCCGAGTCCTACCGGCTGCTGACCCGCTTCCCCCAGTCCTCCTCGCTCCTGTATTTTCTGCTGGGCCTGGGCCTGAGTGGCGGGGGCTATGTCTGGATGAAGCTCTACCTGGGCCAGAGTGTCTGGATCAGCTTCATCACTTCGGCGATGTTCTTGACCCTGGTGGCCGTCAGCGCCATCTGCCACTACTTCATCGCCAAGCAGAACCTCATGAGGCTCTACAAGCTGCTGGCGGGCCAGCCGGGGTTCAACGACTCCTTCGCGCGGTTCTCCACCAGCCTGCGGGCGAAGTTCGGTTTCGGGTTCCTGGGCATCACCGGCGGAGTGCTCCTTCTCTCCATCCTCGTCTCCGGCCTGACCCTGCAGTCCTCGATCCGGGCGAAGGCCGCCCGGTATGCCCAGAACGAGCTGGTGAACCTCGCCGATTCAGTGGCCTTCGTGTCGGAGATGAACACCACCCCGGAGGACCTGGAAGCGTTTCTGGGAACCCTGAAGCTCGGCGCCGGGGGTGGGGTCTCCCTCCGCCTGTCGGCGGCCCGGGGTGGCCGGGTCCTGGGGTCGCGGCTTCAGCCCGCGGGCGGCGGGGACATCCTAGTGGTCCAGCCCCTGCCGGATGGCTCGGAGCTGCGCGCCGTGATCCCGGAAGCGGAATACGCTGACGCCATCTGGAAAGCCCTCCGGCCCAATCTGGCCATCCTTGTCCTGGCGGCCGCCTTCCTTGCCTACTTCATTCCTCTGATCCTACGGGATGTGCAGCGCCCCCTGCTGCTCCTGACTCGCAACACCCAGCGGGTGGGCGAAGGCCGCATCGACCGCCTGGAGCCCGTCTACAGCGACGACGAAGTGACCGCGCTGGTGCAGGGCTTCGGCCAGATGGTGGGCAGCCTGCGGGGCATGGTGCTCCAGATCCGATCCGCCAGCCGCGACCTGGCCAAGGCCAGCACCCTCATTCGCGAGTCCGGCGACGGGGTCCGGCACTCCAACTCCGGTCAGCGCGAGCTCATCGAGGCCTTCCACCACGAGATCAACGAGCTGACCGACACCTCCATCGGCATCAGCGCGAGTTCCATGCAGCTTAGCCTCGCGTCTGAGAGCACCAACACCACCATCGTGGAGATGGCCGCCAGCGTCCAGCAGATCAACCAGAGCATGGATGAGCTCCTCCTCGTCGTGGAGGGCATCACCTCCGCCATCCGAGACTTCGACGTGGCCATCAAGAACGTGGGCAAGAACATCGACCACCTGGCTGGCCACGCAGAGCACACCAAGGAGTTCGCCGAGAACCTGGAGCAGAGCACCAGCGCCATTGACGACAGTGTGAAGATCGCTCAGCGCTACACGAAGAAGGTCATCCACAACGCGGGCCGGGGGATGGAGCTGGTCGCCCGGAACCGCGAGAAGATCCAGGTCATCGAGCGCGTCGTGCAGGACTTCCACGGCACCACCCGCACCCTGCTGCAGCTCGGCTCGGAGATCGCCAAGATCCTCGACTACATCGGCGACCACACCCAGCAGACCAACATGCTGGCCCTCAATGCCGCCATCATCGCGTCCCAGGGGGGCTCCGGGGTGGACCAGTCCAAAGGCTTCTCCGTGGTGGCGGACGAGATCAAGGTGCTCTCGGAACAGACCAGCCGCTCAACCCAGGAGATCCAGCAGATCGTCGGCACCCTCCAGGCTGAGATCCGGAAGGCCTACCAGCAGGTGGAGCTGGGCCTGGACGCCGTCCGGGACGGCGCCGACTCGGTGGGGCAGAGCGAACTGGCCCTGCAGGCCATCCTGGAGTCCGTGAGCGAGACGGACAGCGTGGTGGAGAGCATCCATGCAGAGACCCTCCAGCAGGCGGGGCAGGCCTCGCTGATCCACGAGGCAAACCGCAACATCCACAACCAGGTGGAGACCATCCGCACGGTCATCGAGGAGCAGCAGCAGACCAGCAACTACATCCTCGCCCTGGCCATGAATGTGCAGCAGGCCACCTCCGTGGTGCGCGACTCCACCCGGGAGCAGAGCACGGGCAGCGATGAGATCGCCAAGGCCACCGAGCAGGTCCGCGCCCTGGCGAGTCATCTCCACGAGATCCTGGCCCGCCAGGAGGACCACGTAGTCTCCCTGAAAGAGACCATGAACCGAGTCCTAGGCAAGGCCCTGGAGAGCGAGCGGGCCATCGAGACCTCGAACGGCGCGGTGGAGGAGCTGGGCCTGCAGGTCCACATGCTCAACCGCGAGGTGAACCTCTTCAAGTTCTAGCGCGCAAGCTACTGCTAGGCTGGTAATCAATTCCCCGGGCTTCGCGCATGTACCGTCTCTCCATCAAGACCAAGCTGAGCACCGTCATCAGCATCCTGGTGCTCTCCTTCATCGCCTTCAACCTGCTCTACTACCCGCGCTGGGTGGAGCAGCAGATCCGCACCCAGGCCGAGCTCAGCGCCCGCCAGGTGGCGGAGACGGCCAGCTATGCCCTTGGACCCGCTGTCAGCGCCGGCAACACCCGGGACATCGCCCGGGTGCTCCAGGGTGTGCAGAACATCCCCGCCTTCCGCTTCAGCGCGGTCTTCGGTTCCCAGGGCGAGCCCCTGGACAGCACGCCGACCACGCCCGAGTGGGCCATGGGGCAGTCCCTGAAAGACGGCATCTCCCACACCTACGCCCGGCGGGAAGACAACATGCTGGTCGCGGTGGCTCCCGTGTTCTACGAGGAGCCTCGGGCGGACCAGGTGGGGACGCTGGTCCTCGGCTTCACCACCGAGGGCACCCAGCGGGCCGTGCGAGAGAACATCAAGGCCAGCCTGACCTTGGGTCTGGTCACCCTGGTCTTGGGTATCCTTGCCGCGGTGGTTCTCTCGAACCGCTACCTCCGCCCCGTGATCGAGCTCACCGAGGCCGCGCAGAAGGTGGCCTCGGGCAGCCTGGAGACGGTCTCCGTGAAGGTCACCACCCGAGACGAGATCCAGGACCTCAGCCACTCCTTCGAGGTGATGACTGACAAGCTCCGGATCTCCCGGGACGAGATCGAGCGGCAGAACCGGCTGCTTGAGTATCGCGTCCAGGAGCGCACCCGGCAGCTCATGGAGACCATCTGGGAGCTCGAGGAGATCCGCGCCAACCTGGAGCAGCTGGTGCTGGATCGGACCAAGGGCCTCGAGCAGAGTCGCACGGAGCTGAAGGCCTGGGCCGATACCCTGGAAGAGAAGGTCCACGAGAAGACCCAGGAGCTGCGGGAGCTCAATGAGAACCTGGTCGCCAGCTTCCAGAAGCTGAAGGAAGTGGACCACCTCAAGGACGAGTTCCTGGCCAACATGAGCCACGAGCTGAGGACCCCCCTGAACTCCATCATCGGCTTCTCCGGCATGCTGATGCAGGATCCCCAGGGGCGGCTGGGCGTGGAGGCGAAGGAGGATCTCCAGATCATCTACCAGAACGGCAGGTCTCTCCTGGGGCTCATTGACTCGATCCTCGACCTTTCCAAGATCGAAGCGGGCAAGATGGAACTGCTCTTGGAGGAGGTCGATCCCATGCTTCTGCTCGATGAGGTGAAGGCCATGGCGGCCGGACTCATCAAGGGTCGTCCCATCACCCTCGAGTACCAGCGGCCCGCCGATGAGATCCGAGTGATGGGCGACGCCGACCGCTTGCGCCAGGTCTTCACCAATCTGGCCGGCAACGCGGTCAAGTTCACCGAAGCAGGTACGGTGCGCATCTCCGCTGCACGGGAGGGCCGGATGTTCCGGGTCCGCATCGAGGACACCGGCATCGGCATGAATGAGACCGAGCTTGGGCGCCTCTTCATCCCGTTCCAGCAGGTGGACGGCAGCATCACCCGGCGCTTCGGCGGCACGGGCCTGGGCCTTGCCATCAGCCAGCGGTTCATGGGCCTGATGGCTGGTCGCATCACCGCCAGAAGCCGCAAGGGAGAGGGCAGCGTCTTTGTGATGGAGATGCCGGTCATCCAGGTTGGGCGCCCATGAGCGACCCGGTCCGCATCCTCTGCATCGAGGACAACCCCATGAACTGGCGTCTGGTCCAGCGGCTGCTGTCCCAGGCCGGCTACGAGATGCACTGGGCCGCCGAGGGGCTCATAGGTTGTGAGCTGGCCCTGAGGCTGATGCCCGCGCTCATTCTGCTGGACATCAACCTGCCGGACTTGTCCGGTTTCGAGGTGGCCACGAAGCTCCGCCAGAACCCCAACCTGGCGGACACCCTGATCGTGGCTCTGACAGCCAAGTCCATGCGCCATGACCGGGAGACAGCCCTGGTCACGGGCTGCGACGGCTTCATCTCGAAGCCCATCGATCCCTTCGTCTTCGTGGCCCAGGTCCAGGCCTACCTTGGTGGGCAGCGCGACCACCTCGAATTGGGCCGGGAGAAGGCCGCCCTGCGCCAGTTCAGTCAGCAGGTGGTGGATCATCTCGAAGTCCAGCTGCGGGAGGCCCAGGAGAGCAACCGGAAGCTGCTGGAGGTCCAGGCTCAGCTGGAGCAGCGGAGTCAGAGCCTCTCCCGGCTGCTGTCGCTGAGCCAGGACATCATCCCCCTCCGGGACACCCAGGCCATTCTTGTCCGGGTGCTGGAGCAACTGGCGACGGACCTCCGGTTTGAGCATCTCTGCTGCTATCACCTGCATGACAGCGGCGCCTACTTCCAGGGCCTGGCCCGTACCCCGGAGGGCTTCACCGAGACTCCGGTGCTCCCCATGGATCATCCCCTGGCGGCCTGGGCCGAGGCGCTGGCCGGGGGCAGCGTGCTCTCCGGTGCGGAGCTCCGCCAGTCAGGCTGTTGGCAGCAGGGGATCGAGCTGAAGCTCTGGTCTCCCCTGGCCCAGCCCCTGCTGATTCCCCTGCGCAGCCGCTCTGGCAAGGACCAGCTTTGGGGCCTCCTCGCCGCCGACCGGGCCCAGGAGGCCTACCAGCCCTTCGAGCTGGAACTCGCCGCCATGCACACCGGCCTCCTCCATGTGAGCCTGGAGAACGCCGGCCTCATCGCGCACCTGAAGGAGACCAGCCGCGCCCTGGGAGCCAGCTACGAAGGAATCGAAGCCGCCTATGTCGAGCTGAAGGAAGCCCAGCGGGCCCTGGGGGACCAGAACCAGCAGACTGCCCTGGGGGGATTGTTCCTGAACATGGCCCGGCGCCTAGAGGTGCCGGTGCACAGCCTCAGGGAAGAGAGCGCCGCCCTGGCGCAGCTCATGGACCGCCCAGACACACCGGCCCCTGCGGAGCGGGTGGAGTGTCACCGGGCCATGGGTGAGATCCAGGGGGCCCTCGACCAGGTGGATCGGCTGGTCCGGGCCATGCTCCGGCGAGCGGGTCATGACCGGGTCAGCAGCCCAGAGTGGCTGAGCCTCCACAACCTCTTCGAAGAAGAACTGGAGCTGTCGAGGGCAGCGGGCCTGCTGCCGGTCGGGCAGCGGGTGGTGCTGGAGCTGGCGGCTCCGGTGGATCGGCTCTTCGGAGTGAGCGCCGACTTCACCGATGTGCTGGGTCACCTTCTCCTGCATGCCCTGGAGGGGGGACCTGAACAGATCACCCTGCGCACGGCTTCGGGCGAGGGGCGCTTCCTGCTCGAGTTTGAGGACGACGGCGCCCCCATTGACGCCGCTCTCCTGGAGGTGGCCTTTGAGCCTTTCCCGGCGCTGCGCCCGGAGCCCACGGAGGCGGGGCGGAGGCCAGGGCACGGTCTCTCGGCCTGCGTCCAGCTGCTGAATGCCTACGGGGGAACGGTGGAGATCCTGCCCCGGGAACGGGGCTCCCGAGTGCGGATCAGCCTGCCGCTGGAATGACGGGAGGGCCCGGACTCTGGCATCCTGCTAGATCCCTGTCCGTACGTGAATGAGGAGTCCCCATGAAACGCCTGCTGCTCGCCGCCCTTTGCCCGCTGCTCCTGGCCGCCCAGCCCGCGCCCACGATGAGCCTGGTGGACGCCCGGGAGACCCACCTCCGGAACCCCGTCAAGCTTACGGCCACCGGCTCCAATGCCGAGGCCTACTGGTCCACCGACGGGAAGAAGATCATCTTCCAGAGCACCCGGGACGGCTACCCATGCGACCAGCTCTACACCATGAACGCGGATGGCTCGGAGCAGAAACGGGTCAGCACCGGCAAAGGCCGGGTCACCTGCGGCTGGTGGCTGCCGGGTGACAAGAAGATCATCTTCGCCAGCACCCACGGAGCCGGCCCCGAGTGCCCGGAGGGGCCGCCCTACACGCCGGGCAAGTACCAGTGGCCCGTGTTCCAGGGCTTCGACCTCTACGTCGCCAACGCGGATGGCTCTGGTGCCAAGCCCTTCCTGCCCGCTACAGGCTACGACGCCGAGGCCACCACCTCCCCCAACGGCAAGTGGATCATCTTCACGAGCGAGCGGGGCGGCGATGTCGACATCTGGCGCGTGGACCTCGACGGCAAGCACCTGCTCCAACTCACGGACGGCGTGGGCTATGACGGCGGCGCCGTGTTCAGCCCCGACTCCAAGCTCATCGCCTGGCGCACCAACTACCCCAAGGGCGACGAGGCCACGGCGAAATACAAGACCCTGCTGAAGCAGCACCTCGTCGAGCCCATGGCCATGGACATCTGGGTGATGAACGCGGATGGCACCCGTAAGCGGCAGGTCTCGAACCTGCCCGGGGCCGCCTTTGCGCCGATCTTCACCCCAGACGGAAAGGGCATCATCTTCGCCTCCAATCACCACGACGACCAGGGCAAGGGCCGTGGTTTCGACCTCTTCCGCATCCACCTGGACGGCAGCGGGCTGGAGCGGATCACCTGGACCGGTGGCTTCAACTCCTTCCCCCACTTCAGTCCCGATGGCAAGCGGCTGCTCTGGGTGAGCGGCCGGGCGCCCCGGGGGCCGCGCCAGTTCGACGTCTGCGTCGCCGAGTGGCTGCCTTGAAGCCAGCCATCTTCCTGGACCGCGACGGCACGATCAATGAGGAAGTGGACCACCTCTGCGACCCCGACCAGCTTGTCCTGATCCCGGGTGCTGCGGCTGCCGTTGCCCGGCTCAACGCCCTCGGCATTCCCGTGGTGGTCGTCACCAACCAGAGCGGCATCGGCCGGGGCCGCTTCAGCTGGGATGACTTCGACGCCGTCATGGACCGCATGGCGGTCCTGCTGGCTGCGGAGCACGCCCGCGTCGATGCAGTCTACGCCGCGCCCCACCACCAGGAAGGGCAGGGGGAATACGCCGTGGCCGACCACCCGGAGCGGAAACCCAACCCCGGCATGCTGGTCCGGGCCGCGGATGAGCATGGCCTGGATCTCTCCCGCTCCTGGATGGTGGGGGACAAGGCCATCGACCTGGACGCCGGGCGCCGGGCCGGGTGCAAGGTCGCCCTGGTCCGCACGGGCTACGGGCACAAGGTGGACGGCTCCAAGGCGGACCTGGTGGCTGCGGATCTGCCCGCAGTCCTGGAGCAGATCCTGGCCCAGTGGCCATGATCCTGGTCGAGAAGACGGGCCTGGTCCCGGGCCTTCTCATCGAGCGCTACAAGCGGTTCCTGGCGGATGTGCGCTTGGCGGACGGCAGCCTGGTCACCGCCCACACCACCAACACCGGCTCCATGAAGACCTGCTGGGAGCCTGGCGACCGGGTGCTGCTTGAGCGGGCCGCGAATCCGGACCGCAAGCTGAAGTTCACCTGGCTGGCGGTGGAGCGGGGCGGCGGCTGGGTGGGCGTGGAGACCGGCATGCCGAACAAAGTGGTGGCCGAGGCCGCCCGGCGCGGCGCCCTGCCCGGGTTACCCGGCCTGCGGGAGGTCCGCACAGAAGTGAGCTACGGCGCCGAGCGCAGCCGCATCGACGTGTTGGCCCTGGATGGCGAGGGACGCCAGGTCTTCGTCGAGGTGAAGAACACCACCCTCAAGGACCGGGAGTGGGGGCTTTTCCCGGACGCGGTCACGGAGCGCGGCACCAAGCACCTGCGGGAGCTCCAAGCCATGGTGCTCGAGGGCCACCGCGCCGCCATCGTCCTGTTCGTCCACCGCACCGATGTGGACCGCTTCGACGCGGCGCGGGAGATTGATCCCGCCTACGCCGCGGAGCTGGACCGTGCGGCGGCGGCCGGAGTCCTGGTGCTCCCGCTGGCTGTGCGCCTTGTCACAACTGAGGTCTCCAGTGGTCTGTGGAGTCTGGGCTGGGAGCTCCCGGGCCTTCTGCCCTGGGTGCGGCGGGGCTAGACTGGACGCTACGGAGTCCCAGATGTCTGAGCTGATGAAGACCCCTCTCAATGCTGCACACCGGGCGCTGAACGCCAAGATGGTGGACTTCGGGGGTTGGGACATGCCCGTGCAGTATCCGGCGGGCATCATCGCTGAGCATGAGGCGGTCCGCACCAAGGCCGGCCTCTTCGACGTCAGCCACATGGGCGAGATCCGAGTGAAGGGACCCGGCGCCCTGGCGCTGGTGGAGCACCTCACGCCCAATGCCGTCTCCCAGTTGGTCCTCGGGCAGATCCACTACACTGCCTTCCTCTACGAAAACGGCACCTTCGTGGACGACCTGCTGGTCTATCGCGAGGGCGAGGAGGAGTTCCTGCTGGTGGTGAACGCCGGCAACTCCGACAAGGACTTCGCCTGGGTCCAGCAGCACGCGGGCGGCTACGACTGCACCGTGGTGAACGAGAGCCCAGCCACGGGCCAGATCGCCCTCCAAGGACCGCTGGCCCTGGGCATCCTGCAGCCGCTCACCCAGACACCCCTGGCGCCCATCGGCTACTACCACTACACCCATGGCGAGGTCGCCGGGATCAAGTGCCTCATCAGCCGCACCGGCTACACCGGCGAAGACGGCTTTGAGCTCTACTGCGCTGCCGGAGACGCGGAGGCGGTCTGGAACGCCGTGATGGCGGCAGGAACGCCCCTGGGGCTGCTGCCCGCGGGGCTGGGCTGCCGCAACACCCTGCGCCTGGAGTGCAAGATGGCCCTCTACGGCCACGAGATCGACGACACCATCCACGCCCTGGAAGCGGGCCTGGGCTGGATCGTGAAGCTGGACAAGGGCCCCTTCATCGGTCGCGAGGCCCTGCTCGCCACCAAGGCGGTCCCGGCCCCCCGCAAGCTCGTCGGCTTCAAGACCCTCGAGAAGCGCGACATCGCCCGGGACCACATGGCGGTGGTGCAGGACGGCCAGCCCATCGGCTTTGTCACCAGCGCGGCCCCTTCGCCCACCTGCGGCATCAACCTGGGCCTGGCCTACGTCCCCACGGAGCTGGCCAAGGTTGGCGGCCGCATCCAGATCGACATCCGGGGGCGCGCCGTCCCGGCCGAGATCATCCCCACGCCCTTCTACAAGCGGCAGAAATAGCTGTCAGCCGACAGCTATCAGCTCTCAGCCATCCCAAGTCAGTCCCTAACCTTTTTCGGAGGATCCATGTTCCCGGCCGACCTCAAGTACACCAAGGACCACGAGTGGCTCAAGCCCGCCGCCGATGGCACGGCCCTGGTGGGCATCACCAGCTACGCCCAGGATGCCCTGGGTGACGTGGTCTTCGTGGACCTGCCGGAAGTGGGCGCTACCTTCGGTCAGGGCGAGGAGTTCGGCACGGTGGAGTCCGTGAAGACGGTCTCCGAGCTGAACCTGCCGGCCGCGGGGGAAGTACTCGAAGTCAATGACACCCTGGCCGATCACCCGGAAGCGGTGAACGAAGACCCCTTCGGACGTGGCTGGATGGTGAAGATCAAGCTGACCGGCGATCTGGCCGGCCTGCTGGACGCCCCGGCCTACGAGGCGCTGGTCAGCGCTGAAAGCCACTAGTGCCGAGTCCGCTCCTGGCCGCCCTCCTCTGGGGGACGGCGCTGGCTCAGGTTCCGGCGCCGGCTCCCCAGGCAACGGCTGTGGCGCAGGGCGTACCGGCCGTCGAGTCCACCTCCACCCGGATCCTGCGCCTGCAGGCCCTGGTGGAGGCGGCGGAACACGCGCTGGAGGCCGATGACGAGGACGCCGCCGAAGACCGTGCGGACGAAGCCGATATCCTCACCGCAGACTGGCCGCTGGAGCTCCTCAAGCTGCCGGAGGTCCAGGCGCTGCTGCAGCGTCTTAAGGACATCCAAGACCAGGTGGGGGCCGAGGAGGCTGCGGAGAGCGAGCCAGGCCTGAAGGCTCCCGAGGAGGTCGTGACCCTCAGCGGGGAGGAGCTGCGGGCCGAGCAGGAGCGGGTGAAGGCCGCGGAGAAGGGCGCCACCTACGACTACCCCATAGACCTCAACGACCGGGTGCTCACCTGGGTGAGTCTCTTCACCACCACCAAGCGCGGCTTCATGGAGAACGCCCTGGGCCGGGCCTCGATGTACATGCCCATGATCCGCCAGGTCTTCGCCGAAGAGGGTGTCCCCTCGGATCTGGCCTACCTGGCCGTCATCGAATCGGGCTTTCGCAATGAGGCCAACAGCAAGGCCAAGGCCGTGGGCATGTGGCAGTTCATCCGCTCCACGGGCCGCATCTACGGCCTTAACGGCAATGCCTGGCTGGAGGAGCGCCGCGACCCCATCAAGGCCACCCGCGCCGCCGCGCGCTACCTCAAACGCCTCTATCAGATCAGCGGCGACTGGTACCTGGCGGCCTCCAGCTACAACGCGGGTCCTCTCACCCTGGACCGCGCCATCCAGAACGTGGGCAGCCGTAACTTCTGGGACCTGGCCCGGTCCCGGTGGCTGCGGACCGAGACCAAGAACTACATCCCGGAGCTCTGCGCGGCCATCCTTGTGGGCCGGAACCCCGAGCGTTACGGTCTGCGGATCGTGCCTCTCACGCCCTATTCCTACGAGACCGTGGCGGTCTCGAGCATGACCAGCCTCACGGTGCTGGCCCGCTGCGCCGACACGGACGCCGCGACCCTGAAGGCCCTGAACCCGGAGCTGCTGCGGGGCTCGACCCCGCCCGGTAGCTACCTGCTGCGCGTGCCGCCAGGCCGGGCCATGGACTGCCTGCGGCAGCTGGCCCGCATGCCCGCCAACAAGCGCCTGGACTTCCAGAACTACACGGTTCGCAAGGGCGACACCCTGGCGAAGGTGGCCAAGCGCTTCAAGGTCACCGAGGAAGACCTGCTCATCGCGAATGACCTCACCGCCAAGCAGTTCAAGATCGGCAAGCGCCTCCTGGTGCCGCCTGCGCCCTCCCTGGCCCTGGATGACCGGGACCTTGCCCCCAAGAGTGCGAAGTCCAAGTCGCTTGGTGACCAGCCCCTGCCGCCGCTGCCCGTGGTGCCTCGGGAGCTCACGCCCGGCGATGAGGGTGAGAAGCCGGCCCCTGAGCCCCGTGCGGTGGCCCCGGTCCGGGAGCTGCCCAGCGCGCCGCCGACGCCGACCGCTTCCGTGCGGGAACGCACGCCAGTGCCAGCCGTGACTCCTTCGCCTGTGGCGCTGGCGCCCAGGCCCCAGCCCAAACCGCAGGCCGAGGCTCCCGCCACCGTGCGGGTCAAGCCCGGCGATACCCTGTCGAAGCTCGCCCGGACTTATGACCTCTCCCTGAGTGAGCTGCTGCGCCTGAATCCCGAGGCCGCGAAGGCCCTGCACCCCGGCGACGAGATCCGCCTGTCCAGTGAGGCTGCCCCGCCCAATGCGGTTCCGGTAAAGGCCAAGGCCGCTTCGGCCCCCGCGGCCGCCGGGCATCGCGTGGTAAAGGGGGAGACCCTCGCGGCCATCGCCCGGAAATACGACGTTGAGCTCAGCGATCTCCGCACCTGGAACCACCTCAAGGGCGACCGGATCCAGGTGGGCCAGAAGCTGCGGGTCGCGCCGTAGGGACGACACCAGATCTCTGCTTGCAGAGGCGCAGAGGGAGTGGGATACTGGGTCTTCCCGAATGGGGCCATAGCTCAGCTGGGAGAGCGCTTGCATGGCATGCAAGAGGTCGTCGGTTCGATCCCGATTGGCTCCACCAAACAGAAGGCCACCTCACGGTGGCCTTCTTGCTGAAAGCCCTCTCCGATGCTCGCCTCCCTCAACCACGTCGACCTGCGCTTCGGCCCCCAGGAGGTGCTGAAGGATGTCACCTGGGCGATCCAGGAGGGTGAGTGCTGGGGCGTCATTGGCCGCAATGGGGCGGGCAAGAGCACGGTCTTCAAGCTCCTGCTGGCCCAGCTGGAGGCTGACGCGGGCACGGTGGTGCGGCCCACCAAGGAGCGGGGCATCCGCATGGGCCACTACGCCCAGGACCTCATCCCCGAGACCCATGGCAGCGTGCTGGAAGAGACCCTGGCGGCCTTCGGCGACGTGGAGCGGCTGCAGCACGAGATGCGGGAGCTGGAGCACCGCATGGGTGAGAGCGGCGGCGACCTGGCTGAGGTCCTGGACCGCTACCAGAAGGTGACCGAGACCTTCGAGCACCTGGATGGCTTCACGATCCGCGCCCGCGCCGAGAGCATCCTGCAGTCGCTGGGCTTCACCGCCGCGGACTTCGAGCGGCCCGTGGAGACCCTCTCCGGCGGCCAGAAGAGCCGCGTCATGCTGGCCAAGGCCGTGCTGCAGGGCCTGGACCTGCTGCTCCTGGACGAGCCCACCAACCACCTGGACCTCCCCAGCCTGCGCTGGCTGGAGGGCTTCATCCAGGACACCGACGCCACCGTGGCCGTCATCAGCCATGACCGCTACTTCCTGGACAAGATCGCTACCGAGATCCTGGAGCTGGAGGCGGGCCGCTCCCGGGCCTACGAGGGTAACTACTCGGAGTTCATGCAGAAGAAGGAGCAGGAGCTGGAACTGCTGGAGCGCCACTACGAGCAGCAGCAGGCCTACATCAAGAACCAGGAAGAGTACATCCGCCGCAACATTGCGGGCCAGAACACCAAGCAGGCCCGGGGGCGACGCACGCACCTGGCCCGCCTGGATCGCATCCGGCAGCCCCTGCGGGACCGGCGGAAGGTGAAGTTCAGCTTCCCCGAGACCCAGCGTTGCGGTGACATCGCCCTGGTGCTGGAGAACGCCAGTGTGGGCTGGGACGGCCAGGCCCTCTTCAAGCCCCTGGAGCAGCTGCAGCTCAAGCGCGGCCAGAAGATGGGCATCGTGGGTCTGAACGGCACAGGCAAGTCCACGATGCTCAAGGCCATCGCCGAGGAGATCCCCTTCATCACCGGCCAGGCGCGCCTTGGCAGCCAGGTGAAGCTGGGCTACTTCGACCAGCACCACCGGAACCTGGACCCGCGCAATACGGTGTTCCAACAGATCCACGCGGTGACCCCCAATGCCGTGAAGCAGGACATCCTGGGCTTCCTCGCCAAGTTCCAGTTCCGGGGCGACGAGGTGGACAAGCCCGTCACGGCCCTGTCTGGCGGTGAGCGGGCCCGCCTCAGCATCGCCACCCTCATTCGCAACGGCGTGAATCTGCTGCTGCTGGACGAGCCCACCAACCACATGGACATCCCCAGCATGGAGGCCATGGAGGACACGATCCTCAGCTTCAGCGGAGCGGCCATCGTGGTGACCCACGACCGCTACCTGCTGGGCCGCGTGGCGGACTCCCTGCTCCGCGTCCACGAAGGCCGGGCCGAGTTCCGCGAGGGCGGCTACGAGGAGCACCAGGCCTGGGTGGACCTGGACCTGGGCAGCGAAGACGAAGCCGGGAGCGGAGCTGCCGAGCCCCCGAAGAAGGCCGACAAGAAGCCCGAGCCAGCCCCAGCCAAGGCGCAGCCCGCCCTCCGGGTCGCCGCCAAGCCCCACACTCCCATCGACAAGGACAAGCAGCGCGCCCTGAAGCGCGCCGAGCGCCTGGTGGGCGAAGCCGAGGCCAAGGTCGCGGCCCTCGAAGCCCAGCTCACGGACCACCAGAAGGTGCTGGCCGCCATGGATCCCGCCGACTGGCAGGCCTTCAGCGCCCGCCTGGACCAGCAGAAGGCCCTGGAAGCCGACCTCGCCTACGCCATGAGCGACTGGGAGGCCGCCCAGGGCGCCCTGGAAGAGCTCCAGCGCTGAATTGGTGTTAGGGTATTGGCGATCCAGTGGTTCCCTATGACCCAATTTTGCGA
>Ga0194052_1000501_pt1 | contig 25190 bp, 4 predicted proteins | sample SepL226m_MetaG_FD_160117 | JGI IMG/M metagenome (GOLD analysis project Ga0194052, IMG submission 160117) | Anoxic zone freshwater microbial communities from boreal shield lake in IISD Experimental Lakes Area, Ontario, Canada - Sep2016-L227-6m | ecosystem: Environmental > Aquatic > Freshwater >...
ACTAAAATTCCGGTTTCCGTGGTGGTCGGCGCAAAAGGCTCCGGGAAAACCTATACATTTCTTCAGGTTGTTTTCAGATCTGACTGGGCGGAATTCGTCAAGGATGTGGGTGTCGGGGGAAGTCCGACCTCTGCGCTTATCTGTCCGGTAATGAAATCAAAAAATATTGTTTCCGATGCAAATAATCGCGTGCTTGATGCCAGAACAAATGTAGCGCGGCAAATTAATTGCGGTCCTCCACCGGAACTGTCAGAAATTTCAGATTATATTAAGGACCGGCTGAATGAGGAACTTCATGAAGGGAAGTGGCGGGAAATATGGATTGACATACTTGCATGGAGTGCCGGATTTGAAAAGTTCAAAACGGGAGCCGGTCGGCGACTCTCCGGGTACCTGGCGGATCGGCAGACAAGACTGCTGCCCATTATCGACGGCTTGGAGGATTTGTTTCAGGATTTGTCGTCCAATGACAGGCAAAAAACGGCCATACGCGCTTTAATTCAGGATGTGCCGGAATGGCTTGAGCAACAGCCAGACCGGAATGTTGGACTTCTGGTTTTTATTCGACAGGATATGGTCTTGACCGCAGTCAAACAGAATACAGCTCAACTGATGGCCAGATACGAACCCCATGCGTTGCGATGGAATGTTGAAGAGGCGCTTCGGCTGGCCGCCTGGATCTGCGCCCAATCCAATGCCATGCCGGATTTGAAAATCAAATACGATTTGCAGAAGATCAATAAAGACGATCTCACGAGTGTTCTGATCGGGTTATGGGGAAGAAAGCTCGGCAGCGAAAGATCAAAGGAAGCAAGATCCGCAGAATGGGTAATTGCGTCTCTTTCCGACTTGAAAGGACAGATTCAGGCAAGGGACCTGGTTCGTTTCCTTCATGAAGCTGCAAGAGGTTCGGAACCTGACACGTACTGGAAAGATCGTATTTTGGCGCCAACTGCAATAAAAGGTGCGTTGCAGGTGTGCAGCACTGAGAAAATCAAAGAAATCAGCATCGAAAATAATGAGCTTAAAGAAATCTTTAACAAGCTTCGTGATCTTTCCCAGGAATATCGGCAAATACCCTTTGTGCGGGATCAGACCGGCTTGACCATTGAGCAAGTACAAACTCTTGAAAACAATGGTGTCGCATATTTGGAAAAGGAAGAGTACTACATTCCTGAAATTTATCGTGCTGGCTTGGGATTCAAACTCAAGGCAGGCGCGCGCCCGAGGGTGCTTGCCTTATCCCGTAAGGTGCGCAAATTATTGTGAAGGGGGCCGTGATGTGTATCACGGTTTTTTGAAGGGGGTCGGAATTGAATGTATCTTTCTTAATTTCCCGGAGTAAACGAATAAATCAAAATCACCCTCTCCCCTTGTCCAGTCATTTTATGTCAGCTATAAGGTCGGTATGACGGTCACCATTACAGGGATTCTGACTATGCTGTCTGCACTCTGCCTCGCCAGAATGCAGTATGGACACGTAGGAATACTGATTGACCTTGCTTTTGCCGCCATTCTCGCTACATACATGTTGGTCAATGCGGTTATTCTCATAAAAAACAATTTCCGATCCCTGATGGATATGCCGCTTGTCGAAAGCGATCAACTGAAAATTCTGAATGTATTGAGCAGTCATTACGATTCCTAAGAGAATCTTGGGAACATTTACACGCGAACATGCGGCAACACCAGGATTATAGAAATCGAACTTCATTTCAAGCCAAATACTTCTCTTGAAACAATCAATCTGCTGGCGGAACGGCTGCGGGCGCAGTTTGAGACACTATTTGCCGATTTTGATTTCCGATTGTTACCTGTCACAGCTTTCGTTTCATCCCGGCCGGGGGACTGACGATGAATGGGGATTGCCCGCAGAAATAACGACCATGCATGTCGCGAAAAGAAATGGAGAAACAGCATGACTTCATCTACGACTGAGTTATCTCCCCACCTTGAATTAACAAAAAAACCAAACTGCAACGGAATCTGATACTCATATCTCTCTCCTCTTCCAGTGTTTTCACTTTTGCAAACAATGCAGAGGAAGTATATCAGAATGGACCCACTTGTGAAAAGACGAAAATGATGGAGGGGTTAAGACCCCTCCAAGCCTCCTCCCGCCAGATAGGGAGCGGTTACGGTCTGTATCGAAAGTGTCCCGGTTTATGTGGGTAGCCGTTTTTATTATGTATTTAATATATATTGCACTTTCATAGTGGAAAAAAAGCGTTACACTATTCGTATCTTAACAATAGCCTTAAAAAGAATCCAGTCAACGTAAATCCCCAAAATGATCCATTTGCCGCGCGATCAGGAACAGCGGATCAACAAAAGAAATGTCGGGGATGCTGTTTGCGTGGATGTGCCGGGAAAGCAGGTGAAATTCCGTACACCCTGCTATGAAGGATTTGAGCTTGTATTTATCAAGCAGTTCTTTAACCACGGTATAAACCGGGGCCACATCCTTGCCGGGTTTCAGATATTCGTAAATCAGACCATGTATGATCGCCTTGTCTTTTTCATCTGGCTCCACCATGTAATCCTTAGCCTTTATCGCATCCTCTGTGGACCGGAAGACTTCTCTCTGATAACTTCCCAGCGAAGCCAGAAGGAGAGATCGCTCTTTCCTGACAATCAATTCCTGGGCTGTCAAATCGACAAGGGAAACGATTTTCTCTGCAATCTCCTTAGGAATCCTGCTAATCAGGGCATGTGAGGTAAAGCAGCAGATAACGATATTAGAGACACCTGAAGCATTCAGTATCCTCAGGTTCCGAACAAGCGAATCCGCAAGGGCGTTCTCCGCGTTGCCCAGCAGTGAGCTGGTCCTGTCCGGGACTGATGAAAGGGAATGCAACACGATGTTGGGGTAATCCTGCTCGATTGATCCGAGCAGATTACATTCGTATATCGTCCTTAGAAACGCCAGTGATGCAAGTGGTCCCATGCCCCCAAGAATGCCTAATGTCTTTTGCTCCATCATGAAAAAATCCAGTGTTAATAAGTACAGCCGTTGACCGTTGACCGTTGATCAGGCTTAATATTTAACTAAAATCCGGCATGTCGAACAGTTCGAGAAATATCTCGAAGGTGATGACGGTCATTAGCAAGTCGTTGTCGAAGGTCTGATTGACCGTAAACTTGTCGCTGCGATACATCTTCTTTAGTCGCTCGATCGTATCGGGATTGAAATAGCCCTCTCTTTGTATCTTGTCGAAGGACAAAATGTCATTAAGCCACTGAACATCCTGCTTCAGAAGATAGGGGCTTCCGGGCGCAACGAAACCAAACTTCTGCCGGTTGATCACGGTCCCGGGCAGATAGCGTTCTGCTGTCTTGCGCACAATGTATTTCTCCGCCGAGTCTTTCATCAAAAGAGAGACCGGCAGCGTCCGCGCAAATTCCACCAAATCCTTGTCAAGAAAAGGGTAGCGGGCTTCAACGGAATTGGCGAGTGATACCCGGTCGCCGTGGTCGGAAAGCAGGTGGTCCGAAAGACGCAGTTTGAAATCCACGTATGACCGCTTGTGCAAAGGATGCCTGCCGATCATTTTTGATACATCGACCAGCTCCCTTCCTTCGCTGCAGAAATCATCCATGATTGCTCCGAGCGCATGCGAATAGATGGCTGCCTTCGTTTCCCTGAATTCGTAAAAATTCCGTTCGTAGAGGAAACGACTGTCACCCCAGAGACGCTGCCGTATCTCTTTTTCAATCTGGGTTTGCGCATCGTCAATCTCATCAATTTCGTCGCGATGAAACATATCGAACCGGTATCCCACGTATCCACCGAACAGCTCATCCGAGCCTTCACCAGTCAGGATAACCTTCATGCCATGGCTCCTCACCAGTTCCGAAAGGGCCAGTGAACAGGTGTTATAAGATTCCTTCAGGGGAGATTCGGCGTGATACACAGCGGTTTTGATCCTGTTGATGATATCCGGCCAGTCGAAAATTATTTCATGATGGATGGATTTAACCTGCGATGAGACAATACGCTGGTACTTTCTCTCGTCTATGTCGGCCTGATTAAAGCCAATTGAGAAGGAATGCCATTTCTCCTCCGGATAAAAATCATTGATGATAGATGCTATCAGGGAAGAGTCGAGACCGCCGCTAAGATAGAATCCGACCGGTACATCTGCGTTAAGCCTGTACTGAACGGCTTGCCGCAGTAGTTCATCCAGCCTCTCTACATAGAAAGATTCAGGCTGCGGATCACCGCTTTCCCCCTCCTTTGGATAGACGAGATCCCAGTACTCCCTGATTTCCACCTTTCCGTTCCGGACAATGACGTAATGTCCAGGCTTCAGGCTCTGGATGCCTCTGAACATCGTCGTCGGACTGACTATACCGGGGAAGGTGAAAACCTGATCAAGCCCAGTCAGATCAACTGCCCGCCGAACAGATGGGTGTTTTAAAATCGCCTTGATCTCGGAAGCAAAGATGAAACAGCCCTCGGCCTCGGTGAAAAAAAGCGGAGTGATCCCCATACAATCGCGCGCCAGAAGAAGCGACTGCGCCCTCATATCGTAAATGGCGAGGGAAAACTGCCCATTCAGGCTGCTCAGGGCAGAAGATATATTGGCGGGACCGTACTCTTCATACAAATGCACAAGTATCTCGACATCGCAGTTTGTGCGGAACCGATGCCCATTGGCAATTAGAGTTTGCTTAAGTTCCCTGTAGTTATATATCTCTCCATTGCAGACGGAAACTATAGTGCGGTCCTCATTGTAATGTGGCTGATTACCAGTAGCCAAATCAATGATCGAAAGCCTCCTGAAGGCGAATCCCCAAGTCTCTTCTATATGAAATCCCGAGTCGTCAGGCCCACGGTGGACCATGGTATCCGCCATAGCTTCGAGCTGCTTCTTATCAACACCGGGCCTTCCCTTCAAATCTATGATACCAGCTATCCCGCACATAAGTTAAAAATCCTCGCTGATTTCCTGGGCCGATTTGATAAAGGAGTCCCTCTCATTTTGCTCCGTTTTGCTCATAAACGACTGCCGGAGCTGACCGATGCTAATGTCCACGCCATCGGCCACTGAACTGATGACCGCCTCGAATGCATTCTTAACCTGTTCCATCATGTCCGCAGGAAAGACAGCCGCGTTATACCTGAACTCCACCTGCATCTTCCGGCCTGGTTCCACGACGATGATCAGGTCGTAGTTGGTCTGCTCCAAGACCTTCACATCCTTGATGCAAAAACCCAGCGAATATTTTTGTTCCAGTCCGATCAATTCATCAGCCAGCGGATAGTTCTCGAAGATCATCACATGGTCAAGCAATTCCTGTTTCAGGGAAGTCGCGGCCTGAACATCAGCAAGGGAACCATAGTGATGCGCCTGGCTTTTCAGCGCATCAGCCTGAACGTCCCGAACAAGCCGGGCCACCGTATTTTCAGGATTGATCCGCATCCTAACGGGAATGGTGTTGATGAACAGGCCCGCCATGTTTTCTATGTCCGCTACTTCCGCTGGCCTTCCTGATACAGTCGCACCGAACACGACATCATCGGCTCCGCTGTATCTGCCAAGAACAAGTCCCCATGCCGTCTGGATGATTGTGTTCACTGTAACCTGATTGCCGGAGGCAAATCGCTTCAGGCTCTCGACCGTTTGCGGCCCGATCTCCAGAACAAAAGACTCCGGCCTGAAACCGGAAGAAGGCAGGGTGATACTGTCCCCTGCACCCTGTTTTTTTGGCAGAACAGCCGGATGGTCATACCCATCAAGATAGTCTCTCCAGTAATCTATCGTAGCCTGGCGGTCCAGATGTTCCACCCATCGTATATAGGCTCCATAAGGAGCTGCAGGGTTCATGGCGGGAGCGCCGCCATGCCGAAAGGCTCCGTATGACTCAAAAAACTCGCTCATCAGAATGCCCGCACACCAACCGTCGATCAAGAGATGATGATAGCTCCAGATCACTTCAAAGGATCGCTCTGATTTTTTAAAGACGCTAACACGCATTGGCGCCTTCACCATCAGGTTAAATCCCTCTTTCCGGTCATTGTTTCTGAATTCTGCAAGATGCTCCTGTTGTTGAGCATCGGAGAGGGCGATGATATCCTCGAACCTGAAATCAATGATTCCCACCCGTGCCACGACCTGAAGGGGTCGGTCTGCGCCTTTGTGGGTGAAAACGGTTCTGAGTATATCGTGCCGGGCTATCAGCATGTTCCAGCAGGCCTCAAAAAAAGCCAGATTAAATTCCCCCTCGATCCCGAAGGTTATCTGCATGAAGTACGCAGTGGGGGGCGGAGTAAGGTTATTAACCTTCAAATCGCGCCATTGGGTTAGCCGTTTAGCATTACCTTGATCCCCAGTGAGCATTGAGTGAAACAGCATGCCCTCCTGAAGCGGTGAAAGCGGATAGATATCCTTCAGGTTGGCGATTGAAATTTTGCATTCCGCCAGAACATTGTCCAGTTCCTGCACAGTGAGATCATTGTAGGTCAGGTCATGGGGGGTTAACTCCCCTGTCTCTCGGGAAACGCAATGGCCGATAACAACAAGCAATTCATCCCGGTAAGCCCCAAGAAACATATCCACCGTCTCCTTGCAGTGGACCTTCGTGTTGTAGCTCAAGCTAAGCTTTAGTCTGTTACCGATGATAGCACCTTCGATCACGATTTCGTTTTCCCGCTCGAATCTTCCGCTAATGGTATTTCCTGCACCTTTGTCGTCTATGAAAAACCTGCTCTCTTCGCCGGCATCGAAGCTGCCGAGGTAGTTGAAGAGTATCCGCGCCCTGGGGTTGAACTGCATCTTGCTCCTTTCTGCGGCGGGAACGAGATATTTCAGGATACCGTAGCCAACACCCTTGTTTGGTATGCGTCTTAAGCCCTCTTTTATCTGTTTGATCTGCGAGCCAGGCTCTTCGGATTCCGGAATATCAATCAGCGCCGGATACATGCTTGTGAACCAGCCTACGGTCCTGCCGATAGCAATATCATTGAAAAGCAATTCCCTGCCGTGCCCCTCTACGTCGATGAAGCCCCTCTTTGCTCCGTAGCATCGCTTCATCGCCCTTCCAAATGCCGCCAGAAGCAGGTCGTTTACCTCGGTGTGATAGGCGCTATTGGCTTTGGTGATTAATGCAGTGGTTTCATCGTGGCTTAGCTCCACAAAAACGGTACCCATGTCTTCATAACGATTTAGCCGACACAAGAGCGTCAGGGGGCTGCGAGCACCCTCAACGGTTAGGGAGCTGGAAGCTCCCTCCACAATGGGGTTGGAGGTTCCTTCCACGGTTGCAGCCTCGTAGTCAGGTGGGATCGCCAGGGCGCCGATCTCCTCGATTTGCCGCCAGAAGGAAATTTCTTCGAGCAACTTCCGGCTTGTGCTATATTGGGCGATTTTCTCCGCCCATAACCGATAAGAATCGGTTTTTTGCGGCAGAGCCAGGGTCCGACCTGCAATGGACTGTCCGTAACAAACTTCAAGATCTTCAATCAGTATCCGCCACGATACCCCGTCAACAGCAAGATGATGAATGACGATAAGTATCCGGTCTCCATCGTCCAGTCTGAAAAGGACCGTTTTCATCATCGGCCCCATCGTCATCTGAAGCGATGCAGGGACTTCAGCACATATCCTGTCCAATTCCCTCTCCGCATCTTCCCTTCCTTTAAGATCAACGACCGTAAACCCCAATGGATATTCCAGGCTTGCAATCTCCTGTACAACGGATTCACCCTCGAATCTGAATATCATTCTCAGGCTATCATGATGCTCCTGCAATTTCATCAGCGATAGTCCGAGCGCCCTCTCTTCAACACGATTTTTAGAGTGGAGCAAAACCGCCTGCGTGTAATGATTCAGCAATTCCCTGTCATCGCCGTGTTCCATGAAGAACCATGTCTGGATAGCAGTGAGCGGAACCCTGCCGGTGATCATTCCCTGTTGTGGAATACGGCTTATCGTCTCAAGTTTTTTCGCCAGGGCCCTGATGGTAGGCGTTTCAAAAATATGCCTGACTTCGAGCTTGAGATGATGCTGATTAAGACGCGATAGGATCTGGATCGCCTTTATGGAATCTCCGCCAAGGGTGAAGTAATTGTCCAGAACTCCTATCTCCTCCCTGCCAAGAACAGCTTTCCACAGGCTGACAAGCAGCTCCTCATGTGCAGTTTGAGGGCCTGCAAATTCAGTGTCGTGCTTCAACTCCGCACCTTCGACAGACAGCAAGGCTTTTGTGTCTATCTTCCCGTTTGAGGTAAGAGGCATATTCTCAATACGGAAAAACTGCGACGGAATCATATAGTCAGGCAGCTTATCGCCAAGATAACTCCTTAAAGCCTCTTCAGAGAATGATAATTCAAGACTGTTGACAGTTGACCGTTGATCGTGAACGGTGAATGGTGAACGGTCAACGGTTGTCTTATTTTTTATCACCAGATAGGCGCACAGGAATCTGTCTCCCGCTTCGTCTTCACGGTCAATGACAGCGGCCTGATCAATTTGCGGGTGCATCAGAAGAACATTTTCAATTTCACCGAGTTCGATCCTGTAGCCGCGAATCTTCACCTGCTGGTCTATCCTGCCGAGATATTCGATCTCGCCATCAGGCAAAATTTTAGCGAGGTCTCCGGATCGGTACAGTCTCTCGCCATCTTTATAAGGATTAGCGATAAATTTTTCTCTTGTCAGCTCGTCCCTGTTCAAATATCCCCTTGCGACACCGTCGCCTCCTACAAGTAGCTCGCCGGGTACGCCGATGGGAAGGAGTCTCAGCTCCTTGTCCATGATGTATGCAGTCAGGGTCGGGATCGGTTTGCCTACATTGCTAACATTCGTCCTGATCTCTGACCCGGTTATTTCCTTGTAAGTGACATGGACTGTTGTCTCGGTAATGCCATACATATTGATCAGCTTCACTTCAGGATATTTTTCATTGAACCCCTTGAGCATAGCCGGCTTTAGGGCTTCACCCCCGAATATCACGTAGCGCAGGGATAAACCTGATGATGAATGACAGTTTCCTGTTTCCGTCATCCTTCGTCTGTCATCCGACAATTCCAGCCCTGCAAGATTATAAAAAGCCCTCGGTGTCTGATTGAGGATCGTTACATTCTCTTCCTTCAGGAGTGCAAGAAATTTTTCAGAATCCCGTGCTGTCTCTTTCGGTACGATAACGAGTTTTCCCCCATACAAAAGCGCTCCGTACATCTCCCAGACCGAAAAGTCAAAACAGTAAGAATGGGACATCGTCCACACATCATTCTTTGTAAAGTCGAACTGGAACTTATCGTTCGTCATTAAGCGCACTACGTTCCTATGTTCGATCAACACGCCTTTGGGCTTTCCAGTGGAGCCTGACGTGTAAATGACATACGCCAGATGTTCCGGGGAGTTGTAGTTCACGGGATTGTCTTCGCTCTCCCTGGAGATGGTATCCATGTCCGTGTCCACAAGAACAACTGATACCGTGCATTGCGTTAGGGGGCTGGAAGCACTCTCCACGAGAAGCATTTCCTTTATGCGCTCATGGGTGACCACAAGGGGTGATCCGGTATCTTCAAGCATAAATTGTAGCCTGGCCTTGGGATAAGAAGGATCAAGAGGCGTATATGCCCCGCCTGCCTTGAGTATGGCGAGCATGGCGATGATCATATCCATTGACCGTTCCATGCAGATGCATACCAACTGGTCGGGGACCACGCCTTTTTTTCTTAGGTGATGGGCCAACTGATTCGTTTTTCTGTTGAGTTCCCTGTAAGTTATCTTCTCTTTACCGATTACAACGGCCGTGTTGTCTGGAGTGTTTTCGACCTGTTCTTCAAAAAGCTGATGGATAGTCTTGTTCGTGGGATAGGCTGCCCTGGTGTCGTTCCATTCAATAAGCTGATGATGCTCTTCTTCTGCTGTCAACAAGCGTAACTCTGTAACAGGCAAAGAAGGATCTTTCACAATGCTATTGAGTAACACCTTGTAATGTTTGTTCATCCTCTCGACAGTGGAATCGTCAAAAAGGTCCTTGTTGTAAACCATAACGCCAGACAGACCTTCCGGGCCGTACTCCATACATAGATTGAGGTCATATTTCCCCCAACCAAGGTTTGTCTCCATTACCCTGGTCTGCAGGCCTTTCATGGCAGGCATTGGGACCAGAGAATCCCGAAGCTGAAACATTACGTCAAAGAGTGCTGTGCGGCTCATGTCTTTTTTAGGATCAAGGGCCAGCACAAGCCGGTCAAAGGGCGCATCCCGATATTCGAAGATATCTGTGACGTTTTGCTCCACCCGGCGAAGCAGGTTCCGGAATGTTGGCCTGTCGGAAAAATCGGAAGGAATGACAAGAAGATTAGTAAAAGGGCCGATCACATCCACTATCTCCTTCCGGTCTCTTTGCGCAACAGGTGTTCCTGTCACTATATTTTCCTGGCTGGAATAGCGATGAAGCAGTGTCTGAAAGGCTGCGAGCAGGAGCGAATAAGGCGTTACCCCTTCTTGTGTCGCAAGGTTTTTCAGCTGCCCTGAAAGCTCCTGTGACAGTCCGAAAAAGCTCATGCCGCCATGGTATGTATGTATTGCAGGACGGGGCCGATCCGTGGGAAGTTCCAGCGCCTGAATCTTCCCGATGAGTCGCAGTCGCAGATCCAGCATTTTGTCGGCCAGTAGATCGTAGGAGGTTTCCTTTTCCCACTCTGCAAAGTCGGCAAACTGGTTGCCAATTTCGGGAAGGTGTGGCAAGACACCCGTGGTGATGCTGTTGTAAAGCTCCGCCATCTCCCGCATTACAATTTGCATTGACCACGGATCTGCTATGATATGGTGCATGGTAATGACCAGCAGATGCTCTTCCTTCCCAAAATTAAACAGCGTTGAACGGATCAGTGGTTCCTTGTCCATGAGAAAAGGATGCCTGATATCTTTCAGGGCCATCAATACCGTTGACCGCTCACCGTTGACCGTGAACGGTGAACGGTCATCGCTCATGTGCCGGCTGGTCAACGGTTCTTTTTGCGCCGGCAATTCTTCAACCGACAACTTCAGGAGACTTTGGGGCATAACGGTCTGGAACGCTTGTCCATCAGAAGTGATAATTTTTGTTCTGAGGATTTCGTGCCGCTCAATGATCCTGTTCACACTCTTTTCCAGTGCTGCCTCATCTATCGTTCCTATAAGGTGTATCACCAGCGGCATGTTGTAGTACACAGGACTTGACTCGTATAGATAGCCGGACTCGAACCTGTCCACGAACCACAATCTCTCCTGGTGGTGGGAAAGCGGGAAAAGACCATCCCGGTTTTGCCGGTGCGGATAATAGGGACAATTAGGGGCTGGAAGCTCCATCAACGCGCCGGAAGACCCTGATATTTTCTGACTGGTCGCCCCTTCTCGTTGAGCGCCAAGCTTTATATCACCCAGCAATGCGGAAGGATTTTCAATGATCTGATCAAGTATCGACATGTAGTAGCGCAGAAATCTTTCCACCGTCTCTTTTCTGAAAAGTCCGGCGCAATACTCCATATTCAGATACAGTTGCCCGGCCTCTTCAATCACCTCCAGTAGAAGGTCAAAGGCGCAAGCCTGTTTCTCGTACTCGTATGGCGTAAAGGTCAAATCCTTGATTTTGACAACCCTGTTGTCGGCTTCTTCATATACAAAAAAGACATCAAACAAAGGATTACGACTAACATCGCGCTGAAGATTCAAGTTCTTTATCAGAAGTTCAAAAGGATAATCCTGATTATCGAATGCCTGCAGGCAGCTTTTTTTTACTTCGTTAAGAAACAGGACGAATGGTTCATTCCCCTCAGTTTGATTGCGCATCACAAGGGTATTGGTACACATGCCGAAAATGCCTTCGAACCCCAGATGGTCTCTCCCACTTGAACTTGTAGCGATAATAATATCCTTTTGGCCGCTCAGTCTGTGCAGCAGAATATTAAAAGCGGCGAACAGAACCATGTAAGGCGTTGATCCTGTCTTTTTTGCAAGGGCCTTCAGAGCTAATGTCTTGCTGCGCTCAAAAATCAGACGTATCACCCCGCCTTCAAAGCTCTGTCTTGGGGGCCTCTGATAATCAAGTGGCAGCCGGAGTACGGGTAACTTGCCTGATAGCCTGTTCAGCCAGTATGCTTCCTGTTTTTTCAGCGCTTCGGATACTATCAGCTTCTGCTCCCACTCCACATAATCCCTGTAGTCTATCATAACAGGCGGCAGGGGTTCTCCCCCGTAAATACTCATGAACTCCTGTGCAAGTATGATAAGCGATATGCCGTCTATGACGATATGATGCGCATCAATTATCAGAAAATGTCGATCTGCCGAAAGCCGAACTAGGCCAACCCTGAGAAGAGGCGGCTTTGCAAGATCGAATGGTTTGATAAAATCCTTCACAATCGCATCAACGTCAGGGGGCTGGAAGTCCTCTCCACGATCAATCAGCAATTGCGAATCAGGCTCTTTGGAATAATTCTGGCTGAATGAAGCAGCCTTGTTTTCAGGCGATAGATCACTATGGGAAACAGTGAATTCGACATTCTCACAGACCCTTTGAACAAGCGCGTCGTCAATGATCTCAAAGCCTGTTCTCAGGCTTTCATGCCGGTTGATTATCGTTTTAAAACAGTGTTCAATCTTGTCCCTGTCAAGAGCGCCGTCGATAAAGAGAGCGCCATTGATATGATAGGCCAGTTCTCCGCCTTCCATCCGGCTCACTACATAGAGCCGTTTTTGTGCGGACGACATCGGATAGGTGGCGGTACGGGAAGGTGGCATGGGGCAGCCGCCAAACAGGCCTCCTGCGCGCATTTCTTCAATGCTTTCCTGGACGGATTTAACGAAGAACCCAATATCCTCATCGGTATGCGCTGTTGACAAAAAGCAGTTTCTCCCCTCCCAGATGTAGATTCCACGGGACAGAAGGTGGTAGTACAAAAGTTCCTGATCACCTTTCACCGGAATCCGGAACAGCGAGCCGAAATTGATCATCCGGATCGGCAGCCCTTCCCCTGCGAAATAGGAGTTCAACCGCTCCGCGAGTTCACTGGTGCGCCGATTCAGATTGGCCTGCAGAGAAGGGCCGGACTCCTTCAGGTGAGTAAGCACCGCGTGTGCGCTTGCCATTGCAAGGGGATGGTGGTTGAATGTCCCTGCGATGAAGGTGTTCTCTTTTTCAGGAAATGATCCATCTCCGTAGTTCCACATCCCACCGTCCACCGCATCCAGATAATGGGACTTGCCTGCAACAACTCCTATAGGCATACTACCGCCAACCACCTTACCATAGGTGACGATGTCGGCCTTAATGTCAAACCATGCCTGGGCCCCTCCCTGGTGGATGCGAAATCCGAGAATAACCTCATCGAAGATCAGAGCTGATCCCGATGCGGTCGTGATCTCCCTCAATCTCTTGAGGAAGGCCGCCGGCTGAAAGTCCGGCCTCCGGCTCTGCACAGGTTCAACCAGCACGGCGGCAAGCTCACGACCATGCGCTTCAATGAACTGGAGCGATTTCTCTGTTCCGTAGTCAATTACATAGATGTCTTGCACCAGCCCGGATGGTGTGCCGGGAGACATCGGCGCTGCGCTCCCGACAGGACCGTCAAAATCTTTCACTGCAAGTATGCCGTCGAAATGTCCGTGGTATGCGCTCGAAAACAGGGCGATCTTTTTTCTGCCGGTTACAGTCCGTGCAATCCTTACCGCCGCCATTACAGCCTCTGTCCCGGTATTAAAGAAAGCGACTCTTTCTACTCCGGTCAGCTCGTGGATCAGGGTTGCAACTTGACCGGCGCGGTCCGACATGGGGCCGATCGGGGTCCCGCGCTGTATCTCTCTTTGTAGCGCAGCTTGCACGAATGGCGGATTGTGACCAAGAAGATAAACGCCAAACCCCATCGAGATGTCCAGATAATCCCTCCCGTCGATATCGGTAAAGTGCGATCCTTCCGCCCGATCCACTATGATCTGGTAGATCATTTCTTTCCATTCGGGTCTGAAACCGGCTATGTTCCGTGTATTGGCGAACACAGGCCGGTACTTCCGGGTCCGCTCCTTCGATCCGGCCGTGAGATTTGTATAACGTCCGATCAATCTGTGCAGGTGTTCCTTCTGACGTGTGTTTAGCTCCAGCTTCTCCCGCGCTGTCACTCCCCGGTAGGCGACATACTCATCCCGTTTCTTCACGCCACCATCTGGCGGCAGGCTCCCGCGCTTGCCAACTGTCGTCTTTCCTCCGCCATCTGTCGTTATTTCATGGCGTGCGCCTGCTCCTGCATCCGTCGTCTGATTCTGTATCAGGGATGCCTGGCTGGTTTGCTGGGACCGCCGCACCCCAGTGCGGCCAGCCTCCATTTCAGTTTGTAGTTCCTGCCGGGCACCTTTCCCCGCTCCCTGAAGAACGTGGAGCTGCTCAGACATCACTGCAAGCTGCCGGCCCATCAGTTCTATCTGCAGGCTGATGATGCCGTCTGCGGGGCTGTGAGCGCCCTTAACGACATCTTCTTCAATCCGCACTGCCTGAGGCGCCGTAGTTACTTCCTCTGGGCAGGATTGAGAATCGAGCGCCGATGGGTCAGAAAAAGGAATTCGTCCATCAATATCTGAAACAGACTCCTGCACTTTATCGGCCTCAGACTCTTTGTCGATATAATCCACGGTCTTGTTGAAGGTATCAAGTCGGCTGTAGAACCAGCTCATCTGCACATCCAGCCCATACGTTCGCTTGATCAGGTCTTTGAGCCTGGCGATCATAAGAGAGGCGAATCCCAACTCGAACAGATTCGTATCACCGTCATGCCCGGTGATCTCTATCTCCGATGATTGGTACATCAGCCCCATCACCTCCGATGCAATCCGCTCCCTCCGGCCAGGCTGCTGCTGCGAGTTTAGCTGGCTCTTCGCTATAATAACACACTGCATGGGGTGATCCTCTGCATCACCCGGCAACCCCGAATGTTCAAGATGAGTAAAACCCGCTTCCTCCAGCCCGGTTTTCCAACCGGCCAAGCTCAATGAAGGACAATTCGCTATGCGGCGTTCAGGGTCCTGGAAGAGCCACCAGCCACTTGTCAGGCCGAAGATGACACTGACGATTTCCTGGAATGTGGTCACTTCATTCATGATAAGAACTCCGCCTGGCTTCAATAATTTCCTGACCTGGCCAAGAGTGCGGTCTATCCGGGCTGTAGCATGGAGTACATTCGATGCGATGATCATATCATAATTTGCCAGGTCGAAACCCTGGGACTCCACATCCTCTTCGATATCAAGAGTTTTGAACGTCATAAATGGATAACTGGCCCCGAATTTACGTTTGCCATGCTGGGTAAAGACCGACGCAATATCCGTGTAGCAGTATGCAAAATTTCCAGTACCGCTGATTTCACGGAGGACATGGCTTGTTGTACTCCCCGTGCCTGCACCTATCTCAAGTATTTTTATTTCTGTGGAAAAGGGGGCTGTGAGCGTTTTTTGCGTTGAATCTCCAGTTGATATTTGGGTAACGCATTCAGCGACCTTTTGTCCGACGAGCCGGTTGAAAAAGTCCTGGATTCTGTTGTTAGTATAAAGATTCTCTACAAGTTCCATAGACCCGTTCGGGAATAGGGCCTCGGCGTGATTCATCCTGCCGGTAAGGACAGCAGAGTATTTATCCATGCACTTAGCAAGCGAATTCACTGTAGCAGCCATCTCGGGATAATCCATAGCAATCTTGTGCTGAAGATTATCGGCAGCTCGGGTTATCTTCTGAATATCCCATTCATCCACCGGCCCCAGGGCGGTGACCATAGTGTCTGAAAGAGAAATGAACCCCGCATTCTTCAGGATAATCAGTAGAACATCGAAGAGTCTTTCATATTCAGGGATCACTCCCATTTTTTCTTTCAACACCTGCACCTGATATTGCTCTTCTGAACCGCGCAAAACACCGGTTTCCTTGAACGCCCTCAGAATGTAAAACCTGCCCATCCGGTTCAGTTGGTCATAAACCGTTCCTGCATAGATGGAGTGAATATCTGTAAAATTATCATTTTGGGAAATCATGTTTTTATATCCTCTATTTATAGTCAGGTTGCAGGATACAGCCAAAGGGACGGCAAGCACCGGCTGCTTTTCTCTGGGACCGGGTAGTTCTATCCAGCACCTTTTTCTCTGAAAGGGATAATTCGGAAGCACGACTTTTTTTCTATGATAGGGACGGTCGAACTCCTCCCAGTCGATGTCACAACCGGCCGTGTAGAGTCCGGCAAGGCATTTGAGCATCGGTTCCCAATCGCTGTGTCCTTCGATTCGTCCCGGTCCAGGACTATCCATGCTGCCGAGCGTGGTAAGCCATAGCCCTTCTTGATCCGGAATGCATTGCCGGCCAAGGTTCGTAAGCGTTGATGTTCCTCCCACCTCAATAGCCAAAGGATATTCCGGCCCGTAATCAGTGAATATGTCCCCTATTGAGCGCATACTGTCATAAAACCGGACTGGCTCCCTCAGATGCATTGTCCAGTAATCGGATGTCGCCATCTCCGCGCCGCCAAGCCCGCCGGTGGTGTTCGCCATAATCGGCAGATTGGGGGTCGAATAACGGATGCCGGCTGCAAGGGTTCTGAACTCTTCAAGTATGGGGTCAAGTAGGCACGAATGAAAGGCATGAGACACTTTCAGGATGTGAGACGCTACGCCTTCTTTTTTGAGTTGCGCTATGATTCCATCAATCGCCCCTTTTTCGCCGGAAATAACGGTGTTTCTTGGTGCATTCATAGCCGCAATCGAGACATTGCCCCGATAAGCATCAATTACTTCTTTCACACGTTGCTCGCCTGCCATGATCGCCGCCATGCTTCCGTTCATCGGAAGTGACTGTACGAGTCTGCCCCGAGCGGCTACGAGACCGAGTACATCCTTCAGTTCAAATATCCCGGCTATGGTGGCGGCTACATACTCCCCAATGCTGTGACCTATCACCAGGGAAGGCTTGATCCCCCAGGATTCCAGAAGCTTAGCCAGAGCATACTCCACAGCGAAGATCACTGGCTGGGTGTAGCGGGTCTCGTGAAGTGAGGAGGTGTCGCCTTTGTAGAGCAGATTAGTCAGGGAACGATCCAGATGAGGGCCAAGAAGCTCATCGCAGCGGTCCATGACAGACCTGAAGAGCGGCTGTGTCTGGTATAGATCCCAACCCATTTTATGGTACTGCGATCCTTGTCCTGTAAAAAGGAAAATGATCCGCTTGTCGTGCGCCACCAGAATATCTTTTGGCCCGTCGCCGCAGAGTGCATTTTCGTGGGTTTTTCCGAGAATATCACGCAGTTCTTCTTTTGTTCCGCCGACCACCGAAAGCCTATGCGGGAAATGCCCCCTGCCTACAGAGGCGGTATAGCAGATATCCCCAATCTCCTCCTGGGAGCGTCGCACCCCGGTGCGGCCAGCCTCCATGTCTTTGTTACTTCTGATATTCGTGTCGGATAGATAGCCATGATAAAGCAAGGTCAAGTCCCTGAGTCCCTCCCGGTCATTCGCCGAAATGTTCAGGATATGATGCGAACGTTCGCCCCCACCAGTACCCGGATCAGCCAATGGACCCTCCTGCAGGATCACATTAGCATTCGTTCCGCTGAAACCAAACGAACTCACAGCAACACCGCGCGGCGCAGCTCCCCGTGGCCAGGGCATCAATTCAAGCGGAATCTTCACTGGCAATGTACTCCACGGGATGTGTCGGCTCGGTGTACTGAAGTGTATCTGCGGGAAGATACTGCCATCATCAAGCATCAGAACGGCTTTGATCAAGCCTGCAATTCCGGCGGCGGCTTCAAGATGTCCGATATTGGCTTTAACGGAGCCGACATACAGGGAGCCATGGCGAGGATCGGGAGACGATGGAACAGGTTTTTCCGATACATTCCGGCCAGACGAATAGACCTTGCCAATTGCTTCCATCTCAATCGGATCACCAAGCGGAGTCCCGGTTCCGTGGGTCTCAATATAGCCGATATCCTCCGGGCGTAAATCAGAGTTTTCAAGTGCTTTCCCAAGCACCTTCTCCTGGGATAGACCGCTTGGCGCTGTGAATCCGTTCGTTCTTCCGTCCTGGTTCACGGCTGTTCCCCTGATTACGGCGCAGACAGGATCACCGTTCTTCATGGCGGCGGACAACCGTTTCAGGACAATCAGCCCGCACCCTTCTCCCCTTCCGTAGCCATCGGCCGAATCATCAAAGCTCTTGCATCGACCGTCGGGGGACAAAGCTCTCAATTTAGAAAACCCGATATGTCCTTCGGGAGTGAGAATCAGGTTGATCCCGGCGGCGACAGCGATGTCCGATTCGCCGCTCCTAAGGCTCTGGCAGGCCAGATGAACGGCGACAAGAGATGAAGAACAGGCGGTATCCAGCGCCATGTTCGGTCCTTCAAACCCGAACAGATACGATATTCGGCCAACTGCTGCGCTCAGGGCGGTTCCGGTAACTGAATAGGCGTCTATCTTATCCGGGTCTCCTGATCGCAGATGCGCAACCGCATAATCGCTGTTAGCTATTCCGCAAAAGACACCGGTTTTGCTTCCCTTGAGCGTAGCAATGTCTATCCCTGCATTTTCGAAGGCTTCCCAACAGACTTCAAGAAGCATTCTCTGCTGCGGGTCCATGCTCTGGACTTCCTTGGGTGAAAGGTGAAAAAAGGCGCAGTCAAAGCCATCAATCGGCTCCTGAAGAAACCCGGCCCGGTTTGTCGTCACCTTTCCTGGAACCGCTGGATCAGGATCATAATACATCTGTCCATCCCATCTATCCTGCGGGACTTCGCAGATGGCATCGCCCCCGCTTTCCAGCAATGAGCGATATTTTTCGATGTTGCTCGCTCCTCCCGGAAAGCGGCAGGCCATTCCGATAACGGCAATTTGTTCCTTGCCCGCATTCTCTATTTCGTAAAGTCTCTTTTGAGTCGCCTTCAGCGTCTTGTACAGCGCCTTGAGTGTTTCGTTGTTGTTCATCAAACATAGCCTTTCTAAAAGCTGTTGACCGTTTATTGTTCGCTGTCAACGGTCAACAATTGCTTGCGTTGAATTTTCGACTCCGAACCGTTCCCTGAACCTTTGTACTAAATCCTCATGGATGGCATAGCCTTCGCAGTATGGATCAGCCACCCCCAATCGGAGGCTATGGAGATGTTTGTAATGCAGCAGACATGTTTCCCCATCGACCTCACCAATGGTCGGCTCAAGGTCAGGATAGCGGTGAGTAAGAAGGCCAGAAAGAACGCACCCAGTGATTGCAAAAGGTTCGAAGTCCAAAAGCGAAATAGCCTTGGTTTGGCGCAGGGCGGTCTCCACTCCAGCAGGCAGATACATAAGGCTGGTGGATTCAAAAGGTAAGCGCAGCAGATCTCCTTCGGTGAACAGGATGTCCCCGTCCGTCTCAATACGTCGTACCGCATCATCTCTTGATAAACATCGCTGACCGGATTCCTCGACAATGATCGTTCCCGGTTTGACCCGGTTGACCTCAATGATGTCCGGAACATTTGTCGCGCCTATAAGTAGTGATGCATCATAGAACCCGACAGGCAGCTCATTAGAGGCTCTCATGATTTCGATGGAACCCCTAAAACCACAGTCGGAAAGCTCCTGACTAAGTACCGCCGCAAAAAGAAGGTTATTGTAGGCATCCGCCAGGATGATTCTTTTTGGGTGGGGCATGCGTTCAAGCATCAGAAAGAGCGTTGCGGCCCCGATCGTGTTGAGTCCGATCAGTCCGACGGTTTCTTGATCAAGTCGCCTGCTGGAGAGCAGCATCATTTTTTCTATTGTCATCACCATAGCCGCAGCCACAGTTGCCTGGCCGGTTGTGATGGCAGGCCCGTTCTTCACTGAAAAAGAAGGGACCAAATCAAAGCCGAAATCCGTGGCCAAAGGAAGATTGCCTGTCAAAGAGACTGTATCAGCTCCGATATGATCAGCCATTTTCAGCGCCTCGGCTACATGGTTTTTGAGGGCGGCCTGATCGCTGAATATCTCTGAGGCGAAACACGGCAGGACTATGGAGGCGACACTGCCCATAAAGGTGGATGTGATGCTGCTAAGGACCGGATGATCATTGCTGAACTGAGAGATGAAGTCACCCTTTCCAAGCCCCGGCTGATCAACAAACTCATCGGGCAGACAGATGATGGCGGCCGCATCGACCGGACCGATCCTGCCGGCGTCAAAAAGATGAAGTAGCGGCTCTCTGGCAATGGTCATAGCCTGCGGAAACGGTCGATGGAAATCCCCACCATGGCAGATGACGGGGGACGGATGACGGATGACAGATGACGGATGACAGAGAAAAGCACCACCTGCTGTCTGTTGTCTGCTATCTGTCTTTTGTCGTTTTTCGATCGCAGCAGACAATTCCGCCACCGTTTGATTGAGAAAAAGCAGTTTCACAGGGATATTGCCGCCAAAATGTTTAAAACTGGATAAACTGGCCAGTCCCGTCGATATCCGCGATATCAACTGCAAAGAACGCAGGGAATTTCCTCCTGAATTAAAGAAATTGTCATGAATTCCGATATCCTGCTTTCCAAGTACTTCCCGCCAGAGAGCAAGCATCCACTTTTCGAGGTCGTTGCGCGGATTGGCCGACGCATCGCCAGGATCAGACTTGCTACTGGCGCGCGGATCAGGAAGAAGTCCTCTGTCCACCTTGCCGTGGGCAGTCATCGGAAGATCATTCAATTGTATCAGATAACGGGGAATCATGTAATTGGGCAGAAAGTTACCGATGTGGAGTCTAAGATCGGCTGGTTCCAATCGTTCCTGCGCCGTGAAATAGGCGACTAATTCCTCCGGATCACGGCCTTCTGCAATGACGATTGCATCTTGCACCGAGGCATGTCGCAGAAGCGCGTTTTTTATTTCCCCCAATTCTATGCGGTATCCCCTGATTTTGACCTGATCGTCATTTCTCCCCAACCACTCTATAGTCCCGTCTGGAAGCCACCTTCCAATATCTCCAGTTCTGTAAAGTCTTTCTCCCGCCCGAAATGGATGTGAGACAAACTTTTCCGCCGTCAATCCAGCTCTGTTGAGATATCCCCGCGCCAGGCCCGCTCCGGAAATACAGATTTCACCTGGAATGCTCATGGGAACAAGTTGCAGTAAATCATTAAGAATATAAATCGACATGTTGGAGATCGGTCTCCCGATAGGGATGTTTCTCCGGTAGTCCCCATCGGGGGATACGCGCTCAATAGTTGCGCATACAGATATCTCCGTTGGACCATAGGCATTGAAGTAGTGCTTTCGACGGCTGAAAAATACCGCATCTTCGGTGTTCGGGGCTTCCCCCGCAGTGATAATAGTCGTTACGGTATTCAATTTCTTTTTATCAAGCGCATTTAGATATACCGGTGGCAACGTCATACACGTCACTCTTTTTTCTTCCAGATACCGCACAAATAGCAAAGGATCATCCATCGTCTCCTTTCGGACTACCACAACTGCCGCACCAGCAAGAAGCGCCATGAAAATTTCCGAAAGAGCGGCATCGAATGAGGCGGATGCAAACTGCAGCACACGGTCGCTATCTGAAACCCCGAAAGCCCTTATCTGGTGTAAAGACATATTGACAAAGCCGGAATGCTCTATCAACACCCCTTTCGGCAGCCCGGTTGAACCGGATGTGTAAATGATATACGCCAGACTGTCCGGCGACGGCCGATGGGAAAGGGGTTTATCTACACACGCTCTTGTGTCGGCTATCCGATCGCAGAAAGAAACCAATGTCTCAATATCAACATTCATTACCGAAGAAGGGATTCGCCCATTACTTTCCACATACTTGTTTTCGGTTAGAAGCACACGGCAACCACTGTCCGTCAGCATATAGTCGATGCGGGTCTCTGGATAGAACGGATCAACCGGCAGGTAGGCGCCGCCGGCCATTAGTATTCCCATCAACCCGATAATCGACCATTCATTTCTATCAACCATCAGACCGACTATTTCCTGCGGTTTGATCTGATACTTCTCAACCAACACCCTGGCCAATCCAAGCGCCCGTTCATGCAGTTCCCGGTAACTGAGTTGACTATCTTCAAGGACAATTGCAATGTGATCCGGCCTTTTGGCCACCTGCTCTTCGAAGATGTCCACAATCGTTTTATCCGAAGGATAGGAATATTGCGTATTGTTAAAGGTTTCGATCAATAGCCGCTTTTCAGAAGGACTGAGAATATTTAGTTTATGGATCGCCGTCCCGGTGTCCGCGAGGATACTTTCCGCAAGTGTGGAGAAATGGGTCGCCATTCTTTCGATCGTTGCATCCCTGAACAGATCGGTATTATAATTTATCCCGAATTGCAGGCTGCTCGCGGACTTTGAACCAGATTTACTACAGGTAAAAGTCAGGTCGAATCTGCTCGTCCCTGATTCAATCTCTATAGAAGATATTTTGGTCGCCAGAGTATTTTCTGGCTGTGGCTGACCCCTGTCCGTGGCGGCCAGAATATCTTCTTGTTCCTCGTCCCGATAGACCAGCATCACATCAAAAAGTGGTGCATGGCCAGGATCTCTTGCCAGATTTAGCTCATCGACAAGTCTGTCAAAAGGATATTGCTGGTGATCGTAGGCGTCAATCGTTGTCTTCTTCACCTTTTCGAGTACCTGGACAAAAGACTCCTCTCTGTCTATCCGATCCCGCAGGGCAAGGGTATTGGCATAAAAGCCGATCTGGTCTTCCAGATCAGGATGGTTACGGCACGCAACGGGAGACCCGACGATGATGTCCTTCTGGCCGGTATAGCGATGGAGGAGTATCTTCACCAGGGTCAGCAGGATCATGAACATGCTGGCGTCATGTTTTCGTGCAAGCGCATCCAGTCCGGTCGCAAGCCTCTTGTCCAGGCTGAAAAAGAAGCTCTTGCCCATGTAAGTTTGTAGCAGGGGACGGGGAAAGTCCAAAGGCAGGTCGAGCGCAGACAATTCTGCTCCGGACAGTTTTTCGCGCCAGTAAAGGGACATTTTTCGGGCCTCGTCCGCTTCAAGCCGGGCGTTCTGCCAGGCGGCGTAATCCCTATACTGCACCCGCAGCGGTGAAAGCGGGTTTTCCCTACCTTCCAGATACGCGCCATATATGCTCAGCAAGTCTCTTGCCAGGATATCGAAGGACCATGCATCCCCGATGATGTGGTGCATATTTAAAAAAATCGCATGCCGTCCGCAAGACAAGGTAATGATTGTGACCCGGAGCAGTGGTCCCGTGGAAAGGTCAAAAGGAATAGTCGCTTGGTCCATGGCATAATGCAACGCATGTTCTTTGGGGTCCGGCTCCAAGCTCAGATCAATTTCCGCGATTTCATAAGTATCCAGCATCTCATGCACTCTTTGTCGGGGGCCGGTATCCGTTTCAAAGAAAGTGGTGCGAAGAGATTCGTGGCGGGCTATCAAGGAAAGAAACGCCCGGCGAAACAGCGGGATATCGAAGTCGCCATCCACCATAAAAAGACCCGGCAAACTGTAGGCGACTGATCCATCCTCAATACGGTCCAATACCCAGAGCCTTCGCTGCGAAGCCGACACGGCATAATCGGGTTGCAGTTCAAGCAAGGAGATATGTGCAAATTCAGATACTGAATTATCCTGCAGTAAGGCGGCAAGTCCCCGGATCGTCTGGTTCGCAAAAAAATCCCTGAGGCTGATCTCCACCCCCATTTCACGATAGATTCTCGACAGTACCCGCGTGGCGGTTAACGAGTGGCCTCCTATCCTGAAAAACGGACTGTTGACTCCAACCTTTTCAAGATGCAGCACACCCGCCCATATCCTTGCCAGCGTCTCTTCTTTTTCACCCGCAGGGGCCTGATATGCGATCCCCTCATAGATTAGCTCTTCCGGTTTGGGAAGCGCCTTTCTGTCGATTTTCCCGTTGATATTGAGAGGAAACTCATCAAGCCGCACATAGAAAGACGGCGTCATATAAGCTGGCAATGTTAGACGCAGCCAATCGCTGACTTCTCCGGCATTGGTCGCTCTTTTTTCCGTATAATAGCAGACGATGGTGTTTTCGTTTTCAAGGGAGCGGTGGCCGACAACAACAGCCTGATCGATAAAATCGCTCCCCAGCAGGGTCGTTTCGATTTCGCCAAGTTCGATCCGTATGCCGTTAACCTTCACCTGGGTGTCGAGTCGGCCGATGAACTCAATTCCCCTGTCGGCAAGATACCTCCCGATATCTCCAGTCTTGTAAACGATATCCTCCGGATCACTGGTTAGAGGGTTGGGCACAAAACTCATCCTGGTCAGATCCGGGTCACTGTAGTAGCCTTTAGTTCTGAAGGGAGTCTTGATAAAGATATCACCGATTTCGCCCGGTTCACAAAGCCTGTTTCCTTTTGTGATCAGTATGGCGGTGTTTGATATGGGATGGCCCACAGGGATCATCGCATTCGGACTGGCGGGTCTTTGCCGGATCGGATAAAATGTCTTTACGAGCGTTGTCTCTGAAGGCCCGTAAAGATTAACCAGGGTAACTCTCTCTCCGACAATATCCATCCATGCAGACACGTCCTTTCCGTAGAGGGGTTCGCCAGCCATCAGGATATATCGCAGTTCTGGCAGGACGTCCCTGCCGCTCTCGCCCTCATCAATCTCTTTTGTCATCATCCGAAACAGGGACGGCACACAATGGATAAGGGTGATACCGGCCTCCTCCATCCACTGGACGAGAGCTTTCATGTTCGTCCGGGTCTCTTTTTCCGGAATGCAGAGCATCCCTCCGGTGATCAGGGGAACGAAGATGTCTCTCAAGCTTGCATCAAAGGTGACCGGCGGCAACTGAGTGACCTTGATCCGTTCATCGAACCCGAATTCCTTGACCTCCCAGTGAACGAAATGACTAAGGCTTTTATAACAGCCCTCAATCGCTTTAGGAACTCCGGTCGAGCCGGAGGTGTACATGATATAGCAACTGTCATCGGGATCGGGAAACGATTCAGCGCCGTCAGCTTCGGACAGGGCGATACGATTTTTTAGGAGAACATCAGACGAATTCCAGGAATATCTAAAGGGGTTAATTTCGGATTGTGTCTTGGAAAAAAAGGCCGTGTCCTGGTCAACGAGAATCACCGGGCATTCGTGGCTCCCTAAGATATCCTTGGTTAGACCAGTTGCTTCGAGTCTCTCGCATATCGCCTCGAACGCCATTTCGGAAATGATGACTTCGGGAACGGTTTTGCGCAGTATATATTCGAG
>Ga0194052_1000502_pt1 | contig 25188 bp, 24 predicted proteins | sample SepL226m_MetaG_FD_160117 | JGI IMG/M metagenome (GOLD analysis project Ga0194052, IMG submission 160117) | Anoxic zone freshwater microbial communities from boreal shield lake in IISD Experimental Lakes Area, Ontario, Canada - Sep2016-L227-6m | ecosystem: Environmental > Aquatic > Freshwater >...
GGGTTGTAGACGCCGGAGCCCGCGGCCAGCACGCCGGAATAGACGCGCAGGAAGGCCAGCGAACCCACGAAGGGGTCGGCCATGATCTTGAAGATGAGGGCGCTGAAGGGCTCGCTGTCGTCAGCTCGGCGCTCGATGGAGTTGCCTTCCTCGTCGAGGCCCGTGATGGCGGCAATATCGAGGGGCGAGGGCATGTAGCTGACCACTGCGTCGAGCATGGGTTGCACGCCCTTGTTCTTGAAGGCGGAGCCACACATCATCGGCGTGAAGACCAGGCCGATGCAACCCTTGCGGATGCCCGTGCGGATCTCGTCTTCGGTGAGGGCCTCGCCGCCCAGGTACTTGTCCATGAGCGTGTCGTCGGTCTCGGCGACCATCTCGACCAGCTTCTCGCGCCACTCCTTGGCGGTCTCCACGAGGTCCGCGGGGATCTCGCCGTAGATGACCTTGAAGCCCTTGTCACCCTCGTCGAAGGTGAGGCCCTTCATCATCACGAGATCAACCACGCCCCGGAAGTTCTCCTCGGCGCCGATGGGGATCTGGATCGGCATGGGCCGGGCCTTCAGGCGGGTGCGCATCATCTCGACGACCCGGAAGAAGTCCGCGCCGGGGCGGTCCATCTTGTTCACGAAGGCCATGCGGGGAACACCGTACTTGTCGGCCTGGCGCCACACGGTCTCGGACTGGGGCTCCACGCCACCCACCGCGCAGAACACGGCGCAGGCGCCGTCCAGCACGCGCAGGGAGCGCTCCACCTCGGCCGTGAAGTCCACGTGACCGGGGGTGTCGATGATGTTGATGCGGTGCTCGATGCCCTTCAGCTGGCCCGTCTGGGCGGTCCAGGCGGCCGTGATGGCAGCAGAGGTGATGGTGATGCCCCGCTCCTGCTCCTGCACCATCCAGTCGGTGGTGGCAGCGCCTTCGTGCACTTCACCGATCTTGTGGATCTTGCCGGTGTAGTACAGGATGCGCTCCGTCGTGGTGGTCTTGCCGGCATCGATGTGCGCCATGATGCCGATGTTCCGGTAGCGCTCGAGGGGGGTCTGACGGGCCACTGCGGCCTCCTGAAAGGATCAAATCGGAATCGGATTCGGGGGTGCTTCAAAGACCTTCGCGGAAGGAGCCGCCAAGCCGGCGGCTCCTTCCGGTCTTGGGTGCTGCTACCAGCGGAAGTGCGCGAAAGCCTTGTTGGCTTCGGCCATCTTGTGGACGTCGTCCTTCTTCTTCACGGCGGCGCCGCGGAAGTTCATGGCGTCCAGGATCTCGCCGGCCAGCTTGTCGCGCATGGTGCGCTCGCCGCGGGAGGCGGAGTAGGTCTTGAGCCAGCGCATGGCCAGCGACTGGCGCCGGTTCTGGGCAACTTCGACGGGCACCTGGTAGGTGGCGCCGCCGACGCGGCGGGACTTGACTTCCACCGAGGGCTTGATGTTGTTCAGGGCCTTCTGGAAGACCTCGAGGGCCTCCTCGCCGGACTTCTTGGCGACGATCTCCAGTGCACCGTAGAGGATGCGTTCGGCGGTGGCCTTCTTGCCGCGCTCCATCAGGATGTTCACGAACTTGGAGACGACGAGGCTGTTGTAGACGGGATCCGGAAGGATCTCACGCTTTGCGGGGGCGGAACGGCGTGCCATGTTTCACCTCACCTACTTCTTCTTGGCCGGAGCGGCACCGGCCTTGGGCCGCTTCGCACCGTACTTGGAACGGGACTGGTTGCGGCCTGCGACGCCAGTGGCGTCCAGGGTGCCGCGCACCACGTGATAGCGAACGCCCGGCAGATCCTTCACGCGGCCGCCGCGGATGAGCACGATGCTGTGCTCCTGCAGGTTGTGGCCAACGCCAGGGATGTAGGTCGTGCACTCGATGCCGTTGGTGAGACGCACGCGGGCCACCTTGCGGAGGGCCGAGTTCGGCTTCTTCGGCGTGGTGGTGAACACGCGGGTGCACACGCCACGCTTCTGCGGGCAGGCGTCGAGCGCGGGGCTCTTCGTCTTGTTCTGGAAGGTTTTCCGCCCAATGCGGATCAGCTGATTGATGGTAGGCACACCATCCTCCATGGAAGGCACCGGAAGATCCGGGCCTGGGCCCGAGAGGTTCCGCGGAGGGAACGTCGGACGGATGAAATCCTGCGCCGGCCCACGGGGCCGGAACCATCTAGGCTATCGGAAAAAGCCCAGAAGTCAACGCAACAACTACCGAAGGGCCGGACGTCACCCAGCCAGGGGGCAGCCGCAGCCACCCGCAGCGCAGCCGTGGCCGCTCTTGGGGGCCTCCGCGGCCGCGGGTGAAGGCGAGGCCGAGGCCGCCGGCTCCGAGGCCGCGCCCTTGTACCAGCCTGCGCCGGACAGCGAGAACGCCGCCACGGACAGTTGGCGCTTCATGCCTTCCTCCGCTCCGCAGGCCCCGCAGGCGTGGATGAGGGGCGCGGACAGGCTCTCCAGCCGTTCTTCGGGCTGGCCGCAAGCTTCGCAACGGTATTCATAGAGGGGCATGGCAGACTTCTCCTGGGAATTGTCCCCGAACCGATGATCTTACTTCCGAACCTACGATGCCGTCACCGACCCTTTTCTTCCAAACCCCTGAGGCCTTCCTCGCCGAGGTCCCCCGCCCTCGGACCCTCTGCTTCACCAACGGGTGCTTCGACCTGATCCATCCCGGCCACGTGCAGTATCTGGCGGACGCCCGCGCCCAGGGCGACTTCCTGGTGGTGGGGCTGAACAGTGATGCCTCTGTGGCGCGTCTGAAGGGGCCAGGACGCCCGCTGCAGGACGAGGCCGCCCGGGCCGCTGTGCTGCTGGGCCTGCGCAGCGTGGACGCCGTGGTGCGCTTTGACGAGGACACGCCGCTGGAGCTGATCCAGGCCCTTCGGCCCAATGTCCTGGTGAAGGGCGGGGACTACACCCCGGAGACCGTGGTGGGCAGGGAGTTTGTCGAAGCCCAAGGGGGGCGCCTCATCCTCATCCCCTTCCTGCCGGGACACAGCACCTCCAAGATCGAGGCGCGCATCCTCAGTGGCCGCGGCGTGACGCTGGAGTAGGGCCCGACCCAGTGGGGGTAGCGCGCCGTAGTCCCTTCGGTTGACGCGGGCTGGGAAGGGCTCCGCTAGGCTGGGCAAGCCCCCTCCGGGGCATCCCAACCCAGGAGTATCCATGCGCAACACCCTCTTCCTTGCCTGCCTTTTCACGGGCGCAGCCCTCTCGGCCCAGAGCATCACCGGTGGCGTCTATACCGGCCTGTCCCTGCCGGTAGGCGACCTGAAGGACAAGGCGGACCTGGGCACCAACCAGTTCTTCGGCTCCCACGTCGGCGGCCACCTGGATTTCCAGGTCGCCCCCCGCCATGAGGTCCGGGCCCACCTGACCTTTCAGAACTTCCCGGGGTCGGGCTGGGGCGGGTTCGCCGCCTCCAAGAACGACTACAAGGCCTTCCAGGCCGGAGCGGATTGGGTCTACCGCTTCGAGGGGCTCCACCGGGGCTGGTACAGCGTCGCCGGGGCGAACCTGAACCAGATCAAGAGCGACTGGGAGTTCATCAACGGGGCCGGACGCTGGACCAGCGGCAGCTCCACCCAGAGCGGCAAGCTTGGCGTGCGCGGCGGAGCTGGCTACATCTTCAACCGCACCTTCGCCCTGGAAGGCACCCTGAACCAGATCTTCGTCGACAAGAGCGGGGCCGATGGCTTCGGCTACGACACGGCCACCTGGCTCCAGGTCAGCGCCGTCTTCCGGTTCGGGAAGTAGCCTCGAAGTTGCATGAAAACGGGCCGCAGCTGCGGCCCGTTTTCATGGGTATCGAAGACGCTAGACGAGGGGAGCCAGCAGCTGCCAGTACTTCGGCAGGGGCCAGAGGTCCGCATCGCAGGCTTCTTCCAGTTGGTCCAGGACTTCGCGGAGGGCGTGCTTGGACTGGTTGACCGAGTTCCCGAAGGCCTCGGTGCGGGCGTGGAGGTCCTCGATGGCCTCGGCGGCATTCAGGGCGGCCTTCATGGTAGTGAGGCGGGCCTGAGCCTCGCCGGCGAGGGTGGCCTGGGCCTGCAGGGCCTGCTTCAGGGTCTCGGGGACGGTAATGCCAACCACCGCGAGCTTTGCGAGGCTCTCGGCGCGGGCGCCGAGATCGGCCGAGATGGAGGGCAGGATCTGGGTCTCAGCCATCTCCTTCAGGACCTGGGTCTCGATGGCGATGGCCTTCTGGTACTGCTCGTGCCGAATGTGGAGCCGGGACTCAAGCTCGCCCTCGGAAAGGATGCCAGCCTTCGAGAAGACCGCCTTCACAGCGGGCTCCTCCCAGATGTGCAGGGCAGCCACGGTGTCCTTGGCGTGGGGCAGGCCCCGGCGCTCGGCCTCAACCTTCCACTCGTCCGAGTAGCCGTTGCCCTCGAAGCGGATGGCCTTGGTCTCGATGATGGCCTGGCGCACCACGGTCATGACGGCCGCCTTGTGCTCCTTGCCAGCCTTCAGCTCGGCCGCCAGCTTGGTGTTGAGGTCCTCGAGGGCCTCGGCCACGGCAGCGTTGATGACCGTCAGGGGGAGGGCGATGGGCTGGCTGGAGCCCACGGCGCGGAACTCGAACTTGTTGCCCGTGAAGGCGAAGGGGCTGGTGCGGTTGCGGTCCGTGGCGTCCTTCTCGATGCGGGGCAGGTTGCCGATGCCCAGGTCGATGATGCCCTGGATGGAGACGTTGGCCACGTCGCCCTTCTCGATGGCGTCCAGGATGTGGTTCAGCTGGGCGCCGAGGAAGGCGGACATGATGGCCGGGGGCGCCTCGTTGGCGCCTAGGCGGTGGTCGTTCCCGGCGCTGGCGATGGCCGCGCGGAGCAGGCCACCGTGGGTGTGGATGGCCTTCAGGGTGGAGCAGAGGAAGTAGAGGAACTGCAGGTTCTCCTCGGGCGTCTGGCCGGGCTCCATCAGGTTCTGGCCTTCTTCCGTGGCGATGCTCCAGTTCACGTGCTTGCCGCTGCCGTTGACACCGGCGAAGGGCTTCTCGTGGAGCAGGATGGCGAGACCGCGGCGCTCGCCGATGGACTTTAGGAGTTCCATCAGCAGCTGGTTGTGGTCACTGGCGAGGTTGGCCGCTTCGTAGATCGGTGCGATCTCGAACTGGTTGGGGGCCACCTCGTTGTGGCGGGTCTTGGCGGGGATGCCGAGCTTGAAGCACTCCAGCTCAACTTCCTGCATGAAGCCCAGCACGCGCTCCTTGATGCTGCCGAAGTAGTGGTCCTCGAGCTCCTGGCCCTTGGGGGGCTTGGCGCCCTGGAGGGTGCGGTTGGCGAAGAGGAGGTCAGGCCGCTGCTGGGCCAGCTCCAGGTCCACCGCGAAGTATTCCTGCTCGGGACCGCACTGGGCCACGACGGACTCGGCATTCACGCCGAAGAACTTGAGCGCGGCGACGGCCTGCTCGGAGACGACGCCCATGGAGCGCAGGAGGGGCACCTTGTGATCCAGCGCCTCGCCGTGGTAGCCGATGAAGGCCGTGGGGATGCAGAGGGTCTTGCCCAGAGGACCTTCCATGAGGAAGGCCGGGCTGGCGGGATCCCAGGCGGTGTAGCCCCGGGCCTCGAAGGTGGCGCGCAGACCGCCGCTCGGGAAGGAGCTGGCATCCGGCTCGCCCTGGGTGAGCATGCCGCCGCTGAAGCGCTCGGTGACCTGGCCGGGCTCGTCCCACATGATGAAGGCGTCATGCTTCTCGGCCGTGGCGCCGGTCATGGGGAGGAACCAGTGGGTGAAGTGGGTGCAGCCCAGCTCGATGGCCCACTCCTTCATGGCCAGAGCCACGCTCTTGGCCACTTCGGGGGACAGGGGCTCGCTGCGCTTCAGGGACTGGCGGTAGGACTTGTAGACGTCCTTCTGCAGCCGCTCGCGCATGGTGCGCTCGCTGAAGGTGTTGCAGCCGAAGTACTGGCTGACCTTGACCTGGTCCAGCCGTGAGATGCTGGACGTATCCGGAGCCTGAGTCTTGGACATGTTTCCCCCTTGGATGAATAAGCATGAATACAACTAGACGTGGACCGATAGCCGCCCTTGGGGGGCATGCATCGGATTCCCACATCCATTTGGACCCTGTGATCCTCGACCAGGGTAGCACAAGTCCGCGTGTGGCAACAGCCTTTTTGGCCTGTGACCGGGCCCTCGCCCTGCTGGGGGAGCTCGGCCAAAATCAGGCCGGATTGCCACGTGCTGCGTCCCTGGCGTGGGAAAGAGCCGCTTTTTCTGAGATCTTCGACCACCCTGAACCCAGTCGGCGCATCCGAACTTTCCTGGAGAAGGGTTGACAACTTGTCGAGCAAAGAACCCGGACCTTCCGCCCAGCCCCGGGACCCCTAGAATGAACCCATGGACCTGACCGCTCCCTACCTCCCCGATCTCGAGAGCATCCCCGCGGGGCTGGACCTGCCCGCCGAGATTCGCCGCCTCAAGGCCGAGCGCAAGGCTGTGATCCTGGGCCACTACTACCAGGAGCCCGAGATCCAGGACCTGGCTGATTTCGTGGGCGACAGCCTGCAGCTCAGTCAGCAGGCCGCCAAGACCGATGCCGACGTGATCGCCTTTTGCGGCGTCCACTTCATGGCCGAGACCGCCAAGATCCTCAACCCCACCAAGACCGTGGTGATCCCGGACATGGACGCCGGCTGCAGCCTGGCGGACCGCTGCCCCGCGAGCTACTTTGCCGAGTGGCTGAAGCAGTACCCGGACCACGATGTCGTCAGCTACATCAACTGCTCCGCAGGCGTGAAGGCCCTCAGCACCGTCATCTGCACCAGCAGCAACGCTGAGCGCGTGGTGAACAGCCTGCCGAAGGACCGCAAGCTGGTCTTTGCCCCGGACCGCCACCTGGGCAAGTGGGTGATGAAGCAGACGGGCCGCGACATGGTGCTGTTCCCTGGCTTCTGCATTGTGCACGAGCAGTTCACCGCCAAGCGTCTGGCCGCCCTCAAAGCCCAGCACCCCGAGGCCAAGCTCATCGCCCACCCCGAGTGCGACGCCACCGTCAGCCAGCTGGCGGACTTCGTGGGTTCCACCGCGGCCCTGTTGAACTACGTCGAGAAGGACCGCGCCACAGCCTTCATCGTCGCCACCGAGGCGGGCATCCTCCACCAGATGCGCCTGCGGCGACCGCAGGCGGAACTGATCCCCGCCCCCGCCGACAGTGGCTGCAACTGCAGCCTCTGCCCCTACATGAAGCTCAACAGCCTGGAGAAGCTCTACCTCTGCCTCCGGGACCTCAAGCCCGAGATCAGCCTGGACGAGTCCCTCCGGGTGCAGGCCCTGATGCCCCTCGAGCGGATGCTGGCCCTCGGTTGAGCGAACCTCCCCTTCCGGCCGGGGGTGGGACCCCCTGGAATCCCCACAGCTGGCAGCGCCGCCCGGCCCTGCAGCAGCCAACCTACGACAGCCCCTCGGAGGTGGAGGGTGTCCTGGCGCGGCTTCGCCGCCTGCCGCCCCTGGTGGTGCCCGGCGAGATTGCGCGCCTGCGCGGGCTGCTGGCGGAGGCCGCAGCGGGCCGGCGCTTCCTGCTCCAGGGCGGCGACTGCGCCGAGCGCTTCCAGGACTGCACCCCCGAAGCCATCGAAGGCAAGCTGCGGGTGCTGCTGCAGATGTCCGTGGCCCTCACCCATGGCGGCCGCAAGCCCGTGGTGCGCGTGGGGCGCATCGCCGGCCAGTTCGCCAAGCCCCGCAGCAAGCCCACGGAGCTGATCCAGGGCCGGGAGCTGCCCAGCTACCGGGGCGACCTGATCAACGGCCTGGAGCCCGATCCCGCCAGCCGCCGGCCTGATCCCGGCCGGATGCTGGAGGCCTACTACCACTCGGCCGCCACCCTCAACCACCTGCGGGCCCTCACGGCCAGCGGCTTCGCGGACCTGCACCATCCCGAGCGCTGGGAGCTCCCGGGCGGGTCCGGCGAGGTGCCTGCCTACCGGCGGACCCTGGACCAGGTGCGGGAGTCCCTGGACTTCCTGGAGGCCCTCGGCGGCGTCCAGCGGGATGTGCTGGAGCGCATCGACTTCTTCACCAGCCACGAGGCCCTGCTGCTGCCCTACGAAGAGGCCCTCACCCGCTGGAGCGGCGAGGACGGTGGCTACTGCAACCTCGGCGCCCACACCCTCTGGGTGGGGGAGCGTACCCGCCAGCTGGACGGCGCCCACCTCGAGTACCTCCGCGGCCTCCGGAACCCCATCGGCGTGAAGGTGGGTCCCAGCGCCACTCCGGACCACCTGGTCGCCCTGCTGGACCTGCTCGACCCCGACCGCGAGCCCGGCCGCATCACACTGATCTCCCGCTTCGGCGCCACGCGCATCCAGGCGGCCCTGCCCCCCCTGGTGGCGGCCGTCCGGGCCACGGACCACCCGGTGCTCTGGAGCTGTGACCCCATGCACGGGAACGGGGTCGAGAGCGCCTCCGGGTTCAAGACCCGGGACTTCGCCGCCATCCTCGCGGAGCTCCGCCTGGCCTTCGAGCTCCACCGGGCCCTGGGCTCCCACCTGGGGGGCGTCCACATCGAGCTCACGGGCGAGGCCGTCACCGAGTGCACCGGCGGCACCGAGCGCCTATCCGAGGCCGACCTCAGTAAGGCCTACGAAACCGGCTGCGATCCCCGGCTGAACGGCACCCAGAGCCTCGAGATGGCCTTCCTCATCGCCGAGATGATCCGAGGCTGAGGCTCACTGCACCGTGGGATGGACGCTCTCGGGGCCGAGGCGCAGGACCAGCTGCTCGAAGCCCGCACTGAGGCAGACCTCCGCGCCGGCCACCAGGCCGTGCAGCGGCTTCAGCTTCGGGGGCGGCAGGAGCAGCACCTCGCCGGCGCGCAGCGGGGGCAGGTCCAGCCCCTCCCAGGCCTTGAGGGGCGCACTCCGGCGGGTGCCCGCCGACCGCAGCTCCAGGCTCCCCTTGGGCCAGGCATCCGTCAGCCAGGCCCCCAGCACCAGACTGTCGGCCTCCTCCAGGGCTAGACAGAAGCCCCCGATGGCGCCGCCGGCCAGCCCCACGGCAGCCATGGCCGGCTGGGGCGGAGCCGCGAGCTCCGCGCCCGGCCCCCGGACGCCGAAGCGGTCCAGCTGGGAGCCATCCATCCGGCGCAGGGCCGCGGGCCGGGGCAGACAGGGGCCCAAGGCCACCACCGAGGCGGCTGGCGCCAGGAACTCGGGGAGGGTCCCCCGCCGGTCCCACTTCTCGGCATAGGCCACGGTCTGGCGCACCCGGGCCAGGGCCCGGGGGCCCCCGTCCAGCAGGCGACGCAGGCTGGCTGGCACCAGCACCTCGGCCAGCCGGTCGGGGTCCCCCTCACCCAGCTTCCGCAGCCGGAGGGCCTCAATGCGGCTCAGGTCCGCCAGGCGACCGGAGTCCAGACGAGCCACGAGGGCCCGGCGGAGCGCAGGCCCCTCGTCCCAGGTCGCGGTGCCCAGATACATCAGGCTTGGGCTTCGAGCCACTCCCGCGTCGTGGCGGAGAGGGCCTTGGGGCGGTTGGTGGTGAAGTCCAGCATGACCTGGACGGACTTGCCTTCGGCGAAGAGCTCGCCGGCGAGCCCCTTGGTGATGCGGTAGGTCAGCTCGAAGGAGCTGTTGCCCACCCGGCTGACATGCAGCTCCACGCGAACGTCCTCCCCCAGCAGGATGGGCATGCGGTAGTCCACCTCCACCCGGGCCAGCAGGAATCCTTCCTCCTGGAACTTGCGGCCCCCCAGGTAGCTCCGCCACCACTGGAACCGGGCCTGCTCGATGTAGGTGACGATCATGGCATTGTTCACATGTCCCATGGCGTCCAGATCGCCAAACCTGACTTCGATGGGATGGGAGAATGGCATGGAGCCTCCAATCCCACTACCTTAACGCCAACCCTGGAATCGACGATGCCCGCGCCGCTGCTCCTCGCCTATGACCCCGCCTGCACCCTCTGCTGCCGCATGGCCCTCTGGCTGGCCCGGCGGGACCGCCAGGGGCTCCTCCACGTGGTCTCCCTGCGGGATCCCGACCTGCTGCGGCTGGGTCCAGAGTTGGCCGGATGCCCCCTGGAAAAGGAGATCCACGGCCTGGACCTGGGCACCCGGGAGGTCCGGGCCGGGGCCGACCTGCTGCGCCCCATCGCCCGCCGACTGCCGGGTTGGCAGTGGCTGTCCCCCCTGCTGGCCCTGCCCGGCTGCCCCCAGCTGGTCAACCGGATCTACCTCCGCTGGTCCGCCTGGCGCTTCCGGCGCACGGGCCGCCAGCCCTTCTAGGGTACCGTCCCGGCCGCTCTCGCGTAGCCTGGAGCCATGTCCGCCGATGCCCGCCAGCCCTGGCACCCCGACCGCCGCTGGGCGGATTCCCTCATCGCCCTGCTGGCCCTCCTCGCCCTGCTGGTGGCCGGGCTCACCCTCGCCGCCCGCCAGCGCAGCGCCCAGCGCCCCTCGGAGCGGGTCAGCCTCCAGGGCCGCCTGGTGGAGGTGGCCCTGGGGGGGCCGGGCCTGCTGCTGCACCGGGAAGGTGCTTCCCGAGACTGGGTCCGGGCCGAGAGCCAGGCCAGGGAGCCCTGGGACCGGGCCCTGATGGCGGTCCTGAGGGCGGAGCTCGGCGATCAGAAAGAGCCGACCACCCGCTGGCTGGATGCGACCACCCCGGCCGGAGCGGGGGGACCGGGCTTCCGGCGGGTCTGCCTCGCCGCCTACGCCGGAGCACCCCTCCCAAGCGACGCCGACCGGGCCGAAGTCCATCGCCGGCTCGGGGCGGGCTATACCGCCGACCTGCTGGAAGCCCGCCTCCGGGACCGCGAAACGGGTGGCGACGCCCTCCGCGCCCAGGCCCAGCGCACCCTGACGACCCGCCTGGCTGGACTTGCCGCCATGGGGTCGCTGGTGGTGGCCGCCGCGGCGGGCGGCCTAGCCCTGCTCATCTACCTGCTGGCGACCCGGGACCGGCCCTTGCCCCAGCCGCTGCCGGTCTGGTCCCTGTCGGGCCGGGCCGCAGCCCTGGTCCTCCTGACCTGGTTCCTGGGCTTCTTCCTGGCCAGCAACCTCGCGGGGCTGCTGGTCGCCCCCTGGCCTGGGCTCCGGTGGCTCGCCATTCCCCTGGGCTACACCCTCCACGCGGCCCTGGGCATCCGTCTGCTCTGCTGGGCGGAGGGACTCAGCTGGCGGGAGCTCTGGCAGCGGGTGGCGCCGGGTCGCCCGGGCCGGGACCTCGCCTGGGGCGGTGCCTTCCTGGGTCTGGCGGTGCTGCTGGTGCTGGCCGTGGCCTTGGTGGCGGGCCCCCTGCTGAGCCCCGACCAGAGCCCCCAGCGGGACCTGCAGGAGCTGCTGCGCAGCCTGCGCGGCTGGCTCCCGAATCTGGCCCTCTTCCTGACCATCACCCTGCTGGCGCCCTGCTTCGAGGAGCTGCTCTTCCGCGGCTTCCTGCTGCCCGTTCTGGCCCAGCGGCAGCGGCTGGCCCTGGCCCTGGTGCTGTCCGCGCTGCTCTTTGGGGCGATCCACCTCCAGCCCGCCGGGCTGCCCACGCTCAGTACCCTTGGCTTTGTCATGGGGCTGGCCATGCGCCACACGGGCAGCCTCCGCACCCCCATCCTCATCCACGCCTGCTGGAATGGCAGCCAGTTCCTGCTGCTGCGGGCCTTCGCCTGATCAGGACTTGAGCCGGAACCTGGAGATCGCCGGTGCCAGCCACCAGAAGAGCTGGAGGACCAGGAAGGTGAAGACCACCCACTTGAGGATCCGGATCCAGTCGATCTGGCCAGGTGTGGGCTCCGCGGGGACCTTCCGGGACGCCAGGTAGCTCTCGACGGGGTCCTCCGCGAGGGTGATCTTCAGTGACCGCCCCGACCGCGACCTGGAGGCCGGGGGAGCCGGGCCGGCGTCCTCCAGGCCCAGCTCCGCGATCCGGAACCGGGCGGTGGACACGCTGCTGCCATCCTCCTCCTGGCCCAGGGCCGCGAAAAGACGGGCCCGCATGCTGGCCGGTCCTGGCAGCGCGTCGATCAGCTCCTCCATGAACTCCGGCAGGGTGGTGTAGCGGTCATCGGGATCGACAGCGAGCCCCCGGTTGAACACCGCCCCCAGCCTCGGGGGAAGGTCCGGCGGCAGGGTCACCGGCTCCCGCAGGATGTGGACGATGATCTCCGTGATGCCGCTGCCGGGGTGCGGCAGCTGGCCCGTCAACAGCTCGAAGGCGGTGGCGGCAAAGCTGTAGCGATCCGAGGCGGGTGTGCCCTCGCCACCCCGCAGGACCTCTGGCGGAGCGTAGGCGGGCGAACCGAGAAAGTCCCCCATTCGGGTCAGGCGCAGGGCGATGGTCTGGGCATAGTTCTCCGTGCTGTCGGCCCCTGGCACAGGCGGCTCCAGCCCTTCCTCCGGATCCATGCCGCTGTGGCCCATGCTCCGGGCGATGCCGAAGTCCATGAGCTTGGCCCGGCCCTCTTCGCTCAGCAGGATGTTTTCCGGCTTCACGTCGCGATGGAGAATGGCCTGCCGATGGGCCGCCCGCAGGGCCCGCATGGCCTGGATCAGCACCCTCGCGGCCGTCTCCTGGTCGAGGGTCTTCTCCTTGATGTGCTTGTCGAGGCTCTTCCCTTCGACGTACTCCATGGCCAGGAAGGGACCCAGCTCCTCCTCCACGCCCACGTCGAAAATGGTCACCAGGTTGGGGTGGTTCAGCTGGGCGCTGATCTCGGCCTCGCGGCGGAACCGCAGCGTGGCCTGGTGCCGGGCGGCCCCCGTGACACGGACCACCTTGATGGCCACCCGCCGCTTGAGCAGGGGATCCTCGGCCAGGTAGACCGTCCCCATGCCCCCCTGGCCGATGGGGCGCAGGACCTGGTACCTGCCGATGGTCTTGGGGTCCGCCATGGAACTGAGATTCTAACCTCGAGATCCCCTTCCGGAGTCGGGGTAGAATGGAGGATTCGACCCACTGGAGTTCCCATGGCCGCCCTGCTCGAAGCCATCGAGATCAAGCGCAAGATGTTCTTCGAACTCGAGGACACCCCCTATCACTGCCTGGATGTGGAGATCTCCACCCCCACGGCCCGGGGTGGGCAGACCCTGGTTCGCATCAAGATGCGGAACCTGCTGACTCGGGCGGTCTTCGACAAGACCTTCAAGGCCGGCGACAAGTTCAAGGAGCCGGACCTGGTCCTTCAGGAGTCCAGCTATCTGTACAGCGATAGCGAGGGCTCCCACTTCATGGACCAGGAGACCTACGAGACCCACACCCTCGGCCCGGATCTCCTCGGCGACGCCCTGGACTACCTCACCGAGGGGCTCATGGTGCAGATCCAGAAGTTCAACGGCAACCCCATCGGCCTGCAGATGCCCACCCAGGTGGAGCTCACCATCACCTACACCGAGCCCGGCGCCCGCGGCGATACGGCCAGCGGCAACGTCACGAAGCCCGCCAAGCTGGAGACCGGCATCGAGATCAAGGTGCCCCTCTTCATCAAGGAGGGCGAGAAGGTGAAGGTCAGCACCGAGACCGGCGAGTTCGCCGGCAGGGCCTAGGTGAACCGCAAGTTCCGCCTCGGCCAGAGCCGGGAAGCTCAGGACCTGGACCACCGGGAGGTCTACTCCGGCGAGCGGGCCACGGACAGCAAGCGGCGCCAGCGCCGGGCCGAGCGACTGGAGACCGGCATCGAGGCCCACGACGCCCAGGCTCTGCTCCGCCTCCCGGATCCGACGCCCTGGCTGCACCTCCCCGAGGCCACCCTGATCCAGCGCCACAGCCAGTGGGTGGACCTGGAGCTCGCCGACCACTCAATCCTCTGCGCCACCCTGGGGGGCAAGCTCAAGGGCGTCCATCTGGTCTGCGGAGACCGGGTGCGCTACGCCCCCATGCCCGTGGAGGCCACGGACGCCAAGCGGCCCCAGGGCCAGGTCGTGGCCGTGATGCCCCGGAAGTCGCTGCTCAAGCGGGGCGGCAGCGATGACCGCGAGCCCTGGCAGCTGATCTGCGCCAACGCCGACGAGCTGTGGATCTGCGCCGCCGTGGTGGACCCGCCCCTGCGGCCCGGCCTGCTGGAGCGGGCCCAGCTGCTGGCCCTGGACGCGGGCCTCACCTTTCGCGTCCTGATCACCAAGCGGGACCGGGCCGCCAAGAAGGACACCCTGCCCGAGCTGGACCCCCTGCGGGAGCAGGGCGTCGCCATCCATGAGACCTCGGCCCTGAAGGGCGAGGGCATCGAGCCTCTGCGCGCGCTGCTGCGGGACCGCGTGGTGGTGCTGCTGGGCCACAGCGGGGTCGGCAAGAGCACCCTGGTGAACGCCCTGCGGCCCGACTCGGTCCTGAAGACCGGCACCCTCACCAAGTTCGGCACCGGCAAGCAGACCACCACCGCGGCCCGCTGGCTGCCCCTGGCCCAGGCGGACGGCTCCGGCGGTGGCATCCTCGTGGACACACCCGGGATCCGCACCCTCAGCGTGCGGGGCTTCGACCGGGCCCTGCTGGCCCGGGTCTTTCCGGAGTTCCCCTCCGAGGTTCTGGAAGAGCCCTGCGCCTTCGATCCCGAGGACGACGAAACGCTGGACCGCCTGGAGCTGGCCTACCCGGAGCGCCTGCAGAGCCTCCAGCGGCTCTGGCTGGAGATGGAGACCCGCAACCCCAACCAGAACGTGTGGCGCTGATGCAGGACCGCATGCAGTCCGACTCCACGGCCCTGGCGCTGCTCTACCAGGCGATCTTCGGGTCCCTGTTCCCGCTGTTCCATGTCGCGGCCCGCACCTTCGCCCGCCGGGAGCGCGCCCACGACATCGCCGATCAGATCGCCAACGCGTTCCTGGCCCTGCGGCCCAAGTACCTGGATGCCATCCTGGGCAACACCGCCCGGGTGCTGGGCCGGAGTCCCAGCCATCCGGAGGTGGACCGGGTGTCCCGGGAGATGGTGCGCCAGCATGCCCGGGCCTGGGTGGACTTCTTCTATTTCGGCCAGCGGCCCGCCGAGGAGGCGCTGTCCCAGTTCGCCAGCATCGAGGGCCTGGAGCGCCTGGACGCAGCCATCGCCCAGGGCCGGGGGGTCATCCTGCTCACGGCCCACGCCGGCAACTACGAGCTGGGCGGCATCCTGCTCCGGACCCGGAACCTGAAGGTCCATGCGGTCTACAAGCCCGACCGCTTCGAAGCCGTGGAGCGGCTGCGGGAACAGCTGCGCGCCCAGGGCGGCGTGGTGGGGATCCCCGTGGACGGCGTGGGGTTCTCCACCCTGCCCCTGGTGAAGCTGCTGCGGGAGGGCGCCATGGTGGGCATGCAGGGGGACCGGGACTTCAGCCTGAACGGCCTGTCCATGCCCTTCTTCGGGCGAGAGGTGCCCTTCCCCCGGGGCCCCTGGGAGCTCTCAGCCATGACCGGAGCCCCCATCGTCACCTCGTTCTTCTACACGGACGAGGAGCGCCGGTTCCACGCCAGCTTCGGGGAGCCCCTCACCATCCAGGGCGGCCGGGGCGAGCGCATGGCCGCCATTGAAGCAGGTATGAGAACCTATGTAGCCGACCTGGAGGCCCTCCTCCGCCGGCACCCCAGCCAGTGGTACTGCTTCTATCCCTTCTGGGATGATCCGGCCCGACACGGGACTTGATCACGCCTGCCCCCCTGCCCCTGCGCCTTTCCCTCCCATCGTGGGATGATTGTTCCAAGCTCAGGGCTGACCGACCTGTCCCCTGTTCCTTCTAGGAGTTCGACCCATGCGCGTTTTCGTTCCAGTCCTGCTTGCGGCGGCGGCCATCCTCGGCCTCCAGTCGTGCAAATCCAAGGGTTCCGAGGCCGTCGTGGCCGCTCCCACCCAGCCCGGCACTGGGACCATGACGCCTGCCGGACCCCCGGTCGCCGAGGGTCTCACCGGCAAAGTGCTGGAGCGCATCGATGCCTCCCCCTACTGCTACCTGCGCCTCAAGACCGCCAAGGGTGAGGTCTGGGCCGCGGTGCCCGAGGCCAAGATCGAGAAGGGCGCCGAGGTCACCCTCGCGACCCCCATGCTCATGAACAACTTCGAATCCAAGACCCTGAAGCGCACCTTCCCCGAGATCTACTTCGGCAACCTGGCCCCGGCTGGTGGCGCGCCAGCAGCACCGGCGGCGCCCGCAATGGGGGCCCCCGCTCCCGGCGCCAACCCCCACGCCCAGGTGGCCAACACGGCCGCCACCATCGAGGTGGGCAAGGTGGACAAGGCCAGCGGCTCCGATGCCCGCACCGTAGCCGAGATCTGGGCCCAGAAGGGCAGCCTCAAGGGGAAGACGGTCACCGTGCGCGGCAAGATCGTCCGCTACAGCGCCGGCGTCATGGGCAAGAACTGGATGCACCTCCAGGACGGCAGCGGCGATGCCGGCAAGGGCACGAACGACATCACGGTGACCAGCCAGGACGGGGCCGCCAAGGGCGACGTCGTGACCGCCCGGGGCACCGTGGCCACGGACAAGGACTTCGGCGCGGGCTACACCTACCCGATGATCATCGAGGATGCCAAGGTTCAGAAGAAGTAGCCCTAAACCGCCGTTCCAGGATGAAAAACGGGCGCCCCTGGCGCCCGTTTTTCATGAGTGATTCTGGGCTAGGCCAGGGCGGGAACCGCCGCGAGCTCCTTCACCCAGGCAGGCACGGTGCAGACGCCCTTGGGGGGCTGCAGGGCCTTCTGGTAGCGGCGCAGCTCGCCGTCGTGGTTGACGATGAAGTCACTCTCCTCGGCGTGGTTGGTGATGGGCAGCCAGGCCGTGGCCTGGAGGCCCAGATCCGAGGGTGCCACTTCCAGGGCCAGGCTGAAGGGCACCGCCTGGAGGATCTGGCCCAGCAGCGCGGTCTCGGCGGCACTGGTGAAGGCGGCATCGTGCAGCAGCACCACGGCCTTGACCACGCCCTGCTGCACCTGGCCCAGCAATTCCTCGAGGGCGCCGAAGCGGAAGCCCCGCTCCGTGAAGCCGCGGCGGTTCAGGATGCCGTCGGTGCTGGTCTGGAACCGGGGCAGCAGCACGGGGAGGGTCCGGTCACCGCTGCCGTAGCGCAGGTCGGGCGCGGAGGCCAGCTCACCCAGGCGCTGGGCCGTGTCGCAGCCGAAGGTGCCCTGGCCGATCACGGCCACGGGGCCCGCGGCCTGGAGTGCCTCGCGGATGACCTCGGCTGAGGCCGGGGCGCCCTGGAGTCGGGGGGTGGGGGCGGCACCTGAGCGGTTGAGAAATTCGTAGGCGTAGCGCTCCGCATCCGTGATGAAGAGGGTGGTCTCCTTGCCCTCGGTGGGGCGGGGACGGAGGCGGTAGGCCTTGTTGCCTTCGTGGTCGATCCAGATGGGGTTGCCCAGGGCCGAGCAGCGGCTGATGGACGGCGCGCTCTTGAGATACCAGACCCGCTTGCGGAAGCGGAAGTCGCGGCTGGTCAGGGCGCCCACGGGGCAGAGGTCCACCACGTTCCCGGCGAAGGGGTTCTGGTCCAGGGACAGGCCGGAGAAGGTGGTGACTTCCAGCCGGGAGCCCCGGTTGGCCACGGTCAGCTCACCGCCGCCGCTGATCTCGCGGGTGAAGCGGACGCAGCGGGTGCAGTGGATGCAGCGGTTCTTGTCGATAACGATCTTGGCGCCCAGGTCCTCGTAGCGGTAGCGGCGCTTGGCCTCGACCATGCGGGAGTCACCGCTGCCGTAGTTGTAGGAGTAGTCCTGCAGCTTGCACTCACCGGCCTGATCGCAGATGGGGCAGTCGAGCGGGTGGTTGATGAGCAGGAACTCCATCACGCCGGCCCGGGCATCGGCCACGGCGGGCGTGTTGGTGAAGACCTCCATCACCACCGCGTCCGGGTTGTCCCGAGGCGCCGGCGGCACCGTGGTGGTGCAGCTCGTGGCAAGCTTCGGCTGGCCCTTGATGTCCACCAGGCACATGCGGCAGGTGGCCACGGGGGTGAGCGCCGGGTGATAGCAGTAGTGGGGGATGTCGATGCCCACCTGGCGGCAGGCGTCCAGCACCAGCGTGCCGGGGTTCACGCTAAGTTCAACATCGTTGATCTTGATCGTCGGCATGGGCCCACTCCAGGGCTTCCAGAATGGGGCTTGATGCCTCGCAGGTAAAGATCGGTTCCTTGGGGGGCCAACGCTGGCAATGGCTCTTCCGTTCCAGCTCCTTAGCCCCTGCCGACGGCGCCCACCATGCACTGCCGGCAGAAGTCCAGGAAATCCTCCAGATCTGGGATATCCAGGTTCACTGTGGCAGGAGTCACATTCGGGATCACCACCCTCCTGCGCAGCTCTCCGGTGGCCTCCAGGGAGAAGACGAACCAGGCCGAGCGGTCCTTTTCAGAGCTCAGCGTGAGGCTCACCAGCTTGGTCTCAAAGAACAGGTCTGGGGCCCCGCCGTCCTCAGGGGTCTTCCAGGCTGGGATGTGGCCCCGCTTCACAAATTCGGCCTTCAGCTGCTCCAGCGTGTGCTGCACCGTGAACTGAACCTCGACCTGGACATCCATGGGCCCCTCCCGTCTCTTCTCTATTCGGTCAATTCCATCCGAACCCAAGCCTGGACATCCCGCTCTATCCAGAAGCACCGAAAGCGTGGAAAAATAAAGGGTTCAGGGGGCGGCCATGCCAACGGCATTGATCTCGGTGTACGACAAGACGGGGCTACTCCCCCTGGCCGAGGGCCTGCTGGCCCAGGGCTGGCGGATCCTGGCCACGGGCGGCACCCTGCGCACCCTGCAGGAGGCCCGGCTGGAAGCCATCGAAGTGGCCAGCTACACCGGCGCGCCGGAATGCTTCGACGGCCGCGTGAAGACGCTGCATCCCCGCATCCACGGCGGCCTGCTCTTCCGCCGCGACCTGGCCGACCATATCGCCGATGCCAAGGCCCAGGGCATCGAACCCATCGACCTGGTGATCATCAACCTCTATCCCTTCGAAGCCACCATCGCTCGTGAGGGTGTCACCGCCGCCGAGGCCATCGAGCAGATCGACATTGGCGGCCCGAGCATGATCCGCAGCGCATCCAAGAACCATGCCTCGGTGACGGTGCTGACCGATCCGGACCAGTACGGCCCCTTCCTGGAGAAGCTCCAGGCCGGCACCTGGAGCCTGGAGGACCGCCGTCGCTGCGCCCTGGAGGCCTTCCGCCGGACCGCCGCCTACGATGCCGCCATCTCCGGCTGGATGGAGCGGGAGCTGAAGGCTGGCAAGGCCACGGAGCTGCCCCACCACCTCGCCGTGAACCTGGTCCAGAAGCAGGGCCTGCGCTACGGCGAGAACCCCCACCAGCCCGCAGCCTTCTATGTGGAGCCAGGTTGCAAGGTCGAGGGCATGGCCGCCTGCCTCCAGCACCAGGGCAAGGAACTCAGCTTCAACAACCTGCTCGACGCCGACGCCTGCGCCCGCCTCGTGTGGCAGTTCCAGGCCCCGGCCTGCGTCATCGTCAAGCACAACAACCCCTGCGGCGTGGGCCAGGGGCCCCACGCGCTGGAGGCCTTCATGCGCGCCCAGGCCGGTGATCCCGTCAGCGCCTTTGGCGGCATCGTGGCCTTCAACCGCCCGGTGGGCGCCGAAGTGGCCCAGATCATGGCCCAGAACTTCTGGGAAGTGATCCTGGCCCCCGCCTTCACGGGCGAGGCCCTGGAGGTGTTCGCGGCCAAGAAGCAGCTCCGCATCCTCCAGACCCCGGACCAGTGGCCCCAGAGTGCCAAGGGTCTGGACATCCGGTCCATCGGCGGCGGCTTCCTGGCGCAGCGCGCGGACGACGCCTTCGTGCCCTTCGAGGACTGGGAGATGAAGGCCAGCGGCCCGGGCGTGAAGCCCCGGACCGAGGACCTGGTCCTGGCCCAGCGGGTGGCCAAGGCCGTGAAGTCCAACGCCATCGTCCTGGTGAAGGACGGCGCCACAGTGGGCATCGGGGCAGGGCAGATGAGCCGCGTGGACTCCGTCGAGATCGCCTGCCGCAAGGCCGGGGAGCGGGCCCGGGGCGCGGTGCTGGGTAGCGACGCCTTCTTCCCCTTCTCCGACGGCGTCGAGCTGGCCGCCAGCCATGGCATCACCGCGGTGGTGGAACCCGGCGGCAGCCTGCGCGACGGTGAGGTCATCGCCGCGGCCCAAAAGCTGGGTGTGTGGCTGTTCTTCACGGGCATGCGCCACTTCCGTCATTGAATGTTCTCCGGGGGTTCCGCGCTTCGCGCACACCCCCGGACCCCCGCGCTCGGATCGGGCCAAGCCCGCCCCTCGCTTACTGTTCTCCGGTGGTTTCGCGCAGTTCGCACACCCCCGGACCCCCGCGCTCGGATCGGGCCAAGCCCGCCCCTCGCTGCTTCCTCCGCTCGACCGTTTGCTTCCCTGGAAACACCATGAAAACCTCTGAGATCCGCCAGCGCTTCCTCCAGTACTTCGAGCACCAGGGCCACCGGCGGGTGGCCTCCAGTGCCGTGATCGGCCCCGCGGACGATCCCACAGTGATGTGGACGAACTCCGGCATGATCCAGTTCAAGGACGTCTTCCTCGGCAAGGAAAACCGCGACTACAGCCGGGCCACCAGCAGCCAGAAGTGCCTGCGGGCCGGGGGCAAACACAACGACCTCGACATGGTGGGCTTCACCGCCAGGCACCACACCTTCTTCGAGATGCTCGGCAACTTCAGCTTCGGCGACTACTTCAAGGCCGAGGCCATCCGCTACGCCTGGGAGTTCGTCACGGGCCCGGTCAGCGAGGGCAACCTGGGCATGGATGCCAGCAAGCTCTGGATCACCGTGTTCGAGGGCGCGGAGGGCGTCCCCGCGGATGTCGAGGCCGAGGAGCTCTGGAAGGCCGCCGGTGTGCCTGCGGCGCGCATCATGCGCTGCGGCAAGAAGGACAACTTCTGGCAGATGGGGGATACCGGCCCCTGCGGCCCCTGCTCCGAGATGCACTACGACCGGGGGGCCCACATCCCGGGCGACGCCACTCCGAACGGGGAGGGCGACCGGGTCATGGAGATCTGGAACCTGGTCTTCATGCAGTATGAGCGCGACCCGAAGGGCGTCCTGACCCCCCTGCCCAAGCCCAGCATCGACACGGGCATGGGCCTGGAGCGCACCGCCAGCATCCTCCAGGGCGTGGACTCGAACTACGAGATCGACCTCTTCGTGCCCATCTTCGAGGCCATCTGGAAGGCCGCCAAGGTGCGGCCAGAAGACCGGCACGAGCTGGCCAATCGCACGGCCTCCCAGGTCATCGCGGACCACATCCGCGCCGCCACCTTCATGTGCTACGACGGGGTCGTGCCTGGCAACGAGGGGCGCGGCTACGTGCTGCGCAAGATCGTGCGTCGCGCCCTGCGCTTCGGCCGGAAGCTCGGCATCGAAGGCCTCTTCTTCTCCGAGCTGGCCCCTGCTGTCTTCCAGGCCATGGGGGATCAGTACCCGGAGCTGCTCCCGGAGCTGGGCCGCATCCAGAAGGCCCTCCACCGCGAGGAACGCCAGTTCAGCCAGACCCTCTCCACCGGCCTGAAGATCCTCGAGGCCAGCGAGGTCTCCTCCGGGACCTTCGCCGGCCCGGACATCTTCAAGCTCTACGACACCTACGGCTTCCCCGTGGACCTGGTGGAGGACTGGTGCCGGGAGCGAGGCATCGTCGCCGATCTGGCCGGCTTCCAGCTGGAGCTCAATGCCCAGCGCACCCGGGCCCGGGCGGCCATGAAGGCCCATGACCTGCGGCTGGCAGGCGATCTGGCCATCCTGGCCGACCTGCCCCCGACCCGCTTCACCGGCTACGACCAGCTCGAGAGCCAGGCTCATGTGGTGGCCCTCTTCGACGCCGAGCACCGCCGCGTGCAGCAGCTCTCCGGGGACGGCTACGCCCTGCTGGACCGCACCCCCTTCTACGCCCTGTCAGGCGGCCAGGTGGGTGACACCGGACAGCTCCGCTTCGAAGGCGGCCATGCGGAAGTGCTGGACACCACGGCCCCGGCCCACAAGCGCCACCTGCACAAGGTGCAGGTCACCGGGATCCTGGTGGAAAACACCACCGTCAACGCCCATGTGCATCCCATCCGCCGGCGCCGGATCCGCGCGCACCACACGGCGACCCACCTCCTCCACGCCGCCCTCCGGGAAGTGCTTGGCACCCACGTGAAGCAGGCCGGCAGCGTGGTGGACGCGAACCGGCTGCGCTTCGACTTCACCCACTTCGCCCCGCTGGAGCTGGCTCAGATCGTCGAGATCGAGCGGCTCGCCTCCCGCCAGGCTCTGCGGTCCATCGACACAAACATGCGGGAGATGGACATCGAGGAGGCCCTCACCTCCGGGGCCATGGCCCTGTTCGGCGAGAAGTACGGTGACGTGGTCCGGGTGGTGCAAGTCCCCGGCTTCTCCACGGAGCTGTGCGGCGGCACCCATGTGCCCAACACTGGCGAGATCGGCGTGGTGAAGATCATCTCCGAGGGTGCCGTGAGCGCCGGTGTGCGACGCATCGAGGCGGTTGCCGGGGAGCTGGCTCTGGAGCTCCTCCAGGCCGATGAGGCCATGATCCACCAGCTGTCCCGCCAGGCCAACATCGGGAGAGAGGCCCTGCCTGAACTCCTCACGGTCCGGGACCACCGCATCGCCCAGCTTGAGCGGGACCTGAAGGAAGCCAAGCTGAAGGCCGCCAGCGGCGGCAGCGGCGCGGAACAAGTCGAGCAGGTCAACGGCGCCACCCTGGTGATCGCCCAGGTGGAGGGCCTGGAGGGCAACGCGCTGCGCGAGCTCATGGACCAGGTCCGGACCCGTCACCACAGCGCCGTCATCGTGCTCGCCTCGACGGTGGCCGCGGACAAGGTGGCGGCCCTGGTGTCCGTCTCGCCGGACCTCTCCTACGACGCGGGAGCGCTCTTCCGCGCCATGCTGCCCGCCCTGAACGGGCGCGGGGGCGGCAAGAAGGATCTGGCCCAGGGCGGCGGCAGCAACCCGGCCGGCCTTCCGGCGGCTCTGGCTGCCGTGAAGGCTGCGCTTTAGATTTTCAGCATTTCCTAGGCCTTTGCGCCTGCTCGGTATCGGCTGCGCCGATACCGAGATAAGGGAAAAAGGGACGCGGGCGCGGCCATCTAGGAGTTACTTGTTTCCGCCTTTTTCGTGGCAGCCCAGGCAGGTGATGAGCTTGGGATCGGGACTGCGCCAGTAGACGCTGTCCTGGCCACCGGTCTCCTTCCGGAGATTCTCCGGGACTCGGGCCCAGTAGAAGATGAAGGCCGTGCTGCCGTCCGCCTTGGTCTCTTTCATGTAGAGGGGCCCTGGCTCCGTGCCGGGCTTGCCCTTCTCGTCCGTGAAGGTGGCCATGACGGCGTAGGCGCCGGACTTCAGGGGTTTGCCGGCCTGGTAGTCATCGATGCCCGAGGCGGTGACCCAGATCCTGCGCCAGCGGTCGCCATGGGCCTTGCTGCGGGAGGGCGCCGCCTCCGCCGGTTCCAGGCTGGCGTAGTCCAGGGCCCGAATGGGCAGGTCGGCTTCAAGGTCATTCCGCTTCGCACGATCGGCCTCCGCAGCGGCCTTGTTGGTCTCCTCGTTGCCGAACACCATGATGCCCCCCAGCTTGCCGCTGAAGCCCCAGGTGCCCAGCCAGAGCAGGCCCACCAGGAGGGCCGGCACGCCGGCGCCGCGCTCGAAGAACCGGCGCCCTCCGTGGCGACGGTCCGCGGGTCCGGCCTCCAGGTTCCGCCACGCGCGCCAGAGCAGAAAGACACAGAGGCCGCCGATGACAAAGCCCGCCGCAGCCGCAAAGATGTGCAGCTGCAGCATTTTCTGGAGCACCTGCTTCTCGGAGGCAATGACCGGCAGGAACCCGGAGGGCGGGATCAGGTTGATCTGACGCCCCCACACCAGCCCGCTGAAGAGGGCCACGGTGCTGCCGACCCAGGCGACCAAGGCCAGGAAGAAGGCCGTGCCGGTGGTGACCTTGCTATGTTTCGGGAAGAAGGAGGCCAGCACCGCCAGAGGCAGGGCTGCCACCAGGCCCAGGGGCAGATGCACAAAAGCCGGGTGCTCCCGGGCGACGAACTCGAGAAGAGGGGAGGCTGTCATGGGACTCCTGGCTCAGAACACACGGGCAACGTTGAAGCCGAAGGCCCACTGCGATGAAGGTCGAGGCCCGCCGCCGTAGTCCCCGCTGAGTACCTGGTTGGCGGTGGTGCCGCTCGCGTTGGTGCCGAACACGGTGAACCGGTGCTTGAAGGTCTTGTAAGAGAAGCCCCCCGCGAACCCGTTCTGGTAGGTGGTGCCATCGGTGACGCCACCCGGCGCCGCCTTGGCGAACTTGGATGGACGGGGGTAGTACTCGGTCGCGAAGGAGAACTTGTCCGTGAAGCCAATGCGCAGTCCCACTCCCACATTGAAGACCCCACCCTTGTTAGGGGTGGTGTTCGGCGTCTTCCCAGGGGGCACCGGCAGGATGGTGTCGGTGGTGGTGGTCTTGGAGATGTAGGTCGGTACCAGGGAGAAAATGATGTCGTCCGTGACGAAGATCTCTGTCGGCAACTGAGCCGTCATGCCGGAGATGCCCACCTTGCCCAGAGGCGTGATGGTTTCCTTCACGACCTCATCGAACCGCTCTGCACGAATGGCCATGCGGACCCGGTCCCCGTTCAGCACTTGCTGCTGGAGGCCCACGTTGAAGGTCTTGTTGTCCGCCGTGCGATAGATGAAGGCGTTCAGGCCCTTGATGGGCTTGATGCCGAAGGTGAACCCCACGCCGGCATAGGCGTAGCCGTCCAGGCCGTAGACGTCCTTGCCATGGTCCTTGATGGGCTGGATGAACCGGTGCGTGAACACCACCCCCAGATCCCAGTACTGCATCCGCTCCGCCGAGGGCAGGTTGATCACCAGCGGGTAATCGGATGATTCGGCGCGAAGGGCCCCTCCGGCCAGGAGGGAACAGAGGAGCAGGGCAGCGGGCTTCCGTGTCATCGGATCTCCAGGCTCATCTACTTGGCGGCAAACTTGCGCATGATCGGGATCATTCCTTGCACGTCAGCTTCGGACATCTTGTCCTTGAAGGCAGGCATCTTCTCCTTGCCCTCAAGGGTGATCTTGATCCAGTCCGAGTCCTTCTTCTTATTGGCCTTCCGGCTGTCGGTGAAGTCGAAGCCGTTGTCCGGCAGAGGCTTGCCGCTGTTGTCCCGGCCAGACCCGTTGGCGCCGTGGCAGCGGGCGCAGGCGTCGGTCCAGTATTTTTGGAGGTCCCCGCCCTGGAACTTGGGCAGGTCCTTGGCAGGATCGCCCGCCAGCAGGGATGTGCCGGCGAGGAGCAGGGCAGAGAGAAGAGTGAGCCGCATGAAGGGCCTCCTGGAGGG
>Ga0194052_1000505_pt1 | contig 25175 bp, 21 predicted proteins | sample SepL226m_MetaG_FD_160117 | JGI IMG/M metagenome (GOLD analysis project Ga0194052, IMG submission 160117) | Anoxic zone freshwater microbial communities from boreal shield lake in IISD Experimental Lakes Area, Ontario, Canada - Sep2016-L227-6m | ecosystem: Environmental > Aquatic > Freshwater >...
GGTGTCACCAACCTCGGGGCCTTGGCGTTCTGCGGGTGCGTCGGCCTGCCGAGCATCAGCATTCCGGATCGCGTCACCGCCATCGGGAGCATGGCGTTCCGGAGCTGCGCTGGCCTGACCAACGTCGCCATCGGCGCCGGCGTGACGCAACTCGGGAACTGGGCGTTCAATGAGTGCTCGAGCCTGGCAAACATCACGATCCCCGACAGCGTCACTAACCTTGGAAACGGAACTTTCTCTTCCTGTAGCAACCTGACCCGCATCACGATTGGCACCGGCGTGACCAGCCTCGGGGCCCAGGTGTTTGAACATTGCATCGGCCTGACCGGCTTCACGATTCCCAACACAGTGACCGATATTGGGGACTACACGTTCCATGGCTGCACCAGCCTGGCCGCCCTGACCATTCCCGATTGTGTGACCGGCCTTGGGGCCGGGGCTTTCTTTCGCTGCACCGGGCTGACTAACGTGACCATCCCCGACAGTGTCGCCAGCCTGGGGGACTCCGCGTTCGCTTCCTGCACCAACCTGGCTGGCGTGATGATTGGCGCCGGCGTGACCAGCCTCGGGCAAGGCGCCTTCGCAAGGTGCGCCACCCTGGCCTACATCACGGTCAGCGCCAGTAATTCCGCCTACAGCAGCTTGAACGGCGTTTTGTTTAACCTAAGCCAGACCGAACTCATTCAATGCCCGGGCGGTATCAGGGGAAATTACATCATTCCGGGCAGTGTCACGAATATTGGGGACGAAGCGTTTGCTTCCTGCCGCGGCTTGACCAACGTCGCCATCGGCAACGGCGTCATCAGCATCGGAGATTTTGCGTTCGATTCGTGCAGCGCACTGACAAGCCTCGCCATGGGCAGCAACGTCGCCCGCATCGGGGACTGGGCCTTGAGCCGCTGCACCAGCCTGACCCGCATCACCCTGCCGGGCAGTGTCACCCACCTCGGAGACGGCGCATTCCAGGGCAGCGCCAGCCTGACCAATATCACGCTTCCGGACGGGCTCACGAGCATCGGGGACTTGACGTTCAGCGACTGCGCCAGCCTGGCCATGATTACCCTTCCGAGCAGCGTCACCCGCATTGGGTGGGGGGCGTTTAGCGGATGCTCCCGCCTGGCGATCGTCACAATCGGCAACCGCATCACCGAGATTGGGGAATTGGCGTTTTCGGGCTGCGCCAGCCTGACCCGTGTCGCGATCCCCGACAGCGTCACCAACCTCGGGGACTCCGCGTTCTCCGGCTGCACCTGCCTGGCCAGCGTTACGATTGGGCGCAGCGTCACCCGCATTGGCCTGGGCGGGTTCAATGGTTGCGCCAGCCTGGTCGGTGTTTACTTTTGCGGCAACGCCCCCGACATCGGTTCCTACGCGTTCCACGGCGCCGACAACGCAATCGTGTATTACTTGCCTGGCACGGCAGGCTGGGGCTCAACATTTGGCGGCCGGCCGGCGCTACTGTGGAATCCAGCCGTGCAACCCGGCAGCGTGGGGGTGGGAGGAGCCGGCTTCAGCTTCACCATCACGGGAACCCCGAATATCCCCGTGGTCGTCGAGGCCCGCCCGTGTTTAACCGATGGCGCCTGGTTGCCGCTGCAAACGAACACTCTCTCCGCCGGTTCGCTCGTCTTCAGTGACCCCCAGTGGACGAATCACCCCGCCCGCTTCTATCGCCTCCGCTCGCCGTAGGCAGGGAGAGAGGGCGCATTCTCAAGTGGTGGGCGCCGACACCGTTTCCTCACCAGCCCTCCCGGCAGCTACGCAGACATCTCCGGCGACTTCAACTCTTGTGCGAGACCAGGTTCTGACCTCAGAATTGTGGGGGTATTAAGAGAGAATCAATGGAGAGTCCATTTCCCTTGATTGGAGGTATTGGCAGAGCGGTGACCGAAGGGCGGACCCGATCCGATCCGCCCTCCGATGAGGCTTCCCTGCCAACTTTGGCTTCAGATATCTACATTCATTTTTAATTCCATCTCGGAGCGTTGAGCCATGTGGAACCTGAGTTTCTTGCCCGGCAGACCCCGATGATCGAGTCCTTTGGCGTTGATCTGGTCCAGGGTTTGGTTGACCGCTTTCCTGAGTTCGCCTCCGTAGTTGGTCCTGGGTAAGAGGTGGATCGGTGTTGATGGGCCTGGCAAGCTTGTTCCTCGGCCAACAAGTTTCTCTTCAAGCGTTCGGTCACCTGTTTCTGGCTCAGAGCCAGGGCTTTGCGAGCGGCGCTTTTGACATCCCGATCCTCCACGTGACCGTTGAGCTGCGCGTACTCCACGCTGCGATAACTGGTGACCTGGTTAATGCCAAAATGCTTGTCGAGATATTGTAACTGTTCAGGTGTGGGGCAGACCGGTGGTCTCCCCTGGAGTTTGGACATTCTGCCGACTAAACGGGAGCCAATCCCGAAGGGATTGCATCTCTCAGTCCAGCAACCGTGTTGATTTTGTCAATGCTGTTCATGAGATTTTTCATTCCTTGGCTCCTGCCGTTGCTGTTTCCGGAGAGATGGCTTTGATGCAATGATTCATGTAGATCAACAGGCGGCGCATCACGGCTGTCAGGGCGACCTTGGCCACTTTTCCCTTGGCCCGAAGACGCTTATAGAGAGTGCGCAATACGGGGTTGCAACGAGCTGCGCTGAGGGCGGCCATGTACAAGGCCAGACGCACTTCGGGGCGGCCGCCACCGATACAGCATATTCCTTTCATCTTACCGCTTTCCCGGGTCCAGGGTGCCAGGCCAGCCAGAGCCGCCACCTGGTGGCGGTTCAATCTCCCCAGTTCGGGCATGTGCGCCAGGACCATCCAGGCGGTGCGGGAACCGACCCCCTGGATTTCAACCAAGCAAGAGACGCGCTGCTTGAGATCGGCATCTTGCTCCAGCAAGGCTTCAATTTGCTTTTCCACCGCCTTGATCTGAGATTGGAGAGTGGTCATGAGCTTGGCATGCTGCTTGAGGACAAAGGGATCCTGATGATGCTCGGCTTGGGTTTTGGCCAAAGCGCGGCCGCCGATCAATTGTTTCAACCATCCGGTCAGTGCCACCAGCCGGTCCTGGGTGGTCGAGGTGGGCGGCGTCGGTTTGGGCTGATAGCGCTGGCCATAATCAGTCAACATCCGCGAGTCGATCCGATCGCTTTTTGCCCGCTGGCCTGTGGCCTTGGTCGCTGCGCGTACGAGGGCCGGATTCATCACCGAGATGGGGATCTGCACTTGATGCATGGTTTTGACCAAGTCGCGTTCATAGCCGCCGGTGGCTTCACAAACGACGTGAACGTTGGGCACCTTTAGCAGGTGAGTGCATAACTGTTTCAGGCCATCAGGGGAATTGCTGAACTCGATTTGCTGACCTTGCAAATGAAGTTGGAGGGTTGCCTTGGCGACATCCACCCCGGCATAGATCACTGTGTTTTTGGTTTGCATAGTGTTATTAATGTTCTAACTCATCCTTACTTATACGAGCTGACGGGCCTGGCCGCCGCTCTGGCAACCGTTCGAGTTTGGAGCATCAGGCATGCGCGGCTCTGGCTGGGCTACGGACTGGCCCGAGGCCGTCCGAGGGTTGCACGAGCTCGCGCACGCCGCCGGTCGCCCTTTGCGCAAGGGTGCCGGCCTCATGTTCTTGCCTGCGCAAGAAAAGCAAAATATCCAAAGGAATGCAGCAACCAAATGAAGAGAAGACCGCAGCGGGCACCGAGAGTGTCGGGAAGGCGTTTGCCCTGCAGCTTCTCGCTGCGCTGTTCCACTCCGGCTCGCTACGCTCGCCTCCGTGGAACAGCGCAGCGAGAAGCCCTCCCATGCCGCTGTCGAACTCAAGGAGAACCTGAGTATAAGAGAATGCCAAGAATTCATATCAGAGCACATATAAGGGTTGCGCGCGGCGCGCTACCCTGGGTGTGTGAGACCAAGTAAACCCCCAACCCTGAAAGGGTTGCATCGCGGCCCCGCTTGGTCCATTCTCGCCGCCATGCCGCAATCATTGGCCAGGATTCTCGTGCCTACCGTCTTCTCCACCAAAGACCCCCGTCCCTGGCTGCGCGACACCGCGCTACGGTAAGAATTGCACCACTATCTGGGAGTCATTCTCAAGTGTTGAATTGACTGCCGTGAAGGGGGACAAACGATACAACCCTTTCAGGGTAGAATGTATCCCCACATCAGGCTCCCAGGGTAGCGCGCCGCGCGCAACCCTGGGCTAAGTTCATCGCATCTCGTTGAGATGGTGCTGCAACTCAACGGCGGTGAACCGCCGTTTCAAATCCGCTAACCCGCCCGCCCAATCGAATTTGAACCGGCGCTTCGTACCGCGCACCGGCTTTGCCGGAGCCCTCTGCGACAAAAACTCGATGAATGTCTCCACCTGCTTTTGCGCCACCACTGGCAAAGTCTCATATTTGGCGATCAAGGTGTCTCTGCTCATAACAAATCATGCTGCCCGCAATCGGCAAGCGCTGCAATCCGGTATTTCGCCCGCCTCAGGGTGGTTTCAAGAAATCGTAGCCGCCGACGGCAGTCGGCGCTAACACTCCGATAATCGAGGAAAAGTGCGCCGACTGCCGTCGGCGGCTACGATTTTGCAGGTTCTTGAATCCGCCCTGCGCCCGCCTAGCCAGCGAGCGTCACGATCGGGCACAGCGTCACCCTCTGCGTTCAAGCCCCCAAAATAATGCTGGCTCCCCACAGTTCTTCCGGCTTCACAAGCCTCGAAGTGCTGACGCCTAATCATGTTCGCGCCACCGCTCCACTCGACTCGTCAAAGGATCACGTCCTCGCGTTGCCGGCTTGTGAACCGGCAATAGTGCCGATAGCCTGCGCTGCGGGCGAGTTGGACGGCTTCCGCGAAGTTCAGGCCCACTTCCTTCGCCGCGTGGGCGTCCGAGCCGAACGTGATCGGCACGCCAAGTTGCGCGGCCAGGTGGACGATACGCGCGCTGGGATAAATCTCTTTGCACTCTTTGCGAAGGCCGGAGGTGTTGATCTCCACCGCCACGCCCCGGCGTTTGGCAGCTTGCAGAAAAGTCTTAAATAGCTGCGTGCAATCCTCTGCGGGATAAAAGCAGAACTTCTTGCAAAGGTCCGCATGGCCGATGATCTCGAACAGACCGGATTCCGCCGCCATCGTCAATCGCTCGAAATACGCCGTCCAGACATCCATCGGCTTGCGGCTCTTCCACTCGGAGATGGTCGCGGGATTATCGATTGCCCAGGACTCCGAAACGTAATGGACCGAGCCGATGAAATAGTCCCACGGATGGCGTGCGGCCAGGTCGCGAATCCAGTCCTCGTGACCGGGCAGGTAATCGACCTCCAGCGCGAGCTTGATGACCAGCCCGGGATGGTCGCGCCGGGCGCGCTCGACCCGCCGGACATACTCGTCCAGCTCCGCCGTCCGCATGCGCCAGTCGTCGAAATCGTCGAGGGCCATCGGATTGTGATCGGAGAACCCGATTTCCTTGAGGCCCAGCCTGACGGCCTGTGCCGCCAGTTCGGTCGGCTCGCCCGTGGCGTGGCGACAAAGTGGCGTGTGCGTATGGTAGTCTGCGGGTAGAGACATGCCGAAACTTAGGGTGGCCAATGCCGCGCGACAAGCGCTTTTGTCGCTTTTGCGGCTGCACAGAAGCGGCCACAGCATCTGCCAGGACGATCCCGCTCCGACCGACGCCAATGGCAACCGGAGCGGGTCAAGACTGTGGCCAATGCTTTGGCTCTTGGTTGGAGAGGCAAATGGTTTCTCGACTCTCGATGCTGCGACTGGGTAATGTTGGGGACTGATTATGAACGATCTACGTTACAAGAAACTGGCGAAGTTATTGGTCGAGTATTCCACCAGGCTTGGCAAGGGCGACCGGGTGCTGCTCGAAATGATCGATGTGCCGGACGACTTTTGCATCGAGCTGATGCGAGCGGTGCGGGGCGTGGGCGCCACACCGATCATCGAAGTCCGGCACACGCGGATCAACCGCGAGATGTTGCGCGACACCAACGAACAGCATGCCGGCCTGGTGCGCGATCTCGAGTTGTTTCGGCTGAGGAAAATGCAGGCTTACATCGCGATTCGCGGCAGCGACAACGCGAGCGAGAACGCCGACGTGGCGAGCGATCGGATGGCGCTGTATTCACGCGCCACCCGGCCGGTTCTCAACTACCGTGTGAGCAAGACCCGCTGGTGCGTGTTGCGCTGGCCCACGCCCAGCATGGCTCAGGCCGCCGGCATGAGCACGGAAGCCTTCGAGGATTTGTACTTTGATGTCTGCACGATGGACTATCAAAAAATGGCCCGGGCCATGTCGCCTCTGGAGCGGCGGATGAAAAAGGCAGATCGTGTTCATCTCAAAGGGCCCAGGACAGACCTCACCTTCAGCATCAAAGGCATCGGGTCGAAGATGTGCAAAGGCGACCGGAATATTCCCGATGGCGAGGTGTTCTCGTGCCCGGTCAAGAACTCGATCAATGGCCAGATCCAGTTCAACACCCCCACACTTTACTCCGGCACGAAGTTTGAAAACGTTTGCCTGGAGTTCAAGGCCGGGAAGGTGGTCAACGCCACGGCGAACAACACCAAACGCCTGAATGAAATTCTCGATACCGACCCGGGCGCGCGCTACACAGGGGAGTTCTCGCTCGGGTTCAATCCGTTCATCCTGAATCCGATGTGCGACATCCTGTTCGATGAAAAGATCGCCGGATCACTGCATCTGACGCCAGGACAGGCTTACGAAGAATGCGACAACGGAAACCGCTCGGCGGTGCATTGGGACATGGTATTGATCCAACGTCCGGAATGGGGCGGCGGCGAGGTTTGGTTCGACGACGACCTGATTCGCAAGGACGGCATGTTCGTGCCGACGGACTTGAAGCCGCTCAACCCCGAGAACCTCAAGTAACCGGCCGCCAGGAGGGGGCAGAGCAATGCTTCACGTTCCCGCCCCGTAATTCGGGGCGATGGAAGCAACAGCGGGATCTACTTGTCGTTTTTCAGCACGGTCAGGAATTGCTTCATCGCCGGAGACAGGACTTTGTTCTTCTTGTAGAGGGCGGCCAAGGGGCGGAAGAAATCGCCGTCCTCGAGGGTCACCTGGGCCAGGGACTGCTTGGCCACTTCCTGGAGGACGGTGCCTTGCGGGACGATGGCGACGCCGGCGTCAATTTCAACGGCGCGTTTGACGGTCTCGATATTGTCAAACTCCATGGCGTGTTGGACGTGGACGCCATGTTCTTTCAAGATGCGGTCCAGGGCCTTGCGAGTCGGGATATCGGGCTCGAAACTAATGAACTTCTGGCCGGAAATCGCTTTGAGCAGGGTGCTCTTGTTCTTGGCCAGCGGATGCTGGGGATGGCAGATGAGGACGAGCGGATCTTTGCGGAGGGGGAAGATCTCCAATTTGCTGTCGCGGGTCGGATAAGCGACCAGGCCCATATCAACGACGTTGCCCAGGACGTCTTCGTACACCTGATTGGCCCGGCGGTATTCGACATGGACGTTGACGGTGGGGTATGCCTTGAGGAATTTCTTCAGATAGGGCGGCAAGTCGTGCAAACCGATGCTGTAGATGGTGGCCACGCGAATGGTCCCCGAGATGATATCTTTGATCTCCTGCAGCTTGCTGTGGAGGGCGTCGTAAGTGGAAATGATCTCCTTGCTGTAATCGTACAGCACCTGACCTTCACGCGTCAGCCGGAACTTCTTTTTGCTGCGTTCGATCAGAAGGGACTTGAAGAGGCGCTCCAGAGAGCTGATCTGCTGGCTGACCGCCGATTGAGTGACTTCATTGATTTGCGCGGCCTTGGTGAAACTCTCAGTTTCAGCCAGGTCACAATAGACTTTGAGACTCTCGATTTGCATAAGAAGGTGGAATACGATTTTTAATGAAATCAGTCAACAAGTGTTTTCATGATTTTTATTCAGGGGTGACCGTGGATTCCGGTCTGAGGGCCTGCTTGACCTTCACCAACAATTCCCGGCTGGTGAACGGTTTTTGCAGGTAGGTGTCGTCGCTATCCTGGCCGGCGGGCCCCACGCAACCGCTGGTGCAGATGATGCGCGTCGCAGGCGCAATCTTCCGAATGTGCTCGACTAGCTCGCGGCCACTCATGGCTGGCATGACCAGATCGGTGATCACCAAGTCCACGGGCGCATCCTTCTCTCTGTGAGCCAAAATATCCAGCGCCCTCTGGCCGCCGTTGGCCGTTAACACACGGTAGCCGTAGGAGGAGAGAATCGTTTGGCCCATCGTCAGCAACAAATCTTCGTCATCGACGATCAGGATGGTCTGGTCGCCGTTCAGGTCGTCGGATGCAACGTCGTCGTTCCGGATGAGCTTCTTTTCCGCCGGAAGATAAACCCGCACCGAGGTGCCTGTCCCGGACTGGCTTGAGATCGCCACCCCGCCGCCATGATTGGTGACGATGCCATAGACCCAGGCCAACCCCAACCCGCGATGGTTGGCGCCACCCTTGGTGGTGAAGAATGGCTCAAACACACGCGGCAAGATATCCGGCTCGATGCCGCAGCCATTGTCGCTGACTTCCACGCACACGTAAGAGCCGACCGCCAACTGAACGTTGCGATCCTGCGATGGCTCCGCCAGCTCAATGTTGCGCGTCTGGACGGTGATCCGGCCGCGCTCGGACAGGGCCTGGACGGCGTTCTCCAATACCTTCATGAACGCCTGCTGCATTTTGGCCTCGTCAAATTTCGCCGAGAACAGCTTGCGATCCAACTGCAAAGTCCAAACCACTGCATCCGGCCCGGCGTTCTGCTGGAAGAATTCCACGCTGCGGCGCAGCAGCAGGTTTAGATTCCCGGCCATTTGGGTGCGCACCTCTTTCTCCTGCCGGCTGAACGTGCCGAGGTCATTCGCGATTTCCGCCGCCTTGGCCGCCGATTTCTCCACCTCGATCAGCGAAGCGCGCCACGGATGGGCCGGCTCCATTTTGCTCAAGACGAGCGACGTATGACCCAGGATGCTCGTCAGCGCATTGTTGAAATCCAGCGCCACAGTGCGTGCCAATTGCAGCGCGCAATCCAGTTTCTGTTTGTGCGCCGGAGCGGCGTCTCCGCCTGGAGCCTTCACTTCCGGCGCGCCGGACCCGCTCTCCGCAAACAACTGAAACAAGAAGTATTTCTGACCGCCCCTGGCAGACGAACAGACCGCGACGAGATACCCAACTGCATTGGCCCCCTGGCATCGGAACTTGAGTATGGTGTTTGGGGTTGGCGACTTCTCCCAAAGGGCCAGAAACTGTTCGGCTGTGCGGCTGTTTTCCGGGGACCAAATCGCCGCCAGCCGCGGGGACTGGCCTCCGAGAGCGACGCCAAAAAGCCGGGCGGCCATCGGATTGGCGCGGCAGATGGCACCCGCTCCATCCACCAGAAACGCCGGCCAGCCGGCATCTTCCAACCCAAAAGCAATTTCGGACTTCATCGGCAGCAACTTATGAATGGCAGCTTACAAACCTCCAAGCCGCGTCTCAAACCGAATCTGTCGGCACATCGACAAAAGCAGCGGGCAACAGTTCTCCCACCGAGAATTCCTTGATGACGCGCAATGCGCGGCTGTCCGCCACCCAGACCGCGGCCCGGGGCGCATATTCGGCGAGCAGTTGGCGGCAAGCCCCGCATGGCATCGGCCCGCCCGGCGCGCGCGCGACGACGGCGATGGCCAGGAAATCCCTGTTGCCGTCGGTCAATGCCTTGAACAGTGCCACGCGCTCGGCGCAGCAGGTGAGACCGTAGCTGGCGCTTTCCACGTTGGCGCCTGTGATGATTTTGCCGGACGCGGTCAGCAGTGCGGCTCCGACTTTGAATCTCGAATAGGGGGCCACGGCTCGTTGTCGCGCTTTGGCCGCCGCCCGCGCCAGATCGCGTTTACTGCTTTTGGCCATACAACTTTGAAAAGTGTTCGAGCAATTGCGCTGCCAGGTTCTTCACCCGTTCCGCCGTTGCCAACACCTCGGCGTGCGACAGCGCTTCCCCGCTCCGGCCGGCCGCCAGGTTGGTGATACAGGAAATAGCGGCGACCTTCATCCCACATTGCCGCGCCACAATGGCCTCCGGCACGGTGCTCATTCCGACGGCATCCGCTCCGAGTCGGGCAAAAGCGCCAATTTCCGCCGGCGTTTCGTAACTCGGCCCGGACACCGCCAGGTAAACCCCGGTTCGGAGTCTTGTCTGACAATCCTGGCCGGCCCGGCGCAGCAACCCGCGCAACCCTTCGTCATAGGTGTGAGTCAGGTCCACAAAACGCGGCAACCCCTCCTCCGGCGCGCCCCGCAGCGGATTGACCCCCATCAGGTTGATGTGGTCGGTCAAAACCATGAAATCACCAGGGCGAAAACTTCGGTTGATCCCGCCAGCGGCGTTTGTTAGCAACAAATCCCGAATCCCGTACGCGGCGAGTGCGCGGACGGCGAATGTCACCAGTGCCATCGGATGGCCCTCGTAGTAATGCGCCCGGCCGCTGAGCATCATGACGGGCGTGCCCCCCAGCCGGCCGATCAACAGTTGCCCCGCGTGGCCGCTCACGCCCACTGGCGGGAAGCCAGGCACCTGCGCATACGAAATCTCCGCCTCCGACTGCAGTTCACTCAGCGCATGGTGAAAACCGCTGCCCAAAACAATGGCCAGCGTCGGCCGGAGCCGCGTCAGTTTCTTCAACCGTGCGGCAGCGGCCTCGCAAGTGTTCTGCTTCTTGATCTTATTCATAGTTCAGCGGCGAGCCAGGATCGACGGAGTCGTCCTCGCTCGTTGCGCCAGAGCGTCGCTTGGTATATTCTGCAACTGCAATCGGCTTTGCGGCTCGGTTCATCATGGAATTAGACAACGACGAAATCTGCCGCTATTCACGGCACTTAATTCTGCCTGAAGTCGGGCTGGCGGGGCAAAAGAAAATTTGCGCCACCAGCGTGCTCTGCATTGGCGCCGGTGGACTCGGCTCGCCCATTGCCATGTACCTGGCGGCCGCTGGCATCGGCAAGCTCGGCTTGGCGGATTTCGACGCCGTCGAACTCTCCAACCTGCAGCGCCAGGTCATCCACGGCACCGACGACATCGGCCGGCCCAAGACCCAATCTGCGAGGGACAGCATCCATCGACTCAATCCGAATGTCGAGGTTATCGTTCACAATGTGCAGATCACCCGCCAAAATGCGCTCGATGTCATCCGTCCCTACGACATCGTCGTGGACGGCACCGACAATTTCCCGACGCGCTATCTCACCAACGACGCCTGCGTGCTGCTCCACAAGCCGAACGTGTACGGCTCGATCTTCCGGTTCGAAGGCCAGGCCAGCGTGTTCGCGCCGCATCTCGGCGGCCCGTGCTATCGCTGCCTCTTCCCAGAACCGCCGCCCCCCGGCATGGTCCCAAGCTGCGCGCAAGGCGGCGTGCTCGGCGTTTTGCCAGGCATCATCGGCCTCATTCAGACAACGGAGATTCTGAAACTCGCCCTCGGCATCGGCAGCTCGCTTGCCGGCCGGTTGCTGCTCTTCGACGCCTTGGAGATGAAGTTTCGTGAACTCAAACTGCGGCGCGACCCGCAATGTCCCCTGTGCGGCGAGCACCCGACCATCACCGATCTCATCGACTACCAAATGTTCTGTGGGCTTACCCCATCATCCTCGAAACCCGTTATGAATCCTGATGAAGTTACTGTGCAAGAAATGAAACGCGCGCTGGACGACTCACAACTCGGCATCAAAGTCATCGATGTGCGCGAGCCGGGCGAATACCAGATCGCCCGCGTCGAAGGCGTGTCGCTGATGCCCTTGAGCACGCTGGCCCGGCGTTTCACCGAGCTGGACCCGAACCAGCATTACTACATTCATTGCAAAGCCGGCGCGCGCTCGCTCCAAGCCCTGCACTTCCTGCGCAAGCACGGCTTCAACCAACTCAACAGCGTCCGGGGCGGCATCGATGCGTGGTCCGACCAAATCGATCGCACCGTTCCGAAGTATTGAAACCTGCCCCTTGGGCAGTCCGAGGCTCGTGCCATTCTATTCCCGGTGCGGCTTCCAGATCTGGCGCTCGATGTTCGAGTGCGGGGGCCACAATTTCACCGACCCGCCGGATTTGGCAATCAAATTGGGGCATGTTCCACTGGGTGACCGCAATCAGCATGTTCCTCCGCTGCAGCTTGGCTGCGCTTGAGGCCAGGCCGGCAAATAGTGAAACTGAGTGAGCTTTCCCATTACCCGGGCCAACCGGGGTTCTATGGATTCCGCGAGCAAGTGGCTGACGGTCTGAAGCATCTTCGGAATGTGCAACGGCTTTTCCAGCAGCGCCCCCACGCCCGCAGCCAGCGCGGTAAAAAGCTGGTTCGATTTGGCAGTGATGATGACCACCGGCAACAGCGGTTTGATGTGGGTCAGACGGCTAAAAACTTCCCAACCGCACTTCTCCGGCAGGTTCAGATCCAGCAACACCAAGTCGATCCGCCTCGTGTTGGCGATTTCCAGTCCCCTGGCACCGTCCGCAGCCGACAGCACACGGTAACCTTCATCCGCCAGCACGCGCGTCAGCATCCTGCGCACAGACCGATCATCATCGACAATTAATATGTGTTTCTTACGGTTCATAGGCTCAGTCACTTGGACAAAGCCTATGAACACCAGTTCAAAAGAATAGTTTTGCAGCGGAAACCCCTTTCTCCTTTCTGCTTCCTCCCCGGCGCACGGCCCCACCCGGGGCAGAGACCTGGTTGCCTCACCACTTCTCGGCCCGTATGTGCTCCGGGTTATAGCGAGTGCGCGCGGCAGGTTGTTCGCCCGGCTGGCCAAGCGATATTGCCGCCACCGGAATGAAGGCAGCGGGCAGGCCCAACAATTCTTTCACCCGCTTGATCAGCGGTTCGCCGGGATGGATGCCTACCCAGCAGGCCCCGAGGCCGAGCGCGTGTGCCGCCAATAACAGGTTTTCAGTCGCCACCGAACAGTCCTGCAGGAGATAGCTGATTTGCCGCTCGAAGGCTGCGTCCAGGTCGCCGCAAACCACGATCGCCATCGCAGCAGAAGATAGCATGGCCGCCCCCGGGTGGAGCGTCGCCAGCTTCGACAGCATTTGTTTGTCCCTGACTACTACGAAGCGCCAGGGGTCTTTGGTCATGGCGGAAGGCGCGGCCATAGCCGCCTCGAGGAGTTTCGTCACTGCCGCATCGCTCACATCGCCGGGCGAATAGACCCGGATGCTGCGTCGGCCAAGAATGAAGTTCAGGGTGTCGTTGCTGGTCGTGTTCATGATCGTTAAGTTAAGTCAGAGCCTACGTGTTTAACCCCTTGGCGCTGGAGTTCAAGCTTTAGCTTGTCCGTGCCAACATGCTTTCCGGGACTGTGGGCAATGAAAAGATCATCCTTGCCTTTGCTTTCTGGCTTTTTTCATGCAACTTCCTGATGATGATCAGGACTGGAAAAGATGCTGCGACTGCCAATTGTTACTTGAAAGAAACCAACCCATGACGATCTCGATTCTTGCCGGCAAGCCGGCCCCAAAAAGCCTGCTGGTGGACCCGGCGCAACTCGAACGCGATTATTACGAGCGCAAGCCTGACCTCGGCGACCCCGACCAGATGGTCAGCTTTGGCACCAGCGGGCACCGCGGTTCCTCGCGTCGCGGCACCTTCACCGAGGCCCATATTCTTGCCATCACCCAGGCCATCTGCGACTACCGCAGCGGCATCGGACCCTCCGGTCCCCTCTATATGGGCAAGGATACCCATGCGCTCTCAGCGCCCGCCCAGCGCACCGCCCTCGAGGTGCTGGCAGCCAACAGCGTCCAGACTGCCATCCAGCAAGATGACGGCGTGACCCCCACGCCGGTTATTTCGCGGGCCATCCTCGTCTATAACCGCGGCCGCAACGAGCACCTTGCCGACGGTATCTGCATCACCCCCTCGCACAACCCTCCCGAGGACGGCGGCCTCAAGTATAACCCGCCTAACGGTGGTCCGGCTGAGAGCGATGTGACCAAGCGCATTCAGGATCGGGCAAACGAACTCCTGCGGGCCGGAAATGCCGGCGTGAAGCGCACGCCCTTCGCCGCCGCCCTCAAGGCCGCCACCACCCATCAGGAGGACTTTGTCATGCCCTACGTCAACGACCTGCGAAACGTCATCGACATGGAGGCCATCCGCTTCAGTGGCCTCAAGCTCGGCGTGGACCCGCTCGGCGGCGCCGCCCTGCCGTACTGGGAGCCGATCAATTCCGTCTATAAATTGGACATCACCGTCGTCAACCCGAAGCTCGACCCGACGTTCTCCTTCATGACGGTCGATCACGATGGCGTCATCCGCATGGATTGCTCGAGCCCTTATGCGATGGCAAGCCTCGTCCGGCTCAAAGACCAGTATCGCGTGGCGTTCGCCAACGACCCCGATGCGGATCGCCACGGTATCGTCACGCCATCGGCGGGTTTGATGAATCCCAATCATTACCTGGCGGTGGCGATCCGCTACCTGCTCACCCATCGACCGCTTTGGTCAACGCAGGCTGCGGTTGGCAAAACGCTGGTCAGCAGCGGAATGATCGACCGGGTCGTCAACCAGCTTGGTCGCAGACTGTGCGAGGTTCCGGTCGGCTTCAAATGGTTCGCACCGGGGCTCTTCGACGGCTCGTTCTGCTTCGGCGGCGAGGAGAGTGCCGGCGCGAGTTTCCTGCGGCACGACGGAACCGTGTGGACGACCGATAAAGACGGGCCGCTGCTGAACTTGCTGGCGGCCGAAATCACGGCCCGTACCGGCAAGGACCCGGGCGAGCACTTTGGCGAACTCGCTGCCGCGTTCGGAACGCCCTGCTACACGCGCATTGATGCGCCAGCCACACCCCGGCAGAAAGCCCGTCTCCAGAAGCTTTCGCCTGAAGATGTCAAAGAGTCCGTGCTCGCCGGAGAGCCGATTACCGCCCGGCTCACTCGGGCGCCGGGCAACAACGCGCCCATCGGCGGCCTGAAGGTCACCGCCACCAGCGGTTGGTTCGCCGCCCGACCCTCCGGCACAGAGAACATCTACAAAATCTACGCCGAGAGTTTCCGCGATGAAAAGCATCTGCAAACGATCGTTGCTGAGGCCCGGCAGATCGTGAGCAGCGCGCTGGGTTCCTCCTGATCCAAGCGCCGGCTGTAATTCATCGCACTTGTGTCCGGCACAACGGTCGGGGATTTACACCATTCGCCTTTCAAGGAATTTCCGACGCCATTCGGCCCGCGAGAGCTTGCCCCTCGAGTTGGTCTTGAGCGACTCTACGAACCACCACACGCGCGGCACCTGCCAGCCGGGAAGCTTTTCCAGCAGGAACTGTTTCAAACCTCCCCCATCGTTCGGCCTGTTGGTCGCGACGCAGGCGACAATTACGTCGGTTCTATCGGTGTCGCTGCTCGGGACGCCGAAAACGAGGCAATCATTGACCGCGTCGTGGTCCCGAAGCGCTCGCTCGATGGCCGCGGGCGAGACTTTTCGGCCGGCAACGTTGATCTGATCGCTCAAGCGACCGCGCAGATACACCCGCCCGTCGCCAAGTTCGGCCAGGTCACTCGTCTGAAAACAGCCCTCGTCAAGCGAGTCGTCCGCATCCGGCCAATAGGTCTCGCCCACCGCGCGGCTGCGCACCCGCAGACAACCGTCTGCGTTCAGGTCGAGGCCAACGTTCTGCATCGGCGCGCCAACGCAAGCATCGTCAGCACGCGGAGCATCCGTTGAATCATAAGCGATTCCGCCGCATTCGGACGAGCCGTAGAAGTTGTGAATCTTGATGCCCGTGGTTTTGAAGACTGCCTGTTCGAGGGCTGCCGGCAACGGCGCTCCCGCTGAAATGGCCAGACGCACGTTGCCTGGGATGGCGCCAGCCTCTTGCCATGCCCGCCACAGCGCCGGGACGCCGGCCAGCGTGAGGCTCGGGTAGCCTTCGGCGGCGCGCCGCACCACTTCCGGCAGCGGTGAGGGTGCGAGCACCAAGGGAACACCGTGCAACAACAGCGGCAGCACCAGGTTCGAAAAACCATAGGAATGCGCCAGCGAAATCACCCCGAGGTTGGGCCAGTCTGAACACAGTCCCATCGTGGCAACGATATTCTCCGCGTCGGCTGCCAACTGCTCCGCCCGGAACGCAACCCCCCGCGGCAGGCCAGCCGTCGCCGAAGTGGTCTTAAGATGGCAGCAGGGTGCCGGGGGCGCGGGAATCCGCGGCGGCTTCTGGTCCGGCTCGAGCGGACAGACGACGATATTTCTGCGCCAAGCCCGCAAGACTGCGAAGATGAATTCCGCTGAGTGGCCTTGGGGATAAATCACGGGGCCGGCGCCTGCCGTGGCGCCTTCGCCCAAAACCGCGAGTTCCGTGAAGCTCCAATGCCGGCCGGAAACCAGATCGCGCAGGGCGAGGTCGTCGCCTCGCTCTCGAGCAATCTGGCGCCAGCGTTCGTATAGCATTTACACTTTCCTAAGGTACGATTAGTTTCAGCCGCAAGCATGATTCCGCCAGCCGAGCAATGCACGCTCCATTTCCAGTTTGAACGGGATACGTTCGCCTTTGCCAATGAGTTGGTCTGGGAATACCGTCTGAAACCGGGCACCGAAACGATGGCGACGCTCCGCAACGATCCCCCTCCCTCGTACGCTCATCGCTGCTTTGTCATGGTTCGCTCCGCCCGACAATTCCTTTATCACGCACATTTTGAGCCGAGCGCGCCTGTGGCCGGTGCCCAAATCTACCGGCAGATCATCCGCGAGGTCGTGTCGCGCAGCCCCCGCCAGCCCAGTCTCGAGACCGAGAGAATCGTGATTCCAGGCTACGAGTGTTTGCGCTCCTTCAGCAAGGCTCAGGAACAGCTTCTGAAAGCCGAATGTGGCGGAGCCTGGCAATCCTATTCCCTGCGCAGCCATTGGCGAATGGTCTTCTTCATCTCCCGCCGGCATCAGGAGCGAACAGCCGGGCATTTGACGCGGGCCTTTACGGCACGGCCGGCGCCGATAGTTCATCTCTTTCGCTTTCCGCGCGTCACGATCAACCACGGGTTTGTCCTGTATGGCCTCACTGAAACCCCTTCGGCCCTGCACTTCACGGCCTACGACCCAAATATTCCCGGCCACCCGGCAGAACTGACCTACAATCGTGCTGACCGGACATTCTACCTCCCTCCAAATCATTACTGGGCCGGTGGACATGTCGATGTAATCGAGATCTACCGCAACTGGCTCTTTTGAGGCACCCTATTGCGCATGAGCTTTCGCGTCATTCTAATCACCGGGGCCAACGGCGGCTTGGGCCAGGCCATCGCTCGGACCTTTTTGTCCGAGTGCGACAAGAGTTTTACCTGGCTGGCGGTTCACTCGCGCCGCGATAAGGCGGAAGCACTAACCCAGTCGCATCCCGATCGTTGTCGCTGCGTGTCACTGGACGTGGCCTCGAACGAATCGTGGCGGAAGGCCGTGGCTGAGGTGTTGGCCGCTCATGGACGGCTGGATGTCCTGGTGAATAACGCCGGAGCCCATGAAGACGCCCTGTTGGGGATGATGCCCGTGGCGGCGTGGGAAAGCGTGCTGGCTACGAATCTGGATGGTGTCTTCCACGGCTGCCAGGCGGTGCTGCCGACGATGATCAGTCAGCGCTCAGGCAGAATCGTGAACATGGCGTCGCTCAGCGCGCTCCTTGCGCCGGCTGGCCAGGCCAACTACGCGGCCGCCAAAGCCGGGGTGATTGCCCTGACCCAATCCCTCGCAAAAGAGGTGGCCCGCATCGGCATCACTGTCAACGCCGTTTGCCCAGGCTTTGTCGAGACCGAGGCGCTGGCCCATTTGGTTGGCGAGGAGCGAAAAGCCGCCCAGATGAGGATTCCGATGCGGCGCTTTGGGCGGCCCGAGGAGGTGGCGGCGGCAGTCCTCTTTCTGGCTGCCCCCGAGGCCAGCTATATAACGGGTTCTGTGCTCAAGGTGGACGGCGGCATTCTGTAATCGAACCTCGAACTGGTTAGCGTTTGGTGACATCGAGGCATACCATGCGCGTCAGGTCGCGCGCAATCAGCCGCCCACCCGCCAGCGCCATCGGCCCCCACGATTCTCGCCCCTTCAAAACCTGTGCCTGACCCAGTAGAGTATATTTTTCCGGGTTGGCATCGATAAGGCGCACCAGGCCCGAGTCGTTCATGGCTAAGATGAGCCCGTCGGCCATGATGAACGGACCGAGACCAAATTGCTGGCCGGAATCGCTTGTCCAGGCGGGTTTTCCCTCCAGAGTCAGGCAAACAAATTTACCGTCTGCGCGCACGCCGTAGATATGGCCGCCGTGAAAGATGGGGGTGTGCTGCGTGGCGCCAAAGACCTCCGCCTCCAGCTTGAATACGGTTTTGGCTGCGAAACGGCCATTTTCCCTCTTGATCTGAACCATCAGGCTGCCCGCATTGTATCCGCCACTAAGAAAAAATCGGCCGTCGTCCAAGATCAGCGGCGATGGCACAGTGGCAATGCTGATCTTCCAGTTTGTGGTTTCCCAAAGGATCGAGCCGTCCTTCGCCGAGACACCCACAACTCCGTTGTTGGCGCAATAGACATACATCCGCTCTCCGCCAAACTCCATCGGCATCACCGATGAATGAGTCATTTTCCAGCCATGCGGATTGGGTGTCCGCCAAAGCTCCTTGCCCGTCCCGGCGTCCACCGCGAGCAGCAGCGCCTCTTTGCCCCCGGGCGCAAGGATGACAGCGCCATTCTGGATGAGCGGACACTGACCCGCATACCATGGTGGCACGGTTGCGCCATATTGGCGCACCAAATCCAACCCCCAACGCAGCTCGCCCGTGACCGCATCCAGGCAAACCACATGGCACTTAGGGCCCATCGCGACGACCAACTTCTCGGTCAGCGCCGGAACGGTGCGTGACATGCCGTGATTGCGCTTCACTGGAACGGGATAGGTGTATCGCCAGATTTCCCGACCATCCGCCAGCGATAGGCAGCGAAGCGCGTCTTGTTTCTTGTCGCGGTCATAGTCCATCACATAGACACGCCCCCCAAGAATCGCTGCGCCGGCGTAGCCTTCGCCGACGTCCATTGCCCACAATTCGCGCGGATCGGCAGCTTGCCAGGTTCGCGCAAGATTCGCCGTTTCGGGGCTGACGCCATCCCGGTTTGGCCCTCGCAATTGCGGCCAGGCGCCGGCAATACTCGCAGGCTCACCATCGGAACGGATAAGTTTGCCGGCCAGAACCGGGTTGGCCCTTGTCCCCGACTCGCCGCCCGGACCCTGGTCCGTTCCTGGCACCCGCAATGCCAACGGTTTGCCTGGACCGCGCCCGAGCCATAGCGCCAAAGCGGCAATAGCGACCACAGCCAGCACACCTGGAATCAACAACCCGGTCTTCGCAAACCCATGTTTCTTCATCAATTAATACCGTTTTACCCCGAACCTCGCCGCAGGTCGAGCCTCGGCAGGCACAAAAAACCGGGCTAGTCAGTCAGGGGGTGACCGAAAAGCCCGGGGAATTTTAGAATTTGGTACAAACGTAGGATTACGGAGAACATCGACCCTGGCCTGTACCTGGAGCCTGGGCCGAAATCGCTTCTGGGCTGACAAAGAACAAACTGCCGCTGCCCGTGAAATTCATTTCAAGTGGCATCATCTGGCTCTAAGTAATCATGCCCGCTTATTTTTGTCAACCACGATGCGATAAGTATTAATGAGCCTTCAGTGCGCTATAAGTCGAGGGCTTTCGCTCGCGGCTGCTGTTGGAATCGGCCGTCCCAAGGTCGCACAAGACGGCGTCACGGCATCTAACAACATTCCAAGAATTCAGAACATTCCTGTTTACAGCCGACCGCGGGCTGTTAGTATTGACTCTGCAAACTGGAAGCATGACATGAAAAAGATTGAGGCCATCATTAAACCTTTCAAACTCGAGGATGTTAAAGAGGCTCTGTCCAGCCTTGGCGTCGAGGGCATGACCGTTTCTGAGGTCAAGGGCTTTGGCCGCCAGAAAGGGCACACCGAAATTTATCGCGGCAGCGAATACACCGTCGATTTTCTGCCAAAAATCAAAATCGAAGTCGTTTTGGGCGACGCCCAGGTTGCTTCGGCGGTGGACGCGATTGTGAAGGCGGCCAAGACTGGCAAAATTGGCGACGGAAAGGTTTTTGTCAGTTCCATCGACAATGCGATTCGGATACGGACCGAAGAAACCGGCGAGCAGGCGGTCTAAGACTCGCTGCTGCTCGTTTCTGCGCAGCCAGGTCGGGCAACTCTGAATCATCGCGAATCCCAGATTCACGCCCGAATCCAAGGGCGTGGCAATGAATAAATGCCTGGTTTTATTGGAGATAAAAGGTCTGTGAATAACTCGTTAATAAGAGTTAATATGTTGTCCTAGCAACTTATGGCCGCATCGCCTAAAAACATCCCCCGGGGGCGCAGTTTCGCCCTGTTGGATTGGGCCGCGCAGACACAGTGATATAGACGACCGTCGCCCACGTTTGTAAGTTGTTGACTCGCAGCACTTTATTTGTATCTGCGACTTTGGAAGAATCGGAACCTCGATATGCAAAACAGATTTTATTGGCCGGTGGTCGGTTTGGTGGCACTCCCGACAGCCCGGAACGGTTCTAAATGTGCGGTAGTTGGCTAGGTGAATAAAATGCCCGAAATTCGGGCTTTTGGGAGAAAAACATGCAAGCCTCCGCAGAAGGAATTTGGAGCGCGGCACAGGAACATCTTCGTTCCATGCTTAGCGCTGATACGTACAATCTCTGGTTCGCTCCGTTGCGGGCCGCTGCGCTGGAAGACAACAGCCTCACGTTGGAAGTCGCCAACGACTTCTGCGAAGTCTGGCTTAAAGATAACTACATGGGGCTGCTGCAGGACGTGCTCGCGCTCGCATCAGGGCGGCAACTGCAGGTCACATTCAAAGTTGGTTCGGGCCACCCTGCTCCGGCGGCACCCCCTCCGCCCCAACCAGGCACCAAACCTGCGAAAAGCGCGCCGGAACGAACCCCTGTCAACAACGACATCGGTTTCAATCCGAAGAACACCTTCGACACGTTTGTCATCGGCAGCAACAACAACTTCGCCTGCGCTGCCGCGCAAGCGGTCGCCCAGGCGCCAGGCAAATCGTATAACCCACTATTCCTTTATGGCGGAGTCGGCTTGGGCAAAACGCATTTGCTCCATGCCATCGGGCAACATGTCGTTGCCCACAAGAAGGGCGCCCGCGTTGCCTACGTTTCCTCGGAAAAGTTCACCAACGAATACATCGACGGCATCCAGAACAACCAACTCGTCCGCTTTCGGAAGAAATATCGGCAGACCGATGTGCTGCTCATCGATGACATCCAATTTCTGGCCGGCAAAGAGCGGATTCAGGAGGAATTCTTTCACACGTTCAACGCCCTGCACGAGGCGCATAAACAAATCGTCCTGACCTGCGACCGCCCCGCCAGTGAGATCCAAAACCTCGAGCATCGGCTGGTTTCCCGGTTCGAGTGGGGCCTGGTGACTGACCTGCAGCCACCCGACGTCGAAACGCGCCTGGCGATTCTGCAGAAAAAGGCCCAGATCATGGGCGTGCAACTGCCCGAGGAAATCATGAACTTCCTCGCCAATCGGATTCGCACCAATATCCGCCGCCTCGAGGGCGCGTTGATTCGTGTCGCCTCTTACGCCTCGCTCACCGGCAAGAAAATCTCTCTTGAAGTGGTGGAAGGTCTGCTGCGCGAAATCCTCCACGAGGAAGGCCGTTACTCGATCAACATTGAACTCATTCAGAAGAAGGTTGCCGAGCAGTTTGATATTCGGCTCGCAGATATGACCAGCAAACGCCGACCCGAAAACATCGCTTTTCCGCGGCAGGTCGCCATGTTCCTCGCCCGGCAGATGACCGATACTTCGTTGAGCGCCATTGGCGAGGCTTTTGGTGGTCGCGACCACGGTACCGTTCTTTATGCCTGTCGCCTGGTGAAAGACCGCATGGAAGTGGACCCCAACATCCGCCAGATCGTCAGCTATTTGGAAAAAGCGCTTATGCGCTGAGTGCCCGGGTCCAGCCCGACGCTCCAAAGACGCAACATTGCCGGCCAGGGCAAACTCTCATGCCAGCGATCGAAGTAAGCGCCCTCACCAAAGCGTTCCGCACCTACCGAAAGCAGCCGGGTTTTGGCGGTGCCGTTCGGGGCCTGTTCCGTCGGCAGTACGAGCAAACCTTCGCGGTCAAAGATGTCAGCTTTACCGTCGAACCCGGCGAACTTGTCGGTTTTCTCGGCCCCAACGGCGCCGGCAAGACCACCACCCTCAAGATGCTGGCCGGCCTGCTCTATCCCACCAGCGGTTCAGCCCGCGTGCTCGGTTATGTCCCGTGGGAACGGGACGACGGCTACCGCCGCCAGTTCGCACTGTTGCTCGGCCAGAAGAACCAGCTCTGGTGGGATCTGCCTGCGCGCGAGTCACTCGAACTCAATGCCAAAATCTACGGCATCTCCCCGGCAGCCCTCGATCGCACCGTCGCTGAAATGGGCGAATTACTCGGCGTGCGTGACAAGCTCAATGTCAGCGTGCGCGAACTCTCCCTTGGCGAACGCACCAAAATGGAATTGATCGCTTCGCTCCTCCATCAACCGAAAATCCTCTTCCTTGACGAGCCGACCATTGGCCTCGATGTCGTCTCCCAAAAAATCGTCCGCGAGTTCCTGCGCACCCACAACGCGAAGCAGAAGACCACCATTCTCCTCACCAGCCATTACATGACCGACATCCAGGAGCTGTGCGATCGCGTCATCATCATCGATCACGGCACGATCTTCTTCGATGGCCGCCTGAGCGAGGTAGTGGACCGTTTCGCCGATTCCAAGCTCATCACCATTCAATGCGAGGGAGCCGCCAAATGTTCCGCCGAAGATTTGAGCCGGTATGGCGAAATCATCGCCCAAAACCCCGGCAACATCCAGATCAAGGTCAAACGCGACCGTGTCATCCCGGTCTGCAAAGCTTTGCTGGACGAACTCCCGGTCAGCGATATCGACATCCAGGAAGTCCCCATCGAAGAGGTCATTCGCCGCATCTTCGCCCGTTGAGTTTGACCTTGAAACTGATTCCAGCGCTTGATACCATAAGCCTGTGAACTTGATTTGCTTCCCGGCTCGATCCTTCCCGGTCTTTACCCTCAGTGTTGCCGTCGCAGTTCTCGGATTTGCCGGTTGTCGGAGCGCCGCCCCGGACGCTTGCATAAAGCCCACTGCAGCCGCCCTCTCCCCAACCAATACCCCCGCTGCCACTGCGGTCTCTTCCACCAACCAGACAGTCCGAATCGCCAAACGTTTTAGCTACACGCCCCGGACCTACCCGGTGGACGAACGCGGCTTCTCACCGGTGGACAAGGCTTTGGCCAAAGCCTACGCCCGCGAGGACATGGTGACCGACGACGCGGAAAGCGCCCTCAATCCGTACGTGCTCAAGGTAATCTCGGCATCACCGCCTACGGTCTGGGCCGTGCCATCACCGGCATCGAGCAGGCGCGGCCCGGCGATTTCCTCAGTTACAGCACCACGCCGCCCGGCGGCCACTCCGTGATTTTCATCGACTGGATTCGCAACGAACAATCCAAGATCATCGGGTTCAAGTATTTTTCCTCGAACCTCTCGGGCACCCACGGCGTCGGCTACGGCTCCGGCAAGTTCAGCGATTCGACCCCCAACGGCAGAGGCATCCTCCGCAATTCAATGCGCATCGCTCGTGTGGGGGCGATAAAGGATTATGCCAAATTCGACCGGGTTGCAATCCCGCAACGCAACGCTTACTTGCCGACGCAACCCGAGCGGATTGGTCATGGGTTTTAGCGCTCGCAAAAGAACGTTATGGCTCAGGCACCCCGGGCGCTGAGCTAAGATTAACAGCAAGGCGCAACCCGGCCTTGCCTGGAGCCAAGCTCGACCGCAGCCGGTATTTCGATGCTTTTCATCGCGGCCTCGACATCTTTTAGGCCGTGACCGGTGATGAGCAGGACGATCTGCTCTTTCCGGCTCAGCAAATCCGATTTCCCCAGTTTCTTCAATGCGGCCACTGTGGCCGCCGCCGCTGGCTCGGCGAAAACCCCGGCTACCTGGGCCAGGGTCCGCTGGGCGGCCAGTATCTCGTCGTCCGTGACCGTTAGTGAAAAGCCGCCGCTCTCGAGAACGGCGTTCCTGGCCATCTGCGCGTTGGAAGGGATCGAGACCGAGATGGAATCCGCAATGGTCGCAGGGTGAACGGCATCCCGGTAGGTTCCGGTGCTGATGTAATTATGAATGGCCGCGGAAGCTTCAGCCTGAACACAGACCAGGCGAGGGAGCTTGCGAATCAGGCCCGCAGCTTTGAGATCATAAAACGCCTTATAGACGCCCGCGAGGATGACACCATCACCGACCGGCACGAGAATAACATCCGGGGCGCGGCAATGGTTCTGATGGTAGATTTCCAGGCCAACAGTCTTCTTGCCTTCAATCGTGAGCGGATGATAAGCGGTATTGCGGTTGAGCCCTCCATTGCGGGTCGTGTACTCCAGGGAGAGCCGGAAGGCATCGTCGTAGGTTCCTTTGAGCGGGATCACGCGGGCGCCATAGAGGACCATCTGCGCCAGTTTCGCTTTGGGCGCCTTTTCGGGCACGAAAATGATTGCCTGCTTGCGGGCGGCGGCACAGACCGCAGCCAGGGCGCTGGCGGCGTTGCCGCTGGACGCGGTGACGATTGATTTCTCCTTGAGTCGAATGGCTTCCGCTACCACGAGAAACGAGGCGCGATCTTTCAGGGATGCGCTGGGATTGAGACCGTCGTTCTTAATCCAGACGTTCTCAAAACCGAACTCATTTCCCAACGTCGCGGACTTGTGAAACGGCGTGTTGCCAACCGGGTAAGGCGGATAGTGCCTTGCCTCGACAGCGGAGAAGAGGTTCCAATCGGGATTGGCCTTTTTGAACCGTTTCTTGATGGCGGCGTAATCGAATTGGACGGTCAGGACGCCCACCAGCGGGATGCCTGGCCGATATGCCTTCCCGCACGCCGGACAGAGGTAACGAACGTCATCGCGCTCGTAAGCCTTGCCACAGGTCGTGCAGACGTAGAGGAAATCGATCATCTAGGCTTTGCCGTTGAGTCGGGCCACGAAGGCGGCGTAGAAAGCGGCGGCGGCGCTGAGGTGCTCGATTGGGCAGGCCTCGTTCGGTGCGTGGGCATACACCTCATTGC